>Ga0160460_100227_pt1 | contig 52873 bp, 47 predicted proteins | sample HID1973M_E6MG_FD_108238 | JGI IMG/M metagenome (GOLD analysis project Ga0160460, IMG submission 108238) | Enriched mosquito-associated microbial communities from UW Madison campus, WI, USA - HID1973M_E6 MG | ecosystem: Host-associated > Arthropoda: Insects > Digestive system > Unclassified ... | reverse complement strand
CGGGCACGTCCTCGCTCAGCGCGCTGGCGATGCGCAGGAAGAACTGCTGCGGGGTCTCGATCACCTTGCGGGTGTGCGGGTGGCGCAGCAGGTAGCGGTCGTACAGCGTGCGCAGGCCGAAGTAATCGAAGTGCAGGTCGAGCGAAATGTCGATCGCGTCGTTGAGCTTGCGCGCGTTGGTCTGCACGAAGTTCAGCAGGCGGTCGTTGATCAGGCCGACCTCATGGCCACGGGCGACCGACTGCGAGAAGGCGTGGATCTCCTGGCCGGAGACTTCCTTGGCGATGTAGTTGGCGAGCAGGCGCGCGGCCAGGCGGCCGTACTCCGGCTCCTCGCCGATCAGCAGGGCGGCGGTGCGGATGGACAGCTCGTCCAGCTCGCGGGTGCTGGCGCCGTTGTACAGGCCGGAGATGGTGCGGGTGGCCACGCGCATCGGGTCCACCGAGTGCAGGCCGTCGCAGCAGCGCTGCACGGCACGCACGATCTTGTTCAGGTCCACCGGTTCGATGCTGCCGTTGCGCTTGGTGACGCCCATGACCGTAGCGGTCGGCGGCGAAGTCAGCAGGAACCCGGCGTCTTTCTCGGCGGTGGCGGTGGGGGTTTCGGGCGTGGTCACTGGGCTCTTCTCCTTGAATGAGGCACGCGTCCGCCTGGCGGGGGTCAGGCGACGGAAGCCGGGACATCGGAGGATCTGCGAGCGGTGTCGCGGAGACTGCGACGCACACAGGCTTCGGGCCTGCGGGCAGCGTCCGCTTCACCGGCCATCTCCCTCCGGAGATGCCACGGCCGGCACCGCGCGGTGTGCATGCGCGCGGCTGTCGGCAGGTCTTCGGGCTGATGGGTCCGGCAAGCCACGGGGCCTGCCACCTCGGTCACCGCTTCCCGGGCCACGGCCCAGTGCGTTGATGACGTCGTTCCCAATTACCGCTGCGGGGCAGCGCCGGAGTGGCCCATCGGGGGCTTCACCGGCTTCCCTCTTGTTCCCGCGGCTTGTGGCCGCGGTACACCGACGAACCCAAGATAGTGGGGTCGGCCCGGAGCGTCAACACGAAATATGGGGGAATGCTGAAACGCCTTGTCCTGCGCGCAATCGATTTTTGTCAAGGCCCGGCGTGCCTGGCGCGCCTGCGCAAACCCATGCCGGCGGCGGCTGGAAAACCGCCCTCACTGCACCAGCGCGGCGCCGCCCGGTGCGGCCCATTGCAGGCCGGCGAGTGCTTCGCGCAGCCGCGCCTGCGCCTGCTCGACGGCGAACGGCGGCTGCCGCGGCGGGTCATAGACCTCGGGCCGGGTCCCGCTGACGACCAGGTCGATCGCCACGCACTGGCCGTGGCGCATGCCGCGATAGCCGTCCACCTGGAGGTAGTGGCTCATCGCCGCATCGGCGACGTGGTAGTGGACGAAGTCGACCCCGGCCAGCACCACCGGCTCGGGCGTTCCCTGGGCTTCGGCCGGGGCCTGCATGCAGACGGCCATGGCCTTCGGGTCGTCGCTGCGACCTACCCGCAGCTCGGCCGCGGTGATCTCGTTGGAGCCGTCCAGCTGCAGCGCCGCCAGCGGCGTGCCCGCCTGCCCGGCCGGGGCGAACAGCGACCAGCCGGCCGGGGTCAGGTATTGCGGATGGCTTTCGCGCTGCCAGTGCATGCCGGCCGGGGCGGGCCAGTGCAGGCCGGTCAGCGAATCGCCGAAGGCATCGGCGGCCACGCTGACCCCGGTGGGCAGTGCCGACGGCGACTCGACGGCGGCGACGGCATCGGCGGTCGCGCGTTCGACGACCGGGCGGGCGGCTTCGCTGGCGACCCCGGCCGCGCCGGTCGCGGCGGCAGGCGCCGGCGACTGCGCCGCCTGGCATCCGCCGAGCAGCACGACGAGCAAGGCCGCCTGGATTCCTGTCGCCTGCCAAGCCCTCACCATGTCGCGCTCCGTCTCCTCGGGGTTCCCGATCCTGACGCAGCGCTCGTGAACGCAGCCGCCCCGGGCGACCGGCACGCGTTCAGGCTTCCGGCAAGCCGGTGACAGGCAGGGTGACGTTCATCAGCGAGGCATCGTCCGGGTCGGGATGCAGGCTGAAACCCAGGCTCTCGCACATGGCCAACATGGTGCGGTTCTCGCGCAGCACCTGGCCTTCGACCATCTTCAGGCCCAGCCAGTGCGCGTACTCGATCATGATCCGCATCAGCTGCCAGCCGATGCCATGGCCCTTGAGGTCGGAGCGGATCAGGATGCCGTACTCGCCGCGCTCGTAGTCGGCGTCGGCATGCAGGCGCACCGCGCCGAGCATTTCGCCGCTGCGCGGTTCGATCGCCACCAGCGCGATCGAGCGGGCGTAATCGAGCTGGGTCAGGCGGGCGATGAACTCGTGGCTGAAATGCTTGACCGACTGGAAGAAGCGCAGCCGCAGGTCCTCGTCGGTGACACGGGCGAAGAAGGCGCGGAACAGCGCGTCGTCCTCCGGGCGCACCGGTCGCACGAACGCGCGCGCGCCGTCGGCCAGGGTGATCTGCCGCTCCCACTCCTTCGGATACGGGAAGATGGCGAAGCGCGGATGGCCGCGGCCCTTGTGCAGCCGCCGCGCGCCCACTGCCACGCGGGCGTCGAGCGCCAGCACGCCGTCGCGGTCGGCCAGCAGCGGGTTGATGTCCAGCTCCAGGATCTCCGGCAGGTCGGCCGCCAGCTGCGCCAGCTTGACCAGCACCATCGCCACCGCGCGTTCGTCGGCCGGCGGGACATCGCGGTAGCCCTTGAGGATGCGCGAAACCCGGGTGCGGCCGATCAGCTCGTGGGCCAGCCGCAGGTCCAGCGGCGGCAGCGCCAGCTCGCGGTCGTTGATGACTTCCACCGCGGTGCCGCCACGGCCGAACACGATGACCGGGCCGAAGGTGGGATCGTCGGCGATGCCGGCGATCAGCTCGCGCGCCTTCGGCCGCAGCACGGTCGGCTGGACCACCACCCCGCCGATGGCGGCCTTGGGCAGCGCCTCGTGCGCGCGGCGCAGGATGCCCTCGGCGGCTTCGCGCACCGCCGCCACGCTGGGCAGGTTCAGGCGCACGCCATCGACATCGGACTTGTGCGCGATGTCGTCGGACAGGATCTTGACCGTCACCGTCGCCCCGGCCGCGATCAGGTTCTCGGCCAGCTCGGCCGCCTCGTAGGCGTTGGCGGCGACCTGCACCGGCACGCAGGCGATACCGTAGGCGGCCAGCAACCGGGTGGTGGCCAGGGGATCGAGCCAGCGCCGGCCCTGGGCCAGGGCCGCCTCGACCAGCGCGCGCGCGCCGGCCGCATCGACCACGAAGTCTTCCGGCAGGCTCGGCGGGGTTTCCATCAGCGCCGCCTGGGCCTCGCGGTAGCGCACCAGGTGGGTGAAGCCGCGCACGGCGTCGGATTCGGTGGCATAGGTCGGCACGTGGGCGGCATTGAGCGCGGCGATCGCGGCATCGTCGTTGCCCAGCCAGACCGCGAACACCGGCTTCTGCCGCTGGTAGCGGCCGCGCTGGCCGAGCGTGCGGGTGAGCGCCTTGGCGGCATCGGCCGAAGAGGTGAAGGCGGTCGGCACGTTGATCACCAGCAGGGCATCGTTGTCGGTGTCCTCGAGCAATGCCTCGATCGCACCGGCGTAACGCTCGCCGTCGGCGTCGACGATGATGTCGACCGGATTGGCGCGCGACCAGCCTTCCGGCAGCACGGCGTCCAGCTTGGCGACCACCGCTTCTGACAGCGGCGCCAGGGTGCCGCCACGCAAGGTGAGCTGGTCCACCGCGAGGCGGCCGATGCCACCGCCGTTGGACAGGATCGCCAGGCGCCGGCCGGGGAAGGTACCGAGCCGGCCGAGCGTCTCGGCGGCGGCGAACAGCTCGTCGAGCGCGCCCACGCGCAGCAGGCCGGCGCGCGCGAACGCCGCGCCGTAGACCGCGTCCGATCCGGCCAGCGCCTGCGCGTGGGTGGTGGCGCCACCGTTTCGCTGCGACTGACGACCGGATTTCACCACCACCACCGGTTTGGCGCGTGCGGCGGCGCGCGCGGCAGACATGAACTTGCGCGCGTCCTTGATGTGTTCGACATACAGCAGGATGGCGCGGGTGCGGTAATCGGTGGCGAAGTAGTCGAGCAGGTCACCGAAATCGACGTCGAGGGTGTCGCCGAGCGAGACCACGGCCGAGAAGCCGACCGAGCGCGCGACGCCCCACTCCACCAGCGCGGCGGCAATCGCGCTTGAATCGGAGATCAGCGCCAGGTCGCCGGCCTGCGGGGTATGCGCGGCGATGCTGGCATTGAGCTGCGCGTGCGGGGCGATCACGCCCAGGCAGTGCGGGCCGAGGATGCGCAGGCCGGCCGCACGCGCGGCCCGCTCGGCCCGCTCGGCGGCCGAGCCGGGCCCCTCGCCCAGCCCGGCGGTGAGGATCACCGCTGCTGGCACGCCACGCTCGGCGGCGGCTTCGATCACCTGCGGCACGATCGCCGCCGGCGCGGTCACCACGACCAGGTCGGGCACCCACGCCAGGTCCTTGAGCCGGCGCACGGTGGCGATGCCATCGATCTCCGGGTAACGCGGGTTGACCCAGCCGATCTGGCCGGGAAAGCCGCCGGCGCGCAGGTTGCGCACCACCGCGCGTCCGGCCGAGCGCTCGCGCGGGCTGCCGCCGATGACTGCGACCGACTTGGGGCGGAAGACCGAGGAGAGGTGGTAGGTGCTCATGGGCTTACCGTACACGGCGGCGGGCGATGAGGGTATGAGCGGGTGGTCCACGCGGGAAGCGGGGCGCCTCGCTTGCGCGGGCTGTATTGGGGTTTGTTGAGGGCGCGCCTTGTTGTGCGGTTGGTTTGGCCCTGACTTACGTTGGGGTGCGCCGACCCGCCGGGGGTGGGGGCGTCGGTTTCGGCAGACGTCCATGTCGTGACGAAACCGACGCGCCCGCGCGCCCATCTTCTCCCCGTGCCTGGGAAATTATGCCGTCGCCACGGCAGGAAGGAATGAACAGCCGATAGTGTGATTCTGATGCCCGTCGGGGCGGCGCACCCCAACGTAAGTCAGGGCCATGCTTCCGCGACCGTTGGCGCGCCCTCAATAACCCCCAACACAGCCCGCGAAAGCGGGCGCCCCGCTGTTGAAGTTCCTCGACGAACCCACCACAAGCAGCCCGCTACAACAGCGTCCCACTCAATATCGCCGCCGCAATGCTGAAATAGATCACCAGCCCGGTCACGTCCACCAGGGTGGCCACGAACGGCGCCGACGCACTCGCCGGGTCGAAGCCCAGCCGTTGCAGGATGAAGGGCAGCATCGAGCCTGACAGCGAGCCGAAGGTCACGATGCCCACCAGCGCCGCGCCGATGGTCAGCGCCACCATCTGCCAGTGCTCGCCGTAGTTGTAGAGCCCGGTGTTCTGCCAGACCGTGATGCGGATGATCGCCAGCACGCCGAGGATCGCCCCCAGCACCAGTCCGGTCGGCAGCTCGCGCAACGCCACCTTCCACCAGTCGCGCAACCGCAGCTCGCGCAGCGCCAGCGAGCGGATCAGCAGCGACGTCGCCTGCGAGCCGGAGTTGCCACCCGAGCTCATGATCAGCGGGATGAACAAGGTCAGCACCACCGCGCGCGACAGCTCGTCCTCGAAGTGCTGCATGGCGCTGGCGGTCAGCATCTCGCCCAGGAACAACACGCTCAGCCAGCCAGCCCGCTTGCGGATCATCTCGCCGAAGCCGATCTGCATGTAGGGCTTGTCCAGCGCCTCGACACCACCGAACTTCTGCACGTCCTCGGTCGATTCGGCGATCAGTGCATCGAGGATGTCGTCGACGGTGACGATGCCAAGGATGTGCCCCCTGGCATCGACCACCGGGATGGCGAGCAGGTCATGGCGGCGGATCAGTCGCGCCACTTCTTCCTGGTCGAGCTGCGGATCCACCGCCACCGGCGGATTGACCTGCGCCACGTCCAGGATCGGCGTGTCGGCCAGGCCGGTGATCAGCCGGCGCATCGTCACCACCTGGGCCAGCACGCGCGTGCCCGGCTCGAGCAGGTAGATCGCATAGACCGTCTCGCGGCTGCGCTCGACCTCGCGCACGTACTGCAGGGTCCGGCCGACCGTCCAGTCGGACGGCACCGCCACGAACTCTGTTGTCATCAGTGCGCCGGCGGTGTTCGGCCGGTAGCGCATCAGCTTCTGGATCGACAGCCGCGCATCGGTACCCAGCCGCCACAGCAGCTGCTCGCGCTCGCCTTCGTCCAGTTCATGGAAAATGTCGGTGGCACGGTCGTCGGCCATGTGGCCGAGCAGTACCGCCGCGCGTTCCGGTGGCAGCGCGGCGACCAGCTCGCTGGCGTCGCGCAGCTCTGGCTGCTCGAGGATCTTCACCGCGCGCGGTACCGGCAATGCATCGAGCATTGCGGTGGCGTCCTCGCGATCGAGGCCGTTGAGGTATTCCACCGCGTCGGCGGTGTTCAGCTCGGCCAGCGGTGCGGTCAGTGCATCGGCACCCTCGCGGGGCCGGAGGAGGTCTTCGTTCTGCATGGTTCGCCTGGATCCCTCTGGATCATGGGCAATCGTCGACGACGGCGCGGGCGAACCCCCAAGCGATCAGGCGGCTGCCGGCACTGGCGTCGACCAGGGTCTAGGTTGACTGTCGCTGGGCATGGGGTCTGGAAACTCCGGATGGACGCATCGACGGGTAAGGCCCGCCGAGGGCGCGGGCAGTCTGCGCCCATACCAATGGATGGTCAAGCACGTCGCCGATGAGCACGGACGCGTCATCGCCAGGGGTCATAATGAAAGCCCCCAAGGAGATCTCCCCGATGCATAGCGGTGGCCTGGAACTGGCGCTGGTCCTGATGCTGGCGGCGATCATCGTCGTACCGGTGTTCAAGAAATTCGGACTCGGCGCCGTGCTTGCCTACCTGGTGGCTGGCGTACTGCTCGGGCCGGACGGCTTCGGCTTCGTCCAGGACGCCGACCGCATCCTGTCGGCCGCCGAGATCGGCGTGGTCATGCTGCTGTTCGTGATCGGCCTGGAGCTGTCGCCGGCCCGACTGAAGCTGATGCGGCACTCGGTGTTCGGCGCCGGCACCGCGCAGGTACTGCTTACCGCCGCCGCGCTCGGCGTATTGCTGATGTTCGACCACTTCGGCTGGCGCAGCGCACTGATCATCGGCCTGGCGCTGGCCCTGTCCTCCACCGCGGTGGGGCTGCAGCTGCTGTCCGAACACAAGGCGCTCAACAGCGACTACGGCCGCCTCGCCTTCGCCATCCTGCTGTTCCAGGACCTGATCGCGATCCCGCTGCTGGCGGCGATCCCGCTGCTCGGCGGCGTGCGCAACGACGTGCTGGAGTGGAATGACGTCGCCAAGGCACTGGCGGCGCTGGCCGCGGTGATCCTGTTCGGCCGCTTCGCCCTGCGCCACCTGTTCCGCATCGTCGCGCGCACCAAGCTGCCGGAAGTGTTTACCGCCACCGCGCTGCTGGTGGTACTGGGTACGGCGTGGTTCATGCAGGAAGCCGGGCTGAGCCCGAGCCTGGGTGCGTTCCTCGCCGGCGTACTGCTCGCCGACTCGGAATACCGGCACGAGATCGAGTCGCAGATCGAACCGTTCGAGGGCCTGCTGCTGGGGTTGTTCTTCATTGCGGTGGGCATGGGCATCGACCTGGACCGGATCATCTCCGAGCCGCTGCTGATCGCCGGTGCCGTGGTGCTGCTGCTGGCGGTGAAGTTCGGCCTGCTGTTCCTGGTCGGACGGGTGGCCCGGCTGCCGCTGCGCAGCTGCCTGCTGCTCGGCAGCGTGCTGTGGCTGGGCGGCGAATTCGCCTTCGTGGTGTTCAACGAGGCCCATCGCGTCGGCCTGCTTGCCGCCGCCAACCATGACCGGCTGATCGCCATCGTCGGCCTGTCGATGGCGCTCACCCCGCTGTTGCTGCTGGGCATGAAGCGGCTGCTGGGCGAACCTTCGCCGGGCCAGCGCGAGGAGGACAAGGACTACGACCGGATCGATGCGCAGTCGCCGCAGGTGATGGTGGCCGGCATGGGCCGCTTCGGCCAGGTCGTCGCCCGCCTGCTCACCGCCCAGCGCATTCCCTATGTGGCCCTGGAGCACAACGCCGAGACGGTCGAGGACCTGCGCCGCTTCGGCAGCGAGCTGTACTACGGCGATCCGACCCGGCCGGACCTGCTGCGCGCCGCCGGCGCCGACCGCATCAAGGTGTTCGTGATGGCGATCGATGATCCGGACACCAACATCAAGGCGGTAAGGCTGGTGCGCCGGTTGTATCCGCAGGCACGCGTGCTGGCACGGGCACGCAACCGCCAGCACGCCTGGAAACTGATGGACCTGGGCGCCGAGCCGTTCCGCGAGGTACTGGGCTCCAGCCTGGAGCTCAGCGAGCGCGTACTGACCGAACTGGGCAGCACCACGGCGGCCGCGCACCGGGCGGTCAAGCGCTTCCGCCAGCACGACGAGGACCTGCTGCGCCGGCAATACCTGGTGTACGACGACGAAGCAGCGGTGATCCAGACCTCGCGCGAGGCGCGCGCCGACCTGATGCACCTGTTCGAAGCCGACATCGAGGAAGCCGCGCCTCTCAACCCGCCCAGGACGGGCGCCGGGGCCGACGCGCCCGCCGCGCCCCCGGCGACCCCCGACCAGACCGGGTAACCCGACCGCACCCGGCGATTGAAGCCGAAGGCGGGTTTGTCCGATGATCGCCCGCTCACGTCATCGGGGGAGACGCATGCGGGCAAGTCGAATGCTGGCCGGGGTATCGCTGCTGTGGCTGCTGGCCGGCTGCGGAGGTCGCTCGCCGCTGGTCGGATCGTGGGCGGTGGACCTGCAGTCCACGGTGGAACAGGCGCGGCGCGACGGTATTCCCGCGCAGTCGGCGCCACAGATCCGCAGCGTCTACGCTGGCGGGCGGATCGAGATCACCGAACAGGCCATCGTCGCCAGGGTCGCCGGGATGCCCGACGCGGTTTCACGCAATTACCGCATCCTCGGCCAGCAGGATGACTGCTACCGGCTGGCCATCAACGGCGCGCCGGGAACGCACGCCTACTGCCTGCGGGGCCGGCACCTGCTCGTGCATGACCCCGCCACGCCGCTCACCGTGGTGTTCCAGCGCGAGGCCGACTGAGCGTCATGAACGACGCGCGGGCTTTTTCTTCGCCCGCGCGGCGGTACCAGGCCTGGCCTTCGGGGCCGCCTTCGCCGGCTTGAGCGGCCTCGCCGGCTTCGCGGTGATGGCTTTCGAGGGCCGCTCCTCGCCGGCGCCGCGACGCGGCGGCGGACGGCGGCCCGGCGTCAGCGCGCGCCAGGAATGGCCTCCGTTCATTGCCAGCAGCGCGTCGGCCGCGGCAGGACCGGCGCTGCCGGCGGCGTAGTTGGGGAAGTCGTGCGGCACGTCCTTCCAGGCATCGAGGATGGGCTGCACGATCCGCCAGGCCGCCTCCACCATCGCCGCGTCCTGGAACAGGCCCGATTCGCCATTCATGCAGTCCCGCAGCAGCTGTTCGTAGCCGACCGTATATTCCTTCGGGAACCAGTCGCGGTACCGGAAATCCATGCGCACCGGCGCCAGCGCCACCTGCGGGCCCGGGCGCTTGACGTCGAACTGCAGCGAAATGCCCTCGTCCGGCTGGATGTGCAGCACCAGCCAGTCCGGGCCGTAGCCACCGATCTCGGTGCTGCGGAACGGTGCCAGCGGCGCCGGCTTGAAGCGGATCGCGATCTCGGTGGTGCGCTCGCGCAGGCGCTTGCCGGTGCGCAGGTAGAACGGCACGCCGGCCCAGCGCCAGGTGTCGACCTGCAGCTTCATCGCCACGTAGGTCTCGGTGTTGGAGTCCTCCGGCACGGTGTCCTCTTCGCGATAGCCCGGTACCGCGACCCGGTTGATCGCGCCGGCGGCATACTGGCCACGCACCACGTCGCCGGGCCGCAGCGGTCGCACCGCCTCGATCACCTCGGCACGGCGGCGCTGCATCGCCTCGGTGGTGAACGCCGCCGGCGGCTCCATCGCGATCATCGCCAGCAGCTGGAACAGATGGTTGGGCACCATGTCGCGCAGGCAGCCGGTGGGATCGTAGAAGCGTCCGCGGCCTTCCACGCCGATGGTCTCGGCGGCGGTGATCTGCACGTGGTCGATGCGGTCACGGTTCCACACCGGCTCGAACAGGCCGTTGGCGAAACGAAACGCCAGGATGTTCTGCACGGTTTCCTTGCCGAGGAAATGGTCGATGCGGAAGACCTGGTCCTCGGCCAGCACGCGGGCGACGATGTCATTGAGGCGGCGGGCGCTGGGCACGTCGTGGCCGAACGGCTTCTCGACGATCACCCGCCGCCAGCCGCCGCCCTCGCGCTGCTTCACCAGCCCGGCAGCGCCGAGGTTGAGCAGCGCCGGCTCGAAGAAACGCGCCGCCGTGGCCAGGTAGAACAGCACGTTGCCCTCGGTGCCGTAGCGCGGATGGAGTTTCTCCAGCAATTGGCCGAGGCGCTGGTAGGTATCGATGTCGGTGAAGTCACCGCGCAGGTAATGCATGCGCTCGCGCAACCAGTCCCAGGCATGGGTATCGAAGCCGTCGGCCTGGAACTCGGCATCGCGCGCGCCCAGCAGCTCGCGCATCTGGCGGCCGATGTTGGCGCGCCAGGCCCGTTCGCTGATGTCGCCATGATCGACGCCGATGATGGCGAAGCGGTCACCCAGGCCGCCGGAGCGACGCAGGTTGTACAGCGCCGGCATGACGAGGCGACGGGTGAGATCACCGCGGGCACCGAACACGACGATGATGCAGGGCGGCGCGGGGGGGACGGCAACGGTCATCGCAGGCTCCGGTTCGGGGAAACGCCAGGGCGGCGCGTCGCTCCGGCGCCGACCCGATCACCTGCCGGCGGGGCCGGCGAGCGGATGGTCGCACAGGCCGGTGCATGGAGCAGGCGACGACAGCCGGCGGCCGCGGTCAGGGCAACAGCGGTGGCACCCGGCGCAGCAGCAGCTCGACCAGGCGCGGGTCCATGAATTCGTAGTCGTCGGCGATGTCCAGGCAGACCACGCGGATACCGCGCAGATGACGTTCGAAGCGTTGCCTGAGCCGGCGCAGGTGCGCGCGCTCCATCACGCAGACCAGGTCGCAACCGATGAGCTGGTCGGCCGACAACGGCATGTCGGCATCATCGGCCAGGCCGGCCGAATCGGTCTCCAGCCCCGGCCAGGTGGCGAACACCTGCTCGGCGGTGGGGCTGCGCAGCCGGTTGCGGCTGCACAGGAACAGGACGCGTGCCAGCGGCCGCCCCTAGCGGTTCTCGCGCAGGAAGCGCGCCATCGACGACACCCCCGGCACCGCCGGCTCGAACTGGCCGGCGACATCGACGAAGCCACGCATGATGGCGATCTCCCGCGGCGTGCGGTTGAGGCCGTCGCGCCGGTCCGGATCGGCACCGGCGCGCAGCAGGCGCTGCACCAGTGCCGGCAGGCCATGCAGGGCGGCCAGGTGCAGCGGGCCGAAACCGCGCGGATCCTGCACGTCGAGCGATACGCCCTCGTCGAGCAGGCGCTCCACGCCGGCCAGCACGACCTGCTCGTCGCAGCGGGTGCCCGGCTCGGCGCGCGCACCCAGCAGCAACAGCAGCGGGCTGACCTTGCCGGCCGCCACCCGCTCCGGATCGGCGCCGGCCAGCAGCAGGGTGTCCAGCAGCGCCAGCAGGCGCGAGCGATCACGGGCGGTGAAACCGTACAGCGCGGCGCAGTGCAGCGGCGCCAGGTCCTGGGCGTCGCCGGCATGCACGTCGGCACCGGCGGCCAGCAGGCGCGCGGCGATATCCGGCAGGCCCAGCGCCGAAGCCAGCATCAGCACGGTGACGCCACCGGGCAGGCGGTGTTCGATCTGCGCACCGGCATCAAGCAGGGCGATGACGATATCGGTCTGGCGCATGCTCACCGCCGCCGACAGCGGAGTGGCGCCGCTGCTGGCGGCATGCTGCGCATTGGCGCCGCGGCTCAGGCACAGGTCGACGACGGCGGCATGGCCGCTGCCGGCGGCACGCAGCAGCGCGGTGCACCCCTGCGCGTCGACCGCATCGACCGGCAGGCCGAGGTCGATCAGCCGGCGCACCGCATCGGCATCACCTCGGGTCGCCGCGGCAGGCACGTCCGCCGCCCGCAGCGCACGGCGCGGCAACGGCCACACGCGCCAGTCGAGCCAGTCGGCCAGGTCGCGGCGGCCGATCGACAACGCCACGCCCAGCGGGGTCTGGCCATCGGCGGCACGGGCCTCGGGCGAGGCGCCCTGCATCACCAGCATCTTCAGCGACGCCTCGCGGCCAAGCGCGGTGGCCAGGTGCAGCGCGGTCATGCCGTGGCTGTCGCGCGCCTCGCGATCGACGCCGCGCTCCAGCAGGGCCTGCTGCAGGCGCAGCCAGCCCAGGCGCACGGCCAGCGACAACGGCGGGTCACCGGCACCCGGATGGGCGAAGGGATCCGCGCCGCGTTCGAGCAGCTCCAGGGCGAACTGTTCCAGGCCGCGCGAAGCGCTGTCGTGCTGCACGCACGCGCTGAGGAAACGGGTCAGGCCACCGGCGCCGGCCGGCGAGACGCCGTGGCGCAGCAGGACCTGCAGGGTCGGCAGCGCGTCCAGGCCGCGCGACAAGAGGGCGAACATCGGCACGTCGCTGCAGGCGTCGCGCACTTCCGGATCGGCGCCATGGCGCAGCAGCCAGTCGACCGCCTCGGCGTTCAGTGCCAGGTGCGGGTCGTGCAGCAGTTCGCCCAGCTCGGCGGGCGCACACAGCCGTGCCAGCGCGGCCAGGCCTTCGCCGCGTCCCAGCTGCAGGCCTTCGCGCAGCAGCACCAGCGGCGGCCGGTCGAGGACCGGGACCGGCTCGGCCGGGTCGGCATCGGCACGGGTATCGATGACCGCGGCGGGAAGCGGATAGTCCGGATCCAGCAGCGCGACGATGCTCCAGCGACCGGCTTCGGCGGCGAAATCCACCGCGCGGCGGCCGCCGTGGTCGGCCTGGTCGGCCGGCAGGCCGAGGTCCAGCAGGCGCTGGACCAGCGCCGGCGAAGCCTGTTCGGCGAGGGTGGCCAGCAGCACGGCGTTGCGGCCGTCGCTGTCGACGGCGGTGAAGTCGGCCTTGTGCTGCAACAGCTGCTCGAGCACACCGGCGCGGCCCTGCCGGGCGGCTTCCAGGAACGGGGTGCGGCCAAGCAGGTCGCGGGCATCGAGGTTGGCACCGGCGGCCAGCAGCACCTCGGCGATTTCCGCGTGCCCGGCCTGGGCGGCCTCGTGCAGGGCGCTGCGGCGCTGGCGGTCGCGGGCATCGATGCGCGCCTTGTGCTTGAGCAGCAGCTGCACGCCGGCGGTGTCGTCCTCCTCGGTGCCGGCCGCGGCCAGCAGCACCGGGCTGCCATCGGCCGGCTCCGGCTTGGCGCCGCGCTCGAGCAGGAAGCGCGCCAGGCGCCAGTTGCCGGCCCGGCAGGCCATCGCCAGCGGCGACAGGCCTTCGTCGTTGAGCGCGTCGATCTCGGCGGCGGCATCGCGCAGCAGCGCCGCCACGCCAGGATCGGAACTGCGCACGGCGTGGTGCAGCGGCGTGTTGCCCTCGGCATCGGCCACGCGCGGGTCAGCGCCATTGGCAAGCAGGGTCATCACCGCGTCGGGGCGGCCGTGCCAGCTGTCGCGGGTGGCGGCCAGCAGCGGGGTCATGCCGCGATGCGCCTGGTTGAGGTCGATACGCCGGATGATCAGCTCGCGCAGCAGCCGCAGGTCCGGCAGCACCGCGGCGAGCACGGCCAGGCCGCGCTGATCGCGCCAGTGCTCGGCCGGCATCGCGTGCGGATCGGCGCCGGCTTCCAGCAATTGCAGCGCGCGGTCGACCCGACCGCCGCGGGCGGCTTCATACAGGGCCGGCACCCATTCTTCACGCGGCAGGGTTTCCAGCGGCACCGGTTCACTCGCGGCGAGCAGGTCCCGCGCCAGCGGCGCACGCGCCACCTGGCCGGCGACCGGCACGCGCTGCAGCACGGCATGCAGCAGCGGCGCGGCGATCGCCGCCAGCGCCGCCAGGCCCCAACGCGCGTTCGGCGACAGCAGCCCCGGCCAGGCCAGGACCAGCCCGGCGGCACAGACCAGCAGCGCGGCCACGGCCACCGCCAGTCCGTGCCAGGCATGCAGCTCGCGCGTGCCCAGGTGGTGCCAGCCCGTGCGCAGGGAGCCGCCTTCGCGCTCCATCTCGTGCCACAGCGGCCAGGTCCGCCAAAGGCCAAGCAGGGTCGCGGCCACGGCAATGCTCAGGACCAGCGTGGCCGCCAGGCTGCCGCTATCGCGCAAGGCGGCCAGTGGCCAGGCCACCAGCAGCGCCAACAGGGCGCCACCCCCGGCCCACAGCGCCAGCAGCGGCAGGGTCGCCCGGCCGGCGGCGCGCCAGCTGGCCGGCAGCGCACGGCTGCCGCGCGCCCAGGACACGCCCAGCGCGTATGCCGGTTGTGCCGCGCAGATCGCCAGGGCCGCCACCAGCCCACCGACGCCGGCAAGCAACGACAGCAGCGCGCCGCTGGCGAAAGCGACCGGCAGCAGGCGCGAACGCGCTGGCGCTTCAGTCATGGACGCGCTCCACGCCCGGCACGCCAGGTGGCATCTGCAGGTAGAAGCCGCGCGTTGCCAGGTGTTCGCGGACCTTGTCGGCGTCAGCCAGCGCCAGGCGGCGCTCGGCGGTCAACGCCACCTCCAGCACGAACGCCAGCGGACCCAGCTGCGCGAGCAGCGGGGCCGGCACGGTGTCGAAGGCATCCCGCGTGGCGAGATAGACGTAGGTGTCCTGTTTGCGTTGGCTTTTGTAGACGTAGGCTTGCATGCGCGGGCGGGGCAACGCCCAGCAAAATACTGGGGAGTGCCTGGAATTGTGTCGGAAAGCCGGCATTGGCGAAAGGTTCGCCAGCCCTTCGGCACGATCATGTCGCCGTTTAGGTTCATCAAGCGCCGTCGGCCTGCCCTGGGCGGCGGGCCGCTTATACTCCTGCCCACTTTCGCGCAGTCCCCGGAATCAAGCTTGAAGCCAGCGCAGCCTTCGCCCCGCATGGCACCCGTCGCCATCACCGCGTTCACCGCCACCACGGCCGTGGGCGCCGGCCTCGTCCCGCTGTTGCGGGCGTTGCGTGAACAGCGCAGCGGGCTGCGTCGCAACGACTTCGGCCCGGCGCCCCTGGAATGCTGGATCGGGCGCGTGGACGGACTGGAAACGCTGCCGCTGCCGGCTCCACTGGCGGAATGGGAATCGCGCAACCACCGCCTGGCCTGGCATGCACTGCAGCACGATGGCCTGCCCGAGGCCATCGCCACGGCCGCGGCCAGGCACGGCGCCGGACGCGTCGCCGTGGTACTGGGCACCTCGACGTCCAGCATCGGTGCCACCGAAGAGGCCTATACGCGACTGGAGCACGACGCCGACGGCGGCGAGCGGTTCCCTGCCGACCTGGCCCGGCCCCGCTTGCACACGCCGCATTCGCTGGGCCTGTTCGTGCAGGCCGCCACCGGCCTGCGCGGGCCCTGCGTGACCGTGGCGACCGCCTGCTCGTCCAGCGCCAAGGTGTTCGCGCAGGCGGCCCGGCTGCTGCACGCGGGCCTGGCCGATGCGGTGCTGGTCGGCGGCGTGGACACGCTGTGCGGCAGCGTCCTGTCCGGTTTCCATTCGCTGCAGCTGGTTGCCGGCGCGCCCTGCCAGCCGTTCGATGCGCGTCGCCTTGGCCTGTCGCTGGGCGAGGCGGGCGGCTACGCCCTGCTCGAACGCGATGCCGAAGCCCCGCTGGCCTGGCTGGCCGGTTATGGCGAATCCAGCGACGCCCACCACATGTCCGCGCCGCACCCGCAGGGACTGGGCGCAAGGCTGGCCATGGGCCAGGCACTGCAGCGTGGCGGCATCGAGGCAGACCGGGTGGGTTACCTGAACCTGCACGGCACCGCCACGCCCGCCAATGACAGCATCGAAGCGGCCGCGGTCGCCGAGCTGTTCCCGCCGGGCCTGCACGCCAGCAGCACCAAGGGCTGGACCGGTCATACCCTGGGCGCGGCCGGCATCGTCGAATCGGCGATCAGCCTGCTGGCCCTGCGCGAGGGACTGCTGCCCGGCACGCTCAACAGCAGCCAGCCGGACCCGGCCTGCGGGCCGCAGATCCGCTTTGCGCCCGACAATCGCCGGATCGACTATGCGATGAACAATTCCTTCGGCTTCGGAGGCAACAACTGCACGTTGTTGTTCGCCCGCGCATGAACCTGCAGGCCCGCATCGAAGGCATCGGTTTCTGGGCGCCGGGACTGCCCGACTGGATCCACGCACAGCGCCATGCGCGCGGCGAGGCCCCGCTGGCCGACACCCCCGCCCGCCCGGCGCCGCGCCTGCTGGCGCCGAACGAGCGCCGGCGCGCGCCCGACAGCGTCGCGGTCGCGCTCGAAGTCGCGCTGGCCGCCTGCGAGGCCGCCGGCCGTGATCCGTCCTCGCTGCCGTCGGTGTTCGCCTCCACCCACGGCGACCTGGCAATCACCGATTACATGTGCCGCACCCTGGCCAGCGAGCCGCAGGCGATGTCGCCCACGCGCTTCCACAACTCGGTGCACAACGCCGCCGCCGGCTACTGGACGATCGGTGCCGGTGCGATGGCGCCGGCCACGGCGATCAGCGCCTACCGCGCCAGCTTCGCGCTGGGCCTGGTCGAAGCGCTGGCACTGCTGGCCGAAGGCAGCGAGGCCGTGCTGCTGGTCGGCTACGACGCCGGTGGCGGCGGCGCACTGGGGGCGATGGCGCAGAGCCAGGGCCTGCTCGGCGCGGCAATGCTGCTGGCGCGCGAGGGCGAGGGCCCCCTGCTGCAGGCGCAATGGCGCCAGGGCGATGCACCCACCACCGGTGAAGGCGTGCTGGCACGGCATGCCGCGGACAACATCATGTCGTCGATGCTGCCCTTGTTCGACGCCCTTGCGCGTGGCGGGCGCGTCGCCCGGCTGCATGCCGGCAACGGCCAGCACCTGGCGCTGGAGCTGTCATGAATACCGCGCTGCCGGGCCAGCACGACGTGGCCGTGGTGATTCCCGCGCTCAACGAGGCACGCAGCATCCGTGCCGTGGTGCGCGACGCGCTGGCGCAATGCGCGTGGGTGATCGTGGTCGACGATGGCTCCGACGATGACACGGTGGCCGAGCTGGCCGGCCTGCCGGTCACGCTGTTGCGCCATCCCCGCCGCCTGGGCAAGGGCGCGGCCCTGCGCACCGGCTTCGCCGAGGCCCTGCGGCAGGGCTGCCATGGCGTGCTGACGATGGATGGCGATGGCCAGCATGCAGCCGACGACCTCCCGCAGCTGCTGGCTGCTGCCGCCGCACATCCGGACTGCATCGTCATCGGCGCGCGCCTGCAGCGGCGCGCCCAGCAGCCATGGCCACGCCGGCTCGCCAACGAGTTCGGCGACTGGGGCATCGCCTGGGCCTGCGGCTACCGCATCGCCGATACCCAGAGCGGGCAACGCTATTACCCCGCCGCGGTCTGCCGCCTGCAGGACGTTCCGGGGGACGATTTCGTGTTCGAGGCGCAGCTGCTGATTTCGGCTGCACGCGAACTCGGCTTCGGGGTGGTGTCGGTGCCGATCGAGTCACGCTACCAGGGCGCGGGCGGGCAGGCCCTGCGCCGCAGCCATTTCCGCCCGCTGCGCGACCTTTACCGGATCACCCGCCACGTGGTCGCCCAGGTGATCGCGCGCGGCCGGGTTGTGCAGGCCTACCGCCGTTGCCGCGCGAACGCGCCGCGCATCCACGACCCGCGCACCCGGTTGGCGGCACGCCAGCCGCATTGAGCCGGCTCAGGCCATCGCGCCGTTGACGCCGATGACCTGGCCGCTGACGTAGCTGGCCGCCTCCGAGCACAGGAAGCCGACGAGCGCGGCGACCTCCTCCGGCCTGCCGGCACGCCCGGCAGGCACCGTCTGCCGGATCAGCTCGGGGGGGAAGGCCGCGGCGGCCATCGCACCTTCGATCACCCCCGGCGCGACCACGTTGACGGTGATTCCGCGGCTGGCCATCTCGCGCGCCAGCGAGCGCGAGGCGCCGTGCAGCGCCGCCTTGGCGGCGGCGTAGTTGGTCTGGCCACGGTTGCCGAGCACGGCAGCCACGCTGGAGATGCTGACGATGCGGCCCCAGCGGGCACGCGCCATCGGCAGCAGCAGCGGCTGGGTGGCGTGGAAGAAGCCATGCAGCGACACGTCGATGACACGCCGCCACTGCGCCTCGTCCATGCCGGCCATCGGCGCATCGTCGTGAATGCCGGCATTGTTGACCACGACCTGGATCGGGCCTTCCTCCAGCAGCACGCGCAGCGCCTCGCCGCTGGCCGCGCCATCGGCCACGTCGAAGGCCACGGCCTGAGCCGAACCGCCGTCGGCGAGGATCGCCGCGACCACCTCCTCGGCACGCTGCCGGTTGGCGTTGGCGTGGACGATGACGTGCAGGCCATCGGCGGCCAGCCGGCGGCAGATCGCGCCGCCGAGATCGCCGCTGCCGCCGGTTACCAGCGCGCGGCGGAGGGAAGGTGCTGGCGCAGCGCTCATCGTGGATCCTCGCCCGGGGTTTGCAGGATGACCGCCGCGCGGCCTTCGGCCAGGCAATGGTCGCCGTGGGTGATGCGGAATTCATACTGCTGGCTGTCGGCGCCCTGCGCCAGGCAACGCGCCTGGCAAAGCAGTTCGCCCTCAAGGTCGTCGATGCGGTCGCGGTGCAGTTCGACCCCGCGCAGGGAAACCAGCATGCCGGCTCGCACCGGCGCGCCGCGCCGGCGTCCGAGCAGGCCGCCGTGCACGGCCATCGCCTGCGCGCCGTACTCGCACAGGTGCACCGCGGCCAGGCGCCCACCACTGCGCAGCGGGTGCGCGGGATCATGCTGGTTGCGCGCCACCAGCACGATGCTTTCCTCGTCCCAGCAGGACACCTCGTCCCACAGGCACATCGCGCCGGCATGCGGCACCAGCGCCAGCAGGTCCTCACGCCGCAGCATGGTCGTCCCCCCCGGGATGGCGCGACACCAGCAGCGCCAGCAGGAAATTGCAGACCACGCCGAGGGCCACGGTCGTGCCGATCGCGCGCAGCACCGGGATCGAGGACAGCGCCAGCAAGGCGAAGACCAGCACGGTCATGACACTGCATACGATCAGGCCGTGCAGCGTGCGCAGCTGGTCCTGGCGCCCTTCGCCGGCGTGCTCGAAGAACAGGCCGTAGTCCAGGCCCAGGCCCGCACCGAGGATAAGCCCGATCAGGTGGAACAGGTTCAGTTCCGTGCCGGCCATGCGCAGGACCGCGACCACCAGCAACGTGGTCAGCGCCATCGGCAGCAGCACGCGCCGCATGCGCCGCGGCGAACGCAACGCCAGCCCGACGGTGGCCACCAGCAGCAGCGCGGCGACCGCGAGCGCCCAGAGCAGGCGTGCCCGATAGGCGGCGACCAGGGATTCGGAAGCCTGCTTGAGATCCATGAGCACGGCGCCATGCGCCTGCGCGGCGGCGGCGAAGGCCACCGGATCACGCAACCCGCTCAGCGATACCAGCGCGGTGGCATGGTCCCCGCCCTGCAGCAGCAGGCTGTCCAGCGAGGCGGCGAACGGACTGCCGGCCAGGTCTGCCGGCCGCAGCGGCGCGGCGCCGCGCGCCGTTTCCACGTCGGCCAGGAAGGGTTCGAAAGCGTCGGCACGGAACGGTGAATCGACCAGCGCGGCCTGCAGGTCGGCGCGCAGGCGCGCGGGCGCCGGCAATCGCTGTTGCCGTTCGCGCTGGGTCCTGGCGCTGGGCAGGTAGCGAGCAGCCAGGTCGTAATGCTGCAGGCCCCCGGTGCTGATTTCATCCGCCAGCCAGCCGCGCAGCGCCTCGGAGCGCTGCAGGGCCTGTTCGACGTCGCGGCCGCGCACGGTCAGCACGTAGCGCACGTCCGGTGCGCCGAGCTCGGTGCCCAGCTGCGCATTGCGCTGCAGGTCGGCCGCATCCACCGGGGTAAGTCGCGACAGGTCGTTCTGCCATACGGCGCCGGGCGCGAACCACAGCGCCGCCAGCGCCGCCAGCGCCACCCCGGCCAGCGACCACCGCGGTCGCGGCAGGCGCGCGATGGCACGCCAGAGCCGGTCCAGCGCGGGCGAATCGGCGAAGTCGCGCGTGGCCGGGTCGACCAGCGCCGGCAACAGGTAGCGCGTGGCCAGCGCGGCGGTCGCCAGCGCGGTGATCGTGAACACCGCCAGCTGCCTGAGTCCATCAACCCCGGAGAACAGGAAGGTCAGGTAGGCGATGCAGGTCGAGGCTACGCCGGTGCCCAGGGTCGGCCACAGCGCGCGCACGTTGCGCCACGCGTCCACGCCCGGGCGCTGGTGGCTGAGGAAATGGATCGGATAGTCCTGCACCACCCCGATCAAGGTGAAACCGAACGCCAGGGTGATGCCATGCACGCCGTCGAACAGCGCCACCACCGCCAGCACGCCGGCCAGTCCGGCCGTACCCAGCGGCAGGAAGCCGAGGATTGGCGCCTTCCAGCTGCGATAGGCCAGCAGCAGCAGGATCACCATGCCGACCGTGTCGATGGTGCCGATGGTGCCTGCCTCGTGCGCGGTGCGCGCGCCGATCTTCACCGCGAAGGCACCTGGACCGCTGCTCTCGATGCGGCTCGCCGAGCCGGCCGATACCGCGTCGAAGGCGCTGCCGATCTTCGCCAGCGCCGCCTCCTGCGCGGTGGGATCGAAGCCCGCCGCGCGCGTCTGCACGAGCAACAGCGCTTCGGCGCCGGCGCGGTCGAACCAGACTCCGTCGATGCGCCGCGGCGCGCTCGCCGGCTGCAACGATTCGGCCACGCGCAGGGTCTGCAGGGTGGGGTCGGCCGGCAGCAGGGGTTCCAGCATTGCGCCCGCCGGCGAGCCCAGGTCCTGGACGCGCTGTTGCAGGGCTTCGCGCAGCGCCGCTGCATCGAGTGCGGGCACGCCCTCGCCCAGCAGGTAGCGATAGGGCAGCAGGTGTCCGGGGATCGCCTCCAGTCCCGCCTGCTCGCCGTTGGCGACCAGCACGAAGGCATCATCGCTGGCCAGCCGCGCGCGCAGCTCGCGCGATTGCTGGGCCAGTGCCTGCGGTGCCGCGCCCGACAGCGCGACCATCAGCAGGCGCGAACCCGGCCCTTCACCGAGTTCATCCAGCAACAGCTTCTGCGCCGGCGTGCGGGCTTCGGGCATGAACCTGCGCAGGTCACCGCTGACCTGCAGGCGATCGGCGGCGATCCAGCCGGCCACGCCGAGCACGGCCAGCCATGCAAGCGCGGCCAGCAGCCGCCAGCGCGAACTGCTCAACACCGGCATGCGTGATCTCCGGCAGCCTTCATCGGGCCATGCCCTGCTCGCATTCGGCGACCACGCCAGCGCCCTGCGCGACCGCCTGCGCCGCCGCACCCAGCACGGTGCGCTGCAGCTCGCCGCGCGCCGGCTCGGTGACGATACAGCGCAGTTCGCCGTCATCGCCATACAGGCGGATCGCCCGCACCCGCTTGAGCAGCGCTGGATCGCGCGGCTGCAGCTGCAGCTGCCAGTGGCGGGCGCTGCCCTGTGCAGTCACCTGGTACTGGCGCTGCAATGCCTGCGCATCGCCATCGAGCAGTGCACCGAAGCTGGACTGGATGCCCGCCAGCTCGGGCACGCGGTCCAGTGCATAACGCTGCTCCGGCTTGCCCTCGCGTGCGATCACCGCCTGGCCGTGGGCAATGGTCGTGGTTTCGCGGTACGGCGTGCGGACCTCGCGGACCAGCGTGTCGGCGTCGGGACGGCGGTACTCGCCGCCGATCTGCAGCGGCTGCTTGAGCAGCGCCGAACCACGGATCTCCACGAATGCCGTGGCGCTTGGCGCTGGCCGCGCCAACGCACGCAGCACGACGGCCGGGTCGGGGCCTTCAGCCGCCGCGACGCAGGGCATCGCGACGACGCAGGCCAGCATCGCCCAGCGTCGCGGCACGCCCGCCTTCTTGCCAGAAATCATAGAAGTTGAACCAGTTGTAGGGAGCATCGAGGGTATGTCGCTGCAGGCGCGCGGCGTAGTCCGCAATCAGGCCGCGCAGCGCGCCGGCGCGATCGGCACGCGGCACTTCCACCGTGTCACGGAAGGCTTCGAAGACCAGTTCGTAGCGATTACCACCGCGGTGGAGTCCATAGGCGAGCACGACCGGGACGCGCAATGCCGCGGCGATCAGCCAGGGCGTGGTCGGAAACGGCGCCGGCTTGCCGAGGAAGTCCGCCGGCAGCGCCGGCTCGTCCGGCTGCGCGCGATCGACCAGCATCGCCACCATCGCACCTTCGTCGGCCGCCTGCTTGATCTGCAGGGCGACCTGGTGGCCATCGGCGCCGGCGTCGATGATGCCGGCCGCCAGCGCGGGGTCGAGCGCATCGAGCACCTCGCCAATCGCGGCATTGTGGCGCTTGTCCAGTACCACCCGCAGCGCCAGGTCGCCGCGCAGCCGCTTTAGCACGCGCAGGGCATCGAAGCTGCCCAGGTGCGAACCGAACAGCAGCACGCCGCGCTCGCGCGCCAAGGCATCGAGCAGGTTGTCCAGCCCGGTGACGCGGATGTCGAAGAGATCCATGCGCCCACCGAGCAGGTAGACGCGATCGAGAATGGTGGCGGCGAAGGCATGCACGTGCCGTGCGACCTGCCATGGCCGTGCGGGTCGGCTGGTGACGCGCGACAGGTATGCATGCGAGGCCCGACGTTCGGGTCCGCGCACCAGCAGGAAATAGGCGGTGATCGGATACAGCAGCAGGCGCGTGGCCGTGCGCCCGAACAGCCGGGCGATGCCGGCGATGAGGCCGATCGCGAAACGGCCTCCCCCCTCCGGCCGCTGCTTCCAGTCGGCCGCGCTCATGACGCCTTGCCATCCGCTGCCGCGACGCTTGCCTCGGCCCTTGCCTCGACGATGCCGCTGGCGATCACGCGACCCTCGCTTTCGACCCGGAAACGCCAGGGTCCTTCGCCATGCAGCCCGCCATCGAGCATGATCTCGGCAAGCTGCCCCGGCAGCAGCGGCTGCACGAACTTCACCTGGGGCAGGCGCAGCCGCGCCGGCGCGACCCCGCGCCGTGCCAATGCCTGCAGCACCGCATCGAGCACCAGCACGCCGGGCACCACCGGTCGGCCAGGGAAGTGGCCCGGCAGACAGGGATGATCGGCGGGGATGCTGAACTGCATGCAGGGAGTCGGGAAGCTTGCGCCGGCGCAGGATAGCCGAGCGTCGCGCGGGTTGCGCTCAGCGCAACAGGTCACGCCAGAACGCCGGACCGAGCCCGGCCATCTGGCGCACGAAATCGGCGGCATGGCGGTAGGGCTGCTGCGGGAAGCGGCGCTGCCGGATCCGATACTCGACCAGGCAGAAGGCACCGACCAGGCCCCAGCACGCCAGGTTGCTCGACCAGGACCACTGCGCATGGCTGATCGCGAGCACGGATGGGCTGCCGATCGCAGCCAGCGCCTGCGGCGAAGCGCACAGCGCCAGGACGAGGTTGAGCACCGTCAGCGTCGCCAGCAGCAGCGCCCAGGCCAGGGTCAGGCCACGGCCATAACGGTCCAGCGCCGGCGTCATCGACAGGCCGGCACGTGCGTGCAGCGCGGCCACGATCCGCGTGACCAGCGGTTCGCGCCCCGGCAGCAAGGTACGTGCGAAGGCCCACGCGACCAGCACGGTGAAGCCGATCGGCAGTACCAGCAGCAGCAACCATACGTAGTCCGATCCGGCCAGCGCGTACAGGCCGACGCCACTGCCCGCCAGCAGCAGCCAGGCCCAGGGCCGGAGCCGCAGCAGCGGCTCGAGCAGGGTCAGCAGCAGCAGGCTGCCCAGCGCGAGTGCCGACCAGCGACCGTCGTCACGCAGGCTCGCCACGTGGGCCAGCAGCGGGTAGGCCAGCAGCAGCGCGATGCGCGCGGCGATGCCCGCGCGGCCGTCCAGGGGGCCGGACAAGCGCCGCTCAGCCGGCGCGATGCGACTGGACATGCGCCGCCAGCGCGCGCAGCGAAGCGAAGGCCTGGCGGTCGGCGTCGTCACCGGACTTCAGCTGCACGCCGTACTTGCGGCCGATCGCCAGCGCCAGTTCGAGCGCGTCGATCGAATCCAGGCCCAGGCCCTCGTTGAACAGCGGCGCTTCCGGGTCGATGCCCTCGGGGGCCACGCCTTCCAGGTTCAGGCTTTCGACCAGCAGCTCGGCCAGCTCGCGCTCGGCCTCGGTGTGTTGCGACGACATTGCAGGTTCCGTACAGACGTAAAGGCGGCAACGATCCGGGATTGGACCGCCCGGCGCAAGTCGCCGCCCCGCCCGGCCGGGCCGCCAGGAGGGGCCCCGCGGCCCCCTGGGCTATCATGCAATGTCCAGATATCCCGCAAGACGGCTGCATGAAGTCCCACTTCCTTCGTTTCCGCCCCCTCCGCGCAGGCCTGGCATGGCGCTGAACGCGGTCATCCTGCAGTCCCCGGCGTTGGGGGTGGACTACCTCGAGCCCGGCCAGCTGGATACGGCCCTGGCCGATCCACAGGTCCTGGCCGTGCTGGCATTCGGTGCCGGCGCACGCAACGACGGCGAGGGCGACCCGCGCCTGTATCACGTCGGCCTGCAGCCGGTCGGTACGCCGCTGCTGGAGGTCTGGCGCGGCCACGCACCGGTCCGGCATGGCCGCGACGGCGACATCGCCTGGTCCAGCGACGGCGAACTGGCTTTCGGCGCACTGGAAGTCGACGAGGCCCGCCATGGCGGCATCGAGGCCGCCGGAGAGTACGCCTATCGGCGCCTCGGCCAGTTCCTCGCCGGCCACGCGCAGCCACACCTGCTGCGGATCTGGAACTACTTCGACGCCATTACCCAGGGCGAGGGCGACGACGAGCGCTACCGGCGCTTCTGTGTCGGCCGCGCGCGCGGCCTGGGAACGATCGATACCACGGTGCTGCCCGCCGCGACCGCGATCGGTCGCGTCGACGGCGTGCGGCGCCTGCAGCTGTACTGGCTGTCGTCGCGCCGGCCCGGCACCCCGCTGGAGAATCCGCGCCAGGTCAGCGCCTACCACTACCCCCGCCAGTACGGCCCGCAGTCGCCCAGCTTCGCGCGTGCCATGCTGCCCCCGGGCGGCGCGCGGATGCCGTTGATGCTGTCGGGCACGGCCAGCGTGGTCGGCCATGAAACCCTGCACGCCGGCCAGCCGCTCGCCCAGCTCGAGGAGACGTTCTCCAACTTCGGCGCCCTGGTCGGCGCGGCGCGGCAGCGGCAACCGGCGGTACCGGCCGAGTTCGACGCCGACAGCCGCCTGAAGGTCTATGTCGGCCGGGTCGAAGACGTCGCCGACGTGGCCGGGGCGCTGGATCGCCACCTGGCAGGCGCAGTGCCGCGGCTGCTGCTGCATGCGACGGTCTGCCGCCGCGACCTGTCGGTCGAGATCGACGGCTGGCACGGCGGTTGATCCGCGTGGCGGCCCGCGCCGCCGCGCCTGCCCGCGGCTAGTCCTGGAGCAGGCGCAGCATGCCCGCGCGCGGCAGCTTGCCGGTCTCGGCCCGTGGCAGCGCATCGACGAAACGAATACGGCGCGGCAGGAACACCGGATCCACCGCCGGACGCAGCGCCGCCAGCAGCCGGGCTTCGTCCATGCCGGGCGCCACTACCAGCGCGGCGATCCGCCGGACGCCGGCTTCGTCCGCATCCAGCTGCAGGACCAGGCCATCGCGCACCCCGGGCACGGCCAGCAGGCGCCGGGTGAGATCGGCCAACGAAGCGCGCTTGCCGGCGATTTCGAGCAGATCGGCCTGGCGCCCGCGCAATACGAAACGGCCACCGGGCGCCAGCTCGACCAGGTCGGCCAGCAGGATCGGCGCGTGCAGGTGCGGGGCCTGCACCAAGGTGCCGTCGGGCCGCGGTGACAGCGTCGTCCCCGGCAACAGCGTCCAGGCCTCGTCCACCGCGGTACGGCGGCTGGCGAACACGCAGGTCTCGGTGGAACCGAACACCTCGCGCATTTCCCCGCCAAAGCAGGCCTCTGCCGCGCGCGCCAGTTCTGCCGACAGCGGCGCCGTGGCCGAGACCAGGCCCGCCACTTCCGGCATTGCCACCCCGGCATCGACGAGCGCGCGCAGGTGCACCGGCGTGGTGACCAGCAACCGCGGCGCCGGCAGGGCGACCAACGCCTGCGCCACGTCCTGCGGGAACAGCGGCCGACCATCGTCGATCGCGACGCCGCCGAGCAACGGCAGGATCACCGACATCTCCATGCCATACATGTGCTGCGAGGGCACGGTGGCCAGCACGCTGGCCGGCGCGGCCGGGTCCCACAGGTCCGCCAGGGCCTGCAGGTTCTGCCGGCAGCCGATGCGGAAAGCTTCCCAGGTCTTGGGATAGGGCTTCGGCCGGCCGGTGCTGCCGGAGGTATAGCCGATCACGGCCACATCCCCGGCCGACACCCATGGCCGCGGCCCTTCCTGGCGCGCCAGTGGCTGCGGCAGCGGCCAGTAACGCGGCACCCCCGGCTGCGAAGCGGCATCACCCAGCGCGTAGGCCTCCTCGTGCAGGGCCATGGTCTCGGCGACGATCTCCGGCGCCCGCGAGGGCGGCAGCAGCGTGGTCTGGCCACGCAACGCCACGGCGCACAGGCCGACCAGGAACAGGTAGCGGTCCTCGCACAGGTTGACCGCATGGCGGCCGGCCGGCAGCGCCGCGGCCAGTGCGCGGACCTCGGCATGGAACGTGGCCAGGGTCACCGGGCGCCCGCGGCGGTAGGCCAGGACTCGTTCATCCGCGCCCTCGCCCAGGGTCAGGCGGTCGGCGAGGATTTCGGGCAATGCGGACATGCGGGGCGGCGGGCTCGGGTACAGCCCCCGATTCTGGCCCATCGGGCCGGCCACGTCTCCTGGCCGCCCCGGCGCCGCCGGCCCATGACCTGTGGCCCAGCCCCCGGCGGGACGCCCGCTGGTAGGCTTGCGCATCTTTAGTCCCTTGCCTGCTTCGCCCATGCCCAAGCTGCTTCCGTTGTCCCTGTTGCTGCTGGCCGCCAGCGCCAGCGCCCAGACCCCCTCCGCCCCCCTCACCATCGAACAGGCCATGGCCGATCCGGACTGGATCGGCGCCGGCGTGGACGGCGCCTGGTGGCAGTGGGACGGCCAGCAGGTCCAGTACCTGCTCAAGCGCAACGGCAGCCCGGTGCGCGACACCTTCCGCCAGCGCACCGACGGCAGCGCCGCCGAGCGCGTCGGCGACAACGAGCGCGCCGGCCTGGACGCGGCCAATCCGGCCTACGACGCCCAGCGCCAGCGCATGGCCTTCGCCCGCAACGGCGACATCTTCGTGCGCGACCTGCGCAGCGGCGCGCTGACCCAGCTCACCCGCAGCAATGAAACCGAGTCGCGGCCGCAGTTCGCCAGTGACGGCGGGGTGATCTGGCGCGCCGGCAACGACTGGTACCACTGGGCGCCCGGCGGCGGCACCAGCCAGGTCGCGGTGGTGAAGGCCGCACGTGATCCCAACGCCGCGCCGAAGGCCGATGTCCTGCGCGAGCAGCAGCTGGCCACCCTGGCCACGCTGCGCCGCGATCGCGAGCAGCGCGAGACGCTGCGCACCCAGGAAGACGCCTGGCGCAAGGCCGACGCGACCCGTGCCAGCGGCCCGGTCTATCTGGGCGATGAAGTGGAGATCGTCGACAGCGCGCTGTCCCCGGACGGCCGCCACCTGCTGGTGGTCACCCAGGCCAAGGGCGCCGACGAAGGCCAGGCAGGCAAGATGCCGAAGTACGTCACCGAGTCCGGCTACGAGGAATTCCAGGAAACCCGCACCCGGGTCGGCCGCAATGCGCCGGTACCCCACAGGCTGTGGCTGGTCGACAGCGTCGCCGGCACCGCCAGCGAACTGAAGTTCGACGTCCTGCCGGGCATCGCCACCGATCCGCTGGCCGCCCTGCGCAAGAGCGCCAAGCTCGATCCGTTGAAGGGCAACCGCGCCGTGCGCATCGAAAGCGATGGCGACGGCAGCGGCCCGGCTATCCACTGGAGCGACGACGGCCGCAATGCAGCGGTGGAAATCCGGGCGGTCGACAACAAGGACCGCTGGATCGCCAGCGTCGACCTGGACAAGGCGCAGCTGCAGCCGCGCCACCGCCTGACCGATGGTGCCTGGATCAACTGGGGCTTCAACGATTTCGGCTGGCTGCCGGACAACCGCACCCTGTGGCTGCTGTCCGAGGAATCGGGCTACTCGCACCTGTACACCGTCGCCGAGGGCGGCAAGCCGCGCCAGCGCACCCAAGGCAAGTGGGAGGTGTCCGCGCCGGTGCCGACCGCCGACGGCAGCGGCTTCTTCTTCGTCTGCAACCAGAAGTGGCCGGGCGACTACGAGATCTGCAAGCTCGACCTGGCCAACGACAAGCTCAGCGAAGTGACCTCGCTCGACGGCGTGGAGGACTTCAGCCTGTCGCCGCGCGGTGACCAGCTGCTGGTGCGCTATTCCGGCGCCTACCTGCCGCCGCAGCTGGCGGTGGTACCGGCCGCCGGTGGCCAGGCCCGCGTGCTGACCGACACCCGCACTGCCGCCTTCAAGGCGCGCGAGTGGATCCAGCCGCAATACGTGCAGGTGCCGTCCAAGCACGGCGCCGGCACCATCTGGGGCAAGTACTACGGCCCGGCCCATCCGGAAGCGGGCAAGCAGTATCCGATCGTGATGTTCGTCCATGGCGCCGGTTACCTGCAGAACGTCTCGCAGCGTTACACCAGCTACTTCCGCGAGCAGATGTTCCACAACCTGCTGGTGCAGAAGGGCTACATCGTCCTGGACCTGGATTACCGCGCCTCGGAGGGCTACGGCCGCGACTGGCGCACGGCGATCTACCGCAACATGGGCCACCCGGAGCTGGAGGATTACCTGGATGGCCTGGACTGGCTGGTCGCCAACAAGCAGGGTGACCGCGCCCGCGCCGGCATCTATGGCGGCTCCTACGGCGGCTTCATGACCTACATGGCGCTGTTCCGCGCCCCGGGCACGTTCAAGGCCGGTGCCGCGCTGCGTCCGGTCGGCGACTGGATGCAGTACAACCACGAGTACACCTCCAACATCCTCAACACCCCGGAGCTGGACCCGGAGGCCTACAAGGTGTCCTCGCCGATCAACTACGCCGAGGGCCTGCGCGACCACCTGCTGATCGCCCATGGCATGGTCGACGACAACGTGTTCTTCAAGGACTCGGTCGACATGACCCAGAAGCTGATCGAGCTGCACAAGGACAACTGGGAAGTCGCCCCGTACCCGCTGGAGCGCCACGGCTTCACCCGCGCCGACTCCTGGCTGGACGAGTACAAGCGCATCCTCAAGCTGTTCGAGGAGCAGGTGAAGTAAGCTCGCCGCCAACGCGCCGTACCCGACGAACGCCGGCCCAGTGCCGGCGTTCGTCCATCCGCCCTTCCGCCGGACCACGCCCCATGACCACCGCCCTCCCGCCGCCGCGCAGCAGTTTCGTCACCGTGATGGCCTGGCTGACGCTGGCCCTGGCCGCGCTGGGCGTGGCCGGCAACGCGCTGCAGGCGCTGCTGGTGCTGGCATTCCCGCAGTCCGGCGACCTGGCCACGCTGCTGCCGCCGGGCGTGCCGGTGCCGGCGGTACTGGACTGGCTTGGCCGGCATGCGCTCGCGCTGTCGCTGTGGAGCATGGCCGGGTCGCTGCTGCTGGGCTGGATCAGCTGGCAGCTGCTGCAGCGGCGCGAGTGGGCGCGGCGGGCCTTCATCGCCTTGCTGCTGCTGGCCGCATTGGCCAACTTCGCCTGCATCCCGCTGGCGAACGGGGCCATGGCACTGGCCCTGCCGAAGGTGGACGGTGGCACCTTCGACGACCTCGCCCAGGTGCGCGAGGCCATGGCGCCGATGCTGGCCGCGCTGCGCGCCATGCTGTGGCTAGGCGCCATCGCCATTGCCGTGCTGCATGGCTGGATCGCCTGGCGCCTGTGCCGGCCGGAGATCCGCGCGGAATTCGGCTGAGTCGCCCCATCCAGGCGCAAGCGGCCCTCGCGCCGTCACCGCACCCCCCGCAGGCCGGCCAGGCCCGCTTGTCGGGAAGCCCGGGAAGCGTGCCCGAAGCACGGCGCGCGGACTTCCTCTGCAGGACCCACGAGCAGGAAGCGCCGCGTGCCATGGATAGAATGTCGGCATGAACGAAACCCCGAACGAATTCGACCGCGTCCGCGAATACCTCACCGGCCTGCAGGACCGCATCTGCGAAGCGATCGAGGCCGCCGACGGCCAGGCCCGCTTCCGTGAAGATCGCTGGCAGCGTGCCGAAGGCGGCGGCGGGCGAACCCGGGTCATGCGCGACGGCGCGGTGTTCGAACAGGCCGGGATCGGCTTTTCCGACGTCAGCGGCACCCGCCTGCCGCCCTCGGCCAGCGCCCATCGCCCCGAACTGGCAGGCGCGACCTGGCGGGCCACCGGCGTCTCGCTGGTCTTCCACCCGCACAATCCATTCCTGCCCACCACCCACGCCAACGTGCGCTACTTCCGCGCCGAGCGCGACGGCCAGGCGGTCGCGGCCTGGTTCGGCGGCGGTTTCGACCTGACGCCGTTCTATCCGTTCGACGAGGACGTGCTGCACTGGCACGACACCGCCCGCCGGCTATGCGCGCCATTCGGCGAAGACCGCTACGCCGCGCACAAGCGCTGGTGCGATGAATACTTCTTCCTGCGCCACCGCAACGAGACGCGTGGCGTCGGCGGCTTGTTCTTCGATGACCTGCATGGCGACTTCGAAACCGACTTCGCCTACCTGCGGGCGGTCGGCAACGGCTTTCTCGACGCCTACCTGCCGATCGTCGAACGCCGCAAGGCCACACCGTACGGCGAGCGCGAGCGCGAATTCCTGCAATACCGGCGCGGCCGCTACGTCGAATTCAACCTGGTCTACGACCGCGGGACGCTGTTCGGCCTGCAGAGCGGCGGCCGTGCGGAGAGCATCCTGATGAGCCTGCCGCCGCGCGTGCGTTGGGAATACGGCTACGAACCGGAGCCCGGCAGTCCCGAGGCACGCCTGGCTGATTACCTCGTGCCACGTGACTGGCTCGGCTGAACGGCGTCAGGAAGCTGGCGGCATGCATCTTCCTGAACAAGCGCACGCGCCGAAAGCGTGACTTCGATCGCAACGATCTCTCGCGATCGTTGCGATGAACACGCCAATGAAATGACGCTCGTTTAGTTTGGTGAAGCCGTGCACGGTTCGGTGCCGACGAGTCGGTCAGAATATTGGCGTCCGGAAATAAAAAGCCCCGCAGACCAGGGGGAGGTCAGCGGGGCCAGGGAACGGGAACTTGGGGAGGAGTTGCCGTTCCAGAGATCTGCTCCAGGGGATGGGAGAGATCCGCGACAGGCGTTGCGCCTGTCGAGGGCTATAACACCATTTCGGACATTGATGGATCGTGAAGATCGGGGTTAATAATTCGTCGGATTAAGGGCGGATTCATTCATTTCCGACGGATTTCGATTGCTTTTTCTGATGCGATGCGCCGCGCTTTCTCACGGGGGTGGGAAGCGCGGCGCATTCATCAGTGCGCCTCGTCCCAGTTTTTGCCGACACCAGCGTCGACCACCAGCGGCACGCGCAGCGAGGCGGAGGACGACATCAGGTTTCCGGCCTGCGTACGCAGTTCATCGACGAAATCCTCGTCCGCCTCGAACACCAATTCGTCGTGCACCTGCAGGATCATCAGCGCGCGCTCGGCATGGCTGGCCAGCCAGCCGTCCACGGCCACCATCGCGCGCTTGATGATGTCCGCCGCGGTGCCCTGCATGGGCGCGTTGATCGCCGCGCGTTCGGCGCCGGCGCGCTGGCCCTGGCTGCCGCTGTTGATGTACTCCAGGTACAACCGGCGGCCGAAGACGGTTTCCACGTAGCCCTTTTCGCGCGCCTGCTGGCGGGTGTTCTCCATGAAGTCGCGCACGCCCGGGTAACGACTGAAGTACAGCGCGATGTAGTCCTGGGCTTCACCGCGGCCGATGCCGAGCTGCCGGGCCAGGCCGAACGCGCTCATGCCGTACATCAGCCCGAAGTTGATCGCCTTGGCGGCGCGGCGCTCGTTGGCGGTGACATCCTCGATCGTGCGGCCGAACACTTCCGCCGCGGTGGCGCGGTGCACGTCGGCGCCGGACTCGAAGGCCGATACCAGGCCACGGTCTTCCGACAGGTGCGCCATGATCCGCAGCTCGATCTGCGAGTAATCGCAGGCCAGCAGCAGGCGACCCGGCGGCGCGACGAAGGCACGGCGGATACGTCGCCCATCGTCGGTGCGGATCGGGATGTTCTGCAGGTTCGGATCGGTCGATGACAACCGTCCGGTCGCCGCGCCGGCCTGGTGGTAGCTGGTATGCACTCGCCCGCTGTGCGGATTGATCATCTCCGGCAGCTTGTCGGTGTAGGTGCTGCGCAGCTTCGCCAGGCCGCGGTACTCGAGGATCACCCGTGGCAGCTCGTGCTGGTCGGCGATCGCCTCCAGCGCCTCTTCGTTAGTCGACGGCTGGCCCTTGGGCGTCTTCACCACCGCCGGCAGGCCGAGTTCGTCGAACAACAGCGCCTGCAGCTGCTTGGGCGAATCCAGGTTGAAGCTGCGGCCAGCCAGCTCGGTGGCCTTCTGCTGCGCGGCGAGCATGCGCTTGGACAGGTCGGCGCTCTGCCGGCGCAGTTCGTCGGCATCCACGCGCACGCCATTGGATTCGATGCGCTCGAGCACCGGCACCAGCGGCATCTCGATCTCGCGGTAGACCCGCGCCAGCCCCGGTTCTGCCGCCAGCTTCGGCGACAGCACGCGGTGCAGGCGCAGGGTGATGTCGGCATCCTCGGCGGCGTACTTCGTCGCCTCGTCGATGCCCACATGCGAGAACGGGATCTGCTTGGCGCCCTTGCCGGCGACCTCCTCGTACTTGAGGGTGTCGTAACCGAGGTAGCGCTTGGCCAGGCTGTCCATGTCATGGCGTGCGCCACCGGAATTGAGCACGAAGCTCTCCAGCAGCGTGTCGTCCTCATAGCCGGCCAGGGCGATGCCATGGCGGCGCATCACGTGCAGGTCGTACTTGCCGTGCTGGCCGAGCTTGCGCACCGCCGGGTCGGCCAGCAGCGGCCGCAGCAGCGCGATCGCCTGGTCGAAATCCAGCTGCGCCGGCGCGCCGGGGTAGTCGTGGCCCAGCGGCAGGTAGGCACCGTGTCCCGGCGCGTCGCTGAAACTCAGCCCGACTAGGCGTGCCTGCATGGGGTCAAGGCTGTCGGTTTCGGTATCGAAGGCGAACTGGCCGGCGGCACGCAGGCGCTCCATCCAGGCCTGCAGCTGCTCGGCATTGGTGATCGTCTCGTACTCACCCTGCACGGCCAGTGCGGGGTCCAGCTCGGCGGCGGTAGCCGGCAGCGCGGCCGCGGTGAATCCCCGACCGCGCGCCTGGCCAGGTTCCTTCTCGGCCAGCGGCGCGACCGCCGCACCGCCTTCCAGCTCCTTCAGCGCCTGGGTGAAGCCGTAACGGCGATACAGCTCGGCCAGCGTGCCGGCGTCGCGCTCGCGAAGCCCCAGTGTCTGCGGGCCGCCCGGCAGCGGGACATCGGTCTTGATCGTCACCAGCTCGCGGTTCAACGGCAGCCGCGGCAGCGCCGCGCGCAGGTTCTCGCCGATCTTGCCCTTGATCGCCCCGGCCTGGGCCATCACCGCATCCAGCGTGCCGTACTCGGCCAGCCACTTGGCCGCGGTCTTGGGCCCGCACTTCTCCACGCCCGGCACGTTGTCCACCGTATCGCCCATCAGTGCCAGCAGATCCACGATCTGCCCGGCGCGCACGCCGAACTTGGCCATCACCGCCTCGTCCGAATCCATCTGGCTGCCGGTCATGGTGTTGACCAGGCGGATGCCCGGGCGCACCAGCTGGGCGAAGTCCTTGTCGCCGGTGGAGATGGTGACCTCCAGGCCCTCGCCGGCGCCCTGCAGGGCCAGCGTGCCGATCACGTCGTCGGCCTCCACGCCGGGCTCGCGCAGGATCGAGATGCCCAGCGCCTCGACGATCGCGCACATCGGCTCGACCTGCGCCCGCAGTTCGTCGGGCATCGCCGCGCGGTTGGCCTTGTACTCCGGGTACAGCTCGTCACGGAAGGTCTTGCCGGGTGCGTCGACGACGAAGGCCACGTACTCCGGGCGCTCCTTCAGCGTGGCCCGCAGCATGTTGACCACGCCGAACAGCGCGCCGGTGGGTTCGCCCTGGGCATTGCTCAGCGGCGGCAGCGCATGGAAGGCGCGATACAGGTAACTGGAACCATCAATCAGGACGAGTCTGCTCATCCGGCGATTCTACGCCCCCGCGCAACGGGACCTCGCGCATAATCCCGGTCCCCGGTCCAAGGAGTCCCCGATGAAGAAATCAGGCCTGATGTTCGCCCTGGCCAGCGTGCTGGCGCTCGCACTCGGCGGCTGCGCCAGCACCGGCATGGAGGCGGCAGCGGAGGGGACGCCAGTGGACCTGCGCAACGCACAGGTCACCACCAAGACGATGGACAACGGTGACCTGGTGGATGAATACCGGGTAGCTGGCCAGGTCCGCATGGTCCGCGTGAAGCCGGTCCGCGGTGCGGCCTATTACCTGTACGACCGTGATGGCGACGGCCACATGGACAACGACAAGGACGGCATCTCGCCGGTCTACTGGAAGCTCTACAGCTGGTGACCGTCCCCGCGCGCCGACCGGCTGGCCGGCGCGCGCGAAGTCATTCCACGCCATCGCCGAACGCGCGGTCTTCGTCCCGCCGCGTTGCGGAGGAACACAGGCGCCAACGCCCCGGCCGGCAACTCAGCGGATCACCAGCACCGGTACGCCACTGTGGGTCAGGACCTCGGTGGTCTGGCTGCCCAGCAGCACCCGGCTCATGCCACGGCGCCCGTGCGAAGTCATCACGATCAGGTCCGATCCGCAGTCCTTGGCGGTGTCCATGATGCCCTCGGCGGCATAGCGGTCGAGCACATGATGCGGCTGGGCGGTGACGCCGGCCGCCTCCGCGGCCTGCAGCGCGGGCTGCAGGATGGCCTGGGCGCCCTCCTCGCGTTCCTTGCGGTACTCCGGACTGGCTTCGTAGCCCACGCTCCAGCCCATGGCGTCGTACATGCCCATGGCCCAGGGTTCGGACACGGTGACGATATCGACCTGCGCGCCCAGCGGCTTGGCCAGGGCCAGGCCCTGCTGCAGGCCGCGCTGGGACAGCTCGGAACCATCGACGGCGATGAGGATGCGCTTGTACATGACTTGCTCCTGGGACGGGCCGTCGGCTGACGGGCGGAGTGAGGATTGCACTACGGTAATCCCCATCCTGCGTTGATCCGGATCAACGCCGCGTGGCGACGCCAGTCCCCTGCCCTTGCCTATCCCCCCTTGCGCGGCGCGAAGGCGCCGGTCGCTTGGCCCGGCTTCAGACCACGGTGAGGTTGGCGTAGGCCAGCACCAGCCATTTGGCGCCAGCGTCGTCGAACTGCACCTGCACGCGTGCGTGCGCGCCGCCACCTTCGTAGTCGGTGACCACGCCGCCACCGAACTTGGGGTGGGTGACGTTGGCACCCAGCGCGATCGCCGGTGCCTCGATGGCCGCAGCGGCATAACTGCGCGAAGTCCCGATCGCGGCCGGACGGGACACCTGGATCCTGGGCCGGACCTCGTTGAGCAGCTCCCGCGGGATCTCGCGCAGGAAGCGCGAGGGCATGTTGTAGTTGTCCTGGCCGTGGATGCGCCGCGACTCGGCGTAGCACAGCAGCAGCTTCTGGCGCGCGCGGGTGATGCCGACGTAGGCCAGCCTGCGCTCCTCCTCCAGCCGCCCGCTTTCCTCCAGCGAGCGTGCGCTGGGGAACAGCCCGTCTTCCAGGCCCGCCAGGCAGACCAGCGGGAACTCCAGGCCCTTGGCCGAATGCAGCGTCATCAGCTGCACGCCGTCCTCGCCCGCCTGCGCCTGGCCTTCCCCGGCTTCCAGCGAGGCATAGGCCAGGAAGGCGACCAGTTCGGTCATGCCCTGGCTTTCCTCGTCCTCGTCCGGGCGCACGAAGCGCGACGCCACCGAGACCAGTTCGTCCAGGTTCTCGGTGCGTGATTCCGAATCCAGCCCGCCACGGCTTTCCTTGGCCCAGTGCTCGCGCAGGCCCGAGCGGGTCAGCACGTGGTCGATGCGCTCCTTCAGCTCCATGCCGCCGGTCTCGGCGGCCAGCTGCTGGACCAGGTTGAGGAAGCCGGCCAGCGCATTGCGGGCACGGGCGTTGAGTTCGCCGCCCTGTGCGCTGAGCATGGCCGCTTCCCACATCGACACGGCACTGGCGCGCGCCACGCGGCGGACCTCGTCCAGGGTGCGATCGCCGATGCCACGGGTGGGGGTGTTGACCGCGCGCTCGAAGGCCGCGTCGTCGTCGCGGTTGGCGAGCAGGCGCAGGTAGGCGAGCGCATCGCGGATTTCCGCGCGCTCGAAGAAGCGCATGCCGCCATAGACGCGGTACGGCACCTGCTCGGCGATCAATGCTTCTTCGAAGGCCCGTGACTGCGCATTGCTGCGGTACAGGACAGCCACATCGCCGTAGCTGCCGCCATCGCGCACCCACTGGCGGGCGCGCTCGACCACGTAGCGCGCCTCGTCGATCTCGTTGTAGGCCGCGTACAGGTCGATCGGATCGCCCTGCCCGCTGTCGGTCCACAGCTGCTTGCCGATGCGGTCGGGGTTGTGCGCGATCACCGCGTTGGCGGCACCGAGAATGTTGGCCGTGGACCGATAGTTCTGTTCCAGGCGGATGGTCTGCGCGCCGGGGAAATCACGCAGGAACCGCTGCACGTTCTCGACCTTGGCGCCGCGCCAGCCATAGATGGCCTGGTCGTCGTCACCGACCACGAAGACGTGGCCGCTGTCGCCGGCCAGCACGCGCACGAAGGCGTACTGGATGGCGTTGGTATCCTGGAACTCGTCGACCAGGATCTCGCGGAAGCGGGCGCGGTAATGCGCCAGCAGCGCCGGGTTGTCGCGCAGCAGTTCGTGGGCGCGCAGCAGCAGTTCGGCGAAATCGACCAGGCCGGCGCGGTCGCAGCGCTCCTGGTAGTCGGCATAGGCCTGGCGCAGCGTCTCGGTCCAGTCGTCACGCGGCTCGGGTTGGATGTGCTGCGGCCGGCGGCCTTCGTCCTTCTGCTGGTTGATCCACCAGACGATCTGCTTGGGCGGATAACGCGCCTCGTCCAGCTCCATGCCCTGGACCACGCGCTTGACCAGCCGCAGCTGGTCGTCGGTATCCATGACCTGGAAGCCTTCCGGCAACTTCGCGTCCTGCCAGTGCAGGCGCAGCAGGCGGTGGGCCAGCCCATGGAAGGTGCCGATCCACATGCCGCGACTGCCGTTGCGCAGCTGCAGGTCGGCGCGATGGCGCATTTCGCCGGCGGCCTTGTTGGTGAAGGTCACCGCGAAGATGCCGTGGGTCGGCACGCCATGGACTTCGTTGAGCCAGGCGATGCGATGGGTCAGCACGCGGGTCTTGCCCGAGCCGGCGCCAGCCAGCACGAGGTAATGGCCGGGCGGTGCGGAGACCGCCTCGCGCTGGGCGGGGTTCAGGTGATCGAGCAGGTGAGAGACATCCACCGGCGCATTTTACCGGCTTGCGCGCGGCATTGCCCTCATGCGCGGCGAGCCAGCACCGCGCCGGCGACATCAGCAGCCTGGGCCCGCAGTTCAGGAATGGCCAGGCTTTCCCACAGGCGGCCGATGCGCAGGCTGCCGATCACGTGCAGCGCAGGCCAGGCGCGACCGGCGGCATCGATGACCCGGCCATCGGCATCGCTGTCGATGCCGATGCCATGCGGTCCCGGCACGGCCAATCCGTCGCCGAGCAGCTGTTGCAGCAGCCGGTTGCCCATCGCCTGCACGCGCATCTCCACGCCGGTGGCGTTGAGCAGGCGCTGTACGTCCAGCCGCAACGGCGCGCCGTCGTGGCCGCGCGCCTCCACCCGCAGGCAGGCACCCAGCGGCCAGGCCGCGTCCAGCCGCGCGCGGTGCAGGCGCAGCTGGCCGGCCTGGCGCATGGCCTGCAGCGCGGCGTGGATGCCTGCATCGATGCGATGGCGGTGCACGTCCCAGTAGCGCACGACGTGGCGCAGGAAGCGTCGCTGGTCGGCAGCATCCAGGCTCTGCCACAACGCCTGGCCCAGGGGCCTCAGGCGTTCCATGACCGCCTGCCAGGGCACGCCCTGCGCGTCCGCCGTGGCGGCGATGCCGCGCAGCGCGCGCATCCGCGGGCGCAGGCGCAGCGCCAGCAGCGGTGTGGGATCGAACTCGAAGGGCGCGACTTCGGCATGCGGCAGCGGCATCAGGCCGTGGCGCGACACCACGTGCACCGGCGCGGCGTGGTCGTGCCGCGCGAGCGTGATGGCACTGTCGACCATGCTCAGGCCGGAGCCGACGATGCACAGCGTCGCACCGGCCGGAACCCGGGCCACCGCCTCTGTATCCCAGGCTTCCAGGCGTGCGGACTCCGGCAATGACGAAGCGCCGCGCAGCGGCAGCGGCCGCAGCGCATTGCCCACCGCCAGCACGACCTGACCGGCAGCCAGCGACTGCCGGTCACGCAGCTGCAGCGCGAACCCGCCGCCCGCTGCAGGCGCCAGCGCATCAACATGCGCGGCCAGCACCGTCAGCCGCGCGGGACTGGCGGCCTGCGCACGGGCGAGCCGGTCGCGCAGGTAGGCAGCGAAGTGCATGCGCGGCACATAGCGGCGTGCCAGCAGGTCCGCGGGCAGGTCGAAGGTGGCCGATGCGCGCAGGTAGTCGACGAAATCCCCGGGCATGTCGGCCAGCGCACTCATCTTGCCGGCCGGTACGTTCAGCAGGTGCTCCGGGCGCCGCGTGGCATAGGCGATGCCCTCGCCCAGCCCGGCATGCGGCTCCAGCAGCGCCACGCGCAGCCCGGCGGGTGCACGGCGCAGCAGCTGGATCACCGTCATCACGCCGGCCGCGCCGCCCCCGATCACGGCAACATCGTGGTCCAGCAGGGGCTCGGTCACGCTCATCGCCATCATTGTAGTGGATGGACGGTGGTCGACCGATGTGCCGGTCGGCAGGCAGGCCGGTGCGTTACATCAACGCATCGGCGAGCCGGGCGATGCCCTCGCGGCTGCGACGCCAGGTCGGGCGCTGGCGCCAGGCCGACAAGGCCAGCGTCCGCGCATCGGCCAGGTAGTCCTGCTCGATCCGCCGCAGCTGCTCGACGATGCCTCGGTCGTAGCACAGCATGCCGATCTCGGCATTGAGTGCGAACGAGCGGATGTCCAGGTTGATCGAGCCGACCACGGCGATCTCCTCGTCCACGCTCAGGTGCTTGGCATGCAGGAAATGCGGGCGGTACAGGGCGATCTTCACCCCACAGCGCAGCAGCTCGTCGTAGTAGGCCTCCTGGGCCCAGGCAGTGAGGCGCTGGTTGTTGCTCTCCGAGAGGATCAGCTGCACCTCCACCCCGGACACCGCGGCGATGCGCAACGCACTGAGCGTGGCTTCGTCCGGCACGAAGTACGGCGTCACCAGCACGACCTTGCGCCGCGCCAGGTGGATCAGCGCATTGATCGCGTCGCGGGCGTTCTCGTAGGGATAGGCCGGCCCGCTGGGCAGCAGCTGCGCGGCCACGCCGCCGGCATCGACCGGGGCGTCGGCCAGCACTTCCAGGCGTTCGCCGGTCTCGACGAACCAGTCGCTGGCGAACACCGCCTCCAGGTGGTTGACCACCGGCCCGCGCACGCGCGCGACCAGTTCGCGGTTCGGATGGCCGGGGACGAAATCCGGCTCGGCCAGGTTCTGTGAGCCCACGTAGGCCACGCGGTTGTCGATCACCGCGATCTTGCGGTGGTTGCGCAGGTCCATGCGCCCGCTGTGCGGCCAGCGCAGGCCACCGGGCAACAGCGCCTGGACGATCACGCCACCGGCCTGCAGCCGGCGCCGGTAGCGACGCAGCGCGCGCTTGGCGCCGACCGCATCCAGCAGCACCCGGCAATGCACGCCGCGCGCGGCGGCGCGCAGCAGGGCCAGCACCACGGCCTCGCCGACCGCATCGTCGAACATCAGGTAATAGAGCAGGTGCACGCGCTCCTGCGCGCTGTCGATATCGGCGACCAGCGCCGCCAGCGAGTCGCGGTAGTCGTCGAGCAGCTCGACCGCATTGCCGTGGGTCGGCATGAAGTCGCCCTGGCGCTCGACCAGCGGGGCGATTTCGTCGATCGCGGTATCCGGGCGTGGCGTCCAGCGCAGCACGGTCAACGGTGCCTGCTGCTCGCGGATCACCATCGACGCCTGCGCCTGGCGGGCGATGCGCAGCCGCGACAGCCACGGGTGGCCGAACAACAGGTACAGCGGCAGGCCCAGCAGCGGCACGAAGCCGACCAGCAGCAGCCAGCTGCGGGCGGCGCCCGGCGTGGTCCGCGCGGGGATCCAGCACAGCGCCGCCAGCCGGATCAGCCAGTCCAGGGCCAGCAACCAGGTACCTTCCAGCCACTCGGGCAGCATGCGCGTTCCTCCGGAGCCTGTCCGGATTCTGCCCCAGGACGGGGCGGCGCGCGGCCCCGGACGGCGCCGACATCGGCAGCACCCGGGCCGGAAACGACAAAGCCCGCCAGGAGGCGGGCCTTGCGTGGAGGCGATCGCCGGGCGGAGCCGGCCGACGCGGTCGGACGCACCAAGGCGTCCGGCTCACATCACTTGATCTTGCCTTCCTTGTACATCACGTGCTTGCGCACGACCGGATCGTACTTGAGGAACTCCATCTTGTTCGGAGTGTTCTTCTTGTTCTTGTCGGTCGTGTAGAAGTGGCCGGTACCGGCCGAGGAAATCATACGGACCTTGTCACGCTTGCCTGCCATGATGCTTTACTCCTCAGACCTTTTCGCCGCGCGCGCAGCTCAGCCAGAACGGAATCGATGCCGTTCTTGTCGATGGTGCGCAGTGCATGCGCGGAAACACGAAGCTTGACCCAGCGGTTCTCGCTGGCCACCCAGAAGCGGCGCTCGTGCAGGTTGGGCAGGAAACGACGACGGGTCTTGTTGTTGGCGTGGGAGACGTTGTTACCCGTCTGGACACGCTTGCCGGAAACTTGGCATACGCGGGACATTGCGCACCTCGATAGATTTGATGCCTTCCTTAGCCAGGAAGACGGCGGCCCCGGCGGCTGCGCCACCACACGTCAAGGGAATCAAGCAGTTACGCTGTTTCAGGCAGGCCGGTGAACGTGCATCCGGCCACTACGCCGGTCAAGACCGGGCACAGCGAGCCGCGCATTATGCCCGTTCGCCGGCCCGGCCGCAATACTTATCCACACCCGGGCGCACCCGCCCCCGACCAGCAGTGGTGGCCGCGGTGGCGATTCAGTGGCTGGCGGCCTTGCCCTTGCCCGGCGCGGCCTTGCTGTCGGCAATGAACTGCCGCACCTGCTGCTCCAGCACCGGCAGCGGCACCGAGCCCTGGCGCAGCACGGCGTCATGGAAGGTGCGGATGTCGAACCTGTCGCCCAGGGCCTGTTCGGCTTCGCCACGCAGCTTGACGATGGTGATTTCGCCCAGCTTGTAGCTCAGCGCCTGCGCCGGCCAGGAGATGTAGCGGTCGACCTCGGTGGTGACTTCGTGCTCGCTCAGCGCGGTGTGGTCGCGCAGGTAGGCCAGGGCCTGCTCACGGCTCCAGCCGTCATGGTGCACGCCGGTGTCGATGACCAGGCGGCAGGCACGCCACATCTCGTAGGTCAGCTTGCCGAACTCTTCGTAGGGCGTCTCGTAGATGCCCATTTCCTCGCCCAGCTTCTCGGTGTACAGCGCCCAGCCTTCGCCGTACGCGGAGATGTAGTTCTCGCGGCGGAAGGCCGGCTGGTCGCCCTGCTCCTCGGCCAGCGCGCCCTGCAGCGAATGACCTGGCGAGGATTCATGCAGGGTGAGCGCCGGCAGGTTGTACAGCGGACGCGACGGCAGGTTGTAGGTGTTCACCCAGTAGGTCCCCACGCCACCACGGCCGGCGGTCCAGAACGGGGCGATGTCCGGCGGCACCGGCTTGATGGTGAAGCGGCCACGCGGCAGGGTGCCGATGAACTTGCCGACCTGGCCGTCGACGCGCTTGGAGATCCACGCGGCGCGGTCGAGCAGCTCCTGCGGGGTCTTGGCGTAGAACTGCGGATCGGTGCGCAGGAACTGCAGGAAGGCGGCGAAATCACCCTTGAAACCGACCTGCCGGATGATCGCGTCCATCTGCTGCTGGATCCGCGCCACCTCGGCCAGGCCGATGCGGTGGATCTCCTCCGGCGCCAGGTCCAGCGTGGTGTATTCGCGGATCTGCTGCTGGTAGAAGGCCTTGCCATCGGGCATCGCCTCGGCGGCCAGCGTGGTGCGTGCCTTGGGCACGTATTCCTCGCGGAAGAAGGTCAGCAGCTTGCCGTAGGCCGGCAGCACGGCGTTGGCGATCGCGGCCCTGGCCTCGGCGCGCAGCTTTTCCTGCTCGGCCGCCGGGATCTGCGCCGGCAGCTGCTTGAACGGGGCATAGAACGTCGAGTCGAGCGGATCCTTCACGTCGGCGACCGTGGCGATGGACACGTCGCGACCGTCGAGCACCGCGCGCGGCACGCTGAACCCGCGAGCCAGGCCGGCACGCATGTTGGTGGTCTGCTGGTCGAAGTAGCGCGGCACGTCATTCAGGCGCGCGATGTAGGCGCGCAGCTCGGCCGGTGTTCGCATCTGCCGCTGTGCCATGAAGCCCAGGTTCGACCAGAACGAGCTGTCTGCGTTGAAGGGCATCTCGTACAGGCCGAAGCGCACCTCGGCGGCGAGGTTCTCCACCTGCGGGCGGTAGATCGCCAGGTTCACCTGGTTGGCCGCCGACAGCTTGCCGGCATCGAGCTTGTCCAGCTGCGCCAGCACGCCATCCCACACCTTCAGGCGGGCCTGCTGGGCTGCCGCCGACACGTCGGGCAGGCGCGGGTTGTCCCCGGTGGTATCGCTGTCTTCGTCGGCCTGCCCGGTCTCGGCCTGGCGCCACTTCCATTCCTTTTCGTAGATGGCGCGGAAAGCCGTGTCAGCCGGGCTTTCGGTGGCCAGCGTCGAAGGCGCCCGGGCGGCCGGGGCAGCCAGCGCCGGCGCGGCAGCGCCCAGCAGCAGGGACAGGGACAGGGCGGAGGCAAGCGCGGATTTCACGGGACGGCAGCCTGGAAACGAAGGGAAGTCCCGATCATGGCAGCGTCCGGGCCTGGCTTCATCGGTCGAAAGTCCTGTGATGGCTGACATCCATGCAGGCATGCCGCCGACAAAGGGGGGAGCTGGTGTCCGATTGGCCCGTCCGTGGCTGTGATCGACCCTGCCCATCATGGACAGCATCTGCGACAAGGGCAGGTATGGCCGGCACCACGCGGGTCGGCGGGAGGAACCGGGGCGGGTATATCTCCTGGCGACCCCCTGCTTCCGACGACAACCGGTTTTTGCCGATTGGCGGTGTGCGCATGCCGCCGCCGCCCAGGTTGCGTCCCGGTCGAGCTGGCCGGGGGCCGACCTGCTCTGCTGGGTGCTGATGCCCGATCACTGGCATGGCCTGGTGCGCCTGCGCGAAGGCGGCGAACTCGGCGTGGCGATGCGCCATGCCAAGGCCACCATGGCCCGTGCGGCCAATCTGGCGAGGGGACGCGGCGGCCTGGTCTGGGAACCGGGATTCCATCATTGCGCCCTGCGGCGGCAACAGGACGTCCTGCCCGCGGCGCGCTACGTGATCGGCCATCCCCTGCGTGCAGGCCTGGCCTGCCGGGTCGGGGACTATCCGTACTGGGATGCCAGCTGGCTGTGAAGACCACGGATCGCCGGGAGCAGTCCGCCCGCGATCCGGTGGGTGACTCAATGCGAGGCGCGGTCGCGCTTCCAGCCGCGGTGCCTGATGTCCAGGTACAGGCTGTAGAGCGCGGTGAACGCCGGGAACAGGTTCTGCAGCACGCCGACCGAGTCCTGCTTGGCCGAAAACATGAAGTAACTCAGCGTCATCAGGCTGCCGACCACGCTCATGTACCAGAACAGGCGCGGGATCACCGGCTTGCCGGCACGCTTGGACGCCACGAACTGGACCAGCCAGCGGCCGCCGAACATCAGCGCGCCGACATAGCCGATCAGCTTCCAGCCGGTGACGTGCAGGCCGGTCCAGTACAGCCAGGTCAGCGGCTGGTCGAGCCAGTGCAGTTCCACCATCTCAGCGCTCCTGTACCTCGGTGCGGCGGCTGCGGGCGATCAGCCACGCCACGCCACGCAGGTCGCGGATGCCGACCAGCGCGCGGTTGAGGTTGTTGTACTTGGACACCCCGGCGGTGCGATGGCGATGGTTCACCGGCACGCTGAGGGTCTTCCACCCGGCGCGCTGCATGAGCGCGGGCAGGTAGCGGTGCATATGGTCGAAGTACGGCAGGTCGAGGAAAGCGGCGCGTTCGAACAACTTGATTCCGCACCCGGTGTCCGGGGTGTCATCCTGCAGCATGCGCGCGCGGATCGCGTTGGCCCATTTCGAAGCCCAGCGCTTGGAACCGGAATCCTGCCGGTTGACCCGCCAGCCCGCGAACAGCTTCACCGCCGGCGCAGCCCCGGCGCGGGCCTGGAGCATCTTCGGGATATCGGCCGGGTCGTTCTGGCCATCACCGTCGAGGGTGGCGATCCACGGCGCGCGCGCGGCCCTGACGCCGTTGCGTACCGCCGTGCTCTGCCCGCTCTGGCTGACATGGTGCAGGACCCGCAGTTCCGGGGTCGCCGCCTTCAGCGACTCGAGCACGGCCAGGGTGTCATCACGCGAGTTGTCGTCGACGTAGACGATCTCGAAGGCGGTCATGCCGCGCAATGCGGCCACGATCTCCCCGACCAGCGGCGCCACGTTGTCGCGCTCGTTGAACACCGGGACGACGACGGAAAGTTGCGGTTCGCTCATGGCTTCAGGCCGTTTCTTTTGCACTGCGCTGGGGAATGTCGACCGGGCATTGTCACCATCGCGGCTGACCGGGCGGTGAAATCAGGCACGATCGCCGAAATAATCCCGGCACCACTGCACGACGGGCGGCAGTCCGGCCTCGATCGGGGTTGCCGGCTCGAAGCCGAAGGCCTCGCGTGCACGCCGGGTATCGGCCATGGTCTCGACCATGTCGCCGGGCTGCATCGGCTTGTAGATCTTCTCCGCCGGCTGGCCGGCGGCCTGCTCGATGACCGCGATGAAGTGCTCCAGCTCGACCGGGGTGTGGTTGCCCAGGTTGAATACGCGGTGCGGCACCGGCGCTTCGTACGGGTGGTCGAGCGCGCCCAGCACGCCGGCGACGATGTCGCTGACGTGGGTGAAGTCGCGACGCATCCGACCCTGGTTGAACACCTCGATCGGCCGGCCAGCCAGCACCGCGCGCGAGAACAGCAGCGGCGCCATGTCCGGGCGGCCCCATGGACCATAGACGGTGAAGAAGCGCAGTCCGGTCGCGCGCAGGCCATACAACTGCGCGTAGGTGTGCGCCATCAGCTCGTTGGCAGCCTTGGTCGCCGCGTACAGCGAGCGCGGCTGGTCCACGCGCTGGTCCTCGGAGAACGGCGGTGTTGCCGAATCCCCATAGACCGAGCTGCTGGAGGCATAGGCCAGGTGGGTCACGCCCCGATGCCGGCACAGCTCCAGGATGTTGACGAAGCCGACCAGGTTGCTGTCGACATAGGCATACGGATTCTGCAACGAATAGCGCACCCCGGCCTGCGCGGCGAGGTGGACGACGCGCGTCGGGTGGACCTCGTCGAACAGCGCCTCCAGTCCGGCGCGGTCGGTCAGGTCGATCTCGCGGATGTCCACCTCCGGGCACAGCGCCGCGACGCGGTCGCGCTTGATCCGCGGATCGTAGTAGTCGTTGTAGTTGTCCAGCCCGACCACGCGCTCGCCACGATCGGCCAGCGCACGGCAGGCATAGGCGCCGATAAAACCGGCCGCGCCGGTCACCAGGACAGTCATGCCGGAACTCCTTCCAGGGCCAGGGCGCGCTTGCGCTCGGCGGTGAAGGCCCACCACGGCTGTGCCGGGGCGCCTTCGACAAAACGCGTGATCGACAGGAACACGTCTATCACGCAGGGATCGTGGATCTGCCCGGTCTGCACGCAGAGCTGGGCATACATGTCATAGGGATCGCGACCCACCAGCTGCGCCGGGGCCTCGATGCCGATCCGGCGCAGGTCCTGCGCACAGGCCGGGCCGACGTTCGGCAGGTCGGTCAGGCACGCCATATGGCGGCGGTCTACCTTGCTCGGGTTCATCACGCTACCTGCGGACGGCCATCAGCCCTGCGGGCGGGTACGCAGCCGGTCCAGCACGCCGTCCAGCGTGTCCAGGTCGGTGTAATGGATCACCAGCTTGCCCTTGCCCCCGCGGCCGTGGGCGATCGCCACCTTGGTGCCCAGCGACTCGGACAACTCGGTTTCCAGCGAGGCGATATCGGCCTGCTGCGGCGCACGCACCGGCGCACCGGCCTTGCGCAGCGCGCCCGGGACCTTGCCGGCGGCGAACTGCTGCGCACGATGCTCGACTTCACGCACCGACCAGCCTTGGTCGGCGGCCTCCTGGGCCAACCGGCTGGCCAGCTCGGGCGCCAGCGTCAGCAGCGCGCGGGCATGGCCCATCTCCAGGCGGCGCGATTCCAGCAGCACGCGGATCGCCACCGGTAGTTCGAGCAGTCGCAGCAGGTTGGAGACCGAGGCCCGCGAGCGGCCGACCGCTTCGGCGGCCTCGGCGTGGGTCAGCGAGAATTCGTCGATCAGCCGCTGCAGCGCCTGGGCTTCCTCGAGCGGGTTGAGGTCCTCGCGCTGGATGTTCTCGATCAACGCCATCGCGATGACGGTGCGATCGTCGAGCTCGCGCACCACCACCGGCACTTCGGCCAGCCCGGCGAGCTGCGAGGCGCGCCAGCGGCGTTCGCCGGCGACGATCTCGAACAGTCCGGGCGAGAGCTCGCGCACGACGATCGGCTGGATCACGCCCTGCGCCTTGATCGACTCCGACAGCTCGCCCAGCTTGGCCTCGTCCATCTCCCGGCGCGGCTGGTACTTGCCCGGCTGCAGCTGGCCGACCGGCAGGTGGCGCAGCACTTCGCCGGGTTGCGGCCCGCCAGCCGGATCGATGGCCGGCGCGGCCGCGGCGGGCACGGCGGCGGCGGCACCCTTCGGGCCCAGCAATGCCTCCAGTCCGCGGCCGAGGCCGCGCTTCTTGGCAGGGTTGGGCTTGCTGGTCATCAGGCGATCTCCACGGCCCGGGCGGCCTTGCTGCGTTCATCCTGGCGACGGATCACTTCGCCGGCCAGTCCGAGGTAGGCCACGCCACCGCGCGAGGCGCGGTCGTAGCCAACGATGCTCTGGCCATGGCTCGGCGCCTCGGCCAGGCGCACGTTGCGCGGCACGATGGTGCGGAACACGCGGTCGCCGAAGTGCTCGGTGAGCTCGGCGGACACGGCGTTGGCCAGGTTGTTGCGGATATCGAACATGGTGCGCAGCACCCCTTCGATCTCCAAAGGCGGGTTGAGGTTGGCGCGCAGGGCCTCGATGGTCTCCAGCAGCGCGGTCAGCCCTTCCAGCGCGTAGTACTCGCACTGCATCGGCACGATCACCGAATCGGCCGCGGTCAGCGCGTTGAGTGTCAGCAGCGACAGCGCCGGCGGGCAGTCGATCAGGATGAAGTCGTACTGGTCACGCAGCGGCTGCAGGGCGCGCTTGAGCCGCTGCTCGCGCTCGGACTGCTCCATCAGCTGGATCTCGGCCGCGGTCAGGTCGATGTTGCCCGGCAGCAGGTCGAAGCCTTCAGGCGCGGTGACGCGGATCTGCTCGGCGGTCGCCTCCCCCAGCAGGACATCGCAGGTCGAGGCGACCAGCTCGCGCTTGTCGATGCCGCTGCCCATGGTGGCGTTGCCCTGCGCATCCAGATCGACCAGCAGGACCCGCTTTGGCGCGCGCGCCAGCGCCGCCGCCAGATTGACTGCCGTCGTGGTCTTGCCGACGCCACCCTTCTGATTGGCGATCGCGATGATCCGGGCCATGCGGAGGTGCCTCGTGGGCAGGGTTGGGACCGGGCATTATGCGGGCTGCGGGCGGCAAAGGTGAAACCGGTCCGGCGTTGTGGCCCGCCGCGCCGGTCCTCCCGCTTGCCGGCAGGGCGCCACCCCGGGCCTGACCGGGACAGCGCGGGGTCAGGCCGGGTCCCGACCCACCACCACCAGGTGGCGCTCGCCATCCAGGCCCGGTACCGCCAGGCGATGGACGTCGCGAACCGACCATCCGGCCGGGAGCGCGGCGATTTCCTCGTGCGGGTGCACGCCCTTCATCGCCAGCAGGGTGCCGCCGGGACGCAGCAGGTGGCCACCGACCTCGATGATGCCGGCCAGGGTATCCATCGCGCGGGCGGTCAGGTGTTCATAGGCGCCGGGCTCGTCCAGCGCCTCGGCACGCGATTCGGCCACGCGGGCGTTGCCCAGGCCGAGCTGGCGCACCGCCTCGCGCATGAAGCGGGCCTTCTTGCCGTTGCTCTCGACCAGGGTCACCTCCAGCTGCGGCCGGGTGATCGCCAGCGGAATCCCCGGCAGGCCCGGGCCGGTGCCGAGGTCGGCCAGGGTCCCGCGCTCGATGTAAGGGCGCATTGCCAGTGAATCGAGCAGGTGACGCACGACCATCTCGCGCGGGTCGCGGATCGCGGTCAGGTTGTAGGTGCGGTTCCAGCGCGCCAGCAGGGCCAGGTAGGCCAGCAGGGGCTCGGCGAAGGCGGCATCCAGGCCCATGGCCTGCAAGCCCTGCAACAGATCGGTCCGCGCTTCGGCGGGCAGGACGGCATTGTTCATGGCGCGATTATCGCAGGCTCGGCCGGATACCAGGCCAGCGCCGCGCGATAGCCGGGGGCGGCCAGCCATTCGTGCAGCGTCCACTGCGCGGCCTCGCCCAGGGCCGGGTCGCACCAGGCCAGCCGCAGCGCGCCGTCGGCGTCCTCCTCGAAGGACAGCCGGTGCAGGCCGAAGGAAATGCCGTGGCCGTGCGCCTTCAGCATCGCCTCCTTGGCGCACCACAGGCGGAAGAAGCGATCCGGGTATTCCGCGTCGGGCAGGCCGGCCAGCCAGGCGATCTCGTCGGCATGGAAGAAGCGTGCCGCCACCTCGCGCATGCGCGGGCGTGGGCGCAGGCGCTCCAGGTCCACGCCCAGCCGCACTCCTTCGCCGAGCCCCACCAGCAACTGCTCGCCGCTATGGCTCCAGCCGGTGCCGTAGTGGTCCAACGGTGCCAGCAGCCAGGGCCGGCCGCGCTCGTCGCGGGTCATCGGCACGGCTTGCGGCGGCAGGTCGAAATGCGCGCCGAGCAGCTCGCGTGCCTGCGGCTCGCCGCGCATGCCCGGCACGTGCGGCAGCAACCAGACGCTGACTTCATCCCAGCGCCACCGCAGCGGCGCGACGGCGCTGCTCAAGCGCCCGCTCCCCGGCCCGCGCAGCGACAAACGGCCACGGACGCCCGTCGCCGATCTTTAACGGGCACTTCACGAACCGGCGCGTTGAATGTCGCTGCCGCATCAGTCCCGGTGCGGAACCGCAAGGCGAAAGGAGATTCGGGCATGGGCATCATCATCTGGTTGATCGTCGGTGGCATCGTGGGCTGGCTGGCCAGCATCATCATGCGCCGCGACGCCCAGCAGGGCATCATCCTCAACGTCGTCGTGGGCATCATCGGCGCACTGCTCGCCGGCTGGCTGTTCGGCGGCGGCATCAACGAAGCGATCACCCTGCGCACGTTCCTGTTCTCGTTGATCGGCGCGGTGATCCTGCTGGCGATCGTCAATCTGTTCACCCGCGGCAAGGCACGCTGAACCACGGCGGTCGTGCTTCGAAGCCCGGGTCCGCCCTGGCTTCGTCATATCCGGCAACCGGCCGGCGCGTTCAGCCGGCCAGTGCGACCCAGGCCGGCGCGTGGTCGCTGGGGCGATCCCAGGTCCGTGGCACGCGGTCGATGCCAGCCGCCGCCGCGCTGGTGCGCAAGGCTTCCGATACCAGGGTCAGGTCGATGCGCAGGCCGAGGTTGCGGCGGAACGCCGCGGCACGGTAGTCCCACCAGCTGAAGATGCCGGCCTCGTCGTTGTGCAGGCGGAAGGCGTCATGCAGGCCCAGCGCTTCGAGCCGGCGCAACCCCCCGCGTTCGGCGGTGGAAGTGAGGATGTGGTTTTCGTTCCACACCGCCGGGTCGTGGACGTCGCGCTCGTCCGGGGCGATGTTGAAGTCGCCCAGCACCACCATGCGCGGATGCTGCTGCAGCTCCGAGCGCAGCCAGTCATGCACCGCGTCCAGCCAGCGCAGCTTGTAGGCGTACTTGTCGGTGCCCACGTCCTGGCCGTTGACCACGTAGAGGTTGACGATGCGCAGCTCGCCGATGGTGGCCGCGATCACCCGCTTCTGCTCATCCTCGAAACCGGGAATGCCGACCTGCACGTCGCGGGCCTGCTCGCGAGAGAGGATCGCCACGCCGTTGTAGGTCTTCTGCCCGGCGAACACGCTGCGGTAGCCGAGGCCGGCCAGTTCGCCATCGGGGAACTTGTGGTCCTCCAGCTTGGTTTCCTGGATGCCGACGACGTCCGGGGCGAAGTCCTGCAGCCACTGTTGCAGGTGCGGCAGGCGCACGTTGAGCGAATTGACGTTCCAGGAAGCGATGCGCATGCGGGCGACTCGATCGACGGGCGACCTATTGTCCGGGCAGCGCGCGCCGCAGGCAAAGGGCGATTGCCGCCGCGCTATGCTGTGGCCCCATTCGCTGCGGGGTTGACCCATGCACGTGACCGGCATTGGCGGGTTGTTCTTCCGTTCCCGGGACCCGCAGGCGCGGGCGGACTGGTACGCCACGCACCTGGGCGTGGGCCCGGGCGGTGATGGCTGGAGCTGGCAGCAGCAGGCCGGGCCTACCGTATTCATGCCGTTCAAGGCGGACACGGATTACTTCCCCGCCGAACAGCCCTGGATGCTCAACCTGCGCGTGCTCGATCTCGATGGCCTGCTGGGGAAGTTGCGCGCGGCCGGGATCGCGGTGGAAACGCGGGCCGACTGGGACAGCCCCGAGACCGGCCGTTTCGCCCGCCTGCACGATCCGGAAGGCCTGCCGGTCGAGCTGTGGGAGCCGCCCGCCGCCGGCTGAGCGGCTCAGCGCAGCAGCCAGCCCAGCAAGCGGTCGATGCGGTGGTAGGGCGGCTTGAGCAGGTCGGTGGCCGAGCGCCGGCGCTGCCACAGGACCGGCAGCTGCTTGCTCAGCGCATCGAAGCCGGCGCGACCGTGGTACGCGCCCATGCCGCTGGCGCCGACGCCACCGAACGGCAATCCGTTGGCGGCGAAGTGCAGCAGCGTGTCGTTGACGGTGACGCCGCCAGACACCGTGCCGGCGAGGATGCGCTCGATTTCGGCGCGCTCCAGCGAGAACGGATACAGCGCCAGTGGCCGGTCGCCGGCGGCGACCCGGGCGATCGCCTCGTCCAGCGTGCGATAACCCATCACCGGCAGCACCGGGCCGAAGATCTCCTCGCGCATCAAGGCCAGGTCGGGTGGCGGATCCAGCACCAGGGTCGGCGGCAGCAGCCGTTCGGCGCGGGCCCGGTCCGGATCCACGCTCGCCAGTTCCAGCACCTGTGCACCGCGCGCGCGCGCTTCCTCCAGCCAGTCCACCAGGCGCGCGTACTGGCGTTCATTGACGATGCGGGTGTAGTCCTCGAGCGGGCCGGAAAAATCACCGTAGCGGGCGCTCACTTCGATACGCAGCGCCTCTGCCATCGCCGGCAGGTCGGCCTTGGGCAGCAGCAGGTAGTCGGGCGCGATGCAGGTCTGGCCGGCATTGAACCACTTGCCGGTGGCCAGGCGGGCGGCGGCACGCTCGAGCGGATAGCCGGCACAGACGATCGCCGGCGACTTGCCACCCAGTTCCAGCGTCAGCGGCGTCAGGTGCTTGGCGGCGGCAGCCATCACCCGCCGTCCAACGGCGGTGGAACCGGTGAACACGAGGTGGTCCAGTGGCAGCGCGGCGAAGGCGGCGGCGACCTCGGCATCCCCCTCGACCACGGCGACGCGGTCGGCGGGAAACACCTCGGCCACCAGCCGGCGCAGGAAGGCGGCGGTCCGCGGTGCATGTTCGGACGGTTTGAGCAGCACGTGGTTGCCGGAGGCGATCGCGGTGGCCAGCGGCACCAGCGCCAGGTTGACCGGGTAATTCCACGGCGCGATCACCCCCACCACGCCCAGCGGCACGGCGCGGATCTCCGCGCGGGCCGGCCACAACCGCCAGCCGGCGCCGACCCGGCGCGGACGGCTCCAGCGGTGCAGGTGGCGCAGCAGGTGGTCGATCTCGCCGAGCACGGCCATGCCGTCGGCGAGCAGTGACTCATGGCGCGAACGGTGACCGAAATCCGCGGCGATCGCGCTGGCCATCTCCTCCAACCGCGACTTGAACACTGCGCGCAGGCGCCGCAGGTCCGCGCGCCGCTGCTCGAGCGGCGGTCGGCGACGCTGCCAGGCCGCGCGCAGGCCGGCGAGGGTCGAATCGAGGGTGGCGACGTTGGCGGTTTCGGTCATCGGGCGAATATAGCCGGTCGCGTGGTGGGGCGATCTGGGGTCGGCCTTTTGGGGTGGATTGCGGTGGGGGTTCGCGTGGGAAGCGGGGCGCCCGCTTTCGCGGGCTGTATTGGGGTTTATTGAGGGCGCGCCTAGCTGGGCGGATGGTTTGGCCCTGACTTACGTTTGGGTGCGCCGCCCCGACGGGCATGGGCGCGTCGGTTTCGGCAGACGTCCGTGTCGTGACGAAACCGAACGTGGGCCGTCCATGGCCCACTCGCGCCCATACCCGCCGAGG
>Ga0160460_100218_pt1 | contig 55046 bp, 46 predicted proteins | sample HID1973M_E6MG_FD_108238 | JGI IMG/M metagenome (GOLD analysis project Ga0160460, IMG submission 108238) | Enriched mosquito-associated microbial communities from UW Madison campus, WI, USA - HID1973M_E6 MG | ecosystem: Host-associated > Arthropoda: Insects > Digestive system > Unclassified ... | reverse complement strand
GGAGCCGCGGCAGTGCGGGGGTATGGCGCATCGGCTGGCTCCGGCGTCCTGCCTCCGACAGCCGAGCGCAGGCCATCCCTGGCCTGCTTGCGCCATACCCCCGCACTACCGCGTCTTTCGGCGCGTCGGGGGAATGGCTTCGTTCAACCCGCTCGACCGTCGTCCCCCGCGGGTGAGACCCAGACGATCGAGAACCGGATCGAGGACCTACAGCCATCGTCCCCGCGCAAGCGGGGACCCTGCGTCTTGCACGCTTCCTTTCCGTTTACAGGGGGCGTTCGGATCCGGAGGCAAAGTCACTGGGTCCCCGCCTGCACGGGGACGACGGGGGGTTGGTGTGGTCAGGGATGCGGAAGGTGAAGCTTCATCAGTCGAACTTGACCAGGTCCTTGAAGATCAGTTGACCCCAACTCTTTCCGCGCGTCTGCACGAGCAGTCCGCCTTCCAGAAGCCGGCCCAGCTGGATCGGCGCGAAACCGAGATTCTCCGCGAGCGCACCGACCTCCGCTGCGGCGCCGTCATCGTCGCTCGCCAGGAACACGACTCTCCTGCCGCCATGCACGGCCGGGTCCTGTTCGAGGAGGGCGGCGACCAGATGGTTGAAGCCCCGGACCAGTTTTCCGCCGGTGAAGGCCTGCGCGATGACCCTGGAAGAAGATTCTCCTCCCATTTCCTCGGGCGACACGCCGTAGGTATTGGTCACGTCGACGATGGTCTTTCCCTCCCAGGTGGGCAGCGCCTTCGCGGCATCCGGGTGCGATTCGAAACGGACGGCCAGGAAGATGACGTCCGCCTTGACGGCTTCCGCCAGCGTCGCGGGAATGATCTGCGGGCCGATCGCGGCCGCGTCGGCTGCAAAGCTTTCCGGGTCGCGCGTGGTGGCGACGGAGACTTCGATGCCCTTGCGGGCGAAGGCCCTGGCAAGGGCGTGGCCGATCTGGCCGAAGCCGATGATTGCGTAGCTCATATCCGTTCTCCTTGGGTGGCGCGTCAGACCTGCGCCAGGCCGCCGTCGACGGCGAGTTCGCTGGCGGTCATGAAGCTGCTGTCCTGCGATGCGAGAAAGGCCGCCGCCGCACCGATCTCCGCCGGTTCGGCCATGCGCTGCAGCGGATTCATCGAGGCGAACACCTTCATGCCTTCCTCGCCCACCGCTGCCTTCGCCAGTTCGGTCGCCGTCGGCCCGGGCGACAGCACGTTGACCCGGATGCCGGTGCCCTTCAGGTCCTCCGCCCAGGTCTTGGCGAGGTTGCGCACCGCCGCCTTGCTTGCGCTGTAGGCGCTGAATGCCGGGGCGCCGGTGGTGCCGGCGCTCGATCCGGTCATGATGATCGAGCCGCCTTGGCCCATCAGCGGCAGTGCCTTCTGCACCGTGAAGATCGTGCCCTTCACATTGGTGTCGAAGGTTTCGTCGATGTGCTCGGCGGTGATCTCGCCGAGCGCAAGCAGGCTTCCGGTCCCGGCATTGGCGAAGACGATGTCGAGGGTTCCGCGCTCGGCCTTCACTGCCGCGTAAAGCCGGTCGAGGTCGGCCGGCTCGGAGACCGAGCCTTTCACCGCGCGGGCATTGGGCCCTAGCGCGGCCACGGCGTCGTCGAGCGCTTCCTGCCGGCGGCCGAAGAGGAAGACGAAGGCGCCTTCCTCGATGAAGCGCTCTGCCGCCGCGCGGCCGATGCCGGTAGCGCCGCCGGTGATCACTGCGGTCTTTCCATCCAACCTGTTCATGTCATGCATCCTTCGTGGGGGTTGCACGACTATCTGCGCTTGATTACCTTAAGACAAGTATGCACCTTTTGGTAAGTATAAAATCATGACGACGCTCCCCCGGATCTGCGGTGCCGGCTTTTCCTGCGGGCTCGACGCCGCGCTCCACATCATCTCGGGCAAGTGGAAACCGCTGGTCCTGTTTTTCCTGCGCGATGGCCCGATGCGCTACGGCGAGCTCAAGCGCTCTGTCGGCAGCGTCAGCGACAAGGTGCTGATCCAGCAGTTGAAGGATCTGGAGGCCCATGGCGTGCTGGCGCGGACCGACTACAAGGAGGTACCGCCACGCGTGGACTACGCGCTGACCCCGCTCGGGCGCAGCCTGGCTGATGCGCTCGTCCCGCTGTGCACCTGGGGAGCCGAGAACATGGCGGAAGTGGCGAGCATCGTCGCCAAGTGACGCTTTGCCCTGGCGGAATGCCGGGGAGCCGCCGCTCTACAGCGGCCGCTTGCCGGTATCGCCGGGGATCTCGCGCACGAGTTTGGGCACCAGATAGCCGGACAGTCGTGCGGCCAGCGCCGCGTGCAGGGCGCGGGCCTCGTCGTCGGGAACCTCGAAATGGGCCACGCCCTCGACCCGGTCCAGCTGGTGCAGGTAGTACGGCAGCACGCCGGCGGCGAAGCCGCGTTCGGACAGGGCGGCCAGCGCGTCGACGCTGTCGTTGACCCCGCGCAGCAGCACCGCCTGGTTGAGCAGTTGCACGCCCGCGTCGCGCAGGCGCGCCATCGCCGCGTCCACATCGGCATCGAACTCGTTGGCGTGGTTGGCATGGATGACGAATGCCACTGGCCAGGGCAGCGTCGACAGCCACTGCAGCAGCGCCCCGTCCACCCGCTCGGGCAGCACCACCGGCAGGCGGCTGTGGATGCGCAGGCGCCTGACGTGTGGAACCGCGGCCAGCCGGGCGGTCAGTTCGGCCAGCTTGGACGTGGCCAGCGACAGCGGGTCGCCGCCGGACAGGATCACTTCCTCGATCGCCGGGTCTCCGGCGATCGAGGACACCGCGCCGGCCCAGCCGTCGCGCGCCGCGGTTTCCTCGGCATAGGGGAAATGGCGCCGGAAACAGTAACGGCAGTGCACCGCGCAGCTGCCGGTAGCGACCAGCAGGGCGCGGCCGCGGTACTTCTGGATCACCCCGTCGGCCTTCTTCGCCGCGCCGTCGCCGACCGCGTCCAGGGCGAAGCCGGGCACGATCCGGTCTTCGGCATCGACCGGCAGCACCTGGCGCAGCAGCGGGTCGTGCGGGTCGCCATGGCGCATGCGGGCGACGAAGCCGCGCGGCACCCGCAGCGGGAACTGCGCCGCCGCCGCGTCGGACAGGGCGGCCGCGGCGGCGTCCAGCCCCAGCAGGCCCAGCAGTTCGCGCGGGTCGCGCACGGCCTCGCGCCACAACCGCTGCCAGCGCGGGGCGCCGGGGAGGGGGACGTCGGCGGGCGCCGGAAGCGGGTCCGGCTGCAGGGGCAGGGGGGCTGCAGGTATCATGCGGGGTCTGGAAGAAGCGCCCGCCGGGCTCCGGCGGGCTCCCCCATATTCTAACTGCCGGTCGCCGTCTTCCGCGGCGGCCCCGCCATACCCCAAGGAGTTCCCATGGCCTCTTACGGCATGAACGACGTCAAGAACGGGATGAAGATCCTGATCAACAACGAGCCGGCGATCATCAGCGACACCGAATACGTCAAGCCGGGCAAGGGCCAGGCCTTCACCCGGGTGAAGTACCGCCTGATCAAGAGCGGCCGGGTGCAGGAAATCACCATGAAGTCGACCGATTCGGTCGAGGCCGCCGACGTGGTCGACACCGACATGCAGTACCTGTATTCCGACGGCGAATACTGGCACTTCATGCAGCAGGAGACCTTCGAGCAGGTCCAGGCCGACAAGGCCGGCATGGGCGGCGCCGAGAAGTGGCTCAAGGGCGAGGAGCCCTGCGTGGTGACCCTGTGGAATGGCACTCCGATCCAGGTGACCCCGCCGAACTTCGTCGAGCTGAAGATCACCGAGACCGACCCCGGCGTGCGCGGCGACACCTCCGGCGGCGGCGGCAAGCCGGCAACGCTGGAAACCGGCGCGGTGGTGCGCGTGCCGCTGTTCGTCGGCCAGGAGGAGGTGATCAAGGTCGACACCCGCTCGGGCGAGTACGTCTCGCGGGTCAAGTAGGCATGGGCGAGGCCGGCCTGCGCGAAGTCCTCGAACCGCAGGCCTGCGACCTGCTCATCGAAGCCGGCTGGGTGGTTCCGGTCGAACCGCACGGCGTGGTCCTGGAGGATCACGCCGTCGCCGTTTCCGCGGGGAGGATCGTGGCCCTGCTGCCGGTGGCGCAGGCGCGCGCGCGCTTCGCCGCCGCCGAAGTGGTGCAGCGCCCGGACGCGGTGCTGATCCCGGGCCTGGTGAATGCCCACACCCACAACCCGATGACCCTGCTGCGCGGCATCGCCGACGACCTGCCGCTGATGACCTGGCTGCAGCAGCACATCTGGCCGGTGGAAGCGGCGGTGATCGGGCCGGAGTTCGTCGCCGACGGCGTGGCCCTGGCCGTGGCCGAGATGCTGCGCGGCGGCACCACCTGCGCCAACGAGAACTACTTCTTCCCCGACGTGCAGGCCGCCGTATACAAGCGGCATGGATTCCGCGCGCTGGTCGGGCTGCCGGTGATCGATTTCCCCACCGCCTGGGCCAGCAGCGCCGACGAGTATTTCGACCGCGCCGGCGAAGTCCACGACCAGTGGCGCGGCGACGCGCTGATCGGCACCGCCTTCGCCCCGCACGCGCCGTACACGGTCAACGACGCCAACTTCGAGCGCATCCGCATGCTCTCGGACCAGCTGGACGTGCCGGTGCACCTGCACACGCACGAGACCGCGCAGGAGATCGCCGACTCGATCCGCGACCACGGCCAGCGCCCGCTGGCGCGGCTGGACCGGCTGGGCCTGGTCAACGACCGCCTGATCGCCGTGCACATGACCCAGCTCACGGAGCAGGAGATCCACCTGTGCGCCGAACGCGGCGTGTCGGTGGCGCACTGCGCCGAATCCAACCTCAAGCTGGCCTCGGGTTTCTGCCCGGCGTGCGCGCTGCAGCGGGCGGGCGTGAACCTGGCCATCGGCACCGACGGCTGCGCCAGCAACAACGACCTGGACATGTTCGGCGAACTGCGCACCGCCGCGCTGCTGGCCAAGGCCGTGGCCGGCGACGCCACCGCGCTGGACGCGGCCACCGCGCTCCGCGCGGCCACCCTGGGCGGTGCGCGAGCGCTGGGTTTCGGCGAGCGCACCGGCTCGATCGAACCGGGCAAGGAGGCCGACCTGGTCTGCGTGGACCTGTCGGCGCTGGAGACCCAGCCGCTGCACCACGTGCTGTCGCAGCTGGTCTACGCCAGCGGCCGCCAGCAGGTGAGCGACGTGTGGATCGGCGGCCGCCGCAAGCTCGACCAGCGCGAGCTGGTGGACATCGACACCGCCGCCCTGATCGCCAACGCGCGGCAGTGGCGCGAGCGGATTGCTACGATCCGCATCCAGTAGTTTCTTGACCGTCGTTCCCGCGCAGGCGGGAAGCGTTTTCCAGCAGCCGGAAGGCTGATCATCGAGTGGCTTCCGTCCGGACCGCGGAAGACACCGGATGCCCCCGCGAGACCAGCCATCCGGCTGTCGCGAAGCGCTTCGCGGGAACGGCGATATCGGAGGATTTCCCCATGACCCACGTCGAGGCACCGCACAACTACCACCAGGCCGAGCTGGACAAGTTCGCCGCGCTGGCCAACCGCTGGTGGGATCCCGAGGGCCCGCAGCGCGCGCTGCACGTGCTCAACCCTGTTCGCCTCGATTACGTGAAGCGGCACATGGCCCCGGCCGGGCTGCAGGGCACGCATGTGCTGGACGTCGGCTGCGGTGGCGGCCTGCTCAGCGAAGAACTGGCGAAGGCCGGCGCGCAGGTCACCGCCATCGACCTGGCCCCGGAACTGGTCAAGGTCGCGCGGCTGCACACACTCGAATCGGGCACGCAGGTCGATTACCAGGTCAAGGCGGTGGAAGCGCTGGCCGCCGAACGGCCCGGCAGCTTCGACGCGGTCACCTGCATGGAGATGCTGGAGCACGTGCCGGACCCCGGCGCGATCGTTTCCGCCTGCGCCACGCTGCTGCGCCCGGGCGGGCGCCTGTTCCTGTCCACGCTCAACCGCACGCCGGCCGCATTCGTGCTGGCGATCGTCGGGGCCGAATACGTGGCGCGGCTGCTGCCCAGGGGTACGCACCGCTACGCCGACTTCATCCGTCCTTCCGAACTGGCCGCCTGGCTGCGCGGGGCGGACCTGCAGCTGGAGGACGTGAGCGGCCTGTTCTACGACCCGCTGCGCCAGCGCGCCAGCCTGTCGAAGCGGACCGGAGTGAACTACCTGGCCTGCGCGGCCAAGGCGGGCGGCTGAGCATGGCCGACGCCGCCGCGACGCCGCGCTTCCCGCGCGTGGCCCTGTTCGACCTGGACGGCACCCTGCTGGACAGCGCGCCGGACATGGCCGCCACCGCCGACCGCATGCTCGCCGCGCGCGGGCGCCCGCCGGTCGATCCGGCGATGCTGCGCCAGCACGTCTCGCGCGGCGCGCGGGCGATGGTCGCGGCGGTGTTCCCCGAACTGGACGAGGCCGGGCGCGATGCGCTGGTGCCGGAATTCCTGCAGGTCTACAGGCAGGAACTGGGCCGCCACAGCATGCTGTTCGATGGCGTCGACACGGTGCTGCGCGCGCTGGAAGCCGATGGCGCGCGCTGGGGCATAGTCACCAACAAGGCCGAATACCTGGCCCGCGACGTGGTCGCCGGGCTGGGCTGGCAGTCGCGCTGCGCGGTGCTGGTCGGTGGCGATACCTTCGCCGAGAAGAAACCGCATCCGCTGCCGCTGCTGGAGGCGGCCCGGGCGCTGGGCGTGGAGCCGGCCGACTGCGTCTACGTCGGCGACGACGAGCGCGACGTGGTCGCCGCGCGCGCCGCCGGGATGCCCTCGATCGCGGTGCTGTGGGGCTACCGCCTGGACGGCGACGACCCGGAAACCTGGCAGGCCGACGCCGTCGCGCGCCAGCCGCGGGAATTGCTCGAACCGCCCGCCTGGCCCGGCCGCCCCTTGTAGGAGCCGGTCTTGCCGGCGACACGTGCGTCGGGAAAACGAGGGAGTCGCCTGTGCCGACGGCGACGTGTCGCCGGCAAGGCCGGCTCCTACAACGACCCAGGCTCCACGCCACCGATCTTCGATGACCACCCCCACCGCCCTCGACAGCTTCCTCGACAAATGGCGCGCCCGCTGGCCGGAATGGGCCGTGGCCGAAGTATTCGTGGCCGCGGACCTGCGCGAACGCACGTTGGCCTGGTTCGCCTTGCTGCAGGAGTTCGACGGCATCCTCAACATTGCCGGCGACCCGCTGCCCGCCGATGCCAAGCTCGGCTGGTGGGCGACCGAGCTGCGCGACTGGGCCGGGCACCGCTCCCGGCATCCGCTCGGACGCCTGCTCGAGCCGGTCCCGGCGCCATGGACGCGGCTGGCCGATGCCCTGCCGGAGCTGATCGCGGCCCGCGAACCCCAGGCCGATGGTCACGCCGCACTGGCCTCGCTGGCCGGCTATGCCGCGGCGGTCGCGGACGTCGAGGCCGCCGTCCTCGGTAGCCCGTCCGCCGGATTGCAGGCGCTGGCCGCGCAGGTGCTGGCCACGCGGCTGGCCGAAGCCGGCCTGCAGGCGGTGCCACGGGCGCTGCAGCCCTCGGGGACGGACGCGGCGTCCCGCGAACAGGCCCAGCGCGGCTGGGCCCGCGAACTGCTCGCAGCCTGGCCGCCGCGGGCGGGCGGGTCGCCGGCCCGCCGCATGTGGTCGGCATTCGCGCGGCAGCGCCTTGGGCAGTTCGCGTCCGGGCAGCTGCCGCAGCCGGGCCGGCAGCCGCTGCGCCTGCTCTGGCGGGCCTGGCGGGCGGCGCGGGGTTGAGTCGGGCCGCAGGGTTCCCAGCCCCGTAGAGCCAGGCCGGGCCTCGCTCCACCGCGCCGGTACGGACGTTTTCCGGCTGCGCGACAGTCCGTTGCATGCCGTTCCGCGGCCAGCCGGAACGCAGCGGCTACAATCCCTCCCGGAATCCGTCCCCGATTGGTCCGCATTGCCCGTCCGGACGACCGCTCGAGGTCTCCCGGTCGCGTGATCCGGCAAGGCGCCAACGCCGTCCGTATTCCCGATCCGTTCCCCCGCAAACGAAATCCCATGTCCGTTCCCGCTTCCAGTTCCCACGCGGCTTCGCTGCCCGACGTCGCCCACCAGCCCGCCACGCTTGCGCGTCCCCTGGACTGGGTCGGCATGGACGGCATCGCCATCCCGGTGCGCGTACCCGATGGTGCCGGCGGTCATGTCCAGGTGGCCGCGCAGGTGGACCTGTCGGTGGACCTGAAGCAGGCCGGCGAGCGCGGCATCCACATGTCTCGGCTGTACCTGCGGCTGCAGGAGGAACTGGCCCGGCATGAAGTCACCCCGGCCGGGCTGCGCCACATCCTGCAGGGCAGCATCGATTCGCAGCCCGGCCTGTCCACCCGTGCGCGCCTGCGCCTGCGCTACGAGGCGCTGCTGCTGCGCCGCGCGCTGCGCAGCGACAACGCCGGCTGGAAGCGCTACCCGGTCGAGATCGAAGCACTGCTGGAGGATGGCCACCTCAAACTCGTGCTCGGTTTCGGCCTCGAATACTCCAGCACCTGCCCGTGCTCGGCGGCGCTGTCGCGGCAGGCCAATGCCGAGCGCTTCGCCGAAGACTTCGCCGACGCGCATCCGATCTCCACCGGCGTGGTCCGCGACTGGCTCGCCTCCGAGCGCGGCATGGCCGCCACCCCGCACGCGCAGCGCAGCGAGGCGAAAGTGAAGGTCGAACTGCGCCCGCAGTTCGACGAGCTGCCGCTGGTGGCCCTGGTCGACGCGCTGGAAGCGGCGCTGGGCACGCCGGTGCAGACCGCGGTCAAGCGCGAGGACGAACAGGCCTTCGCCATGCTCAACGCCGAAAACCTGATGTTCTGCGAGGACGCCGCGCGCCGGGTCGCCTCGGTGCTGTCGGCCGATCCGCGCATCGAACGCTACGAAGCCACCGTCTCCCACTTCGAAAGCCTGCACCCGCACGACGCAGTGGCCAGCGTCAGCGGCCGCGGCCCGGCGGCCTGAGTCGGATCCTGCGCTTGTAGGAGCCGGTCTTGCCGGCGACACGGCGCCGTCGGCAGGGACGACGCCCTGGTGATTCCGATATCCTCGCGTCGCCCGCAAGACGGGCTCCTACAGAGAAGCGCGGCACCGGCAGGCCAGAGGCCGACGCCGTGGCGGTTGCAGGAGCCGGTCTTGCCGACGCCGCGGCGCCGTCGGTCCAGGCGACGCCCTCGTGGTTGCGACATCCTCGCGTCGCCCACAAGACGGGCTCCTGCACAGAAGTGCCGCCGTCCCATTGCCTCCTGTGAACGGCGCACGCGCCGTCGTGCCGCGGAGGGGAACACCCGGCTGGGTTACCGCGGATGCTCCAGCACCAGCAGCGGATCGATGCGCACGTCGAACCAGTTCATCCCCCAGTGCAGGTGCGGCCCCGTCGCCCGCCCGGTCGCACCGACCGCACCGATCACCTGGCCCTGTTCGACCCGGTCGCCGACCTTCACGTCGATCCGCGACAGGTGCAGGAAGTTGGAACTGATCCCGAAGCCGTGGTCCAGCAGCACCGTGCCGCCGGTCAGGTACAGGTCCGGCGCGGCGAAGGTGACCACGCCGGCGGCGGGTGCCTTCACCGGCGTGCCGGCAGGCGCGGCGATGTCCATACCCGAATGCGGCGAACCGGGCTTGCCGTTGTAGACACGCTGGTTGCCGAAGCGCCCGCTGATGCGGCCCTGCACCGGCCAGGCGAAGCGCTGCGCGAAGTCGGCACGGTCGTCGTCGCGTTCGCGCGCGGCGGTGACCTGCGCCTGTTCGCGGCGGATGCGTTCGGCGATCTCCGGTGGCGGCTCGACGGTCTTCGGCGGCACCCCGTCGACGCGCTGTACCGGCCAGTCGCGCGGCGTGACGTCGATGCGTGCGCTGGTACGGCTGCCGTCCGGACGGACCACGTCCACCTGGACCGGGCCGGCCGCGTCGCGCCCGATGCCGAACACCACCGTGCCATAGCCGGTGGCGCGCAACCGGCGGCCTGCATATTCGACCCGGCTGCCGGGCGGGACCTTGCCCAGCACCATCGCACCCTGTTGCACGCTGGCCGGGAACACCACCCGGTCATCGTCCTGCGCCGGCGCGGCGACCGGCGCTCCCACAGTCGCCAGCAAGGCCAGCACCGCCAGCGCCACCATCGGCGGGCGCAGGACGCGGGCCGCGCCGCGACCGCGCATCAGCGCTCGAATTCCAGCCGCCTGCCGTCCGGCGTGCCGATCAGTTCGCGGCCGTTCCAGACCATGCGCCCGTTGACCCAGGTCGCGCCGATCCTGGACCGGAAGGTCGTGCCCTCGAACGGCGACCAGCCGCACTTGGAGATCACGTCCTCGCGCCGCACGGTCAGCGGCTGGTCGTCCACCAGCACCAGGTCGGCCCAGTAGCCCTCGCGCAGGTAGCCGCGCTCCTTCACATCGAACAGCTGCGCCGGCGCGTGCGCGGTCTTCTGCACCACGCGGGCGATGTCCAGGCGCTTCTCGTGGACCAGTTCGATCGCCGCCAGCAGCGCGTACTGCACCAGCGGCAGGCCGGAGGGCGCCTGCAGGTACGGCTTCTGCTTCTCCTCCAGCGTGTGCGGCGCGTGGTCGGTGGCCAGCACGTCGATGACGTCCTCGACCAGTGCCTTGATCAGCGCCTCGCGGTCGGCCGGGTCCTTGATCGCCGGATTGCACTTGATGAGGTTGCCCAGCCGCGCGTAGTCGCGGCGGTCGAAGCGCAGGAAGTGGATGCAGGTCTCGGCGGTGATGCGCTTGCGCGCCCCGTCCGGATGCACCAGCGGGCCACGCTGGAACAGTGCCAGCTCGTCGGCGGTGGAGATGTGCAGCACGTGGAGGCGGGTGCCGTGCCTGCGCGCCAGCGAGATCGCCAGCCGGGTCGACTTGATGCAGGCCTCGCGCGAACGGATGTCCGGGTGCATCTCCGGCGTCAGGCCGTCCTCGCCGTACTTGGCCTTGAACTCGGCCAGGGTACGGTCGATGGTCGGCGTGTCCTCGCAGTGGGTGATGATCGGCACCGGCGCTTCGCGGAAGATGCCGTCCAGCGTCTCGGGATTGTCGACCAGCATGTTGCCGGTGGAGGCGCCCATGAACACCTTGATGCCCGGCGCGGACTTCGGGTCGAGCGTGCGCACGGCCTCGAGGTTGTCGTTGCTGGCGCCCAGGTAGAAGCCATGGTTGCCCCAGGCGCGACCCTTGGCGAGTGCGTACTTGGCCTCCAGTGCGGCCGCGTCCAGTGTCGGCGGGTTGGTGTTGGGCATGTCCATGAAGCTGGTCAGGCCGCCGGCCACCGCCGCAGCCGATTCGGTGGCGATGTCGCCCTTGTGGGTCAGGCCCGGTTCGCGGAAGTGGACCTGGTCGTCGATCATCCCCGGCAGCAGCCACCGCCCGGCTGCGTCCACGACCTTTCCGCCCGGCCGCGCCTTCAATCCGCCGCCGATCGCGGCGATGCGGCCGTCCTCGATGAGCAGGTCGCCTTCGGTTTCGCGGCCTTCGTTGACCAGGCGGGCGTTGACGATCAGGGTGCTCATCGATGGTTTCCTGTGCAGGAGCAGGGCGGGTCGCGTTCGGGACGCGGCGGCACGGGATCGAAGCCGCCGGGGTGCAGCGGGTGGCAGCGGGCCACGCGCCGCGCCGCCAGCCAGCCGCCGTGCAGGGCGCCGTAGCTGGCAATCGCCTGCATCGCGTATTCCGAGCAGCTGGGCACGAAGCGGCAGCGCGGGCCGAGCAGGGGACTGACGAAGCGCTTGTAGCCGCGCAGCACCGCGATGAGGAAGCGATCGATCACCCGCGCATGATACCCGCCGCTCTCCGAGGTTGCCGCGTCCGGCCGCGTGGGCTATAAAGGCGCGCTTTCCCGGCAACGGGGAAAACCAGATGAGGAACCTTCGTACGTGGCTGCCAAGAAACCCGTGAAGAAGGCCGCCAAGCCGGCCAAGAAGCCCGCCGCTCCAGCCAGGAAGGCCGTCGCCAAGAAGCTTGTGGCCAAGAAGGCAGTCCCGGCCAAGCCCGTGAAGAAGGCCGCCAAGGCCCCGGCGAAGCCGGTCAAGGCCGCCAAGGCGGCGCCGAAGCCGGTCGCAAAGAAGGCTGCCAGGCCGGCGCCGAAGCCGGTTGCGAAGCCCGTCGCGAAGAAGGTCGCCCCGGCGTCCAAGGCGCCGGCAAAAAAGGTTCCCGCCAAATCCGCGACGAAGCCGGCCGCCAGGCCGGCGTCGAAGCCAACCCCCACCAAGCCCACGTCCGCCACGCCCGCCGCCGCGAAACCCGCGGTCGCCAAGCCGGCTTCCCCGAAGCCTGCCAGCAGGAAGGCGCCGGCGTCGGCTCCAGCAGTATCGAAACCCGTGCCCGCAACGAAATCCCCCGCAAAGAATTCCACCCCGGCGACCCCGGTCGCTCCCGCTCCGGCCCGTCCCAAGGGCAAGGTCGCCGTCGCCGTGGTGTCGAAGAAGCCCGAGGCGCCCGCGCCGCGGACGGCGACCCGCGTGGTCGAGTACAAGGTCGACGAGGCCACCGGCCGGCCGCTGCTGCCGAAGGGCTACAAGCCCTCGGCGGACGAGGAATACATGAGTCCGCTGCAGCAGGAATATTTCCGCCAGCGGCTGCTGCACTGGCGCGGCGACCTGGTCGAGGAATCCAAGCAGACCATCGAGAACCTCAAGGACGAAGTGCGCGACATCGGCGACGAGGCCGAGCGTGCCACCCGCGAGACCGAGAACTCGCTGGAACTGCGCACCCGCGACCGCTACCGCAAGCTGATCGGCAAGATCGACAGCACGCTCAAGCGCCTGGAAGCCGGCGACTACGGTTACTGCGTGGATACCGGCGAGGAGATCGGCCTGGAACGCCTGGAGGCGCGCCTGACCGCCGAGCGCACACTGGACGCGCAGGAGCGCTGGGAACACCTGCAGAAGCAGCAGGGCGAGTGATCGGCCCCGCCATCGCGTGATCCGCGAAGCCCGCCGACCGGCGGGCTTCGTTCATTCCGGGCTGCCATTTCCCGCGGTTGGCGGGCTTGGCCGGTACGCGGGGTGGTCGGGACCGCGCAAGCGAGCCCCTGGTCCAAGGCGTTGCGTCGCCAGCCTGCATGCGTCGTTGCGTCGCCGGCAAGTCCGGCTCCTACAAGAGCAGCGTCGCGGCGGCCTTCTGTAGGAGCCCGTCTTGCGGGCGACAGGGGCGTCGGAATCATGAGGCGGTCGCCTGCGCCAGGACCTCCGCTTCGCCGGCAAGTCCGGCTCCTACAGGCGCCGCCGCCGCGCCATGGCCGTCACTGCAACTCCTTCAGGTCCAGCCGCCGCAGCCGCGGCGCCTTGACCGCGGTCGTGGCGACCACGCCCAGGGTGACGAACCCACCCAGCACCACCGCCGGCACCAGCCCCAGCAATCGCGCCATCGAGCCGGCGTAGAACGCGCCCAGTTCGTTGGACGAGCCGATGAAGATGCCGTTGATCGAGGCCACCCGCCCGCGCATGCCGTCGGGCGTGACCAGCTGCATGATCGTCGAGCGCAGCACCACCGACACGCCGTCGCACGCGCCCGACAGCAGCAGGAACAGTGCCGACAGCCAGAAGTGCCGCGACAGGCCGAAGCCGATGATGCACAGGCCGAACCCGGCCACCGCGCACAGCAGCAGACGCCCGGCGTGCCGCCCCGGCGGCCGCCGCGCAAGAACAATACCCACCGCCACCGCGCCCAGTGCCGGCGCGCCGCGCAGGATGCCCAGGCCCTGCGGCCCGTAGTGCAGGATTTCCTGAATGAAGGCCGGCGCCAGCGAGATCGCGCCGCCGAACAGCACCGCGAACAGATCCAGCGCCTGCGCGGCGAGCATGATCTGGCTGCCGAACACGAAGCGCAGGCCGTCGCCAATGCTGGCGAACACAGGTGCGCGCGTGCCTTCGCTGCGCGGTTCGGTCACGCGCAGCGCCAGCAGCACCGCGCCGGCCACCAGCGCCAGCGCCGCCGCCAGCGTATAGGCCGCGGTCTTGCCGGCCCAGCCCACCATCACCCCGCCCAGCGCCGGGCCGCACACCAGCGCGGTCTGGAAGGCGACGCTGCCGATGCCGGCGCCGCGCGCGAACTGCTCGCGGCGCAGCACCTGCGCGAACAGCGCGGTATAGACCGGGGTCAGGAACGCGCGCACCAGGCCGGTGAGCACGATCGCCGCGTAGATCGGCCAAGTCTCGCCGGGCGCGATGTACCCGGCCGACACCAGCGCCAGCAGCAGGGCGGTCGTGCACAACCCGGCGCTGGCCATCGCCCCCAGCCGCCGCTTGGGCAGGTGGTCGACCAGATAGCCGGCGAACAGGGCCATGCCGATGTAGGGCAGCACCTCGGCCAGGCCGACCAGGCCCAGGGCGAAGGTGTCGCGGGTCAGCTCGTAGACATGCCAGCCGACCGTGACCGCGACGATCTGGTAGGACAGGATCGCGCACAGCCGGTAGCCGAGCAGGACCCGGTAGCCGGGCTCGCGCAGCGGTGAGGGAACCGCCAGGGCCGGTGCCTCGTCCACCTCAGGCCTGGCGGCGCGCGGTGTCGCGGATGAAGGCCAGCAGCGAGGCCAGGCCGTTGCTGCGCGTGGGCGAAAGGTGCCGGGCCAGGCCGATGTCGGCGATGTAGTCCGGCTCGGTGGCCAGGATCTCCTGCGCCGAGCGCCCCGAATACACGCGCAGGGCCAGGAAGATCAGCCCGGAGACGATGGCCGAGTCGCTGATCGCGTGGAAGTCCAGCCGCCCGCGATCGCCTTGCGGCACGATCCAGACCAGCGACTGGCAGCCGAGCAGGCGGTGTTCCTCGGTCTTCCATTCCCCGGGGAACGGCGGCAGCTTGCGGCCCAGGTCGATCAGGTACTGGTAGCGCTCGGACCAGTCGCCGAAGAAGGCGAATTCGTCCTTGATCGCGGCCTGCGCCTCGGCGGCGGTGGGTTCGAGGGGGAAGGGGGTATCGGTCACGTCGTAAGGTTCTTGCGTTTTTTGTAGGAGCCGGTCTTGCCGGCGACACGTCGCGCGTACACCGGCGACTTCCTCATGGTTCCGACGCCCGTGTCGCAGGCGAGACCGGCTCCTACAGGGGAAGTCAGCCGCGCTTCCAGCGTACGCCCTGCGGCGTGTCCTCCAGCAGGACGCCTTCGGCCGCCAGCCGGTCGCGGATCGCGTCGGCGCGGGCGAAATCCCGCGCCGTCTTCGCCGCGGTGCGTTCCTCGACCAGCGCCTGGATGCGGGCGTCGTCCTCGCCGGAGGCGCCGCGATTGAACCAGGCCTCCGGCGCCTGCTGCAGCAGGCCCAGGGCCAGGCCGGCGCCGAGCAGCTCGCCCTTGAGCCGGGCCTTGTCGCCGTCCCCTTCCGCCTTGCGTGCCTCGCCGGCGATCCGCGCCACCTCGGCCAATGCCAGCGGGGTGTTGAGATCGTCCTCCAGCGCATCCTCCACGGCCTGCGGGATGGCTGGCGCCGCCGCGGCATCGCCCAGGTCGCGCAAGGTCCCGTACAGCCGGTCCAGGGTGCGCACCGACTGCTCGATCAATGCGTCCGACCAGTCCAGCGGCTGCCGGTAGTGGGCGCTGAGCAGGGCATGGCGCAGCGCCTCCGGCGGATGCGCCCGTACCAGGTCGTGGACCTTCTCGATGTTGCCCAGCGACTTGCTCATCTTGGCACCGCCGAAGTTGAGCATGCCGTTGTGCAGCCAGAAGCGCGCGAACACCGCACCGCCATGCGCGCACTGGCTCTGCGCGATCTCGTTTTCGTGGTGCGGGAACTGCAGGTCGATGCCGCCGGCATGGATGTCGATGGTCGGGCCCAGGTGCGCGCCGGCCATGGCCGAGCACTCGATGTGCCAGCCCGGCCGGCCGCGGCCCCACGGCGAGTCCCAGCCCGGCAACTCGGGCGTGGACGGCTTCCACAGCACGAAATCGCCGGGGTCGCGCTTGTACGGCGCCACCTCCACCCGGGCGCCGGCCAGCATGTCCTCCGGATCGCGGCGCGAAAGCCGGCCGTAGTCGGCGAAGGTGCCGACCGCGAACAGCACGTGCCCCTCGGCGGCGTAGGCGTGGCCGGAGGCGATGAGCCGCTCGATCATGGCCACGATCTGCGGAATGTGCGCGGTGGCCTCCGGTTCCAGGTCCGGCGGTGCCACGCCCAGCGCCGCCATGTCCTCGCGGTAGGCGGCGGCGAAGCGGGAGGTGATCGCCGAGATCGGCACGTCCTGCTGTACGGCGGCGGCGTTGATCTTGTCGTCCACGTCGGTGATGTTGCGCGCGTACTTCAGCGCGCCGAAGCGCCGGCGCAGCAGCGCGGCCAGCACCCCGAACACCACCGGGCCGCGGGCGTTGCCGATGTGGACGTAGTTGTAGACCGTCGGTCCGCACACGTACATGGTCGGGCAGGCGGGGTCGAGCGGGACGAACGGCTCGACCTGGCGCGTCAGGCTGTTGTACAGGCGCAGGGGCATCGGCGCGGGCAGGTGGGGCGGAACCGGAGATTCTAGCGTGCCGGAAACGCATGCCGGCCCGCGCCGGCCCAGGACACCGTAATCCGGCCACATTCCCATCGCGCGACGGGAGCGCGGTTCAGCGGGCTGCAAGGCGCGCCGCCTAAACTGGCCCCTTCCTCCTGCCGTCCCGGATCCGATGCGCCGTCTGCTGGAACTCTTGCTGCTGGGCCTGGCCTGCTGCGCGATGCAGCCGGCGGCCGCCCAGGACGAGGAAGGCCAGGCCGACGGCCGGATCCGCGTGGTGCCGGCGGAGAACGTCAAGATCGACTACGCCCAGGTGCTGCGGGTCGAGCCGGTGTACCAGACCCTGCGCGCCTCGCGCACCGAAGAGCGCTGCGATCCGCCGCCGCCGCCCGAGAAGAAGGCCGAGGCGCGTGAGGAGCCGGGCGCGTTCTCGCGGATGTACGACTCGGTCAAGGGATGGTTCGGCGACGGGGAAAAGGCGGTGGCACCCGGGCCGGCCCCGGCGCCGGCGCAACCGGCCAACTGCCGCCTGGTGCAGGTGGACCGCGAATTCCAGCGTCCCATCGCCTACGACGTGGACTACGTCTACAAGGGCACCAAGTACCGTTCGCGCCTGGCGGAGGATCCCGGCAACCGGCTGCGCATCCGCGTGGCGGTGACGCCCTGGGAAGCCGAAGCGCCGCCACTGCCGCCGCCCTGAGCGCCGGGCAGGCGCGGCGCTTGCGCCCCGCGCGGACGCATGCGACCATGCGCGACCGATGAACACCGACCTGCAGCCGCACGCCGCAAGCGCCGCCCGGATGGCCTCCGGGATGACCTCGCGCGCGCGCCGACCGGAACCCCACCTTTCCGCTGGGTGACCGGAGCGTCGTGCTGTCCGTTCGGAAAACCCAGCCTGAGGCTGGGTTTTTTCGTTTCCGGCCCGGCAAAGGTTTCAGCAGCAAGTTCAACCGCAACGCCCGCGCCACGGGCCTCCCTCCACGCAGGAAAAGATCGATGTCGCCCAAGCACTTCCTCAACACCCAGGACTGGAGCCGCCCGGAACTGGACGCGCTGCTGACCCAGGCCGCGCTGTTCAAGCGCAACAGGCTGGGCAGCGAGCTGAAAGGCAGGTCGATCGCGCTGGTGTTCTTCAACCCGTCCATGCGCACCCGCACCAGCTTCGAACTGGGCGCCTTCCAGCTCGGTGGCCACGCGATCGTGCTGCAGCCGGGCAAGGACGCGTGGCCGATCGAATTCGACCTGGGCACGGTGATGGACGGCGATACCGAGGAGCACATCGCCGAGGTGGCGCGGGTGCTGGCGCGCTACGTGGACCTGATCGGCGTGCGTGCCTTCCCGAAGTTCAAGGACTGGGCCTACGACCGCCAGGACCACGTGCTCAAGGCGTTCGCGAAGTATTCGACCGTGCCGGTGATCAACATGGAGACGATCACCCACCCCTGCCAGGAGCTGGCCCACGCGCTGGCGCTGCAGGAGCACTTCGGCACCGCCGACCTGCGCGGAAAGAAGTACGTGCTGACCTGGACCTACCATCCCAGGCCGTTGAACACCGCGGTCGCCAACTCCGCCCTGACCATCGCCACCCGCATGGGCATGGACGTGACCCTGCTGTGCCCGACCCCGGAGTACATCCTCGACGAACGCTACATGGGCTGGGCCGAGCGGAACGTGGCCGAGAACGGCGGCTCGCTGCAGGTCAGCCACGACATCGAATCGGCCTACGCCGGCGCCGACGTGGTCTACGCCAAGAGCTGGGGCGCCCTGCCGTACTTCGGCAACTGGGAGCCGGAGAAGCCGATCCGTGACCGCTTCAAGGATTTCATCGTCGACGAGCGCAAGATGGCGCTGACCAACAACGGCGTGTTCTCGCACTGCCTGCCGCTGCGCCGCAACGTCAAGGCGACCGACGCGGTGATGGATTCGCCCAACTGCATTGCGATAGACGAGGCCGAGAACCGCCTGCACGTGCAGAAGGCAGTGATGGCCGCGCTGGTCCGCTGAGCCGCGGCGCCAATCGCTCCGACCCGATTCCCCGACGCATTCCCCACGGAAACACCGACATGAGTACCCCCAACCAATCCCGCGACATCGTCCTGGCCTTCTCCGGCGGCCTGGACACCAGCTTCTGCGTGCCCTACCTCAAGGAGCAGGGCTGGAACGTGCATACGGTATTTGCCGACACCGGCGGCGTGGACGCCGAGGAGCGCGCGTACATCGAGCAGCGCGCCGCCGAGCTGGGCGTGGCCAGCCACGTCACCATCGAGGGCGGCGGCGCGATCTGGGACGGCTTCGTCAAGCCGTTCGTGTGGGCCGGCGAGGGCTACCAGGGCCAGTACCCGCTGCTGGTCTCCGACCGCTACCTGATCGTCGACGCGGCGCTGGCGCGCGCGGCCGAGCTGGGCACCAACGCCATCGCCCACGGCTGCACCGGCATGGGCAACGACCAGGTCCGCTTCGACCTGGCGGTGAAGGCGCAGGGCGACTACCGCATCGTCGCCCCGATCCGCGAGATCCAGAAGCAGCACACCCAGACCCGCGCGTACGAGCAGAAGTACCTGGAGGAGCGCGGCTTCGAGGTGCGCGCCAAGCAGAAGCACTACACCATCAACGAGAACCTGCTGGGCGTGACCATGTCCGGCGGCGAGATCGACAGGTGGGAAGCCCCCGGCGACGGCGCCCGCGGCTGGTGCGTGCCGCGCGCGTCCTGGCCGGCCGAGCCGCTGACCGTGACCCTGAAGTTCGTGCAGGGCGAGGCGGTGGAGCTGGACGGCAGGCCGCTGGAGGGCGCGAAGATCCTGGCCAGGCTCAACTCCATGTTCGCCCAGTACGGCGTCGGCCGCGGCATGTACACCGGCGACACGGTGATCGGGCTGAAGGGCCGCATCGTGTTCGAGGCGCCGGGCATCACCGCGCTGCTGGCTGCGCACCGTGCGCTGGAGGAGGCGGTGCTGAGCAAGCAGCAGAACCGCTTCAAGCCGGAGGTGGCGCGCAAGTGGGTGGAACTGGTGTACGAGGGCTTCTACCACGATCCGCTGAAGACCGACCTGGAGGCGTTCCTGGCGGCCTCGCAGTCGCAGGTCAACGGCGAGGTGGTGCTGGAGACCCGCGGCGGCCGCGTCGATGCGGTCGCGATCCGCTCGCCGCACATCCTCAACGCCAAGGGCGCCACCTACGCGCAGTCGGCCGACTGGGGCGTGGAGGAGGCCGAGGGCTTCATCAAGCTGTTCGGCATGAGCAGCACGCTGTGGGCCGAGGTCAACCGCTGAGGCCGATGGTGTGAGCGAATTCGCTGCCATCGCGGATGCCTCCACCGCCGTCGTTTCCGCGCAGGCGGGAACCCCGGGTCTTTGCGGCGCGCCGGCAAGCCGTGCGGCAGGAAGCCACTGGATCCCCGCCTGCGCGGGGACGACGTATCGGCGGGGCCACCGGACAACGGATTGACCATGGAAGCTTTGCGCATCAGCACCGACCGTGACGAGCTGGACGTGGACACCATCCACCGCTTCCTCTTGCAGGAGGCCTACTGGAGCCCGGGCATTCCGCGGGCGACGGTGGAGCGGGCGATCACCGGATCGCTGTGCTTCGGCGGCTACCTCGAGGGCGCGGGGCAGGTGGCGTTCGCGCGCGTGGTTTCGGACTTCGCCACCTTCGGCTACCTGGCCGACGTGTTCGTAGTGCCCGGACACCGCGGAAAGGGATACGGGAAGCGGGTGGTGGAGGCGGTCATGGCGCATCCGCAGCTGCAGGGGCTGCGCCGCTTCATGCTGGCGACGTCCGACGCCCACGACCTGTACGCGCCGTTCGGCTTCGCCGCGCCGGCCAGGCCGGACCGGCTGATGGAAATCGTCCGCCCCGACATCTACCGGACCGCCGCGGCGGTCCTCTGAATCGATCAAGATGACAGACCTGCTCGAATCCACCCTGACGCACCTGGAGAAGCTGGTGTCCTTCGACACCCGCAACCCGCCGCGCGCCATCGCCGCCGAGGGCGGCATCTTCGACTACCTGCGCGCGAACCTGCCGGGGTTCGAGGTGCAGGTCGTCGACCATGGAGCCGGCGCGGTCAGCCTGTACGCGGTGCGCGGTGCGCCGGAGTACCTGTTCAACGTGCACCTGGACACGGTGCCGGACTCGCCGCACTGGAGCGCCGACCCGCATGCGATGCGCCGACTCGACGATCGCGTGGTCGGCCTGGGTGTGTGCGACATCAAGGGGGCCGCCGCCGCGCTGGTGGCGGCCGCGAATGCAGGCGATGGCGATGCCGCGTTCCTGTTCTCCTCCGACGAGGAGGCCAACGACCCGCGCTGCATTGCTTCGTTCCTGGCCCGCGGTACTCCCTACGAGGCGGTGCTGGTGGCCGAGCCGACCATGGGCGAGGCGGTGCTGGCGCATCGCGGCATTTCCTCGGTACTGATGCGGTTCAAGGGCCGCGCCGGCCACGCCTCCGGCCCGCAGGACGCCGCCGCCAGTGCACTGCACCAGGCGGTGCGCTGGGGCGACCGCGCGCTGGACCACGTGCAGTCGCTGGCGCATGCGCGCTTCGGCGGGCTGACCGGGCTGCGCTTCAACATCGGTCGCATCGAGGGCGGGATCAAGGCCAACATGATCGCGCCGGAAGCCGAGCTGCGCTTCGGCTTCCGCCCGCTGCCGTCGATGGACATCGACCAGCTGCTGGCGACCTTCGCCGGCTTCGCCGAGCCGGCGGCCGCGCACTTCGGGGAGACCTTCCGCGGGCCGAGCCTGCCGTCGGGCGACGTCGCCCGCGCCGAGGAACGCCGCCTGGCCGCGCGCGACGTGGCCGATGCACTGGAGCTGCCGGTCGGCAATGCGGTCGATTTCTGGACCGAAGCCTCGCTGTTCTCCGCCGGCGGCTACACCGCGCTGGTCTACGGCCCCGGCGACATCGCCCAGGCGCACACCGCCGACGAGTTCGTGACGCTGGAGCAGCTGCAGCGTTATGCCGCGTCGGTCCATCGGATCATCAACGGCACGACCGGCGACGGCGCGGCCTGACCGGCGCCACATCCCCAACCCATTGCGACATTCCTGCAGACCCGGATCCCCGTGAACGTTCCCGCTTCCCAGACCCAGACCCGCCAGACCATCGTGCGCCTGCTCTCGAGCATGGCCAGCGCGAAGGAGATCAGCCAGTACCTCAAGCGCTTTTCGCAACTGGATGCCAAGCGCTTCGCCGTGGTCAAGGTCGGCGGCGCGGTGCTGCGCGACGACCTGGAAGCCCTGACCTCCTCGCTGACCTTCCTGCAGGAGGTCGGCCTGACCCCGATCGTGGTCCACGGCGCCGGTCCGCAGCTGGACGAGGAACTGTCGGCCGCCGGCATCGAGAAGCAGACCGTCGACGGCCTGCGCGTGACCACGCCGCAGGCGCTGGCGATCGTGCGCAAGGTGTTCCAGGCCTCCAACCTGAAACTTGTCGAGGCGCTGCAGCAGGGCGGTGCGCGCGCGACCTCGATCACCGGTGGCGTGTTCGAGGCCGAATACCTGGACCGCGACATCTACGGGCTGGTCGGCGAGGTCAGGGCCGTGAACCTGGCGCCGATCGAGGCCAGCCTGCAGGCCGGCTCGATCCCGGTGATCGCCAGCCTCGGCGAAACCCCCGGCGGGCAGATCCTCAACGTCAACGCCGATTTCTCGGCCAACGAACTGGTGCAGGTGCTGCAACCGTACAAGATCATCTTCCTCACCGGCACCGGCGGCCTGCTCGACGCCGACGGCAGGGTGATCGACTCGATCAACCTGTCCACCGAGTTCGAACACCTGATGGAGCAGCCGTGGATCAACGGCGGCATGCGGGTGAAGATCCAGCAGATCAAGGACCTGCTGGACCGGCTGCCGCTGACCTCGTCGGTGTCGATCACCCGGCCGGCCGACCTGGCCAAGGAACTGTTCACCCACAAGGGCTCGGGCACGCTGGTGCGGCGCGGCGAAAAGGTGCTGCGCGCCACGGCGTGGGAGCAGCTGGACCTGCCGCGGCTGAGGTCGTTGATCGAATCCAGTTTCGGCCGCGGACTGGTGCCGGACTACTTCCAGCGCACCGCGCTGCTGCGCGCCTACGTCAGCGAGAACTACCGCGCCGCGGTGGTCCTGGTCGACACGGAAGAGGGCGTGTACCTGGACAAGTTCGCGGTGCTCGACGATGCGCAGGGCGAGGGCCTGGGCCGGGCGGTGTGGCAGGTCATGCGCGAGGAGACGCCGGAGCTGTTCTGGCGCTCGCGGCACAACAACCAGGTCAACATCTTCTACTACGCCGAGTCCGACGGCTGCATCAAGCAGGAGAAGTGGAAGGTGTTCTGGTACGGGATCGAAGGCCTGGAGCGGATCGGCCGTTGCGTGGCGCACTGCGCCACCCGCCAGCCGACCCTGCTGGGTTGAGGAGGAGAAGATGACGGCGAAGAAGACGGTGGGCATCGTCGGCGCCCGCGGGCACACCGGCGCAGAACTGATCCGGCTGGTGGCCAGCCACCCGGGGCTGGAACTGGCGTTCGTGTCCTCGCGCGAGCTCGACGGCCAGCGCGTGGCCGACCACAGCGACGCCTACGCCGGCGAGCTGCGCTATGCCAGTCTCGATCCGGCGGCGGTGGCCGCGCACGGCGCCGACGTGGTGATCCTGGCGCTGCCCAACGGCAAGGCCGCGCCGTATGTCGAAGCGATCGACGCGGCCCGGCCCGGCACGCTGGTCGTCGACCTGTCGGCCGACTACCGCTTCGACCCGGGCTGGTACTACGGCCTGCCGGAGATCACCCGCGGCCAGTACCACGGCCAGAAGCGGATCAGCAATCCCGGCTGCTACGCCACCGCCATGCAGCTGGCGATCTGGCCGATGCTCGAGTACCTGGCCGGTCCGCCGCAGTGCTTCGGCGTGTCCGGCTATTCCGGCGCCGGCACCACGCCCTCGGACAGGAACAACGTCGAGCTGCTGCGCGACAACCTGATGCCCTACGCGCTGGCCGACCACATGCACGAGCGCGAGGTGTCGGCGCGGCTGGGCGTGCCGGTGGAGTTCATGCCGCACGTGGCCGCGCATTTCCGCGGCATCACCCTCACCGCCAACCTGTGGCTGACCGAGCCGCTGAAGCCCGACTGGGTGCGCGCCCGCTACGAGCAGCGCTATGCCGGCGAACCGCTGGTCGACGTCGTCGACGAGGCGCCCTGGGTGAGCCGCATCGCCGGCCGCCATGGCGTGGAGATCGGCGGCTTCACCCTGGCCCCGGGCGGCAAGCGCCTGGTGCTGGTGGCGACCCTGGACAACCTGCTCAAGGGCGCGGCCACCCAGGCCATGCAGAACATCAACATCGCGCTGGGTTTCGACGAACTGGCGTCGATCCCGGTGCTGGAGGGCGCGGACAATGGCTGACCTGCTGTGGCAGAAACCCGGCGTGGCGGTGGATGCCCGGATCCAGCGCTTCCTCGCCGGCGACGACGTGGTCCTGGACCGCGAGTTCTTCCTATACGACATCGCCGCCAGCAAGGCGCACGCCGAAGGCCTGCAGCGCATCGGCATCCTCTCGCAGGGCGAGCTGGACGGACTGCTGCGCGAACTGGACATCCTCGCCGACGACTTCCGCTCCGGCGCCTTCGTGCTGGACGAGTCCTACGAGGACGGGCATTCGGCGATCGAGGCGCGGTTGACCCAGCGCCTGGGCGACGCCGGCCGCAAGATCCACACCGGCCGCAGCCGCAACGACCAGGTCCTGGTCGCCACCCGCCTTTGGCTGAAGGAGAAGCTGGCGCGCGTGGCGCAGCTGTCGCGCGAGGTCGCCAGGGTCGCGCTGGACCGCGCGCAGGCCGAAACGGCGCTGCCGCTGCCCGGCTATACCCACATCCAGCGCGCCGTGGTGTCTTCGGCCGGCATGTGGTGGGCCGGCTGGGCGGAGGCCTTCATCGACGATGCGGTGCGTGCAGCCGACACGCTCAAGCTGGTCGACGCCAATCCGCTCGGCACCGCTGCCGGCTACGGGGTGAACCTGCCGCTGGACCGCGGGCACACCACCGCCGCGCTCGGCTTCGCCCGCATGCAGGTCTCGCCGGTCTACGCGCAGCTGTCGCGCGGCAAGTTCGAGCTGGCCGCGCTGGAGGCGCTGGGCAGCGCCACCCTGGACCTGCGCCGCCTCGCCTGGGACCTGTCGCTGTTCACCAGCGCCGAGTTCGGTTTCGTCGCGTTGCCGGCGCAGTACACCACCGGCAGTTCGATCATGCCCAACAAGCGCAACCCGGACGTGATCGAGCTGATGCGTGCCACCCACGCCAGCGTGGCCGCGGCGCGCACCGAGATCGAGCAGCTGCTGTCGCTGCCCTCGGGCTACCACCGCGACCTGCAGGCGTCCAAGGGCGCGATCTTCCACGGCTTCGGCCGCGGCCTGGCCGCGCTGGAACTGCTGCCGGCGCTGCTGGCCAATCTGGAATGGCGCGAAGAACGGCTGCGCGAGGCGATCGACTCGGGCATGTACGCCACCGACGTCGCCGTCGAAGCGGCGGTGGCCGGCGTGCCGTTCCGCGAGGCCTACAAGGCCGCCGCGGCATCGTCGGATTCGGCCGGGCGGGGGCGCACGCCGGAAGGCAGCCTGGCCGCGCGTACGTCGCCCGGCGCGGCGGCCGATCTGCGGCTGGACGAGTTGCAGGCGCGCTGGGAGAGGCTGGCCGAATACCGGCAATAGATCGTCGCTCCCGCGCAGCCGGGAACCCGGCGACCCGCGCTCCGGTTGGAGTGGAAGTCGCCGGATACCCGCGGGAACAGGCGTCCGTCCGTGGAAAGCCGCGGGGACGATGGATCCAGAAGATGGATAGACAGGAAGCGCCACCATGAAGCACTACCTCGTCATCGCAATGCGCAAACCCGGCTTCGACGAAGCCGTGGTCGCACCGCACCTGGCCTTCCTCGACGACCTGCGCGCACGCGGCCTGCTGACGCTGACCGGCGGCTTCAGCGACCGCAGCGGGGGCGCCTACGTGCTGGAGAACGTCGCGGGCCTCGCCGAGGCGCAGGCCCTGGCCGCCACCGATCCGCTGGCGGTCACCGGCAGTTCCGACCTCGCGATCCACGAATGGAACGTCCGCGACTGGAGCGCAGGCTGAGCCGATGAACGCCGATCCCGCCGCGACCCGGAACCTGCAGTCGCTGCCGCCGTGGCGGCGGGCGGTGCTCAAGGTCGGCAGCAGCCTGCTCGCCGCCGATGGCGGCGGCCTGTCGCCACGCTTCGCCCTGGGCCTGGCCCAGTTCGTCTCGGCCAGCCAGGCCGCCGGACGCGAGGTGGTGATCGTGTCCTCCGGCGCGGTCGCCGCCGGCCGCGCGATCCTGCCCAGGGCCGGGCAAGCCGGCGCGGCGATGGCCGCGCGCCAGGCGCTGGCCGCGCTGGGCCAGGCGCAGCTGATCGGGCTGTGGCAGCGTTTCTTCGAGCGCCCGGTCGCGCAGGTACTGCTGACCCACGACGACCTGCGCAACCGCCGCCGCTACCTCAACGCACGCGCCACGCTCAACGAGCTGCTGGCGCTGGGCGCGCTGCCGGTGGTCAACGAGAACGACACCGTCTCGGTGGACGAGCTCAAGCTCGGCGACAACGACAACCTCGCCGCGATCGTCGCCGCGCTGATCGACGCCGATGTGCTGTTCATCGCCACCGACATCGACGGCCTGTTCGAGGCCAACCCGCGCACGCACCCCGATGCGCGCCTGCTGGCTGAGGTGGCCGAGCTGACCCCGGAGATCTTCGCCATGGCCGGCGGCAGCGGCAGCGCCGCCGGCACCGGCGGCATGCGCACCAAGCTGGAGGCGGCGGCCAAGGCCGGCGCGGCCGGCATCGACACGGTGCTGTTCAACGGCCGCCGCGCCGAGGTACCGCGCGAGCTGGCGCACGACCGGCTGTACGGCACCCGCATCCGCGCCGCGCGCAGCCGCATCGCCGCCCGCAAGTACTGGCTCCGGCACGCGCCGGTGGAGCCGGGCGGGATCCTGGTCGATGCCGGAGCCGCCGGCGCGCTGGCCGGGAAGGGCGCCTCGCTGCTGCCCGGCGGCATCGTCGGCGCCGAGGGCGACTTCCGCCGCGGCGACATGGTCGAGGTGCTGCTGCGCGACGCCGACGGCGAACGCCGCATCGCCCGCGGCATCAGCCAGTACTCGGCGGTGGACGTGCGCCGCATCGCGCGCCGCCATTCGCGCGACATCGAATCGATCCTGGGCTACAACTACGGCGGCAACGTGGTCCACCGCGACGACCTGGTGTTGCTGTGAAGCGGCCGTTACTGCGATCCGTCACTCCGTTTCCGGCCCCCGTCGCATGCCGGCCGCCAACGCTGCTGTAGGAGCCGGTCTTGCCGGCGACCCGGGCGTCGGAATCCCGGAGCAGTCGCCTGTGCCGACGTGGCGTGTCGCCGGCAAGACCGGCTCCTACAATGAGGCGTCGCGCCGCAAGCGCCGCGCACAGGGCGTCGCGCCGCAGGACGCCGTATGCAGCGGCATCGCGGAGCAGGGCGGGCGTACGCATGAGGCATCCACACCCCCGGCCGGGCCGGGAACGCGAGGGAACCGGAAATGACCGAAGCCAGCGGGATCAGGGAACAGGCGCTGCATTGCCGCGAAGCGGCGCAACGGCTCGCGCAGCTGGATACCGGCGCCAAGGACGCGCTCCTGCAGGCGATGGCGCAGGCGCTGGACGACGACGCAGGCGCGATCCTGGCCGCCAACGCGCAGGACCTGGAGGCCGCCCGCGCCAAGGGCACCACAGGCGCCATGCTCGACCGGCTGACGCTGGATGCGAAGCGCCTGTCCGGAATCGCCGCCGCCCTGCGCGAAGTGGCCGCGCTGCCCGACCCGGTCGGCCAGGTGACCCGCCAGGAGACCCGTCCCAACGGCATCCGCGTCCAGCGCGTGCGCGTGCCGCTGGGGGTGATCGCGATGATCTACGAGGCCCGTCCGAACGTGACCGCCGACGCGGCGGCGCTGTGCATCAAGGCCGGCAACGGCGTGATCCTGCGTGGCGGCTCGGAGGCGATCCACTCCAACACTGCCATCGCCGCCTCGCTGCAGCGCGCGCTGCGCGGGGCCGGACTGGACGAGGCGGTGCTGACCCTGGTCACCGACCTGCGCCGCGAGACCATGCTCGAGCTGCTGCAGCTGACCGACATCGTCGACCTGGCCATCCCGCGCGGCGGCGAGGGCCTGATCCGCTTCGTCGCCGAGCACGCGCGGGTGCCGGTGATCAAGCACTACAAGGGCGTGTGCCACCTGTACGTGGACCGCAGCGCCGAACTGGACCTGGCCCTGCGTCTGCTGCTGGACGGCAAGGCCTCGCGTCCGGGCGTGTGCAACGCGCTGGAGACGCTGCTGGTGCACGCCGACGTGGCCGGCGAGTTCCTGCCGCGTGCCGCCGCGGCGTTGCGCGCCCGCGGCGTGGAAATCCGTGGCGACGCGGCCACGCAGGCGCTGGCCGCCGATGCGAAGCCGGCGACGGAGGACGACTACGCCGCCGAATTCCTCGACCTGGTCATCGCGGTGCGCGTGGTCCCGGACCTGGACGCGGCCATCGAGCACGTGCGCCGCTACACCTCCGACCACACCGAGGTGATCGCCACGCACGACGAGGCGGCGGCGAAGGCGTTCGTCGACTCGTTGCGCTCGGCGGTGGTGATGGTCAATGCGTCGTCGCGTTTTTCCGACGGCGGCGAACTGGGCCTGGGCGCGGAGATCGGCATTTCCACGACGCGGCTGCACTCCTACGGCCCGATGGGGCTGGAAGCGCTCACCGTCGAACGCTTCGTGGTGCGCGGCGAAGGCCAGGTCCGACATCCGGACCTGCTCTGACGCCGCGCGCTTTTGTCTGGTTCTTCTCCCGACTGGGGGACGCACACACCGCAAGAGCGGGAGCAAAGGCGTCCGGGTGCGCCGGCTTCGGACGGAGCCGACGCTTTCAGCGCTTTGCGCTTGAGGCCGGAAGTCACTGACAAGGCACGGCAGCCCCGCCCGGAGCCGATGCTCTTGACGCTTCGGGTCGAGGCCAACGGTAACTGACAGGGCACGACAGCCCCGTCCAAAGCCGAAGCTTCCCGCTCTCGACCAGATACTCGGCAACTGCGTCCTGAGCCGCCCGGTGCTCCAGCCAGCACGGAGAAGCGACCCTTGCACCTGCTTCCCTCAATCGGGAGAAGAACCTTTGTTTTCGTAGCCGGGCTTGCCCCGCTCCACGAAGGCGCAATGCCGCGTGCCGCTACCAGCGCTCTTCCAGCATCCCCGGCCGGCACGCCAGCCACGCGCCGGCGAGCATCACGCCCACGCACACGACCAGGAAGGCGAACGGCAGCCGCCAGCCATGGCTGCTCTCGTGCAGCCAGCCGAACAGCAGCGGCCCCAGGCAGCTCAGGCCGTAGCCCACGCCCTGCATGAAGCCCGACAGCGCGGCCGAACCGGCCGGCGTGCGCGTGCGCAGGTTCACCAGGGTCAGGGTCAGCGGGAAGGTGCTCGGGCCCAGCCCGAGCAGCGACACCCACAGCAGCGGCGCGGCCATCGGCGCCCACAGCAGGCCGGCGAAGGCCGACAGGTGGCAGGCCGCGCACACCACCACGAAGGGGAAGGGATTGCGCATCCGCGCCGCCAGCGACGGCACCGCCAGCGCGCCGAGCATGCCCAGCGCCGAATACAGCGCCAGCAGCGCGCCGCCACGGGTCGGGCTCGCGCCGGCCTCGACCAGCAGCTTCGGCAGCCAGGTGAACATGGAATAGGTGACCAGCGAAGTCATGCCGAACATCAGCGCCAGGCCCCAGCCCAGCCCGGTGCGCCAGACCCGCCCGCGCGGCGGCGGCGCGGCCAGTTCGGGCGCCTCGTCGCCGGGGACCACGGCGCGGTCGTGGAGCTCGGCCAGAGTGCTGCCGGCGCGCCGTTCGATCCGCAGCACGCCCAGCCACGGCAGCATCGCGGCCGCGGCCAGCAGCGTCCACACGCCCATCGAAACGCGCCAGCCGGCGGCATCGGCCAACGGTACCGCCAGCAGCGCCGGCAGGATCGTGCCGACCTGCAGCACGGTGATGTACAGGCTGCTGACCGGGCCGATGCGGTCGGGGAAATAGCGCTTGACCAGCGGCGGCAGGATCACGTTGCCGATGCCCATGCCCATCAGCGCCACCGCCGAGGCGCCCAGCAGCCCGCCGGTGCCGCCGGCCAGCGAGCGCCACAGCAGGCCGGCCGCGGCCAGCGCCATCGACAGCACCGCGGTGCGTTCCAGGCCCAGCCGGTGCGCCAACCGCGGCGTGGCCACGCCGGCGACGGCGAACGCGGCGGTGGGCACCATGCCCAGCACGCCGGCCACCGTCGCGCCGAAGCCGAACTCGCGGCCCAGTACGTCCAGCAGCGGCGTCAGCGAAGTGACCGCGGTGCGCAGGTTGAACGCCGACAGCAGGATGCCGGCCAGGACCAGCAGGCGGCCGGAGGTCCGGGCGCGGGTGTCGCAGGAAGGGGTATGCGTCATCGGAAGCGGGAGGGGGAGGAGCCGGAAGCGTGGTCCGTCTGGCAGGAAAGCCGGCGCGGGCCCGGCTTTTTCCAGCGCATGGAATCGATATCCGGAGAGGCGGGACTCGAACATGCAGGGCCACGCCCGGGCGCGGAACATGGATCGGTCCTGTTCCGGGGGCCGCATCGGCAACGCGGGTGTGTTCGGGTTCGGGGCCGGTCAGGATAACGCAGCGGTGGCGGATACCCGTGCCTGCCCATCGGACGGTGTGGTCCGGATCTGCAATGCCGTCGCCGGCAGTCGCGCCAGGGACGAACCCGCGCAGGACCGGCACTGATGGGGATGGTCTCAGCCAGCGAATCCGGACTCTTCGATCACCTCGTCCTCGTAGTCCACGAAACGGTCGAGGTCCAGCGTATCGAGCCGCAGCCGCTGCGCCGCCGAAGAGAACGCCATGGTCGCCAGCACCCGCTGCGGGTCGCGGGCCCAGGGCGGGATGTAGGTGGGGGCGGCGATGAGGCCGGTCTCGCGATACGGGGCCAGGGTGATCGCGTCGGCCGTCGTCACGCGCCCGGCGAACAGCATCGGAAGCAGGTCGCCGCGTCCTTCCTGCAGCACCTTGCGGATGAAGACATGGATCAGCATCACCCCTTCCAGGTACGCGCCGTCCTTGGTGAAGCAGGCACCGCCGCGGACGTCGCCGCCGCGGAACACGCGCGCCGCGCTGCGGTAGCTCTCGACCTCGCTCTGGCCTGCCGCCAGGAATCCGCGGAACACCTCGATGAAATCCGCGCCCTCCAGCGCCCGCTTGACCATCACCACGCGCAGCGCGATGCGCCGCAGCCGCGCGATGTCGATGGCGCCGGTGATGATTTCGGAGAAGGTGGCCAGTCCCTCCTGCGTGCGCGTCGTGCGCGGCGTGCCCAGGCCGAGCGTCCTGAGGTGCGGCTGATGGCGGCCATTGAGCGAGGTCAGCGTGTGGATGAAGGCCTCGTGCTCGGCGAGCTGCGCCAGGTCCCGCTCCGAGAACAGGGCGCTGGCGCGCAGTGCGATGCGTTTGCTGCTCGCGGCGGCTTTCGAGGACAGGTCGGGGTCCAGGACCACGTCCACGACGTCGTGCTGGAATATCGGGCCGATGCGCTCGCGCAGGCGTTCGGCGAACTGCCCGGCGGGGATGTCGAAGACGACCGGATCGAGCAGGCGGTGGTCGACCAGTTCGTCGGTGATGGCGAGCATCTCCTGCGCGCTGTCGGCGTTGGTCACCTCCTGGCTCCGGTAGCGGAAATCCGGCCGCCCGTACAGCAGGGCCGAGCAGCGCGTGAACTCCACCGTGCCGATGCCACCCAGCATGCGTGCGGCGACCAGGTAGCTCCAGGCATTCTTGAACAGCCAGTGGCCGACCGGATGGCCGCGATCGATCCTTCGCATCAATGCCTGCAGCGCATCGATCTCGCGGGTCAATACGAGCGGGGCGCTGGCGGGCCGGGGCAGTTCGGGCGCGCCCCGCCGCCATGAATCGAGGAACCGGTCCTCCAGTTCGACCGGCCAGTTGATCGCCTTGAGGACCCGGATTTTCCGGCCCACGGAGACAAGCGCCGCATCCCACTCGAGAAGATCGTCCACCTGCGGATCGTGCGGTGGAGCTGCAATCGTTGTCACGGTGCCTGCCTCCGGGTCGAACGGCGCCGCCTGGGCCGTTGTTCGCATGGGTACCGCCGCCAGTCAGTCCAGGCGGGGCGGCGGTGTTGGCCGGCCCAGCCGCGGCGGCTTCGAACGATCCGCCTACCGGCGTGCCTGTCGGGCCCGGTGAACCCGGAGCGCCGCATTGCGGCATCAGTAAATACCGCCGCCTGTCCGCGTGTGTTACGGGTTCGTATTGCCGACGGGGCATCCGCAGGCCACCGGGAACTGGGGCGACGCCCGTCGACGAGCCTTGTTGCCCGGGCGTGGGCAGGCATCGCCGGGCCGCTTGCGCGGGCACAACCGGAAAGGCGGGGTCGGCGGGAGAAGATATCGGTCGCCGGGCGAGGCGCGCAGGCGGTGGTACGGAACGCGGTGGCGCATCGACGCCGGTGCCGGCAGCAAAAAACCGCCTGCCGGCGGTTTTTTTCCTGAAACCTTGATTCCAATGGTCGGGGAGACAGGATTCGAACCTGCGACCTCTACGTCCCGAACGTAGCGCTCTACCAGCCTGAGCTACACCCCGACAAGGCCGCGCATGATACTGGATCGGCGGCGTCCGGGGCAAGGATGGGAACGGTTTTTCCTGCGTCCGCCGGCACGGGGCCGGCCGCGCGGCGGCTCCGTTCAGCCGGCGGGCGGCGATGCACCATGCGGATCGCGCTATTCCCCGGGCTTGGCCGCCGAGCTGGCCGCTTCCGACGAGGCCCGGCGGGCGAGCACCGCTTCGCGATGGGCGATGTAGGCATTGGCGCCCAGGATCACCAGCGCGCCCAGCAGGGTCCAGCGGTCCAGCGTTTCGTCGAACAGCAGCCAGCCGAACACCGCCACGATCGGCAACTGCATGAAGCTGATCGGAGTCAACGCCGAGACCTCGCCCAGCTTCAGCGCCCGCGTCCACAGCATGTGCCCGCCGGTACCGAAGAATCCGGCCGCCACCACCCACAGCCAGGCGATGCCCTGCGGCCACTGCCACACGCCCAGCGCCGGCAGCAGCGACATCGGCACCCACAGCAGGGTGGTGTAGATGACGATGCGGTCGGCCGGCTCGGTGGCCGACAGCTGCTTGATCTGGATGGCGACGATGCTCGACAGCAGCGCGGCCAGCAGCGCCACCAGCGCGCCGCCGCTGAAGTCCGCGCCGCCCGGGCGCACCACCAGCAGCACGCCGACGAAACCCAGGCCCACCGCGATCCAGCGGCGCGCGCGTACCTGCTCGCCCAGCAGTGCGGCGGCGGCGATGATCACGAACAGCGGCGTGGAATACGACAGCGCCACCGCCTGCGCCAGCGGCAGGTGGCCGATCGCCCAGAACCCGGCGAGCATCGAGCAGATGCCGACCAGGCAGCGGAACAGGTAGCGCGGGAACTGGGTGGTGCGCAGCAGGCCCGGTCCGTGGCGCAGCAGCAGCGGCAACGCGGCCAGCAGGCCGAAGAAGTTGCGGAAGAAGGCGATCTCGAAGGTGTGCAGGCTGGCCGAGGCCAGCCGGATCGACACCGCCATCATGCCGAACAGCACCGTGCTGCCGAGCATCAGCCGCGCGGCGCGCCAATGGGTCGGCAGGGGTGCGGCGGTGCCCACTTCCTACCAGTCCGCGCCGACGATGCGCGGTTCCGGTTCCAGTTCCACGCCGAAACGTCCGCGCACCGACGCGGCGATGCGCCGCGCCAGGTCCAGCAGCTGCAGGCCGCTGGCGTGGCCGTGGTTGACCAGCACCAGCGCATGCGCATCTGAGACGCCGGCATCGCCGTCGCGCCTGCCCTTCCAGCCGCAGGCATCGATCAGCCAGGCGGCCGAGAGCTTGCGCGTGCCGTCGCCATCGCCGGGGAACACCGGCAGGCGCGGATGGAGTTCCTGCAACGCCAGCGCCTGCGCGGCCGGCACGATCGGATTCTTGAAGAAGCTGCCGGCATTGCCGATGAGCGCCGGGTCGGGCAGCTTGCGCCGGCGGATGCGGACCACCGCCTCGGCGACGTCGCGCGCCGAGGGCGTGCGCACCTCCATCGCCGCCAGTTCCTCGCCGATGCCGGCGTACTCCAGCCGCGGCGGCGCGGCGCCGGCCGCGTCTTCGCGCGCCAGGTCCAGTTCCACCGCGGTGACGATCCAGCGTCCGGGCTGGCGCTTGAACACGCTGTCGCGGTAGCCGAAGGCGCAGGCGGCGCGGTCCAGGCGCAGCATGCGCGCGGCCTCGCGGTCCCAGGCTTCCACCGCGAGCACGCGTTCGCCGACCTCCACGCCGTAGGCGCCGATGTTCTGGATCGGCGCGGCGCCGGCGCTGCCGGGGATCAGGGCCAGGTTCTCCAGTCCGCACAGGCCATGCGCCAGGCTCCACATCACCAGTCCGTGCCAGTCGGCGCCGGCCTCGGCGCGCACGGTCACGCGGTCGCCGTGGTCGGCGGCGAGGGCGATGGCGGACGCGCGCAACGCCAGCACCACGCCCGGCGCGTCGCCGGCGAACAGCAGGTTGCTGCCGCCGCCGAGCGGCAGCAACGGCAGGCCGCGGACCTGGCCCAGGTCCAGCGCCTCGGCCAGCGAACCGGTGTCGTTGACCTCCAGCAGCCACGGCGCGCGCGCGGCGACCCGGAAGGTGTTGCGCGCGGCCAGATCGGCATCGTGCAGCAGGCGGAACAGGGCGGTCATGCCGGCGCGCCCGCGCGCGGCGCACCCGATGGGGCGAGGTTCATGCGTCGGGATTCATGCGTGCCGGATCGCATCGCGCGGCCGATGCGGCATGGCTCATGCCGAGCCCGCCGTGCCGCGGCTGGGCGATTCCTTGCGCCGGCGCATCGCGTCGATGCATTCGCCGACCAGTTCCGGGCCGCGGTAGACCAGGCCGGTGTAGCACTGCACCAGGCTGGCGCCGGCGGCCATCTTGGCCACCGCGTCGGCGCCGGAGAGGATGCCGCCGACGCCGACCAGCGGGATCGATTCGGGCAGGCGCGCGCGCAGCCGGCGCAGCACCAGCGTCGACTGGCCCAGCAGCGGCGCGCCGGACAGGCCGCCGATCTCGTGCGCATGGCGGTGGCCCTGCACCGCGGTGCGGGCCACGGTGGTGTTGGTGGCGACCACGCCGTCCACGGCCAGGTCGGACAGCACGCGCGCGGCGGCGTCGATGTCCGGATCGCTCAGGTCCGGTGCGATCTTGACCAGCACCGGTACGCGCCTGCCATGGCGCGCGGCCAGCCGTTCCTGCGCCTCGCGCAGGGCGCCGACCAGGCGGCGCAGCGACTGCTCCTCCTGCAGTTCGCGCAGGCCGGCGGTGTTGGGCGAGGAAATGTTGACCGTGATGTAGTCGGCCAGCGGGTAGACCCGCTCCAGGCAGTACAGGTAGTCGCTGGCGGCGTCCTCGTTGGGCGTGTCCTTGTTCTTGCCGATGTTGATGCCCAGCAGGCCGCCCTTGCGGCTGGCGCGCCCGACGTTGCGCACCAGCGCGTCGACGCCGTCGTTGTTGAAGCCCAGGCGGTTGATCAGGGCCTCGTCGCCGACCAGGCGGAACATGCGCGGCTTCGGATTGCCCGGCTGCGGGCGCGGGGTCACCGTGCCGACCTCGACGAAGCCGAAACCCAGCGCCAGCAACGCGTCGACGTGCAAGCCGTTCTTGTCCAGGCCGGCGGCCAGGCCGACCGGGTTGGGGAACGCCAGCCCCAGCAGCTTGGTCGGCAACGGCGCGCGCGGGCGCGCGAGCAGGCCGAGGGTGCCGCTGCGCCAGGCCAGGTCCAGCGCCTTCAGGCCCAGGCCATGGGCGCGCTCGGCGTCCAGGCCGAACAGGAAGGGGCGGGCGAGGGAGTACATCGTGTGCGCGCCCTCAGGAATTGAGATGGGCGACCCAGGCCAGGCCGCCCAGGAACGCGAACAGCACCACGATGCCGATCACCCAAAGGGCCACCGCCACCCAGCCCAGCACCAGCCCGGCGATGGCCAGGCCGTCGCCGTCGAGTTGCCCGTTGCTGCGGCGGATCCCGGCGCGGGCCATGTGCCCGGTGACGATGGCCACGATCGTGCCGATGAACGGGATCAGGCTCCAGCCGAGGATGCCGGAGACGAGGCTGGCGACGGCGAGGGAGCTGGTCTTGCGGATCTGGTCCATGGAAGCGGTTCCTGTCGGGGGGCAGGTGGACTCGGCGGGACCGCCGCGGGGGAGCGGCCGGTCGGCGGGACGTGATTATTCCAGAACGCGGCAGCGGCCGTGCGCCGGGCTAGGGCACGCGACCGTGGCGCAACGCATGGCTCCATTCCGGCCGGCCCCCGGCGGCGGCCCGCTGCGCGGCCTCCCCGAAGTCGTAGGGCACCGCCAGCAGTTGCGCTTCCCAGCGGCCATGCCGGCGTTCCAGCAGCGCGTAGCGCGCATCCGGGGACCCGGTGCCGACGCGATGCGGGACCGGGCGTCCGGCGGCGAACGCGGGCAGCCCGACGCTGCCGGGATTGCAGGCCAGGCGGCCGTCGGCCAGCCGCAGCTGCCGCGGCGTGTGCGAATGGCCGCACAGCACCAGCGCCGCGTCGCCGGCCAGCGGATGGTCCAGCCGGCGGGCGACGGTGGCCGGATCGGCGGCGACGGTCGCCGGCGGGGCGATGTCCTCGAGCAGGTACTCCAGGTCGCTGCCGGGCGTGCCATGGCACAGCAGCACCTCGTCGATGCGCAGCAGCGGCGGCAGCGCGCGGAGCCACTCCAGTTGCGCCGGCGCCAGTTCCCGCCGGGCGTTGGCGTCGGAGGCGGCCAGCGTGGCCGGTTCGCCGAGCAGCTGGCGCTCGTGGTTGCCGGCGATGGTGGGCAGGTCCAGCGGCTGCAGCCGTTCCAGCGTTTCCCGCGGCCACAGCGGGCCGGAGACGATGTCGCCGAGGTTGACCACCAGATCGCAGCCGCGGCATGCGACGTCGGCCAGCACCGCCTCCAGCGCCGGCAGGTTGCCGTGGATGTCGGAGAGGGCGGCGATGCGCATGAGGCGGGGCGCTCAGTCCGGCACGCCGGCGAAGATCCGGGTGTCGTAGTCGAAGTCGACGTGGCCGTCGATGGCGGTGGCGGCGAACAGCCGCTCCAGCGCGGCCAGCATCGGCGCGTGCCGCGGATGGCCGGGCCCGGGCGCGTAGGACGAGGAGAGCAGCCGTCCGCGCAGGCCGTCCAGGTCCAGCCGCTGCGAATGCGGGAAGCGCGCCATCGCGCGCAGGCCGTCGCCGAACCAGCGGCGCATGTGCTCGTCGTCGCCGTAGCGCTCGGAGACGCTGGAATAGTCCAGGCCGTATTCCAGCAGCAACCGTTCGTAGCCTTCCAGGAACGGCGTGCCCGCCAGGCGGCGCGAGTTCCAGTAGACCGCCACCCGCCCGCCGGGACGCAGGATCCGCCGCCATTCGGGCTTGACCGCCTGCTGGTCGAACCAGTGGAACGCTTGCGCCGCCGAGACCAGGTCGACGCTGGCATCGGCCAGCGTGGTCGCTTCGGCGCGCCCGTCCACGGCGGAGAAGCGCGCGTCGCCACCCAGCCACTCCACCGCGGCTTGGCGCATCGCCGCGTTGGGTTCCACCGCGACCACGTCGTGGCCGGCATCCAGGAACAGCTTCGAGGAGATGCCGGTGCCGGCGCCGATGTCGGCCACGCGCCATGACCGATCCACGCCAAGCCCGTCGCGCAGCCAGCGCAGCAGCGCGGGCGGGTAGTCGGGCCGGTAGCGGACGTAGTCGGCGACGCGGTCGCTGAAGCGGCTGGTCGGCGAGAGGTCGCTCATGGCCGGGTGGCGCGGATGGCCTACAGATCGAACCTGATGCCCTGCGCCAGCGGCAGCGAGTCGGAGTAGTTGATCGTGTTGGTCTGCCGGCGCATGTACACCTTCCAGGCGTCCGAGCCGGATTCGCGGCCGCCGCCGGTGTCCTTCTCGCCGCCGAAGGCGCCGCCGATCTCCGCGCCGCTGGTGCCGATGTTGACGTTGGCGATGCCGCAGTCGCTGCCGGCCGCCGACAGGAAGCGCTCGGCCGCCTTCAGGTTCTGGGTGAAGATCGACGACGACAGGCCCTGCGGCACGCCGTTCTGCATCTCGATGGCCTCGTCCAGGGTCGAGTACTTCATCACGTACAGGATCGGGGCGAAGGTCTCGTGCTGCACGACCTCGTCGCTGTTCTGCAGCCCGGTGACGATGGTGGGCAGGACGAAGTGGCCGGCGCGGTCCAGCGCGGTGCCGCCGGTCTCGACGGTGCCGCCGGCGGCCTTGGCCTTCCCGACCGAGGCCAGGAACTGCTCCACCGCGCCGGCGCTGTTGAGCGGACCCATCAGGTTGGCGGTGTCCAGCGGGTCGCCGATCTTGCCTTCGACCTGCTTGTAGGCCTTGACCAGCGTTTCCAGCACGCCGTCGTAGATCGATTCGTGCACGATCAGGCGGCGGGTGGTGGTGCAGCGCTGGCCGGCCGTGCCGACCGCGCCGAACACGATGCCGGGGATCGCCAGCTTCAGGTCCGCCGATTCGTCGAGGATGATCGCGTTGTTGCCCCCCAGTTCCAGCAGGCAGCGGCCCAGGCGCCGGGCGACCTTGACCGCGACTTCGCGGCCGACCTGGGTCGAACCGGTGAAGCTGATCAGCGGCACGCGCCGGTCCTCGACCAGCTTTTCGGCCAGCGCGGTGCCGGCGTCGTTGACCAGGAAGAAGATGTCGGGGAAACCGCCGGCCTTGAGCGCTTCGTTGCAGATCTTCAGCGAGGCGATCGCGGTCAGCGGGGTCTTGTTCGACGGTTTCCAGATGCACACGTCGCCGCAGATCGCGGCCAGGAACGAGTTCCACGCCCACACCGCGACCGGGAAGTTGAACGCGCTGATGATGCCGACCAGGCCCAGCGGGTGGTACTGGTCGTACATGCGGTGGCCGGGGCGCTCCGAATGCATGGTGTAGCCGTAGAGCATGCGGCTCTGGCCCACGGCGAAGTCGGCGATGTCGATCATCTCCTGCACTTCGCCGTCGCCTTCGGCCTTGCTCTTGCCCATCTCCAGCGCGACCAGCGAGCCGAGCGCGTCCTTGTGGGCGCGCAGCGCGTCGCCGCACAGGCGGATCGCTTCGCCGCGGCGCGGGGCCGGGACCGTGCGCCAGGCCTTGAACGCGGCCTGGGCATTGGCGATCACCGCCTCGTAGTCGGCCCCGGTGGTGGCCTGGACCTCGGCGATGACCTCGCCGGTGGTTGGATTGGCCGGGCGCAGCACGCCGGCGCCGGTGGCGTCGGACCACTGGCCGTTGCCGAGGTAGGTGCCGGAATGGCTGGCGCGCAGGCCCAGGGCCTGGAGCAGGGAAGCGGACATGGAATCTCCTGGAAAGGGTGCGGGCCGGTGGCCCGGAGTTGCGCCGCGGATGGGGGCGGCGACGTCTCGATAGGTGCGGGCGATTCTAGCAAAGGGGTCCCGGGCACCGGCCCGGCGCGCCGCCGGCTTGGGTGCCGCCGCGGGCGCATGCGACAATCCGCCGCCGATGGCCCCGTAGCTCAGCTGGATAGAGCGTCCCCCTCCTAAGGGGAAGGTCGCACGTTCGAATCGTGTCGGGGCCGCCAGTGGCAAAGACTCGCCTGCCAGTTCCAGAGACTCGCTCGCGAGTGGCAAAGACTCGCCCGCGAGTCATGAACACTCGCGCGCCAGTGTTTTCCATGCGCGCGCGAATGGAAATCGGCGACACGCCAGTTCGCGCAACTCGCGCGCCAGTTCCAAAGACTCACGCGCCGGTCAAGATGACTCATGGGCGAGTCAGAATGACTCGGTCGCCAGTCAAAATGACTCACGCACGAGTCAAAATCGCTCACGCGCCAGCTCCAGGCACTCACGCACCGGTTCCAGGCACTCACGCGCCAGCTCCAGACATCCGCGCGTGGATGCCTGGCAGTGGTGCCTGGCCACCCGCAGCCGGCATGCCAGGCGCCGATGCCCCCGCGCCGGCCACGGCTGGAGCGGCCCCGGATTCCGCTAACTGTTTCTCCCGCAACGGAAAAATTCCGCGGATGATGCGCCGCAGCGCTTGACAGCCCCCGCCGGCATCGTGTCCTCTTGGCACCCATGTCGAAGATGAACGCCAACGCCTGCCAGCGTCCGCCCACCGGGCGGCGGCACGCCTGCGCGGTCGCGACCGGCATTACCACCATTACCGCCACCGGCATTACCCGCCCGGTGCGGTCCGTCGTCTTCGTGTAACCCGCGAAACCACGGCCCCGCACCTGGATCAGGTCGCGGGGCAACCCGCCACCGGATGCACGCGCGGGGCCTCCACCACCGAGGTCCTCCATGCCGTCGCACGCCGTACCCGCAACCGCAACCGCTTCCGCCGCCGCCCCGGCACCCGCGCGCACCGTCGTGCACAAGTTCGGCGGCACCTCGGTGGCCGATGCCGAACGCTACCGCCACGTCGCGCGCCTGCTGCTGGCACGCGAGGAACAGGTGCAGGTCACCGTCGTCTCGGCGATGAAGGGCGTCACCGACGCGCTGATCGAGCTGGCGCAGCAGGCCGCGGCCACGCCCGTCGACGCGGCGATCCCCGACTGGCGCGAGCGCTGGCACGAACTGCGAGCGCGCCACCGTGGCGCGGCGGTGGCGCTGCTCGGCGAGCACGCCGGGCCGGCGGTGGAATGGCTGGACCAGCGCTTCGACGAACTGGCCCAGGTGCTGGCCGCGCTGAGCGTGATCGGCGGCCTGCCCGACGAGGTCCTGCAGCGGGTGCAGGGGCAGGGCGAGGTCTACTCGGCGCGGCTGCTGGGCGAACACCTGCGTGCGCTGGGCGCGGACTGCGCCGTGCTCGACGCGCGCGACGTGCTGGTGGTCAGCCACGGCGAGCTGGGCGTGGACGTGGACTGGGACCTCAGCGCGCAGCGCCTGGCGCGCTGGCGCCAGGCCAACCCGCAGCCGCGGGTGGTGGCCACCGGCTTCGTCGCCCGCGACGCGGAGGACCGCATCACTACCCTGGGCCGCAACGGCAGCGACTATTCCGGCGCGATCTTCGCCGCGCTGTTCGAGGCCGACGAACTGCACATCTGGACCGACGTCGACGGCGTGCTCTCGGCCGACCCGCGGGTGGTGCCCGAGGCGGTGCAGCTGGAATCGCTCAGCTACGACGAGGCCTGCGAACTGGCCTATTTCGGCGCCAAGGTCGTGCATCCGCAGACCATGTCGCCGGCGATCGAACGCGGCCTGCCGATCATCATCCGCAACACCTTCCAGCCCGACCACCCGGGCACGCGCATCACCGCCGAGCGCGACTTCAACGGCCCGGTGAAAGGCCTGACCCTGAGCCCGAACCTGTCGCTGGTGAACCTGGAGGGCACCGGCCTGATCGGCGTGCCGGGCACGGCCGAGCGCGTGTTCGCTTCGCTGCGCACCGCCAGGGTGTCGGTGGTGATGATCTCGCAGGGCTCCTCGGAGCACTCGATCTGCTGCGTGGTCAAGCAGGAGGACGCCGACCGCGCCCAGGCCGCGCTGGTCAACGCCTTCGCCCACGAACTGACCGTGGGCCAGGTACAGCGCGTGCAGCAGGTGCCGGGGATCAGCGTGCTGGCCGCGGTCGGCGACGGCATGGCCGGGCAGCCGGGCGTGGCCGCGCGCCTGTTCGAATCGCTGGGGCGGGCGCAGGTCAACATCCGCGCGATCGCCCAGGGCTCGTCCGAGCGCAACATCTCGGTGGCCGTGGACAGCGACCACGCCACGCGTGCGTTGAGGGCGGCGCATGCCGGGTTCTGGCTGTCGCCGCAGACCTTCGCGGTGGGCGTGATCGGCCCGGGCAACGTCGGCGGCACCCTGCTGGACCAGCTGCTGGCCGCGCGCGCGGGCCTGCTCGAACGCACCCACCTGGACCTGCGCCTGCGCGCGATCGCCTCGCGCAAGCGCCAGCTGCTCGACGTGCGCGGGATCCAGGACGACTGGCGCAGCCGTTTCGAGGCGGAGGCCGAACCGGCCGACCTGGACCGCTTCACCGCGCAGCTGCTCGACTCGCACCTGCCGCACGTGGTCATCGTCGACTGCAGCGCCAGCCCGGAAGTGGCCGACCGCTATCCGCAGTGGCTGGCCGCCGGCATCCACGTGGTCACCCCGAACAAGCAGGCCGGCGCCGGCCCGCTGCAGCGCTACCTCGACATCCGCGAGGCGGCCGCCGCCAGCGGCGCGCGCTTCCGCTACGAGGCCACCGTCGGCGCCGGCCTGCCGGTGATCTCGACCCTGCGCGACCTGCTCGATACCGGCGACACGGTCACCTCGATCGAGGGCATCCTCTCCGGCACGCTGGCCTGGCTGTTCAACCGCTACGACGGCAGCGTGCCGTTCTCGCAGCTGGTCGCCGAGGCGCGCGCACTGGGCTACACCGAGCCGGATCCGCGCGATGACCTGTCCGGGACGGACGTGGGCCGCAAGCTGGTGATCCTGGCGCGCGAGGCCGGGCGCGAACTGAGCCTGGAGGACGTGCAGGTCGAGAGCCTGGTGCCCGAAGCGCTGCGCCAGGCCAGCGTCGAGGACTTCATGGCGCGGTTGCACGAGGTCGACGCGGCGTTCGCGGCGCGCCTGGATGCGGCCCGGGCCGCGGGCAAGGTGCTGCGCTATGTCGCCCGGCTCGACGCCGACGGCCGCGCCAGCGTCGGCCTGGTCGAGCTGCCGCGCGAACACGCCTTCGCCAACCTGCGCCTGACCGACAACATCGTCCAGTTCACCACCCGCCGCTACTGCGACAACCCGCTGATCGTGCAGGGCCCGGGCGCCGGTCCGGAGGTGACCGCCGCCGGGGTGTTCGCCGACCTGCTGCGGGTGGCCGCCGGCCGCGGAGCGCGCCTGTGAGCGCAGGTTCCGCAGCAGCGCAGCGGCAGGCGACCGCGTTCTCGCCGGCGTCGGTCGGCAACGTCGCGGTCGGTTTCGACATCCTCGGCCATCCGCTGGCCGGGGTCGGCGACACCGTGACCGCGCGGCGCATCGCCGAACCGGAGGTGCGCATCGCCGCGATCCGCGGCGCGCCGTTCCCGTTGCCGCTGGAGGCGGCGCGCAACACCGCCGGCGCGGCGCTGCTGGCGATGCGGCAGGCGCTGGCGCTGCCGTTCGGGTTCGAGATCGAGATCGACAAGGGCATCGCGCTGGGATCGGGCATGGGCGGCTCGGCCGCCTCCTGCGTAGCGGCGCTGGTGGCGGCCAATGCGTTGCTCGACACGCCGCTGTCCCGGCAGGCGCTGTATCCGTTCGCGCTGGCCGGCGAGGCGGTGGCCAGCGGCGGCCGCCACGGCGACAATCTCGGGCCGATGCTGCTCGGCGGACTGGTGCTGGCCACCGCCGACCGGCTGGTGCGCATTCCCGTGCCGGAGCGATGGCACAGCCTGCTGGTGCATCCGGAAGCGGTGCTGGAAACGCGCCGCGCGCGCGAAGCGCTGCAGGGCAGCTACGAGCTGAAGGAGTTCGTCGCGCAGAGCGCCAACCTGGCGCTGGTCCTGGCCGGTTGCCATGCCGGCGATGCGGACCTGGTCCGCGCCGGCCTGCGCGACGTGCTGGTCGAACCGCGCCGCGCGCCGCTGGTGGCCGGCTTCGATGCGGCCAAGTCCGCCGCGCTGGACGCTGGTGCGCTGGGCGCGAGCATCTCCGGCGCCGGGCCCAGCGTGTTCGCCTGGTTCGAAACGCGCGAGCGCGCGCAGGCCGCCGCGCCGCTGGTGCAGGCTGCATTCGCCGGCGCCGGCTTCGACAGCCAGGCCTGGGTATCGCCGGTGGACAGCCCGGGGGCGCACCTGTTGTAGCAACACGGCGTCGTCATTCCCGCACAGGCGGGAACCCGGTGACTTCGTGCTTTACCGATGCACTTCCAAAGTCGCTGGATGATCAGCCATCCGGCTGCCGAAAAGCACCTCCCGCCTGCGCGGGAACGACGAGCAACCACGGAAACCCCATGAACTTCGTCTCCACCCGCAACAACGCCCCCGCCGCCACGCTCAGCGACGCCATCGCCGCAGGCCTGGCACCCGACGGCGGCCTGTACGTGCCGGCGAAGCTGCCGGCCGGCCGCGACCTGCAGCCCGGCGACAGCCTCGCCGCGACGACCAGGGCCCTGCTGGCGCCGTTCTTCGACGGCGATGCGCTGGCGCCGGAGCTGGCGGCGATCTGCACCGAGGCCTTCGACTTCCCGGTGCCGCTGAAGCCGCTGGCCACGCCGGGCGACCACGTGCTGGAGCTGTTCCACGGCCCGACCGCGGCGTTCAAGGACATCGGCGCGCGCTTCCTCGCCGCCTGCCTGGCTCGGATCCGCCGCGGCCAGGAACGGCCGCTGACCATCCTCGTCGCCACTTCCGGCGATACCGGCGCGGCGGTGGCCGCGGCGTTCCACGGCCAGCCGGGGCTGCGCGTGGTGGTGCTGTATCCGGACGGCCGCGTCTCGCCGCGGCAGGCGCATCAGTTGGGTTGCTTCGGCGGGAACGTGACTGCGCTGCGCGTGGCCGGTTCGTTCGACGACTGCCAGGCGCTGGTCAAGCGCGCGCTCAACGACGCCGATCTGCAGGCGCAGGTGCCGCTGAGCTCGGCCAACAGCATCAGCCTGGGCCGGCTGCTGCCGCAGATGAGCTACTACGCGCACGCGGCGCTCGGCCACCACGCCGCGACCGGGCACGAGCTCGACTTCGTCATCCCCACCGGCAACCTCGGCAACGCGATGGCGGCGATCCTGGCCCGGGCGCAGGGCGTGCCGCTGGGGCGCATCGTGCTGGCGACCAACGCCAACCGGGTGCTGCCCGAGTACTTCGCCGGCGACGACTATGCGCCGCGCGCGAGCGTGGCGACCGTGGCCAACGCGATGGACGTCGGCGCCCCCAGCAACTTCGAGCGGTTGCGCTGGCTGTACGCCGGCGACGACGCGGCATTGCGGGCGGCGTTCACCTCCGTGTCGGTGGACGACGCGACCATCCGCGCCACGATCCGCGAGCGCTGGCAGCGTCACGGCGAAGTGTTCTGCCCGCACACCGCCACCGCGGTGCACGTGCTGGAAACGCTGCGCGCCGACGGCGTCGACGGCGACTGGGCGGTGGCTGCCACGGCGCACCCGGCCAAGTTCGAAGCGGTGGTGGAGCCGCTGGTCGGGCATGCGGTGGAGGTACCGCCGGCCCTGGCCGACCTGCTCGCGCGCCCGGCGCACGCCGAACCGGTGCCGCCGGATTACGACGCCCTGCGCGCGCATCTGCTGGGCTGAGCGCGCCGGTCCAGCACTGGCGCCTTGGGTTGTCGTCCGGGACATGGACGGGGCCGCCGCACCCTGGGGGTCTGGCGCATCGCTCGGCTCCGCCGTCCATGGTTCCGACGAGCGACCGCAGCACATCCGTGTGCTGCTTGCGCCAGACCCCCCCAGGGCACGACGTCCTTCGGTGGCGTTGGGCGTCTGGCTTCGATCGGGGGAAAGCCAGTGGTCAGGCGAAGGCAGGACGCAGCAACGCAACGTCCGTATCACCGGCAACAACCAATCACCCTCGTTCCCGCACAGGCGGTTGTAGGAGCCCGTCTTGCGGGCGACAAGAGGTCGGAGTCATGGGGCGTCGCCTGTGCCGACGGCGTCGCGTCGCCCGCAAGACGGGCTCCTACAGCCGCCTGTGCGGGAAACGAGGGTTGAGCGGGTTGAACGAAGCCACGCACCCAACGCGCCGGAAGACGCGGTAGTGCGGGGGTATGGCGCAAGCAGGCCATGGATGGCCTGCGCTCGGCTGTCGGAGGCAGGACGCCGGAGCCAGCCGATGCGCCATACCCCCGCACTGCCGCGGCTCCCGCCGAAGCCGACACCACCCAACGCCGTTGCTCCTGACTCCTGCGGCCCGCCCGTCTCTCCCACCCGGTCCGGAGAAGAACTCCACCAAGAGACGGCCGCCGGGACGACGGATGGAAGATGCACTAGGATCGGTTTCGCACCGGCCCGGAGCGCACGAATGTCGTGCCTCCCGCGCGGCGGGCGGATGGTCGGGAGATCGCGCATGGCGGCACGAAAAGGACGGATGCCGGATTCCGGCGCGGTGCGGCGCAGCCTGCGCGGCCTGGTCGCGCTGCTGCTGCTCGCCGCCACCGTGGCCCTGGCCCAGGACGCCCCGCGCGGGCCGCTGGACCTCAAGCCGGGCGAATTCCTCTGGCATCCGGAAATCGCACCGGAAGGACCGGTGGTGCTGGTGGTCAGCCTCGACGAGCAGCGCGCCTACGTCTACCGCAACGGCATCGCCATCGGCGTGTCCACGATCAGTTCGGGCAAGCCGGGCAAGGACACCCCGACCGGGGTGTTCACCATCCTGCAGAAGAACAAGGACCACAAGTCCAACCTCTACAACAACGCACCGATGCCGTACATGCAGCGGCTGACCTGGGACGGCATCGCCCTGCACGGCGGCGCGCTGCCGGGGTATCCGGCCTCGCACGGCTGCGTGCGCCTGCCGCACCCGTTCGCGGCCAAGGTGTTCGGGGTCACCCGCACCGGCGACACGGTGGTGGTCACCGACGGGCGTGCCGCGCCGACCACGCTGGTGTATCCGGCGGTGCTGGCGCCGGTGACCGCCAAGGGCGTGCCGTTGGCCGCGCCGGAGGCGGGCGGGCCGGGCTACAGCTGGGACGACACGGTCGCGCCGGCCGGGCAGGTGGGGATCGTGGTGAGCCTGTCCGACAAGCGCATCTACGTGCTGCGCGCGGGCGTGCCGATCGGCGAGGCGCCGCTGGAACTGTTGCCGGGACAGGCCGGATACCGCGGCACCACCCTGTTCGTGATGGGCGAGGGCGCGGGTGCCGAGGCCAGTCCGCTGAACCCGGCCCGGCCCCGCCACCGCTGGACGGCCTATCCGATCCTGGACGCTCCACCGCCGCGGGCCGACGGCGCCCCGGCGGCCGAACCGGTACCCCTGGACCTGCTGGAACGCCCCAGCCTGCCGGTACGCCTGCCGGACGGCTTCGTGGCCCGGCTGGACGGCGTGCTGGTGCCCGGGACCACGCTGCTGGTCACCGACCTGCCGGCGATGCGCCCGCTGGACAATGAACAGGAGCCGCAGCCGGTCTTGGAATCCGACGGCGGGGACCCCAAGCTGTGAGCGCGGGTCGGGTGTGCGCCGGACCGGCGTCCACCCATCGAAGTGCCGTTGCATGAAGTTACTGCCGTCCGCCAGCCGCTGGCTGGCCCTGGCACCGCTGCTGGTGCCCGCCGCCGCCACTCCCTCCTCGGGCAGCAGGATGCTGTCGCCGCCACCGGTCCTGCCGGTATCCGCTCCGGCCGTGGACATCGCGCCGGGCCGGGACCTGGCCGGCCTGCTCGCGCATGCCGCCCCGACCGCCAGCCGCGAGGTGCTGCAGCTGGCCGCGCGGGCGATGTCCTGCGCGCTGCGGCATCCGGAGTTCGGCGTCGATCCGCAGCGGCTGGGGGTGATCGACTATTCGCGGCCCTCGACCGAGCCGCGGCTGTGGGTCTTCGACCTGGCGCGGCAGAAGCTGCTGTTCGAGGAATGGGTGGCGCATGGCCGCAACAGCGGCGAGAACCTGACCACGCGCTTTTCCAACCGCGACGGCAGCTACATGACCAGCCTGGGCGGGTTCGCCGCGCAGGAGACCTACATCGGCGGCAACGGCTATTCGCTGCGCCTGCGCGGGCTGGAGCCGGGCTTCAACGACCACGCCCGCGACCGCGCCATCGTCATGCACGGCGCGCCCTACGTGAATCCGGCCGCGGCGAAGCTGCAGGGCCGGCTCGGCCGCAGCCTCGGCTGCCCGGCGGTGCGCCCGGCGGTGGCGCGGCAACTGATCGACTCGATCCGCGGCGGCACCTTCGTCTTCGCCTACTACCCCGACCAGGACTGGCTGCAGCGCTCGCGGCTGCTCAGCGGCGACTGCGGCGCGGATCCGGCGCTTGCGGCCGGATCCGGCACCGCGTCCGGCAACGCCAGGAACTGACTGCATCCCTTGTAGGAGCCGGGCTTGCCGGCGACGCGACGCCGTCGGCACAGGCGACGTCCTCGTGGTTCCGGCGCCCGTGTCGCCAGCAAGCTGGGCTCCTACAGAAAAGCCCGCACGGTTGATGCGGGAGCCGCGGCCCTCAGACCCAGCCGGTCGCGTAATACACCGCGATGACGAAGAACACCGCCAGCGTCTTGATCACGGTGATGGCGAAGATGTCCCTGTACGACACCCGATGGGTCAGCCCGGTCACCGCCAGCAGGGTGATGACCGCGCCGTTGTGCGGCAGCGTGTCCATGCCGCCGGAGGCCATCGACGCCACCCGGTGCAGCACGTCCATCGGGATGCCGTAGGCGTTCGCATTGGCGATGAAGCTGTCGCCCATCGCCGCCAGGGCGATGCCCAGGCCACCGGAGGCCGAGCCGGTGATGCCGGCCAGCACGGTGATCGAGACGGCCTGGTTGACCAGCGGGTTGGGGATCGCACCGAGCGCGTCGGCCACCACCAGGAAACCGGGCAGGGCGGCGATGACCGCGCCGAAGCCGTATTCGGAGGCGGTGTTCATCGAGGCCAGCATCGCGCCACCGACCGCATTGCGGCTGCCCTCGGCGAAGCCGGCGAACACCGGCCGCCAGGCGAACGCCAGCACCGTGGCGATGCCGACCAGCAGCGCGCCCTGCACCGCCCAGATGCCGGCCAGCCGGGCCACTTCCAGCGACACCGGCTCGGGATTGCCGACCACCGACGGGACGAATTCGCGGGTCGGTCCGTACAGCATCGGGATCCAGCGCGTGAACAGGAAGTTGGACACGCCCACCAGCAGCAGCGGCAGGACCGCCAGCAGCGGATGCACCAGCCGTTCGCCGCGGAACGGCTCCGGTTCGTTGCGCAGCTCCACGCCGCTGGCATAGCCGTCGCCGGCGCGCAGCGCCACACGGCGCCGCCATTCCAGGTAGGCCATGCCCAGGGCCAGGATGAACACGCTGCCGATCAGGCCCAGCACCGGCGCCGCCCAGGTCGTGGTGCCGAAGAACGAGGTCGGGATGATGTTCTGGATCTGCGGCGTGCCCGGCAGCGCGTCCATGGTGAAGGTGAACGCGCCCAGCGCGATGGTGCCGGGGATCAGCCGCTTGGGGATGTCGTTCTGGCGGAACAGTTCGGCGGCGAACGGGTACACCGCGAACACCACCACGAACAGCGACACCCCGCCGTAGGTCAGCAGCGCGCAGACCAGGACGATGGCCAGCATCGCCCGCCGCGCACCGACCACCTGGATGACCGCCGAGACGATCGAGCGGGAGAAGCCCGAGATCTCGATCAGCTTGCCGAACACCGCACCCAGCAGGAACACCGGGAAGTACAGCTTCAGGAAGCCGACCATCTTCTCCATGAACAGGCCGGTGAACATCGGCGCGACCAGGGTCGGATCGGTCAGCAGCACCGCGCCCATCGCCGCCACCGGGGCGAACAGGATCACGCTGTAGCCGCGGTAGGCCACCACCATCAGGAACGCCAGCGCCGCCAGCACGATCAACAACGACATCGTCTACCCCGACCGCCTCCCATGGCGGTGGCGCGCAGTATCGATGGCGTTCCCCGGCGCGGCCCACTGTACCAACGGACGATGCCGCCACCGTCGCGGCGGGCCCAGGATGCGCAGCATTGGCGGTATGTACCCGCCACAACGTCCTGCACTTGGGAGGAGGGGACTGATGAAGCGCAAGTATCTGAGCCTGGCGATCGGTTGCGTGCTGGTGTCGCCGGCGCTGCCGGCCTGGTCGCAGGAGGAAACCGCGGCCGAATACCAGAAGGACGTCAAGGCCACGCAGCTGGACACGGTGATCGTGACCGCGCGCAAGCGCGAGGAAACCCTGCAGGACGTGCCGGTGGCGGTGACCGCGTTCACCCCCGAGGCGCTGGACAAGCTCAACATCCAGGACCTGGGCGACCTCGACACCCAGGTGCCGAACCTGACCGTGTACGCGGCGCGCGGTTCGACCAGCACGATCACCGCCTACATCCGCGGCATCGGCCAGGCCGATCCGCTGTGGGGCGTGGACCCGGGAGTGGGCATCTACCTGGACGACGTCTACATCGCCCGCCCGCAGGGCGCGCTGCTGGACGTGTTCGATGTCGGGCGGATCGAGGTGCTGCGCGGCCCGCAGGGCACCCTGTACGGCAAGAACACCATCGGCGGCGCGATCAAGTACGTTTCCCGCGGCCTGCGCGAGGAGACCGAGGGCTTCGCCTCGATCACCGCCGGCAGCTACGACCAGCTCGACGTCAAGGCCGGCATCGGCGGCTCGATCGGCGACGGGGTGCTGCGCGGCCGCATAGCGGTGGCGAGCATGAACCGCGACGGCTACGGCGAGAACCTGGTCAACGGCCAGCCGGTCAGCGACAAGGAGATCAATGCGGTCCGCGCCCAGTTCGGCGCCTTCGCCAGCGAGGATTTCGACGTGCAGTTCGCCATCGACTGGATCGACGACCAGTCCGGCGTGCGCGGCGCCAAGATGCTGGCGCCGAACAACAACCCGCTGGTCCCGGTGCCGCCGGACATGGCCCCGCTGGACGACCGCTACGACATCCGCAGCGGCATGCGCAACGTCAACGACACCACCATGAAAGGCGCGTCGATGACGGTGAACTGGCGCCTGGGCGAGGACTGGGGCCTGAAGTACGTCGCCGCCAAGCGCGAGTCCGACACCGAGACCAACATCGACTTCGACACGCTGCCGCAGAAGATCGCCGACGTGCGCGCGTTCTACAGCGACCAGCAGGTGAGCAACGAATTCCAGGCCAACTACGACGCCGGCGGCCGTGCCCGCGGGGTGATGGGCCTGTACTTCTTCAACGGCGACGCCGGCGGCCAGGTCCTGAACAACTTCTTCGACCTGTCGTTCGGCGACACCCAGGGCTACGTCAACACCAGCAGCGTCGCCGCCTACGCGGACTGGACCTTCGACCTGTCCGAGCGGCTGAAGCTGGACGTCGGTGCGCGCTACACCGACGAGGACAAGCACGCGGTCGCCTACAACATCGGCTACACCGACGAGACGTTCAGTACCCCGAACGGCGTGGTCGCGGCCAACTTCGACAAGACGGTCAACTTCAAGAACGTCTCGCCGAAGGTCTCGCTGGACTACCAGTTCACGCCCGACGTCATGGGCTACGCGTCCTTCAGCCGCGGCTTCAAGTCCGGCGGATACAACATCCGCGCCAACACCACGGCGGTGCCGCGCTCGGGCGAGCCGTTCGACGACGAGAGCGTGGACAGCTTCGAGGTCGGCACCAAGATGGGGATGCTCGACCAGCGCCTGTTCCTGAACCTGGCCGCCTTCCACAACGTCTACGAGGACATCCAGCTGTCGGTGTTCACCGCGCTTCCGGGCGGCGGCTTCTTCGGCGACTTCACCAACGCCGGCAAGGGCACGGTGAACGGCGTCGAGGTCGAGTACCAGTTCCTGCCGACCGGGCACTGGCTGTTCAGCGGCAACCTGGCCTGGCTGGATGCCGAGTACGACGAGTTCATGAGCGGCGGGGTCAACATCGCCGACACCCAGTACTTCACCAACGCTCCGGAGTTCTCCGGCGCGCTGAACGTGGAATGGCGCACCGGCCTGGCCAGCGGCGGAGACCTGTCGGCGCGGCTGACCTACGCCTACCAGAGCGAGGTGTGGCCAACCACCGACCTGAGCCCGGTGATCAAGCAGCCCGGCTACGGCCTGGTCAACGCCGGCGTGATCTGGAACGTCAACGACGCCTGGACGCTGTCGTTGCAGGGCACCAACCTGGCCGACGAGGAGTACCGGACCACCGGCTACAACCTGGTCAGCGCCGGCCTGGGCGTGCTGACCGGCTTCTACGGTCCGCCGCGCCAGTACAGCCTGATGGCGCGCTACAGCTTCTGACGCGGCATCTCCTCTCCGCGATCGGCAGGGCACGGCGGCGGATTTCGGTCCGCCGCCACCGCGTTATGCTTGAAGCCAGGAAGCATCGCCCGGGGAAGCCAGTGCGCCACCAAGCCGACGCGCCATGCTGAGCCTGTGGCTGGTCGCCGCTGCCGGCCTGCTGTGGCTGGCGCTGATGTTCGGCACCGCGCTGTACGGCGAGCGCCATCCGACCCTGTTCGCCCGGCGCTGGCGCCATGTCTACGCGCTGTCGCTGGCGGTGCACTGCACCTCGTGGACCTTCTACGGCACCGTCACCCAGGCTGCGCGCTACGGCTGGCCGCTGCCGCCGACCTTCGTCGGCGCGATCCTGTTCTACGCGCTGGCCATGGCCTTCATGGTCCGGCTGGTGCGGCTGGCGCGCGAGACCAATGCCACCTCGCTGGCCGACCTGATCGCCACCCGCCTGGGCAAGGACGCGTGGCTGGCCGCGACCGTCACCGCGGTGGCCGCGCTGGGCCTGATCCCGTACATCGCCCTGCAGCTGAAGGCGGTGACGATGAGTTTCGCCACGCTGACCCGCAGCGCCGCCGACAGCGGGCCGTTGTGGCGCGACAGCGCGCTGTACGTGGCCCTGGCGATGGCCCTGTTCGCGATGCTGTTCGGCACCCGCCGCGCCAGCGCGGCCGAGCACAACCGCGGGCTGGTGCTGGCGATGGCGTTCGAGTCGCTGTTCAAGCTGGCGGCGATGCTGGCGCTGGGCGCGTTCGTCTGGTTCGGGCTGGGTCCGCTGCCGGAGGCGAACGTGCCGCCGCCGCCGGCCTCGCCGGCGGGCGGCTTCCTGCCGCTGGTGCTGCTGGGCGCGCTGGCGATGTTCATCCTGCCGCACCAGTTCCACGTCGGCGTGGTCGAGTGCCGCGACGAGCGCGACGTGCGTACCGCGCGCTGGCTGTTCCCGCTGTACCTGCTGCTGATCGCCGCGCCGACGCTGCCGCTGGCGCATGCCGGCCGCGCGCTGCTGGGCGATGCGGTGCCGTCGGACATGTACGCGCTGGCGTTGCCGTTCTCGCAGGGGCACCAGGGCGTGGCGCTGTTCGCGTTCCTCGGCGGACTGAGCGCGGCCACCGGCATGGTCGTGGTCAGCACGCTGACCCTGAGCCTGATGATCGGCAACCACTGGTTCGCGCCGGGCCTGCTGCGCGGCGCCTGGGCGCGCGGCGGCGGCGGCGACCATCGCGCCGGCCTGTTGCGGCTGCGCCGCGCCGGCATCGCCGCGATCATGCTGCTGGCCTGGGCCTACAGCCGGCTGGTGGCCGGCAGCGAGGCGCTGGCCGACGTGGGCGCGCTGTCGTTCTCGGCGCTGGCCACGCTGGCGCCGGTGCTGGCGTTCGCGGTGTGGCGACCGCAGACCCCGCCGCGGGCGGCGATCCTGGGCGTGGTCGCCGCGTTCGCCACCTGGGCCTGGGTGCTGCTGGCGCCGACCCTGGCGGTGGCGGGCCAGCTGGACGTGCACTGGCTGGAGCACGGCCCGTTCGGCCAGCGCTGGCTGGCGCCCAACGGGCTGTTCGGCCTCACCGGCTGGAGTCCGCTCGGGCGTGCGGTCGGCGCCAGCCTGTTCATGGGTGCCGCGGCGACGGTGCTGGCGATGGCCTGGCGGCGCGAGGCGCCGCACCGCGCCAGCCGCAACCTCGACGCCGACGCATTGCGCGATGCCGGCCGCCGCTTCCTGTCCGGCGAGAAGGTGGTCGAACTGCTGGCGCAGGCGCCGCGCACCGGCCCGGTGCCGGCGCTGGTCGAGGCGAGGGTCGAGCGCGAACTGTCGGCGGTGCTCGGCGCCGCGTCGGCGCGGCTGCTGCTGGACGCGGCGCGCCGCGAGAGCGGCGACCTGGACACGGTCGCGGCGATCGTCGGCGAGGCCTCGCAGGACCTGCGCTTCAACCAGCAGGTGCTGCAGGCCGCGCTGCAGAACATGAGCCAGGGCATCAGCGTGATCGACCGCGAGCAGCGGCTGGTGGCCTGGAACCGGCGTTACGCCGAACTGTTCGGTTATCCCGACGAGCTGCTGCAGGTCGGCCGCCCGATCGCCGAACTGACCGCCTGGTCGTTGCGCCGGCAGGCGGGCGCCGACGGCGACGAACGCCGGATCGCACGCGCGGTCGAGCGGCGCCTGGCGTTCATGCGCCATGGCAGCGCGCACCTGACCGAACGGGTGTTCCCCGACGGCAGCATCGTCGAGATCCGCGGCAACCCGATGCCCGGCGGCGGCTTCGTCGCCACCTTCACCGACGTCACCGCGTTCCGCGAGGCCGAGCGCGGCCTGATCCGCGCCAACGAGACCCTGGAGCAGCGCGTGGCCGAGCGCACCGCGCTGCTGGAGTCTGCCAAGCAGGAGGCCGAGCACGCCAACGATGCCAAGAGCCGGTTCCTGGCGGCGATCGGCCACGACCTGCTGCAGCCGCTGCATGCGGCGCAGCTGTTCGTCGATTCGCTGTCGCAGCAGCTGTCCGGCGCAGCGACCGCAGCCGCCGCGCCGCCGCCGCGCGAAACCCTGCGCCAGCTCGGCGGCGCACTGGATTCGACCACCGACCTGCTGACCGGCCTGCTGGACATGTCGCGTCTGGAGGCGGGCGGACTGGTCCCGGCGCCGCGCGATTTCCCGCTGGACGAAATACTGGCGCCGCTGGCCGAACAGTTCCGCGCCCTGGCCGGCGAGCACGGACTGGGCTTCGGCTACCGGCCGACCACGGCCTGGGTGCACGGCGATCCGCAGCTGCTGCGGCGGGTGCTGCAGAACTTCCTCGCCAACGCGGTGCGCTACACCGCCCGCGGTCGCGTGGTGCTGGGCGTGCGCCGCCACGCTGGCCGGGTGCGCATCGAAGTGCACGACACCGGTCCGGGCGTGCCGGAAGCGGCGCGCGTGGCGATCTTCGAGGAGTTCCGCCGCGGCGAGGATGCGCCGGGACAGGGACTGGGCCTGGGACTGTCGATCGCCGACCGCATCGCGCGCCTGCTGCAGGCGCCGCTGACCTTGCGCAGCACCGACGGGCGCGGCTCGGTGTTCGCGATCGAGGTCGCGCGGGCCCCGGCACCGGCACCGCGGTCCGCTGCTTCGGCTGGCGCGCGCGGCCTGGCCGGCCGCCGCATCCTGCTGGTCGACAACGATGCCGACGCGCTGGCCGCGCTGGCGCGGCTGCTGGCGGGCTGGGGCTGCGAGGTCGCCACCGCCACCGAGGGCGAGGGCGCGGCCGCGGCGCTGGCGCAACGGCCGGCCGACCTGTGGCTGTTCGACTACCACCTGGACCGGGGCGACACCGGCGTCCTGCTGGCCGGCCGCCTGCGTGGACGCTACGGCGCCGCGCCGTGCCTGGTCCTGTCGGCCGACGCCGGCGACGCGACCCGCGCCGCGGTACAGGAAGCCGAACTGGCCCTGTTATCCAAACCGGTGCGCCCGCTGGCACTGAAATCGGTGCTGGACCGCATGCTCGCCGCCACGCGCCTGTAGGAGCCCGTCTTGCGGGCGACACGTGCGTCTGAGCTGCGAAAGCGTCGCCTGCGCCGACGCAGCGTATCGCCCGCCACGCGGACTCCTGCAAAGGTTCTTCTCCCCGACCGAGGGTGGAGACGCGCGAATTGAAACGGGCCAGGATGCAAGAACAAAGGCGTCGGGGTGGTGTCGGCTTCGGCGGGAGCCGCGGCAGTGCGGGGGTATGGCGCATCGGCTGGCTCCGGCGTCCTGCCTCCGACAGCCGAGCGCAGCACATCCGTGTGCTGCTTGCGCCATACCCCCG
>Ga0160460_100186_pt1 | contig 66359 bp, 65 predicted proteins | sample HID1973M_E6MG_FD_108238 | JGI IMG/M metagenome (GOLD analysis project Ga0160460, IMG submission 108238) | Enriched mosquito-associated microbial communities from UW Madison campus, WI, USA - HID1973M_E6 MG | ecosystem: Host-associated > Arthropoda: Insects > Digestive system > Unclassified ... | reverse complement strand
GCCAGAGGCCGGAGAGCAGGGCGCAGAAACCCCCATCCGCCCTGTGGGCACCTTCCCCCTGAAGGGTGAAGGTCGCATGATGCAGAAAAACCTAAGCACTTTATAATTCCCCTCTTTCACAGGGGTGCCCTTAGGGTGGGGTGTTTCTTTTTAAGTAGACCATTCCGTTATTGTGAGACGGGTGTATAAACAAGCTGAAGCAAATCTTCTTTTCATACAGCATAATGTTGCGACTAGTCGCCGTTCTTGCATATGCGGAAATCTTATGACCTTTATTGTTTCACTTATTACACTGATGTTTCATTTCTTGGCTCATCGTCACCGGGGGCTCTTTCTTTTCTCTTGATAGAAAAGAAACAAAAGATCAAGGCTTTGGCCTGATGTCGGATAAATTCGTTAAAGCTTAAAGAGCGGCAACACAAGTACCCGATGAAGAATCGGGCAGGACGCGTTGCCTTGGATAATGGTGGGATGAATATTTCTGCAAGAGCTTTAACGTTTTCTCCTTCCATCATGCCAGAGGCTGGAGAGCAGGGCGCAGAAACCCCCATCCGCCCTGTGGGCACCTTCCCCCTGAAGGGTGAAGGTTGCATGATGCAGAAAAACCTAAGCGCTTATAACTCCCCTCTTTCACAGGGGTGCCCGTAGGGCGGGGTGTTTCTTTTTATTAGACCATTCCATTATTGCGAGACGGGTGTATAAACAAGCTGAAGCAAATGGCTTTCATTGTTTCACTTATTTCACTGATGTTTCATTTCTTGGCTCGCCGCCACCGAAGGGCTTTTACCTTTTCCTTAATGAAAAGGTAACCAAAAATCAAGGCTTTGGCCTGATGTCGGATAAATTCGTTAAAGCATAAAGAGCGCCAACACAAGTACCCGATGAAGAATCGGGCAGGACGCGTTGCCTTGGATAATGGTGGGACGAATATTTCTGCAAAAGCTTTAACGTTTTTTCCATCATGCCAGAGGCCGGAGAGCAGGGTGCAGAAAACCCCCATCTGCCCTGTGGGCACCTTCCCCCTGAAGGGTGAAGGTAGCATGATGCAGAAAAACCTAAGCACTTTATAATTCCCCTCTTTCAGAGGGGTGCCCATAGGGTGGGGTGTTTCTTTTTATTAGACCATTCCATTATTGCGAGGCAGTATATAAACAATGTTAATTTTAAATTTTGTTTTAATCACATTACTCCCATCGACCATCATATCCTGTTAACTCATAAATTGAACAAGCTTACTGAGCTTTTTTCTTAGAATTGTGAGAATTGGATTTGGAATTTCATTTCTTTTTAATGCTTTATAGTCATTTATAAAGGCTAGATATCTGCTATTAAATGACTGATTGCTTACTCCACCCATTCTCATATTCACCATTAATTCTGGCAGATACTGAGCTTTAATTTTATGCTTATGGAAATATCTCAAAATCAAGTCATAATCAGCAGTTGTACCCAAATCCAAAGCATAACCTCCCAGTTTTTCAAACAAGTCTCTCTTTAGGTACAAAGTTGGGTGAGCAGGCATCCAACCTTTTCTAATGTCGGCACAAGTTGTTTGTTTAGATTTCCATTGGCGGATAATTTTTTGGGTAAGTGGGTGAATGTAATTTAAATCACCGTAAACTGCATCGAGATCAGGATTTTGAATAAAAGCTTCTGCAACTTTATTTAAAACAGCATCAGAAGCAAACATATCGTCTGCGTTTAAAATTCCAACAACCTCTCCAGTTGCTATTTTTATTCCCTTATTGATCGCATCGTAAAGCCCATCATCCATTTCTGACCTAAACTTATGGATGTTATCCTTATATTCTTCAATAATACTTAATGTTTTATCTGTTGATTTTCCATCCACAACGATATATTCCAGATCCTGATGCGTTTGGGCAACAACAGATTCGATGCAGTCTTTTAAAAACGCCTCTCCATTATATACAACTGTGATTAAGGTTATTTTCATTTAAGAGAACGCTTCGCCTTCTCATTTTAAAGAAAGAAAAGCCTGCCGTAAATATAAATAATAGTGGCATATAATCATCAATTGGGCAAGCTGTATAACTGTAATCGTTAAGGTAACCGACCCCTCTCAAATCACCTGTTGGGTGCCAGGGCGTACTTGCTTGCCAATATACGTAACAAACATCCGTAGTGGCTCCACAACGGCCATCCAAATCGTAATAGCCATCATCTACCCCGTTTAATGCTCCTGTAACTCCGTCGTTTAAAAAGTTGATGGGTCCTGGATGAGCGGGATCATTTGTATGCCAAATGTTATTTGTACCTGGAATCCAGCATCCATACTTGTCTGCCCGACATATTTTAGACGCAAGTATGGTTAAGGAAACGATTATTAGTGATTTTAGGGAGAAATGGGATAGTGTTTTTGGGATGATTAATTTTAACTTTTGCATAAGCCATAGAATTAATCATACGCTAAATATAGTAGAAATACTTAAATAATTTAATATGTTCAGATTTTACAAACCAAATTTTTAAAATAACAGTCCAGAGATCTAATTCTTTTTAAAGAACTGAATAAAGCTCTATCGGTACATTTAAAGGGATGAAAACGGTATAACATAACAAGCATCTTTTTTTTAAAAGGATTATTGCAGTCCTCATAGCCGGACAGGCTTAGTCCATTTGGACAAAGAAAAGGACTAAGCCTGTCCGGTTCGCTATTTTCCTGTTCAAGTCAGTAGCTTAGCCAGTGTAGTGCCACCTCAAAAAATAGACCATGCCGGTTTAATAGCAGAACGAAGTGTAGTGGTTTGGACAAGCTAAGTGTTCAAGATTTATTTTGAAATGGGATATGGATTTCTCATTGCCGGAGGCTTAGTCTTTTTGGACAAACTAAAGGACCAAACCGAGCTTTTAGCGAGCTCATTAATGCACTAATTGACAACAAGCTATTAATAAATTTTCCGGCTCGCTATTTTCCTGTTCACGTTCGTAGCTTGCTTGTATAGTGGCATCTAGAAAATAGACCATTCATATATAGTCACTCAAACATGCCATAACTACGCTTCATCTACGACGCATCTATGCTGGAACCACGGGGATATGGCGAAGGAAGGATGAATATAACTGGGTTAAAATACAGAAATTCGCTAGTTTATTCTTCTTCGAATTAAGATAAGGCCGAACGTTCCAGAGGCTAAAGCAATTGCCCAGGTGTAATCATCTAGGGGGCATTGAAGCTCAAAATCGCTATAATATGTTCCCTGAACACCTGAATAATACGGACCCAAACCAGCAATATTGGTTTTTTTATTGCAGGTAATTAAATAAACAAGGCTTCCTACACTTACAGCGCTACTCACTTCCCCACCCTGATCGCACACAAAGCAAGCTGTAGAGGTAGATATGGTGCCAGTGAAGCAACTGGTGGGTTGACCAGAAATGGCATATAGTTTTAAATCGCTGAATAGATTTACCCCTAAGCCAATAGTTGCGTTATTAGAATAAATGTTCGAACTCACCATACATCCTGCATCAGCTTGGCAATGGCTGATATAAGCAAAAACTATAAATAATAATGAACATAAAAATTTCATGATTGGCAACTGCTTCTCACAAAATTAAGGCAGCAGTACATCCGATTGATCGTTCTTTTTGTTCAGTTTGGTATGTCAAATATTGATCAAATAGATTTTATAAATGAACGACCACTTTACTCAAGTCATTTAAAATTTGATATTAGGGCTTCTTGTAGCCTTAATGCATTCTTTGTGGATACAATTAAGATCGCGAGGTTCTTTAAATAGAAATATATACTTTTACCATATATCAGTCGGAAATATATTGCTAAAAGCTTCCTAAATGACGATAATGATGAATACAGTTTTTAATATACAACTTAATGATTGAAAAAATAGAACATCAGGGCAATTTATTGGCCATAATCATTAGGGCAAATTATCAAAAAGATGGAATAAGCTTTTTTACGCCCAATGATTTTTCTCAGCAATTGGGTTATATGAATAGAAAAAAGGGTTATGTAATTGAGCCTCATATCCATAAACTTGTAGAAAGAAAAGTAGTTTTAACCCAGGAAGTACTTTATATAAAAAGTGGAAGTGTTCTTGTAAATTTTTACGATGAAAGCCAGCTTTTTTTAGAGCATAGAATTGTGGTAACTGGCGATGTCATCCTTCTTGCAAGTGGAGGCCATGGTTTTGAAATGCTCGAAGATTCAGAAATGATCGAAATAAAACAAGGCCCTTACGTTGGAGAAGAAGACAAAGTAAGATTTAAACCCTAACAAATGCAAGAAGTTTTTAATGTCTACAGTTCTTATTATGATTTGATATATAAGGAAAAAGACTATAATAAGGAAGCAGATTATGTTATAGAATTGATTAAAAAATATCATGAAAACGCGATTGATATTATTGAGTTTGGTTCTGGCACCGGCAAGCATGCTGAATTATTTTCCTTAAAAGGATTTAATGTTGTTGGAGTAGAGCCAAGTGCCGAAATGATAAAAATTGCAACACCAAAAACAAATACCAGTCTTTCATTTGTTCAATCCTCAATAGAATCGTATAATAGCACAAAAGACTTTGATGTTGCCTTAGCTCTTTTTCATGTAATCAGTTATTTAACTAAGAACGAAGACCTCGAAAAAGCCTTTACAAATGTATGCAAGCGCTTAAAAAAAGATGGTTTATTTATATTTGATGTGTGGTACAGCCCGGCGGTTTTAACCCAACTACCCGAAAAAAGGACAAAAATCATTGAAAATGACTTAATTAAAGTCATTAGAAATGCCGAACCAACAATTCACTGGAATACAAACATTATCGACGTCGCTTATAAAATTGAGGTATTAAACAAAGTTGAACAAAAAACGAATTATATTACAGAAACCCACAAAATGCGTCATTTTAGTATCCCTGAGCTGCTGTTGTTAGCGAAGGTTTATGGCTTTGAATTGCTTACAACTCATGAATTTTTAACCAAAAAAATCCCTGGTGCTGATACATGGGGCATCTGTATGGTTCTCCAAAAAAAATAATCTACTTTATGAAATTTATACCTGTAAATACACCTTTGTTAAATGGCAATGAACTTAAATATTTAACTGAATGTATCACAACAGGCTGGATTAGCAGTGAAGGGCCTTTTATTAAAGAATTTGAAGCAAAATTTTCATCGTACATTGGCCAAAAATTCGGAATAGCGGTAAGTAATGGTTCCGCAGCGCTGGATATAGCAATAAAGGCATTAGGCATATGTATGGGAGATGAAGTGATTATGCCCACATTTACGATTATCTCACCCGCACAATCCATTGTTACAGCAGGTGCAACACCAGTTTTAGTTGATTGTAGCTTAACAAACTGGAACATGAATGTAGTTGAAATCGAAAGCAAAATTACAGAAAGAACAAAAGCTATTCTTGTTGTACATATTTATGGCTTACCTGTGGATATGTCCTCCATTTTAACACTTGCAAAAAGATATAAGTTAAAAATAATTGAGGATGCAGCCGAAGTTCATGGACAAACCTATAATGGTCAAAAATGCGGATCTTTTGGTGATGTGTCTATTTTTAGTTTTTATCCCAATAAACACATAACCACGGGAGAAGGTGGAATGGTTTTGACTAATGATCAACATCTTGCAGATCGATGCCAAAAATTAAGGAATCTTTGTTTTGAACCGGATGGACCAAGATTTGTACATTACGAACTGGGCTGGAATTACCGCATGACCAATTTACAGGCTGCGTTGGGTCTTGCTCAGCTTGAGCAAATAGATTACTTTATTGATAAAAAAAGAAAGTTGGGCAGCTTTTATCAAAGGGAGTTAAGCTTTTTAAAAGATTTTGGATTCTCGCTCCCAGATGAATCTAGCGATTTCGCCGAGAATATTTATTGGGTTTTTGGGCTGGTAGCTCCATCAGAGGCGGAAAAAGAAAATTTAGTAGCTTTTTTGAATCAAAATAAAATTGCAACAAGACCATTTTTCTGGTGTATGCATGAACAGCCTGTTTTTAAGGAAATGGGCTTATTCCAAAATGAATCTTATCCAAATGCTGAAAAGCTGGCGAGAAATGGTTTCTATTTGCCATCTGGATTGGGAACTGAAGAAGAAGATTTGGAAAGAGTTGTTTCTGTGATAAAAAATTATAAAAATTAGATATGGCTTAGTCTTATGTAGACATTTGAGACTGGACGCGAGATATTAACAAGCGATACTTTAATCTAACGATAAAGGCAATTACAATTGAAAAAAAAGCGCCCAAACTAAAAACATAATCATCTATTGGCAAATTACATGTATTATCAGCTGGATCATAAATTACTAATGTACTGATATCGCCTAGAGAACCAGAATGTGAGCATTTAGAATTTGGATTGGATGGTGTTCCGGCTGGACTAGGATATGCTGCAGCTGTGGTATTTAAAAATCCACAATTGGGATCGGCCGGATATGTCCTTAAAATAACTCCAGATGTCTCACTATACACTGGAAGTACATCACTCCCATTATTATAGGTTGCAGCGGTTTGGACAGTATATATATAGTTCCCAGATCTACAACCAATGTCAGCTTGACACACTGATGCGAGCAATAACCCCATAACCCAAAGAAGGCTTAACCTTAATAACTTCATAAAAGAATAGACAACAATAAAGTAGGTGTAATCCTACATTTTTTGCAAAAATTGAAAATAAAAATCTTAGTTACGAATTAATTAGAAATTTGGTTTTATATTCTAAAAAATCTAATAGAATATTTACTCCCGTGTGAAGAAAGATGGCCTGAATATATTCAATTAAAATACTTCTTTTTGTAGGAATGATTTAATTGATTTATCATTAGTGAGGCGCCACTGCTAGATTTCGCTGAATTTTCTTTCTTAAAAAAAAGAATCCAATAACACTTAAAACTGAAACTAAAATCCAAGTATAATCATCTAAAGAGCAGGCTACCATCATGAAAGTACCTCTCAATCCTACCACCGGACCATCACAACTTATATAGGTAAAGGTAGAAGTATTATAAACTATACTATTAGGCCCAGTACATACTATACAGGATGTAGGATTAACAACGGTTTGCGTCCAGCTACAATAATTAGCAGAAAGTCCAACCAAACCAGATTTAGAAGAAAAATAAGTATTTGCGAATGGCTCGTAGGTATAAACAATGTTTGTAGACGATAAGTAACAACCTGTTGCAGAGCCTTGAGCAAAACTTTGCTCAGCCTGCACCATGCTAAAAACCAATACTATAATCAAAAGAAAAAATCTCATTTTTACAATTGGGATGAAATCAAAGATACCAAATCCAATCCCGAAATATTGCAAACTCTAAATAATCATACAAAAGAGGTTTTTTCTGATAAAGTAACTACCAAGTAATACCAAAATAATTATATAGAATAACAGAGAATCATCCAATGGGCAACCTGCCGGAAGTCCATAAGTTACTAGTGTACCCCCAAAGCCAGAAATAGAACATGTACCTCCCTTCGGAATTATGCAATATAAAGATTCTGGATTTGCATAACTCGTTCCGAAGAGATTGTAAGTGGTACCACCTGTGTTAGTTACATATAAGTTCCCAGTAATATCACCAATACAACCCGTTTGTGCATAGGAATTTTCTAATATGAAGCAAAATAATCCAAATAGAAAAAAGATTTTGAATTTTCCCATCAATTAAAAGTTGCCCTTTTAATCATGGAAATGTGCTAAAACAACAAGGAAGTGATTAAAACAAAAGTAAAATATTCTACTGTTAATTTTATGCTTATTTCTTTATAATCATTGACTTATATCAACATTATGTACGAATTCTAATCCTGAATTTAATTTTAAAGCTTTCTATTTTTTCTTTTTTAGATATTTTAAAAGGTATTTTTGTACTTTACGTAATTAAACTAGACCGTCATCTCCATGACCATACATTTGCGATTCCTATTTCTTTATTTGATCAGCTTTTGCCTACTCACTTCGTGTGCTGTACGAAAACAGCATACCTTATTTAATTCTCCTACCGACATTGTAACCGATACCATTAAACAAGTTTATGTGGTGAATGATCAAGGGATTAGTGATGCTTATTATAAAATAAAAATAAACGATCAGTTGGCCATTCGCAATGTTCAGAATTTTGAGTTCGGCGCCAATAATAACAATACTGCCGGAAGCGCAACTGGCGGAACGAACGCTTCGGTTTTATCTTTTCAGGTTGAAACAGATGGTTTTGTTACTTTACCAGCCATTGGCAAAGTAGAGGTTGTGGGCTTAACCAGGCGGGAAGCTGCATTAAAAATTCAGGATATCTACAAGCAAAAATTACTAAAAGACCCCATTATTGAGTTAACTGTTATCAATTTAAAAGTTACGCTTTTGGGCGAATTTGGCAAACAAGGGAATTTCTTGTTGGAACGAGATAACACCACATTGATAGATATTATTGGCGAGGCAGGCGGAATTACGAAAACTGCAGATCCTAAAACATTAAAAATTATTCGTGGAGATAGAAGCCATCCGGAAATTATTTACGTAAATCTGAATGACATCAACAGCCTTGCCAGCAAAAAGTTAATTATGCAAAATAATGATATCGTGATTTTGCAACAAACCAAAGGGCAAGCGCTAAGTGAAAAACTTCAAAGTGCGAACAATATTATTCAGCCGCTTCTGGTCGTTATAAATTTAGCCGTATTAGTTATTACTTTAACTCGTTAATGGATCAGAACAGTCAAATCGAACAGAACAAGCTCGCCAGCCAAACGATTAATTACTGGAAGATTTTACGCATCTTTCTGAGTAGGTGGTACTGGGTTGCAGGTTGCGTTTTAATCAGCTTTATTATCGCATGGTTATATTTACGTACCATAACGCCAATTTATATCACTTCTGCTTCATTAAAACTGGATAATAATGATCAGCAGATGAATACCTTGCCCAATGCACCCATGAATTATAGGGGCTTTGGTACGAATCAAATTCAAACAGAAGGCATCATCATGCGATCGGAAGATGTAATTCTAAATGCGCTAAAAAACCTTGATTATAAAATCAGTTATTATTTAGAGGGACGCGTTAGAACATCAGAACTTTATCCTAAAAAACCCTTCGAGGTCGAAATCATCACTCAGGATTCGGTGAATTTCAGTCGGGCTACTTATAATGTGAGTCCTGTTGATGCCAATACCTTTGAAATTTCGACCAGCGATAACCAATATAAAACTCCAGAGAAATTTAAATATAACCAGCCCATTACTATGGGCAATATGGTTTTTGTTCTAAAATCTCCAGTACCTCCCGTGGGTAAATACAGTTTTAAGTTTAATGGGATTAGAGATTTATATGGCAGAGCTGCGGGTGGTTTAAATGTTTATGAACAGGAAAAGAATACGAATATTATGGGTGTTACCCATACGGATAGCAATCCAACTTTTTCGGCTGATGTATTAAACGAAATTATTAAACAGTATGTTAAAAACGATGCTGAGCTTAAAAAGAGATCTGCAAAACAAACCATAGATTATCTGAATAGCCAGATCGATTTTCTAGATGCTCAGGTAAACAAATCTGGCAGTAAATTATCTAGTTTTCAAACCAATAATCGGATTATTGATCCAACTACAGATAAACAAATAAATAGTGCTAAGCTGTCCCAACTACAAAATCAAATTGCTGAACTTCAATTGCAGGAATTGGGTATTCAACAGCTGGAAAGTCAGGTAAAAAACAATAAAGATAAGGAGCAGCTGAACCTCAATCTTGAAGGCACCAACAGCACCTTATTGTCTGGTCTAATAACACAATTAAACGGTCTAATCCTTTCAAGAGAGAACAAATTACAAAGTTTTAATATCGAAGCTCAACCTATCAAAGATATAGAACGGCAAATTAATGAGGTTAAGCAGGCCATTATCACGAACATTAGCTTATTGCATCAGCGAAATCAAAAAACCATTAGCTACATCAATGGCCAGATCAATAATGCGAATCAATCCTTAGGAACCATTCCGGCCAAACAAAATGATTTTGCCAAACTGCAAAGTAATTTCGACATTAACCAACGGATGTTTTCGATGCTTTTCGAGCGTAAGCTCTCTGCACAAATCAGCTCGGCGGCGGTAATTTCTGGAGCAACCATTATTGGCCAGGCACAGCCTTCTTTTTCGCCCATCTCCCCTATCCCTCGTAAAATTTATTCTTCCTACATGTTTATGGGGCTTTTTGCTGGATTGGGGTTGATTTTATTGGCCCGCCTGTTGAATCCATATTTATATGATATTGAAACCATTGAAGGCCTAACTGCTACACCCATTATTGGCGTGATTTTGAAATATCCCAAAAAGGTAGATTTCGAAAGCCAAAGTGTACTTTCGATTGAAAAGCCAAAATCTATTTTTGCAGAATCGGTACGGTCAGTTAGAACAAATTTGAGTTTTATGGCCAGCGATAAGACCACGAAAGTGATCTGTGTGACCTCGGAAGTTTCTGGTGAAGGCAAATCCTTTGTAAGTTTAAATTTGGCAGGCACACTTTCCATTATTGATAAAAAAGTCATTTTAATTGCAGCCGATTTAAGAAAATCTAAACTGCATAAAGCTTTTGGTTCAAATAATAAAATAGGTTTGAGTACTTTTTTATCCAAGCAAAATTCTCTAGCCGAAATCATCAATAGAGATGAAAAACACAATATTGATTTTATTACTTCTGGCCCCGTACCGCCCAACCCTTCCGAACTGCTTCATAGCAATCGCATTGAAGAGTTGATCGCAACTTTAAGGCTGAGCTACGAATACATCATTATCGATACTGCACCTGTTGGCCTGGTTTCGGACTCTATCCCCCTTATCAGACAGGCCGATGTGAATCTATTTATTATTCGTTCTGGCGTTTCCAAAAACAGAGCTGTCAGCATTCCGGATCGTTTATCAAAAGAATATAGTTTGAATAACATTGCCATAATTTTGAATTCGTTTGGTAACGAAAAATTACATTCAAACATATATACCACCAATTATGCTTACGGCAATACCGGCACGTACTATTATTCCAACTACACGGGTTATGGTAGAAGTGGGTATTATGATCATGAGAAAAGATGGTGGGAGTTTTGGAAGAAATAATGGGAGGTTTTGTGTCCTAGCCGGACAGGCTTTTTTCTTTTTGACAACAAAAAGAAACAAAAATTGCCTGCTTAAAATTTTTGACACAAACGAAGTGAGATGGCTTGGACAGTAGATGCTTCAATCCCGACAAATCGGGATGTTAGGCTGGTTGAGAGCAGAACGGAGATTTGGTGCAGGGGCCAAGCAGGGTGCGGTAGCCAGTTGCATAATTCTTTTTTGATATAAAAGAATGTTTTGGAGTCCTGGCCGGACAGGCTTTTTTCTTTTTGACAACAAAAAGAAACAAAAATTGCCGGCTTAAAATTTTTGACACAAAGTAAGTGAGCAGGGCCGGACAGTAGTTGCTTCAATCCCGACAAATCGGGATGTTAGGCCGGTTGAGAGCAGAACGGAGATGTGGTGCAGACCTGACGATACGGAAAAGCAAGATTTATAGTTAAAAATAGAGGTTTAATTATTTTCAGGTTTTACATTTTGAATAGACAAGATAATTGAAGATTGAAATAAGTTTTATAGATGATCGACAATAATTATAAATGGTACCCAGTTTACACACGTTCGAGAGCAGAAAAAAAAGCTTATGAAGAATTAATCCGTAAAGACATTATCGCCTATCTTCCTCTTAAAAAGACACTTAAACAGTGGAGCGATCGCAAAAAAATTATTGAAGAACCTTTAATAAAATCTTATCTGTTTGTGTATATTTCGGCCAAAGAGCAGACGGAAGTTTTAATGACCAACGGCATCTCGAGGTTTATTTATTTCTCAGGGAATATAGCAAGCCTACCAGACAAACAAATACACGATTTAAAGTTATTATTAGCTACTGAAGATGATTTAGAAGTTTTCGATTTTGCTATTAAAGCAGGCGAAAAAGTTGTTGTTAAAGCGGGCCCCTTTAAGGGAATGCTAGCCGAACTGGTTTCCATACACAATAAACAGCGCATCATTTTACGTTTACATAACATGGGGTATGCCATTGAAATTAATACTTCGATGAAATTTATTGAGAAGTTTTAAAGAATATTGCTTTATTAGAAAGAGATATTTGTTGCTTTTTTTGAAATAAAATGATTGTGGGGTCTGGCCGGACGGGCATCTTTCTTTTGATAGACCAAAAGAAACAAAAGGCTCCGGATTAAAATTTTTGACACCAAGCAAGTGAGCAGGCCTGGACAGTAGTTGCTTCAATCCCGACAAATCGGGATGTTAAGAGCAGAACAGAGATTGGTTCAGAGGCCAAGCAGGGAGAAGAAGCATAATGAAAATTTATAGCATACCTATCTGAGGTTTAGTAGAAAAGCTTAGGAAAAAAAAGGAATGCAAATTAAAATGAATGTCTAATCGACTTAGATTAGCATTAAGAAAATATCAAGATTAATCGGTCATTTTTAAATTAAAAATGTGACTGAAAGGGCGAAGCTGTGCAAGGATGGTTTATTGGTCATTAGTTCATTAGTCAATAGTTCATTGGTCATTGGTTGTTGGTTGTTTATTGATTATTAACATTTGAAATATTTTTATTCTAAATGTGTCGCATAGCTGGAATTATTGATCGAAATCAATCTGTTGAAATCCTTAGCCATCGGGTGAAAGCGATGTGCGATAGCATGCAACACGGAGGTCCGGATGATTCTGGGATTTATGCAGACTTAGATGCCCATGTTTGTCTTGGAAATAGACGACTGGCCATTTTAGACTTGAGTTCGAGTGGACATCAGCCTATGGAAAGCAAGGATGGAAATCTTGCTATAACCTACAATGGAGAAATCTATAATTTTAAGGAAATTAGAGCAGAATTGGTTTCTCAGGGATATCTTTTCAGAACCCAAACCGATACAGAAGTTATATTATACGCCTATCAGCACTGGGGAGAAAAATCTTTCGAAAAATTAGATGGAATTTTTGCTTTTAGCATTTTTGATAAACAAAAACAATGCGTATATCTTGTTCGTGATTTTAACGGAATTAAACCGCTTTATTATCATTTAGAAAATGGCCAGTTAACTTTTGCTTCAGAAGTTAAGGCATTTCAACATGCCCATATTAATCAGGAGGACGAAAATTGGAAAATCTACTACCTTGCCTTTGGCCATATTCCAGAACCTTATACCACGCTCAAAAACGTATGTAGCTTTGCAAAGGGAAGTTATTTAAGATATCATCTAAACACTTCAAGTTGCGAGATAACTTCTTATTTTCAGTTCGAAAGTTCATCCTTTATTACCGACGAAAATTACGCTATTAAAAGAATAAGGGCGGAACTAAGCAAATCTATTCAACAGCAGCTTATTTCTGATGTAAATATTGGCGTTTTATTTAGTGGCGGACTTGATTCTAGCATTATAACCGTTCTGGCCAATCAATATAGCCAAGATAATTTAAGCTGTATCTCCGCAAATTTTGATGAAATTGATTTTTCTGAGCACAAGCAGAGAACCGGTTTGCTTAATAAAATCAATGCAAATAAAATAGAACGTCTGATCACTTATCGAGATTTTGTACAGAATTTTGATGCCGTAATCCAAAACATGGATCAGCCGACCAATGATGGGATAAACACCTGGTTTGTTTGCAAAGCGGCCAAAGAAAACGGTATAAAATCTGTCCTATCTGGCTTAGGCGCCGACGAATTATTTGGAGGTTATCCTTCTTTTGATCGGATCCATAAAATCCAAAATTTAAACTGGTTAAGTAAAAGCAGCCTAAAAAGCACGCGTTACTTTAAAAACATTAAACTTAAACGACTTTATTACCTCAGTTTGGACTCCCCTATCGGCGAATATCTGTGCTTACGAGGCGTGTACTCACCCGATGTTATTGCAGAACTTTTGGATATTGATATGAAGACTGTGCTTGATTGCCTGGAAAACATTCCGGTAAGTGCACATATTAAAAATACCAGTAACGAAACACGGGCAAGCTGGTTCGAATTTAATATGTACATGCAAAACCAGCTTTTAAAGGATACCGATTTTATGAGCATGAGTCATGGTGTTGAAGTTCGGGTGCCATTTTTGGATCGGAATTTTGTTAGTCTGGTACTCTCCATTTCAAATGAAATCAAATTTAGCTATGAGCAAAAGAAAAAGCTTTTGGTAGAAGCTTATAAAGATGATTTACCTGTGGAAACCTGGAACAGATCCAAAATGGGATTTACCTTTCCTTTCCAAGAGTGGATGCGCAAGAATAGAGACATTTCCGACCCTGAGATTTATATTAATAAAAGGGCCAAAGCCTTAATGCATACCTTTAGAGATAATAATCTCCATTGGTCTTCTGCATTTGCACTCTACCGAATTTATCATGCCAGCTAAAGTGCTATTTTTAACCTTAAAAACATTTGGCTTTACAGGAGGCATAGAGAAAGTATGCCGAACTTTGTGCAGGGTTTTCTATGATTTAAGTGAGGAAAAAAAAGTAGAGCCCTCTGTTTACTCCATGTATGATCGAGATACGGAACGCGATTCGAGGTATTTAAGCAAAAGTCAGTTTACAGGTTTCAATTTTAATCGAAAATACTTTGTGCTTAAAGCATTAATTAAAGGACTTAAATCTGATGTGATTGTACTCAGCCACATCCACTTGCTTAATGTTGGCTATTTGATTAAAAAAATCCAGCCCAAAAAAAGAGTTTACCTCATTGCTCACGGAATAGAAATATGGAGGTCGTTACCAGAAGCAAAGGTTAATGTGCTTAAAAGTTTGGATAAGATTATTTGTGTAAGCCACTTTACTGCCAGCAAGATCCATACCATGCATGGCATTCCGGAATCTCAATTGGAAGTTCTAAATAACTGCTTAGATCCTTTTTATTATATCTCCAAGAACTTTGATAAGCCGAAGTTTTTATTAGATCGATACCAATTGAACGAAGACAACATTATTTTATTTTCGCTGTCCAGGTTGTCATCATCAGAAAAATACAAGGGCTATGATCATAATATAGAATTGCTTCCATCTTTGTTAGAAAAACATCCAAATCTTATTTATTTATTAGGCGGAAAATGGGATGATCTTGAAAAACGCAGGCTCGATGAACTCGTAAAAAAACATCATTTAGAGAAACGGATTCGGATTATTGGTTTTGTAGATGAAGCTGAAGTAACGGATCATTTCCTCTTATCGGATATATTTATTATGCCCAGCAAAAAAGAAGGTTTTGGGATCGTTTTTATAGAAGCCGTAGCCAGTGGATTGCAGGTAATTGCCGGGAACAAAGACGGAAGTATTGATGCATTACGAAATGGAAGACTGGGCGCTTTAGTAGATCCCGATAATTTGAAAGACATTCAGGAGAAAATCCAATACTTTTTAGATCATCCTCAAAGCATAAACGATAAGCTCATTTTGCAACGCGATTGTATGGAGGTTTTCAATTATAGCCGGTATAAAAAAGCTGTAGAGTTGCTCATTATCAAAGGAAGTATTGGTAAAAAGTTTGTTTATGCGTAGTGCCAATTATTGGTAATTAAGCGTCAAGATTGAATGTATAATTGTTAAATCACACCAAAAAATAATGATACAGGTTACTAAACCATTCCTACCTCCAAAAGAAGAGGTTTATAAATTATTCGATGGTATTTGGGAATCTGAATGGCTAACCAATGATGGGCCATTAGTGAATGCATTAGAATCCAGGCTGAAAGACTACCTAAACATAGAAAAGCTAATTTTTGTAAATAACGGTACTACCGCACTTCAGATTGCAATTAAAGCCTTAGCATTAAAAGGTGAAATTATTACCACTCCTTTCAGTTTTGTAGCTACGAGCAGTTCAATCGTTTGGGGTAATTGCAAACCAGTTTTTGTAGATATTTGTTCGAATTCATTTAATCTGAATCCTGATTTAATAGAGGCTGCAATTACTTCAGAAACGTCTGCAATCTTAGCAACACATGTTTTTGGTTATCCCTGTAATATTGATGCCATTGAACAAATTGCCACCAAATATGGTTTAAAGGTCATTTACGATGCTGCCCATTGCTTTGGATCATTGTATAAAAACAAGTCGGTTTTTTCGTATGGAGATATCAGCATCACAAGTTTTCATGCAACCAAACTTTTTCATACAGTAGAAGGTGGTGCTTTATTTTGTCATTCATCATCTTTACTGAATAAGGTATCTTATATGCGGAACTTTGGCTTTGAAGGTGCGCACTCTTTTGCTGAAATCGGAATAAACGGAAAGAATTCAGAATTTCATGCCGCTATGGGATTGGTAAATTTAAACTATATTGACTCTATCTTAAAAAAGCGCAAATTATTGTGTTTATATTATCGGAAGAAGTTAAGTAATATCGCCATAAATTTTCAAGAGCAGGTGGCGGATAGCGAACCAAATTATTGTTACATGCCAATAGTCCTGGAAGACGAGGAAATGACTTTGAATGTGATTGAAGCGCTCGAGTCAAATGACATTTTTCCACGCCGTTATTTTTATCCGTCCTTAAATACAGTACCAATATTTAATGCCCTGCAAAATTGCCCTGTAAGTGAGTCCATTTCCTCACGGATTATCTGTCTTCCGCTCTATCATACTTTGGAAATGGAAGATGTTGATTTAATTACAAATATAATTTTGGCAGCTTTGAAGCTTAAGGCACTGAGCTACTGCTAACCTACAGATTTAATTTCCATAATGAACGAACAAGAACACGACTGGACCATTGAAGCTAAATCGTCTTTATTAGATTTAAAACTTAATGAAGTTTGGGCTTACCGTGATTTATTATGGCTTCTGGTTCGCAGGGATTTTGTCTCTTTTTACAAACAAACTATCCTTGGGCCCCTGTGGTTTTTCATTCAGCCTTTGTTTACTACAATAATTTTCACTTTCATATTTGGAAACTTAGCCGGAATTTCTACTGATGGTTTACCAAAACCTCTATTTTATATGGCAGGGATTACCGCATGGAATTATTTCGCAGATTGTTTGAACAAGACCTCATCTGTATTTAAGGATAATGCGGGGATTTTTGGTAAGGTTTATTTTCCAAGGTTAATTATGCCCTTAAGTATTGTGGTTAGCAATCTAGTGAGATTTGGTGTTCAGATGATTTTGTTTCTGCTTTTCATGGGCTATTATTATTTAGCTGGAGCGCATTTTCAGGTTACTTGGGCTATTTTATTGTTTCCTTTGCTCCTAGTTTTCATGGCGCTTTTGGGTTTGGGCGCAGGTATGATCATTTCTGCTATGACCACCAAATATAGAGATCTTGCTTTTTTAATTGGTTTCGGCGTACAATTGCTCATGTATGCAACTACTGTAATTTACCCGCTATCTACCGCTATAGAAAAATATCCAACATACAGTTGGATTATTGAATACAACCCCATGACGCCCATTATCGAAACGTTTAGATACGGCTTTTTGGGTGAAGGAAGTTTCAGCTGGCAAAGCTTAGGCTATGCTACTATAGTTACTGTTTTGCTCCTCGTTATCGGAATTGTGATTTTTAATAAAGTGGAACGGAATTTTGTGGATACGGTTTAAAAAAGTTTAGTTGGGAAGACGCGGATCTGGGAAGATGAATAAATGGTATAAACTTAATACATTAGTAAAATCATCCTTTATTTTTTGATTTAGAACTAAATAAAGATTATGTATACCTATCCATTCGAAAAATTAGATGTATGGCAATTGGCCAGAAAATTCAGAAAAGACATTTATGACTTAGTCAATCTATTTCCAAGAGAAGAACTATTCGGTTTGACGAGCCAGATAAAACGTTCAGCAAGCAGTATTGGAGATAATATTTCTGAAGGATCAGCAAGACTTACTAATAAAGACCGAGCCCATTTCTACGTTATCGCTTATTCAAGTGCAATTGAGACAATTAATCATTTAATTGGCGCTTTAGATTTAAGGTACATTACCGAGGAGCAATATTTGAGACTGCGACAAAAATTAGAAGAACTTACAAACAAAATAAATGCACTTCACAAAGCCCAGTTTAAAACAATATAAGGATACTCACCAACTGACCAAAAACCAACTAACCTTTCATGTCTGTAGCCATTAAAGTAGAAAACCTTTCAAAAGCCTATCAACTTGGCCAAATCGGAACTGGAACGATCAGTCGGGATCTGGAGCGTTGGTATGCTCGCATTCGTGGAAAAGAAGATCCATTTTTACGCATCGGAGAAAGTAATGATCAACATAGCAAAAGTGAAAGTAATGTAGTTTGGAGTTTAAAAGACATCAACTTCGAAATTGAACAAGGTGATGCGGTAGGGATTATTGGTCGGAATGGTGCAGGGAAAAGTACGCTTTTGAAAATATTGAGTAAGGTAACAGCACCTACAACCGGAAAAATTTCTGGTAAGGGTAGAATAGCCAGTTTGCTCGAAGTGGGAACAGGATTTCATCCTGAATTATCTGGCAGGGAAAATATCTTTCTGAACGGTGCTATATTGGGCATGCGTAAAAAGGAAATTCAACGAAAACTAGAGGAGATTGTAGATTTTGCAGGAATTGAAAGGTATTTGGATACTCCTGTAAAAAGGTATAGTTCTGGGATGTATGTCCGATTAGCATTTGCAGTAGCCGCCCACTTAGAATCTGAAATTTTAATTGTGGATGAGGTATTGGCCGTTGGCGATGCCGAATTTCAAAAAAAGTGTTTGGGAAAGATGAGTGATGTGAGTAAAGGCGAAGGAAGAACTGTGTTGTTTGTGAGTCATAATATGGCAAGTATAAAACAGCTGTGCGATAAAGGAATTTTATTGAATAATGGTATAGTACAAGATAGTGGTAAAATTTCGAAAATTATTTCTTCTTATTTTATAAACTACAATAAACAAGAAGTATTTTTTGAAAACGACGATTTTTCAGCGAAAAAGCTATATTGTACTAATGCAAAAAATCAAACTGTTAATAGCGTAACAAACGGCAGCGAATTATTTATAAAAGTTTTACTTGAAGTTAAGGTTCAAAATCCAAATTTAGGATTCTGTATTGCTATTTACAATGGAATGAAGGAATTGTTAACCTGCATAAACACTTTTCATATTCATTCCGAAATAGCTTCTCTTGGTACTGGAAAACATGAATTTGTCATCCCAATTCCTAAATATATATTCAATGAAGGTGAGTATTTTATTAATCTTCACCTTAACAGTTCATCTGGAGATCTCTACTATATAATTGAAAATTGCTATACATTTACAATTTTAGATGATGATAAAAGAAGAGGTGGAATTTACAGAGATAGTTGGCCTGGACAAATCAGTTTAGTCCCAAATATAAATATTAATGTGGTGCAATGATACTTTCTACCAAAAACACAACTGAACATTTATTAAAAAAAACGGGGGGACAAATATACTATGGGCCATTTTCTGGCTTAAATATTCCCGATAAGTTAATTTCCGAATTATCCGTTTCTGAAATTCTTGGCCTGTATGAATCTTGTTTATTCCCAGTTTGGGAAGCTCTATTATCAAAGCAAGTTAACAACATTATGATGATAGGTGGCGGGCATGGATACTACAGTGCAACACTCTCTTATCTTTTCCAACCAAATGAAACCTATATTTTTGAGGCGAATATGGCTTACCATGAAATGATTATTGAATGGTGTAAGTATAATAAAATTAATACCCCTAACCTATTTCCTTTGGCTACTCAAGAAATTCTAGCCACATGGGAAAAACCCGTTGAACTATTAATATGTGATTGTGAGGGAGGTGAATCTTACTTATTAAATCCTCTTGTTTACACTTGGCAACTAAACTGCGATATCGTTGTTGAGGTTCACCCTTTTATTGTTGATAATCTTGTTAGCGATATTATTAAAAAATTCAAAAAATCTCATCGCATTAAAATTATTTATGATGATTTTAATGAAGATGATAAAATTGCAAAAATACTGAATGGATTTAGCCTACAAAAGTTGCAATATGATAAACATCCAAATCATAGGTGGATTTTAAAAGATGGCGCAAAAGTTTTCACAAGCGGACTTTTCTTATTCTTAGAAAAAATATGATCCCAAAAATAATTCATTATTGTTGGTTTGGAAATAATGATTTTGATCCATTAATTAAGAAATGTATTTCTTCCTGGGAACGAGAATTACCAGATTATCAAATTATAAAATGGGATGAAAACAACTTCGATATTCTAAACTCGAATACTTTTGTTAAAAAAGCATTTGAGCTTAAAAAGTGGGCTTTCGTAAGTGATTTTGTAAGAGCCTATGCTTTATATAATTACGGGGGAATTTATTTAGATACAGATGTAGAAATAAAACATTCTTTAAATAGATTTTTAAATCATAGCGCTTTTTCTGGTTTCGAACAGACAGGCGCACCCTTTACTGCCCTATGGGCTTCAGAGAAAAAACATCCATGGCCAGAGGCTGTACTGAATTATTATTATGACCAGATGGAATTCAGCCTAAAAACCAACACAAAAATCGTTTCAGAAATCTTAATAGATAAATACAAAGTAGACCCAAATAAGAATGCTACCCAATATTTGGATGATGGAATTGTAATTTATTCATCTGATGTGTTTTGCGTTGATATAACCTTAAATTTTGCATGTCACCATTTTAATTGCTCTTGGGTAGAAGATGGTGAACATCCAATTCCCTTTAAGGATGCATTAAATTTAGACTATTATAAGGAAAAGTATTTAGAAGCAATTAAGGTTTCCAAAATAGTTGCGGATAAGGAGCTCGTTAAATATGTTAAATCCAAATATCTGTTTGCAGAGCTTTTTAAAAGACTAAAGAATAAAATGAAACTAACCAAATGAGGATTTCATTTGTATTTGGCACCAGACCAGAAGCCATTAAACTAGCTCCAGTAATTAAAGAGTTTGCAAGAAACAATCTTTTTGAATTAAACATTTGTTTTACAGGGCAACATAAAGACATGGTTATTCCGATATTAAAACTATTTAATATCAATATACATGTAAATTTAGAAACCATGAGTAAAGACCAGCAACTCAGCGAAGTTGTTGGCGTAATGTTCACTGAAATTGGCAAATATTTAAGCAAAATAAAGCCCGATGTAGTTTTTGTGCAGGGTGATACAACAACAGCAATGGTGGCCGCTACAGTTGCCTTTTACGCAGGGATAAAAGTTGCACATGTAGAAGCAGGTTTAAGAACAAATGATATATATTCACCGTTTCCTGAAGAATTTAACCGAGTAGTAATTAGCAAAATAACCAACTTCCATTTTGCAGCTACAAAAAATGCTTTTAATAATTTGCTTAACGAAGGTGTAAGTTCAGAGCATATTTGCTTAACAGGAAATACCGGGATTGATGCCCTCGTATTTGCATCTAAAAATAAATCTCATAATTTATCAAAGTTTTTACCAGAGCATGTGCTTGATAAGAAAATCGTTCTTATAACTTGTCACAGGCGAGAAAACTTCGGTTTAAAATTCAAAAATATTTGCAAAGCTGTTAAAGAATTGTCTGAAAAATTTCCGGATGTAAATTTTATATACCCTGTTCATTTAAACCCAAATGTAAACAGCCCTGCCCGAAAATTATTGTCTGATATCGATAACGTTATCTTAATTGAGCCAATAGATTATTTTGATTTCGTTCAACTCATGAATAAATCTTATTTAATTATTACCGATTCAGGAGGTATTCAAGAAGAGGCACCGAGTTTAAATAAGCCATTATTAATCATTCGAGAGAATACCGAAAGGCAAGAAGGTGTAACTGCTGGAACTGCCATTTTAGCTGGGACATCTACAAGAAAAATAGTTGAGCGTACAACAACATTATTGGAAAATAAAGATCTCTATCTAAAAATGACCAAAATAAAAAATCCATTTGGTGATGGAATGGCATCTAAGAGAATCCACGAGTATCTTGAATCAAAACTGAAATGATATTTTGAGAATATCAGTTATTATTCCAACCCGAAATAGGGCACAAATGCTAAGTTGTACATTAACTAGCCTTTATAAGCAATCCGAATTAAATGAAATTGAGGTAATTGTGATTGATAATGGATCAAGTGACAATACATTACAAATTGTTGAGGGATTTAAAGACAAAATCCCAAATCTGAAATATGAATTTAACGACATGCCAGGATTATTAACCGGTAGACATCGGGGGGTTGAATTGGCATCAGCAGAGATACTATGTTTTTTAGATGATGATGTAATCCTAAATGCCTATTACATAAATACACTCAAAAATTTATTTGACGAAAATGAGGATCTGCATTTTGCAACTGGGCCTTGCTTACCCGATTTTGAAAAAGCCCCCCCATATTGGTTAGCCTATTTTTGGGACAAATTTAACGACGGAAAGTTTTGTTTTTGGCTTAGTTTATTGGATTTAGGCAATAAACCAATCAAAATAAGCCCTATTTTTGTTTGCGGATTAAATTTTTGTTGTCGTAAGGCAACGTTAATTAGATTGGAAGGATTTCATCCTGATTGCATTCCTGCAAGCCTACAACAGTTTCAGGGCGATGGGGAAACTGCTTTAACACAAAAAGCAATTGCACAAAATTTAGAGGCTTTTTATCATCCAGGACTTTTGGTAAAACACATTATTCCAAATGAGAGATTGACATTTGAATATTTCAAAAAAAGAGCATATTATCAGGGAGTATGCAACTCATTCTCAATAAGTAGAGCTTCTGTATATAAAGACAATGCTTTAGCTCCAACCGCTATTAAACCATTATCCTTGATTAAAAGAATCAATAATAAAGCACAAAGAATTTATTTTAAGTTTTGGCCAAAAAATCAACAATCAGAAAAGCCAGAAGAAATAAAGAGAATGTTTGAAGAATTAGCTGAATCAGAAAAACAAGGATTTATGTTTCATCAAAATGCTTTTAATACTGATCCAAATGTTAAAAACTGGGTTCTTAAAGAAAATTATTGGAACTACACATTACCCATTCAATAAAGACATTAAGTAAATTATAAAAATGAAAAAGTTTAAAGTTGGAGTATGGGTTGATGCAAGCTTTATTCCAGAATCTGGCGGAGGGCATTCATTTTTATATCAATTAATTGAAAGTATTGATGAAAAAAAATTTCGAAATGAAATAGAGATTTTTTTTGTAGGATTTAACCTTAAAACCATTTTTAAAAAAGAAGTAATCAACTTATCTTATTCAGAGAGCCCACTTTACCAAAAGAAGGTAAATTTTTTCCATAAGTACCTTAGCATCAACATCATTCGAAAGGATATTGAAAAGAATTATATAAAAGCTGAACAAGACCTTCGAAAACTTGAGATCGATATTATTTTTTATCCTACACCAGATGTGTTCCTTCAAAATTATCCTTACATAATTATGAACTGGGATTTAGCGCATAGAACCACTCATCCTTTTCCAGAAGTTGCCATGTTTGGAAATTGGGAAAATAGAGAGAAAAAGATTCATAATAATTTAAATAAGGCTTTATTAATTTGTGCTGAATCTGAAACTGGAAAAAATGAGATTATTAACCATTATAACATTTCTGCAGATAAGATTACAATTTTACCGCTTTTTCCAAGTAAAATCATTTCTGAAAACATTATACCCAAAAAACCTGAATGGTTAAACTCAGATACGAAATTCTTTATATATCCAGCTCAGTTTTGGGCGCATAAAAACCATTATAATCTTATAATTGCTTTTAAATCTTTTATCGAAGACAATAATCAGGATTATATTTTAATCTTATCAGGAAGTGATCAAGGAAATGGAAATTATATTAAAAGTTTAATCAAAGAATTGGGCTTAGAACATGCTATAAAAACTCCAGGATTTATTGCTGATCAGCATTTAAAATGGCTTTATAAAAATTCGGAGGGTTTAGTTTTTCCTACCCTTTTAGGCCCTACAAATATGCCCCTATTAGAAGCATTGCATTTAAATTGTAAAATAGCTTGTTCGAACCTAAAAGGTCATAAGGCAATGATTGGCGATTTAGCAATATATTTTGATCCCCTAGACCCAAATTCTATAAAACAATCATTAGATATTTTAAAAACAAATGACAATAGGAATTTAAGCACAACAAAATTAAAGAATGTATTAGAGTACTACACTTTAGAGAATGCAATAATTGCCTTTGAAAGCACAATAACTAAAAGTATGAACATTAAAAGAACCTGGGGATTCTAATCATGGCAACTAAATGGTTAAGTGAAAAGATTACTGTTTTAGGGGCTAAACTAAATAGCGGGTGTAAAAGATTTGCATCAAAAATTTATCATCCCAAGCCAACATTAAAAGATTTAGGATGGAAAAAATTCCAGGAAGCTGGCGGTGAACAAATTAGATTTGATTATGATTTAGATCAAAATTCAATTGTATTTGATTTGGGCGGCTATGATGGGCAATTTGCAAGTGACTTTTTTAGTCAATATCAGTGTGAAGTATATATTTTTGAAGTCTTAGAGTCATTTTTTTTAGAAATAAAAAAGCGATTTATAAAAAACAAAAAAATAAAGGTTTTTAACTTTGGCTTATCTTCTGAAGAAACGGATTTAGAAATTTCGATGGATTCTGTGGCATCGTCGGTTTACAAAAAAACCAGTAACATGAGCAAAATTCACCTTAAAAAGGCTAGTGAATTTTTAGAGACCCATAATATAGGCTCAATAGATTTAATGAAGATTAATATTGAAGGCGGAGAATACGATTTGCTAATGCATTTAATTGAATCTGGAAAAATAAAAAGCATTAAAAATCTCCAAATCCAGTTTCATGATTTTGTTCCTAATGCAATAAAAAAGATGTACACCATACGAGAAGAATTAAGCAAAACTCATAGGCCAACTTATCTTTGCGATTTCATTTGGGAAAATTGGCTTTTAATAAAATGATTGGTGTAACTTTTCAAGGGAGACTCGGCAATCAACTTTTTCAATATGCCTTTGCCATATCAGCAAGTGAAAAAATTGGAGTTAATTTCTTTATGGATCAATCTCAACAAAGAGGAATTATCTACGAATATTTTAATATTGAAAATTCTGCGACATCGTTTCTTGCAAGTAAAATCTTCAATATTTCTGGTTATAAAAACATCTTTAATCATTACTTAAGAAAAGCGTTTGCAACCTTGCTTAAGCTTTTATTTATAAATAAAACACAATTGTTTTCTCTAACACAACCGGTCAATACAAACGATTTTGAAAACAAAAAACTCTACATTGGTTATTTTCAATCAGAATTATTCTTTGTTGATTATAAGGAAATCATAAAATCTAAGTTCACTATAAAAGATAAATTTCGAGATAAATTCAACACTCAATTTTCTAATCTTTACAAAGAAAAAATAGTTGTTACTGTACACATAAGAAAAGGAGATTATGTAGACCAACAACATTTAAATTTAGGGAATGCTGATATTTCTTTGCCTTTAAATTATTACCATAAAGTTTTAAAACCCTATTTAACTGCAGAGCATTTAATAATTTTTTTAAGTGATGAATCGTCTTATTTAGAATCAGAATTTAGCTATATAAGCAATAAAATTATTTCAACTGGTAACGTTATTACAGATTTTCAACATCTCTTAAATGCAAATATTTGTATAATTGCCAACAGCACTTTTAGTTGGTGGGCCGCATATCTAAATGCTAACAAAGATAAACGAATTTATGCACCGCAACATTTTCTCGGATATAATATTAATGAGACTGTTCCACCAAATATATATCCTGAAGATTGGATAATCGTTCCTGTAGATAGTATTTGCTTATAAAATGTCAAATCGATCAATTCTTATTCTTGCAACAAATAAAAAGAAATATGTAAAATTTGCATTGAATTGTGCGCTTTCTATAAAAATTCACAATCCGGATTTACAAATTTTTATTGCTACAAACCTGCGGCTTAAAACCAAAATTGAAGGAGTAACCATCTTACCGATCGAGGAAGAAATTGCAAATCTGTTCATAGAGACTAAATTATATCTAGACTATTTTTTACAAACGGATGAAACCATTTATATAGACGCCGATTCGTTATGTTATGGAAATTTATCGCCGATTTTCGATGCATGCAATAAAATGGATGTTACGGTAATTGGAAAAACTGTACCACTCGCAGATTACTGGGGAGAAGAAAATGTTAAATTCGCAAAGGGAGAGTTTAAAATAGATAAATCAATTATGTTTAACGGGGGATTGTATTACCTCAAACGCTCTGTCTTAACCTCAGATATTTATACAACAGCCAGAAAAATTTCAAAAAAATATGATGAATATGGTTTTCATAGAATCCATGGAGATTGGAAAAATGAAGAAGATTTAGTTTCCATTGGAATGATATCACATGGGCAATTACCAATTGATGATAACGGTTTGTTTGTTACTGGCATATCGGCATTTAGGAAACCCAAAAAACTAAATGTTATAAAGGGTCTTATTTTTTTTGAGCCTAAAAACAATCCTCATGAGCATAATTCACAACTCCTAATTCATTTTGGTGGAAATAACCTTAACTCGTTTCCTTATATTTCGCAACGCATTTTATTGCAATTAAATCAACTTGGGTTTCCTACTTTTTTAGCGACATTAATTGTTAATTTGTGCATAAATGTTCCTTTTCATTTCCTAAATTATTTTAGGAAAAAATATAAAAATCCACATAGTTTATTGCCGAAAATTAATTAATGCCAACTGAAGGAATTTCCGTAATTATTTGTTGTTACAACAGTAAAAATAAAATAAAGGAAACCCTTTTGCATTTGACCAGGCAAGAAATAAATTCTAAAATTTCGGTTGAGGTTCTTTTAATTGATAATGGCTCTACGGATAACACACAAGCTTTTTCAGAATTATGCTGGAAAGAGGCCAATGGGCCTTTTGAATTTAAAGTTATCCTAGAGCCCAAAGAAGGGTTAAAATATGCCAAACAACGAGGAATACATAGCGCTAAATATAATTACTTAGTCTTTTGCGATGACGACAATTGGCTCGGTAGCAATTATTTGCAGGAAACGTATAATATTTTCAGTTCAGATAAACTTGTGGGTATAATTGGAGGTTGTGGAAAGCCAATATTTGAGACATTGGAACCATGGTGGTTTAAAAGTTTTTATCAAAGTTATGCCATCGGCGAGCAGGCAAAAATAAACTCTAAGGTAAATACAGTTTATGGAGCTGGTATGGCAGTTAGAAAAGATTACTTCTTTAAAACTAGCGATAAATTTGGTCCCTTATTGCTAAGTGGCAGAAAGAAAAACGTTCTTACATCCGGCGAAGATTCTGAAATGTGCTACAGAATGATTTTGAATGGATATAATGTTTTTTATAGTAACGCTTTAAGTTTTAGCCATTATCTACCAGCCGAAAGGTTAACCTGGAAATATGTTAAAAAATTACATCGTGGATTTTCTAAATCATATGTAATATTAAATGCTTACGAATTAGCATTAAACTTTGATAAAATAGGTAAATTTTATTGGCTTAAACAAGCCTTGTTAAATCTTGGCAGGGCTCTAAAGTATTCTGTTATATACTTACCCAAGCTGATTAATGATGAAGGTTCTGTTGAAAAAATAAGGTTAAGAAATTGGTGGATTGTGGGTATTGATTTCTTAAGGATAAACTTTAGATTTAATTCGATTATTGAAAAACATTAATGTTATTGCTTTGAGATGGTAGGCGTTGAGTTAAATGGAAGATTAGGAAATCAAATGTTTGAATATGCTTTCATTTATGCCAACTCAAAAGAAAAAGAAACAACTTATTTCTTGTTAAAAAAAGGAAGTCCGATTGAGCTTTATAAATATTTTAAATTGGAAAATAGTTTATTTATTTCAATAGACCGCTTAATTTTTAATACTGCTTCATGTAAACTTTTCTTTAGCCATTATGCCAGAGGTTTTTTTTATGCTATTATAAAAAAACTGTATATAAATAATGTTTCTCAAATCGATAATACTGAAGAACCAACTTTAGCTGATATTAAAAGAGATGCTACCATTTATTATGGTTACTTTCAATCGCCCCTATATTTTGCGGGACATCAGCAGAGCATTAAATCATTGTTTGAAATTAAGGATTCGATAATATCTAAGTACAGAACAAAGTTTAAGTTTTTATTCAGGAAACATGTTGTTGCTGTACATATTAGAAAAACGGATTATTTGGATTTGGAGCACTTAAATTTAGGTGGAAAAGATTTATCGTTACCCATTGAATATTTTAAGAAGATTATAAGTGGCATACATAGCGAAGATAATTTTTATGTTTTCCTATCTGATGATATCGATTTAGTAAAATCAGCTTTTTCATATCTAGAAAATAGTTTTTTTTCTAAGGATACAGCAATCAATGATTTTTTACATCTTTATTTTGCGAAAACTTTAATTATATCCAACAGTTCGTTTAGTTGGTGGACAGCATATTTAAACAAAAATGAGGAAAAGGAAATTTATTGCCCGAAATACTTTTTAGGGCACTTAATAAAAAAAGAGTATCCTACAAAAATCTATCCATCAAACTGGTATCAGATAGAAGTTAATTAGTTAATCGAGCCTAATGTATAAATTCAATATATCTTATATAATTTCGACCAGAAATAGGCTACCGTTTTTAAAAATTACATTAGAAAAACTCATTGATATTTTACAAAACGACGAAGAAATTGTTGTTATTGATGGAAACAGTACAGATGGCTCTAAAGAATATTTGGATAATTTATTTGAACGCAAAAAAATACATCAATATATATCCGAACCCGATGAAAACCAAGCTCATGGATGGAATAAAGCAATGCTCTTGGCCCGTGGAATATTAATCAAAAAAATTATAGACGATGATGTTTTCGAGTATAATGCAATAAGGAAATGTGCTGATTTTATGCTTCAAAATCCTAATTACGATCTTTGTATATCAAATTCGCTAACTGCAAATTTGCTGGATTCAATCACCATATCTAAAAATACAAGATTAAATGAGTTCAAACATTGGAAAAAAGGGGTTACAAAAAGTTTTAGTTTTAGTGATGTATATCTCCTTATCAGGCGTAACGCATTATCAAAAACTGGGCTCTTTAACACTCAATTTGTAATGATGGATTGGGAATTTTCGTTAAGAGCCAGCTATCTACAATGTAAAATAGTCTATTACACGGGCTATACAGCTATGAGCGTAAATACACCAGGTAATATTACATCTAAAGTATCAAAAGAAACATTAAAAAAAGAAGGAGAAATAGGCATTTTGGCTTATGAATATGAGGGAGACAGTAGTAATATTTCTATTTATAGTAAATTAAAAATCAAAATCGGGAAGATTGTTTACAAAAGGTCTGAAAACTCAAAAAATCAATCCATAAATTTTTCTGAGGTTTACCCTAATCTTTATAAAACTTTAGAGGAAACAGAATTTCAGTCTGATAAGAATTTCATTGTTGATGTATAATAAAGCACAATATTTAGAAAAAGATTCTAATTACTATCAGCATGAAAGGCATGAGATGGTTAAATACATTCCTACAAATGCCGAAAACATTTTAGAAATAGGTTGTGGAGACGGATCATTTGGTGCCATGATCAAAGAAAATATCAAATGCAATTATTGGGGGATTGAGCCAGATTCGAGATTTATAAACTTAGCTAAAAAAAATATAGATATCTTTGATAACGCAGTTTTCAACACTGAGTATAACCTACCCCTACAACATTTTGATTGTATCGTTTTTAATGATGTATTGGAACATCTTATAGACCCAGAGAAAATATTATTGTATTCAAAATCTTTTTTAAAAGATGATGGAATAATTGTTAGTTCCATTCCAAATCTTCGGCATGCCCCTTACTTGTATCGGCTATTTTATTTAGGAGAGTTTGAATATCAGGATGCAGGAATAATGGATCGTACACATTTAAGGTTCTTTACCAAGAAAAGTATTGTTTCGCTATATAAAAATGCTGGATATAGAATTATCCTGCATGAAGGAATTAATAAATCCGTTTCAAAAAAATTTTCATTAGTCCTCAGATTTTTAAAAATCTTTACAAATAAATTTGAAGATACTAAATATCAACAATTTGCTACAGTTGTAAAATCGCAATGATTAATATCGATATAATCATTCTTAGCTATACTAAAAACGAAAAACTGAAACAGGTTACAGAGCAAACGATAGATACGCTCTTAAAATCTGAAGATGCTGAGCAAATTAAATTCAATATTTTGGTAATTGAATCAAATGGAGAAATTGAACCTTTTCAATATAAAAACAGTACAACATTATATCCAAGAGAAAAATTTGGATTTCATAAATTTCTGAATATTGGAGCAAAATTGAGTTCAAGCAATCTTATTTGCTTTTGTAATAATGATTTAATTTTTCACAGAGGCTGGGCAACTTCACTTATTAATGCAATGAATAAGGATCCTGAACTTGCCTGCCTGTGCCCCTACTGTCCTATATTTCATGGTAATCAACAACATAGTTTTGATGAAATTAATTATGGTTTTGTAAATGGAATAAATTTTACAGGTTGGTGTTTTATGATTAAAAGATCTACCATTAATATAACAGGCAAATTTGACGAACATTTTAAATTTTGGTATGCCGATGATGATTATCGCCTAACTTTAAAGTGCAATCAACTCAAAAACGCAATGATAAAATCTGCAATGGTTACGCATTTAGGTAGCGAAACTTTATCATCAGAAAAAATCTCTACAAACAACAATTTGATATTGGAAGGTTTTGCATATTATAAGTATAAATGGATTCACCACAATTTTAGTTTATACTTATACGACAAGCTAAAATATTGGCTTAAAGAAAGATATCTTAATTTTAATCAAAAAAAAGCTACTTAAATTTGCTCTCCATTGTAATTTGCTCAAAAGATAAAAACCAATTTATTAATGTTTCAAAAAACATTGAAGAAACTATTGGTATTGATTATGAGATTATTAAAATAGACAATATCAATAATGATTTTGGAATTTGCAAGGCTTACAATGCTGGTGCTTCTTTAAGTAAATATCAGCTGCTTTGCTTTGTACATGAAGATATTCTTGTTCATACTCAGAATTGGGGTAAAATCATTATTAATTTTTTTAATAAAAATCAGGAGGCTGGTATACTTGGTGTTGCTGGTTCAAAATATAAATCTATTGTACCAAGCATTTGGGCCCAAGGGCTATATAATACAGATTCGCTAAATATTATTCAGCACTATGCAGATACTGTTGCCAATATAAACTCCACCGTAAAGTTTGATGAAGTAAAAACGTTGGATGGTGTTTTTTTATGTTGCACTAAAGAAATTTGGAGCAAAAATAAATTTGATGAAATTAACTTTGATAAATTCCATTTTTACGATTTAGATTTTTGTACACAGGTAGGCCAGTATAATAAAATTTATGCCACTGGCGAAATTCTTATCGAACACTTCTCTTCTGGAAATTTAAATCGGGATTGGGTAGAATACTCTGTTAAATACACGAGAAAATGGTTACACATTCTTCCATTGGGTAATCTATCTCGCAACCAACAAAAGTTAATAGAATGGAGAAACAGAAAAATACTTTTTTTTAGAATGAACATTCTAAATTATCCATTAATTGATATACTTAAAATTTTCTTTAGCTGGAAATTTATTTCAAATTCCTCTTTGTATGATGTTATTGGTTTTGTTGTAAAGCTGTTTTTAACAAAAATAAAAATTATTAAATCAGATAAGTTTTATTGAGAAAACAGGTTAAAATAAGATGTCAGAATGGAATTTCCTTTATCACAGCGCTAAAAGAAATATTCCCTCAATTGGTAGATCAATATCATTTTATAGAAGAGGAAAATAAGCCAGATTTTATATTATTTGGCCCTTATGGCAATGATGTTCCGAAGCCAGGCAATTATATTCGAATTGGATATTATTGTGAGAATATTAAACCAGATTTAACACTCTGTGAATGGGCATTTGGAGTTATAAGAGAAGAAGAAGTTAATAATTACCGTTATAAAAGGATTCAATGGCATGGCTTGGATCCAAAATGCTTGATTAAAAAGGATATAGATTTTTTGGCTAATGAGCCTGAAAAGGAAAAGGTCAAATTTTGCAATTTTTTGTATTCGACTAAAGTAGATTATCGAGAAGAATTTTTCAAACAGCTATCAAAATATAAAAAAATAGATTCTCCCGGAAAATCTATGAATAATATGCCATCAATCGATAATTTTTATAGGGGAAATACTTGGGAAAGAAAGAGATCTTTTTTAGAGCATTATAAGTTTACAATTGCTTTTGAAAACTATATTTATGCTGGCTACCAAACTGAAAAGCTGTATGATGCAATGCAAACAAGAAGCTTACCTATTTATTTTGGAGATCCTTTTGTGAATGAGCTATTTAATAACAAAAGTTTTATAAATGCTTCTGATTATGTAAATGTTAAATCAAACTGGTTAGTCAATTTTTTGGAAAAACATGCCCAGCAAGATTTTGATGATATTCGACCAACATTTTTTAATTCACCATACTATAGAATAAAAAGAAAATTAAAAAGTTGGGGAAGAAAGTTTAAAATGCGTCTTCAATTGGATAATTTGAATTTCTCAAAATTAATAGACCGAATTATTGAAATTGATAGTAATGATGAACTATACTATCAATATATTAATGAACCTTGGTTTAAAGGCAATAAAATCCCAGATGATACTTTCAATAACAAGCGCTGGATAGAAATTTTTGAACATAAAAATTAAGAATTGAAACCTTTAGTATCTGTGATTATGCCCGTTTATAATTCCAATCGTTTTTTGGAAGAAAGCATTCAATCTGTACTTCAACAATCTTATAAAAATATTGAATTGATAATTGTGGATGACGGATCTACCGATGGATCTCTACAAACAGCAAAACAATTTGAGAAATTTGGAGTGAAAATTTTTTCTCAGAATAATAAAGGTGCATCATCTGCGAGAAATAAAGGCTTAAACCTAGCTAATGGAACTTATATACAGTATATTGATGCTGATGATCTTCTAGATGTAGATAAAATCAACATACAAATGCAAGTCTTGGAAAAAGAAAATACATCTATTGCGTTTGGAGATTGTATAAATTTTAAAGAGCAGATTTACTCTGATAATACGATACTGAATAGCCATCACTGTCGCAACATTCAACCGAAAGAGAGTCCAGACAATTTTATTATAAAAATGAATGGCGGAGTTTCAAACTTACCCGCAGGTATGGTTGAAGTTCATTCTTGGCTATGTCCTAAAAGTATCATTGAGCTTGCAGGACCATGGAATGAAACCCTAACGGTTGATGATGATGGAGAATTTTTTCTTAGAGTTTTACTAAAAGCAAACCATGTATATTATCTGCCTAAAAGTTTAACATATTATAGAAAGTATAGTGGTAATGCTTCTTTATCAAACAATTTTGGTAGAAAAAATTTAACAGCAAGTATAGAAAGTCTCAAATCCAAGGCAGATATTTTATTGAAAAGCAAATCTTTACTTGTTTATAAAAAAATCATGTCTGATTATTTTTGGCAATTGGCTATTCGATGCTATCCAAATGAATATGATTTGTATAAGATATGCGAAAAAGAAGCAATAAAAATTCTAGGCAGAAAAGAGTTGCCCAAATTTTATATTGGCCATAAATTTATTGATTTTTTAGCAAATAATTTAAGCTGGAAATTATCCCGAAGATTGCAATATATAAAACAAAAAATGCGCTGATATGATTTCTATTATTAGTTCTACTATTTTTCCTTTTTATACAACAGAAAAACTAAATAAAAATCTTATTAGCAATGAATCAAGACTTGCCGATACAATTAATACCATCGGATCTTTAGAAAACAAAAACTTCGATTCTATTTATGTTTTCGATAATTCTATACCAAGATTAGAGAATGAGATAATTGATTTATTGTATCCTGCAAAAGCTACTTCTTTTGATGTGTTGCCCTATAAAAACAAAGGTCTATCAGAGATATACCTTTTATTATTAGGGCTTAGAGACCTTCCAGACAATGAACCAATTCTAAAAATTTCAGGACGATACCTGCTAAATGAGAATTGGGATTTTGAAGAATTGGCTGCTTACGATTTTGCAGGAAAATTTGATTTGAAAACAACAATCTCAACACGATGCTATTATGTTAGAAATAAAAGAATTCTAGAAACGATTTTGTTAAAGGCTATCGATTATATCTACGGGTATCATTTTAAAATTGTTGGTCCAAGAAGTTTTTTGAAAGTAATCGGAAATATACTAAACACAAATGCAGAAATTAATTTTCATGAATCATCGATATCTATTGAACGAGGAATGGGAGAAGCTATAAGGGCACTTCAATTGAAAACAAAAGAATTAAAATTATTAAATATTTCGGGCATCAGTGGTAATCCTGATGATAAAAGGAAAGAAGTAAATGAGTAAACTTTATGTTTATTATGAAGAACTGGAAACTGATAGATGGTTTAAATACGATCGTTTTCCAAGATCTTTAATAAGAAGGTTTATCCGTGGCCCAAAACAAATTAGTGGAGTAGAAAGGTGGTTTGTTAATTTTTTATCAGGCTTAAAGGAAATTGGACAGGATTATGAAGTCAATAACTTCAGGATTTTAAAGAAAAATAAAGACATAATTGCTTTAGTATTCGGGAGGCCTCATCTTGTAGAAAAACTTCCAGATCACACAAGAATTATTTATGGACCTGGTCTCCCATCTCATCCATCAGAAAATTCTTTTTGGAACAACCAAAATCTTATTCATCTGATAGCACCGTGCAGATGGATGAAAGAAATGTTCGAGCAAGATTTATCAACCAATATCCCAATTAGCGTGTGGCCAAGCGGAATAGAAACAGATAAATGGAAACCAAGTAATTATAAATTAAATAAAACAAGAGTTTTGGTTTATGATAAAATCCGTTGGGATCGCGATGAACTTGTTGCAAATTTATTGGAACCAATTCTCGATACACTTGCTGAGAGGTCGATCGAAGTTGACTACATTAAATATGGTAGTTACAAAGAAATAGATTATCTAAAAAAACTGGATCAGGTAAGTACAATGATTTTTTTATGCGAACATGAAACTCAGGGTTTTGCGTACCTGCAAGCTCTGTCTAAAAACATACCTATTTTTGCCTGGGATAGGCAAGGTTATTGGCAAGATCCCAAATTTTTCCCGAAAACAGTACAATTCAAAGAAGTGACTTCGGTTCCTTATTGGTCGAACTTATGTGGCGATAAATTTAAAAACATAACTGAATTCAATTTAAAAATAAATGATTTTTTAACTAACATCGAAGAAAAAAAATTTCAACCAAGAACATATATTTTAAATCATTTAACGCTCTCAAAGCAGGCGGATGACTACTTGAATATTGTCAATAAAATAATAGATTCTAAATCTTAAAATGAAGATTTTACTAATAATGGATCCTGGCATACCCATTCCTCCGCCAACCTACGGCGGTCATGAACGTTTGATATATATGTTTGCTGAAGAATATACGAGATTAGGGCATCAAGTAAGCTTATTGGCAGGGCCAAATTCTATTATTAGTGGTAAAGTATATTCATTTGGGTTAAATGACCTAAAGCGATCAAAGTGGCAAAAAACTAAAGAACTTTTGTTTGTCTGGAAATTTCTATTTAGAAATAAGAAAAAATTTGATCTGGTACATAATTTCGGCCGACTGGCATATCTTATCCCAATACTCAATGAATCTGTAAAAAAAATAATGACTTACGGCAGGCCAGTATCAAAAAAAGGAATAAAAACAATAACTGCACTACCTTATAAAAATCTAACATTTACAGCATGTAGCAATTATTGTGTAACAACAGGAAATGTAGCTGGTTTATGGAAAACGGTTTATAATGCAATAGATTTTTCAAAATACCAATTACGGGAAAAAGTGGCTACTGATGCACCACTGATGTTTTTAGGGCGACTTGATAAAGTTAAGGGTGTTCATCATGCTATAAATGTTGCCATACAATCGGGGAGTAAATTACTTATTGGAGGCAATATTCCCGATACAAAGGATAATTTAGAATATTACGAAAAAATGCTTAAACCTTTCTTTGATCAAAAACAAATTATATATCTAGGTGCCTTGAACGATTATGAAAAGAATAAATATTTAGGCATATCAAAAGCGCTACTTTTCCCAATTGATTGGGATGAGCCATTCGGAATGGTCATGATTGAAGCAATGGCTTGTGGCACCCCCGTAATTGCATATAATAGGGGTTCTGTAAAAGAAATAGTAAGTGATGCTGAAAATGGATTTATAATAAACAATGAAGATGAAATGTTGAACAGTTTGAGAAGTATCGAAAAAATAAGCAGAAAAAAGTGTAGACTGATAGCCGAACAGCGTTTTGATGTAACGAACATTGCCCAACAATATCTTTCATTAATAAAATAGGTTTGAAAAAAATCGTTTTGATCAGCTCTGGTCAGCCTTCATTAAACCCAAGACTTGTAAAAGAAGCAGATGCATTAATTGAAGCAGGTTACCAGTTGACAATTATCTATCAATATTGGAATGAATGGGGCTCAAAACATGATGTGGAATTATTCGAAAAGAAACAATGGGAAATTTATAGAATTGGAGGCAACCCTACTGATGGAAGATTAAGATATTGGTTTACCAGATTTCAACATAAAATTGGCCAATTTTTATATAAATCTTTTAATATTTTTTCAGATCATGCAATTGGCAGATCTACACCACAATTGATTAGCAAAGCAAAAAGCATAAAAGCAGATTTATATATTGCACACAACTTAGCTGCTCTTCCAGCTGCTGTATTAGCAGCTAAAAAAAACGATGCTAAATGTGGTTTTGATGCAGAGGATTTTCATAGAAATGAGGTTACCGACAACATTTTCGATTTGGATTTCAAGCTAAAAAAATATATAGAAGATAAATACATTAAACGGCTTGATTACTTATCTACCGCAAGTCCACTTGTTGGTGAAGCTTATTCGGAGATATACCCAAAACAAGAACCAATAACCATACTAAATGCTTTTCCTAAACAAGCAAGAAGTGGAATTAATCGAGTAGATGAGCACAAATTGAAACTATTTTGGTTTTCACAAACGATAGGCATTAATCGTGGAATAGAAAACATCATAAAAGCACTGTCTTTGATAAATGAAATAGTTATTGAACTTCATTTATTAGGAAACCACAGTAACAACATCAAAAATTATTTTTTGGAAATTGCTAAAAATTCTGGTTTTAATAACGATTTGATTTATTATTATACTCCTATTTCGGCCAACAAAATTTATGATTTTGCTTCCCAATTCGATGTAGGGTTAGCTGCAGAAATGACAATTCCTAAAAATCGAGATATTTGTTTAACCAATAAAATATTCACCTATGTTCAGTCTGGTTTAGCCATTTTAGCATCAAATACTTCTGCACAAGAAAAAATAATGGATGAGTTTCCAAACATGGGAATTATTTATGATCAATTTAACATTGAACACTTCGCAAATCAGATAAGACACTTAGCAGAAAATCGGGATACACTGAAAATGTACCAAACCAACTCAAAAAATTACGGAGATAGAGTTTTAAACTGGGAAACCGAAAAAATAAAATTTCTAACCTTAATAGCAAAACAGTTATATCAAACGTGAAGCGCCTACTTATAATTTCTCCACACTTTCCTCCTGTAAATGCAGCGGATATGCATCGTATAAGAACTAGCCTACCTTATTATAAGGAACTCGGTTGGACAGTAGAAATTGTAACTGTAGATGATAGGTATGTTGATATTGTTAAGGATCCATTACTAATGGAATCAATACCAAAAAACATCCCGATTCACAAAACAAAAGCGTTATCAAAAAAGTGGACATCAAAATTAGGGTTGGGAAGTTTAGCGCTAAGATCATTTCTATACTACAGGTATAAAGTTAATCGTATACTAACTCACAATAAATTCGACCTAATTTATTTTTCAACCACCGAATTTCCCATCTGTGCATTAGGCGCTTACTGGAAAAAAAAGTATGGTGTACCGTATGTAATAGATATGCAAGACCCATGGCATACAGAATATTATAAAGACAAACCTAAAAACCAAAGACCTAAAAAATATTGGTTTTCGTATCGCCTGCATAAATACCTCGAGCCAAAAGCCATGCAATATGTAGATGGAATAACCAGCGTTTCTGAAAGCTATATCGAAACATTGAAACAGAGGTACATTCATTTAAACAACAAACCCACAAGAAAAATAATTTTTGGAGCATTTGATTTTGATTTGGAGATCGCTCAAAAAAATTACGATAATTTAAAACTTGGCTACAATGAAAAGGCAGATAAATTTAACTTGGTCTACATTGGGAGAGGTGGTTATGATATGCGAGATGCTGTTAAACTTCTTTTCGAAGCATTTAAAAAAGGAATAAAGGAAAATTCCGAATTATTTAAGAAATTCCATTTTCATTTTGTTGGCACTAGTTATGCTTCATCAGGCAATGGAGTACAAACAATTTATCCTTATACAAAATCAATAGGATTATCTGAATATGTTACGGAGCATACAGATAGAATTGGCTTTTACGAAACCATTAAAACTTTACAAAAAGCAGATGGCTTAGTCATTATAGGATCCAATCAAGCTGCATACACTGCTTCTAAAGCATCAACTTATATTTTAACCCAAAAGCCTTTGTTGGCAATTTTCAATAAAAATAGCAGTGTGTATTCATTTATTGATGATTGTAATACTGGCCATTTAATTGCATTGGGTGATGATATAAAAAAAGCATACAACTGCCTATCTAAATACTTATCTCAAGTAAAAGACAAAATTATGCCAATAACAAATTGGCAGGCTTTTGAGCCTTACACTGCTAAATCATTAACAATTGAGCAAGTAAATTTATTTAACGAGATTGTTAATCAAAAAAACCAATTCATTTTAAACCCTATTTGATTTAAAATTAAACTTTAGTTTCGTCTAATGCTTTTGGCCGTTAAAAGAATCTTTTATTTTATCAATCACCATCCCCTAGCAAAAAGACATCTGTTTAAAGCATATACCAAATTTTTATGGTGGCAAATTAGATCAAAAACATTTAAAAATTTAATTGCAATTCCATTTATTCACGAAACTAAATTCTACGCAAAAAAGGGCTTAACTGGGATAACGGGAAATATTTATACCGGTTTACACGAATTTGAGGATATGTCTTTTTTACTTCATTTTCTTAGAGCAGAGGACACCTTTTTTGATGTTGGAGCTAATGTTGGATCTTATACAATTTTAGCATCTGGTGTAAAAAAGGCTAAAACGATTGCGTTCGAACCTATTAAAGTTACATGGGATATATTGAGCAAAAACGTAATGCTTAATCATTTAGAAGATTTGGTTATTTGCAGAAACAATGCGGTTGGTAGTGAAGAAAAGGATTTATATTTTACCGATAACCAAGATACAACCAACCACGTGGTTACTTCTATTCAAGAAAACAGTAGCGTCGTAAATGTGATAACGCTTAACTCATTTTACAAGGAACATAAGCCAAATCTTATTAAAATTGATGTAGAAGGTTTTGAAAATGAAGTAGTAAATGGCGCTTCACAACTATTAAATGATAATCAATTAAAAGCTATTATTATAGAATTAAATGGTAGTGGAGAAAGATATGGCTACTATGAAAAGGATCTGCACCAGCATTTAACAGATCATTTCTTTTTTCCCCATAGTTATGATCCGTTTAAGAGAGAATTGGTTCGTTTAAATTCATTTGGAGGATTTAATACCATTTATATTAGAGATATAGATTTTGTAAGAGAGCGGTTGCGAACTTCACTTCCGTTTAATGTTTTTAACGAGTCTATTTGATATGAAAAGGCTTGCAATAATTACAACACACCCAATTCAATATTATGCTCCGGCCTTTAGGCTACTGACTAAGGGTATAATATTAAAAGTTTTTTACACTGGTGGCCGACAATTGGTCAACCAGTTTGATAAAGGCTTTAACAAAAAAATTGAATGGGATATCCCTTTATTGGAGGGTTATGATTACGAGTTTTTAGAAAACCACGCTAAAGACCCAGGAACACACCATTTTAAAGGGATTAGCAGTCCAAAAGCGATTGAAAATATAACTGATTACAAACCCGATTCAATTTTAGTTTTCGGCTGGGCATTTCAAAGCCATTTAAGGATTATTAGACATTTTAAAGGTAAAGTCCCTGTCTATTTTAGGGGAGATTCAACTTTAATTGATCAAAAATTCGGCATTAAATCCAACTTAAAAAAAATATTCATATCCTGGGTTTATCATCATATCGACATTGCTTTTTATGTAGGCAAAAAAAATAAAAGTTATTTTAAGCGTTATGGATTAACTGATAAGAAACTGAGATTTTCTCCTCATGCAATAGACAACGATCGATTTAGCATAGATAGAAAAAAAGATGCAGCTGAAATTAGAAAAACTCTGAAGATAGGACAGAATGATCTGTTAATCTTATTCGCTGGAAAATTAGAATCAAAAAAAAACCCAGAGTTGTTGTTACACGCTTTTTTTGAATTAGATTTACCTAACGTACATTTGTTGTTTGTCGGGAATGGAGAATTGGAGGAAGGTTTAAAGTTGAAAGTTGAAAGTTTAGAGCAAAAGTCCGAGGTCGGAAGTCCGAAGTTTGAAGAACCTATCTCCATTAAAGATTTAAATACACCGAACGTCCTTCGACGGGCTCAGGATGACATAGAAGTTCAAAGTTCAAAGTTTAAAGTTCAAAGTTTAGCGTTTATTCCTCCACCGCCCTCCTCTACAAGCGGATATAGCAAATCGCTTAAAGAAAGAATTCATTTTATGGATTTTCAAAACCAAACCCAAATGCCTGCAGTTTATCAGGCCTGTGATTTATTTTGCTTACCATCTAAAGGCCCTGGCGAAACTTGGGGATTAGCCGTAAATGAGGCTATGGCCACTGGTAGAGCAATCTTGGTATCGGATCAAGTTGGCTGTGCTTCGGATTTAGTGAAACCTAAAATTAATGGTGATGTATTTAAGTCGGGAGATTTAACAGATTTGAAAACCAAACTGGTTTATTTGGCTACTAATAAAAATGAGCTTAGCAAATTAGGAGAAGCCTCTAAAAAAATAATCGAAGATTGGTCTTTTGAAAAGCAAGTTAGCTTCTTCTTAGAGGCCTTTAAATCCTAAATATGCAACCTAAAAATCCAATTCAAACTATACTCATTTTATATATCCCCATAGCTTTCTCCTACTTTTTGGTTAACAGCCCAGTTATATCTTATTTTGTGGCTTGGGGAGGCTCGCTTTTTATTTTCTATACTACCTGGTTTTCGCCCGCAGCATATTACGATCATTCGATCCCGGTTTATAAGCAGATTATGCGTCCAATTTTCTTAACTCAATTCATTTTTGCTGGTTTTATGTGCAGCACTTCCATCTTTTACTTTATGGATCATTTGGGTTATCGTTATTTAACCGAACTGAATTACGGTGCACAATTTAAAGAAAGCGAACAAACGGATTTAATTGCAACAGCGCAAAGGCTTAGTTTATTGGCCCATGCAGCTATGACAAGTGGCTTAATCTTAGCTATGAATCCCGGGAAGAAGAAAACAAAATTTACTCAGGCTTTTCAGAATAACGATTTCTTAATCTGGCTAGGAATTATTGTCTTTGGAATTGGATCTATTTGTCAGCAAATATCTGGTTTAAGCCAAATCGCTATCCCATTAACTACTGTGGGAATTTCTTGTGCTGCTATACTCTTTGTTAAAGGAGTTATTCATAAAAATATCCATTACCTAGGTATTGGCGGTGCTATTTTTATTTTAAACTTTATACACGCTTCTCTATCCGGTTATAAAGAGCCAATTATTATAAATGTTATTGTTTTGGCATGTGTATTTTTTCCTTATTATAAAAAAACAATTATATATCTCGCACTTCCCGTAGGCTATCTCTTACTTTATTTTTTACCCACATACAACAATACTGTTAGGCAAAGTTGGAGCGGAGAGATTAGTGCAGAGGAAGCACAAAGCCAAGCATTTACAAATCTTAATCAAAATAACGAAACAGAAATAGAAGAAACCAATTGGGGCTTTTTAACTCGGCGTTTAAGTGAAATGGAAATGTTTACTCAATTTATTGACTATGTACCTGAGAAGCATAACTTTTATGGCTGGGAAATTATTATAGACTCTTTCGAAGCCTTAATTCCTCGAGTATTTTGGTCGGAAAAGCCCAATATGGAAACTATATCCATGCAAAGAGTTTATGATGCGGGTGTAGCATACAAAACGTCTTCCGTTTCGGCCAAAACCAGACCTGTTGTTGATGCTTATTTAAGCTGGGGAATTCCTGGTGTGTTTTTCTGTATGCTTATCTATGGTTTGTTAACTCAATATCTTTGTAATGTTGCCGAAGAAATATTTGGTGGATACGAATTGGGCTGTGTGATTATATTTAATAGTATTTTTCAAACGCTATGGCGGGGCAATAACTTTGAGTTTATGTTTAACAATATTTTTTATGGATTCATTATTATGTGGGCTTTGTTTTATTTGCTGAAGACCTTGAAAGTATTGAAGCCGGTTTATGGTTAGAAATTCAAATAAATACCTCCCCCTGCACCCTCGGGATGGGAAATAGCAGGATGCTTAAAAAATATAAACATTTATAAACTGACGAAATTCTGCCTTAACGCAATCCTTTAAAATTTCGTAAGTTAGTTAACCTAGAACTGACGAAATTCATCCCCAACGCAATCCTTTAAAATTGATTAAAAGCTATAGAAAAAGCCTCCCACTGCCCCCTCCAAAGGGGATAGCAGGATGCTTAGAAAAAATACAAATTTTATAAGTTAGTTAACCTAGAACTGACGAAATTCTGCCTCAACACAACCTTTTGAAATTTTGTAAGTTGGCTTAAAAATGAAAATTATCCACGTTACTGCTTCTTATAAACCTGCATATATCTATGGTGGCCCAATACAATCTGTAGGGAAGCTGTGTGAGGCTTTGCAGAATTTCTCAGCAAATGATGATACTTTTCGACAAGCTCAGGATGACCACTTTAACATTGAGGTTTTAACAACTACGGCAAATGGTAAGGAAGAGCTTAATGTTGAAGCTGTAAAACCACAAATTGTTGAAGGTGTATCTGTAACCTATTTCAACAGGTGGACAAAAGATCACAGCCACTTTTCGCCTGGATTGTTATTGGGGTTAAGAAAAGTGCTTCGACAAGCTCAGCATGACAATATAGTAATTCACATCCATGCTTGGTGGAATCTGGTTTCGATCTTAAGTTGTTGGGTAGCAAAATGGTATAAAATTCCAGTACTATTATCTCCTAGAGGGATGCTCACGAGTTATACCATTGGTAATAGAAATTCCATTTCCAAAAAAATCCTGCACAGCCTTGTTGGTAAAAAACTGCTAAAATACATTCATATTCATGCAACGAGCGAACAGGAAAAAGCAGATATTTTAAAAATTATTCAGCCAAAAAGTATAACCGTGATTTCGAATTTGGTTGGTTTTAAGGAGGAAGTATCAAGTCGTGCGTATCAAGTAGTGGGTGCACCATTTCGAATTCTTTTCTTATCGAGGATTGAAGAAAAAAAAGGTCTTGATCTTCTTTTTGAAGCACTTGGACTATTAGATTTTTCATGGTCTTTGGGTATAGCAGGATCGGGGAAAGAAAACTATGTGGAAAGCTTAAAGGCCAAAGCTGAAAGCCTGGCGCTTAATGACCGAATCACATGGCTGGGACAGATTGCAGATGAAGATAAATTTAAGTTAATGCAAAATTTTGATCTGCTGGTTTTACCTTCGCACAATGAAAATTTCGCCAACGTGATTGTCGAAAGTTTAAGTGTTGGTACCGCTGTTTTGGTATCTGAATATGTTGGTCTGGCAAATTATGTTCGGGATAAGGATTTAGGATGGGTAAGCTCCTTAGACCCAATTGAAATTAGCGAACAAATTACCGCATCTTACAGAAACACCAATAAAAGGATACATATCCGTGACACTGCTCCATCTATTATTAGGCAGGATTTTAATGATGAAGTGCTTGTTGAAGCATATATTAATTTATACAATAGCATTTTAAATGGCTGAATATAAAGATTACGGTTACTCGGATAACCAGGCTACCCATGCCCACGGATATATTACAGATCCCATATTAAGACTCCTAAACACAGAAAAAAATAAATCGATTTTAGATCTGGGATGTGGGAATGGCGCCTTAGTGAATCTTTTAATCGACAAAAACTTTAACGCCTATGGCACAGATGCTTCACTAACCGGGATAGAAATTGCTTCCAGAATTTATCCTAATCGCTTTGCAGTACAAGATCTTTCATCTGATGATCTACCCTCTTCTCTAAAACAAATTAATTTCGATACCATTATTTCAACCGAAGTAATTGAGCATCTATATGATCCAAGAAAGTTTATTGGTTTTTGCAAAAACGTGCTTCAGCGAAATGGTGGCGGAGAAATTATACTGAGCACGCCCTATCACGGCTACTTAAAAAACCTAGTTTTGGCTATTGCTGGTCATTGGGATAAACATGCAAATCCGCTTTGGGATGGAGGACATATAAAATTATGGTCTAAAGCAACAATAACCATGCTTTTAGAGGAACAGGGATTTACAGTTACCGATTTTGTAGGCTGTGGCCGTTATCCATATTTATGGAAATCTATGGTTATAAAAGCGAGAATTTAGATATTTGCAGAAAGCTATGATCCGTAGGTTTCAAAGATTCCTCGTTACGCTCGGAATGACAACTATAAAATGAACAAAAATTTCAGTTTTATAATTTTAACTTATAACGAAGAAGTTCATTTGCCTAGGCTCATGGAATCAATCAAAGCTCTTCGGGCACCTATTTTTGTTTTAGATAGTGGAAGTACAGATGGTACAGTAGACATCGCATCTGAATACGGTGCTACAATAAAAACAAATCCTTTTTTAAATCACCCGAAACAATGGGATTTTGCACTTCGTAATTTCGAGATTATAACACCTTGGATCATTGGTTTAGACGCAGATCAAACGTTAACGCCATCACTTTTTAAATTGCTTAACGATTTTAAAACGGAAGATTATAACGATGTTAATGGCATTTACTTTAACCGAAAAAATTTCTTTCAGGGCAAGTGGATTCGATTTGGTGGTTATTATCCATTTTATCAGCTTAAAATGTTCCGTAAAGGCGTTGGCTTTTCAGATCTTAATGAAAACATGGATCATCGCTTTATTACTTCCGGAAAAACGATCATCTGGAAAAATGGCTATCTTTTAGAAGAAAACTTAAAAGAAAACGACATCAACTTCTGGCTTGCCAAACACCAGCGTTATAGTGATTTAATTGCCGAAGAAGAAGTGGAACGAATGAAAAATATCAGAGCTCAAAGTTTAAAGCCTGCATTGTTTGGAAACCCAGATGAACAGCGTGCCTGGCTAAAAAGGCTTTGGTGGAAACTTCCCTTAGGATTTAGGCCCTATTTATATTTAAGCTATCGCATGATTTTCAAACTCGGTATTTTAGATGGTTCTACCGGAATAAAATTTCATTATTTACAGGGATTTTGGTTTAGGCGCCTGGTTGATCGAAAAATCAGAAAACTAAAAATCAGAAACGGTTTATAGCTGGAGGTTTGACTTCTAATTTTAAAGCTATTGCTCCAAATCAAAAATCGATAAAATTAGTCTTATCTTTAGCCATTTCAATTTGATATGAACGAGATCGAACTTAAACAAGCGAAAAGACAAGCTGATAGAAAAGCACTTAAATTTATTGTTGCTTTATTTATTCTCTATATTTTATTTAGTCAGGGAAATTTATTTATGAACAGTGTAATGAGTCCTGGTTCCCGCTTTTATAATGCTTTTATTGCTGATCATTTTAATTACATTCAGGGGCTAAAAACAGCCCTTATCGTACCAGCTGTCTGGATTATCAAACTTTTCGGTTTTTATGCCATCTACAACGATTCTGATGTAATGGTGGTTGCTGGACCCTATCTGCGTATTAATTATTCTTGTTTAGGTTTGGGTGTCATGAGTTTTTTAACTGCCTTCGTACTTGCTTTTCCAGCACCCTGGAAATCCACATTTAAGATGATGATCATCGGGTTAATTACCATTTATGTTTTAAACATTTGCAGAATTGCAGGCTTGGGTGTTTTATTAGGCTTTTTCCAATCGCAGAGAAATAATTTTACCTATCATCATGAAATCTTCAATATCATTGTTTACATCTGCATTTTTGTAATGCTGTATATTTGGATTAAAAAAAATACACGGTCAATTCTGCCGGAAAGTAAAGTGGAAAATACTGAATTAGCAGAATAATCTTTTGGAAAAAACGCAGTTAAATAAAGCCTTTAACACCGGCACTTTCCAGATTGGTGCTTCTACCCTGAAGCAATTTTTATGGTATTGTACATCTGTCTTTTTTTTTAAAAGTGGCCTAATTCCTTTTAGCAACATCCTTGTTTTTGTTCTTCGTTTATTCGGTTCAAAAATTGGAAAAGAAGTGCGTATTAAACCGGGAATCCACATTAAATACCCTTGGAAGCTGACTATAGATGATTATTCTTGGCTGGCCGATTGCTACATTGAAAACCTTGATTGGGTAAAAATTGGAAAAAATTGCTGTATTTCCCAACAAGCGATGCTCATGACGGGAAATCACGATTATGGCAAGAAAAATTTCGATCTTATGGTAAAGCCAATTACTTTAGAAGACGGCGTTTGGATTGGTGCTTCTTCAAAAGTTTGCCCTGGAATTACACTTTACAGTCATTCTGTCTTATCTCTGGGCAGTGTTGCCACAAAAAATCTGGAAGCTTATGGAATTTATCAGGGAAACCCGGCGCAGTTTATAAAAGAGCGCAAAATTATTTCATAAATAGCGCTTCAAATTAATTTCTGTTTATAAAATTCTAATAATTATAAACAATCACCTCAAATTTTAGCTCTCCATAGCTAGTCTTTTAAAATGTTTGACTTATATCAAGTCAAAAGTGTTTCAAAACCCCTTTCTACGACAATTTTTAATTTTAACAAAGAATTATATTCCGATATTTATGGCGTCTATCTGTGTAGTTAAAGAACCGATGCTGTTAAAATATCATGAACATTCTTAGGAATAATTACACCATATCATCTCACCTTATATTCGGCACTTTCGTTATCGGAATTGCCAATCTGTTTATTTACGATCCCGAAAGCACCACTGATTTTATCATGATTGGCTTGGTACTTACCTTGCGCTACGTTTTAGCGGTAATGATTAAGAGAAGGTTTGCCTGGAGTTTTTATCTGATGATTATATTATTGATTAGAAGTGTTTACCGCTCGGTTTATATCATCGATAATATAAATGTTAACCCAATTGCGAAAGTTAATGTGGTTATACAGCTTTTGATGTCATTAATGGCTTTTGGCCTTTTGTTTATTATCCCAAAACTGAAAAAATTAAGAAGTGCAAAAAAGAGCAAACCGGAGGTATATCCAGATTCTGACATGCCCTTAAATTTACAATAAATCTATTTAGATTTTTTCAATTGTAATGCAAACGCCTTAGTTTGTAAATTATCTTACTAAAAACTTGATAATCTTTTTATTTTTCGTAAATTACTTATAACCAATATATAAAGTTATGAGTTTGTTAAAAAAAATACAGCAATGGGGAGATTTACATCACCCAATCTGGCTCGACTATTTAAGAATAACATTAGGACTTATACTCATCTGGAAAGGTGTAATGTTTGCAACCCATCTAGAATCTTTTAACCATTTAATGCGAGGCGCAGCTCTTGGAACCGCATTATCGATAAGCATATTTGCGCATTTAATTATATTATTACACTTAATTGGCGGTCTTGCGATTGCTTTAGGCACACATACCCGACTTTTCTGTTTATTCAACATACCCATTCTTGTTGGAGCTGTTTTCTTTATAAATCTATCGCAAGGGATTTTTGTTCCTTACTCTGAATTTTGGTTTTCGACATTTGTTTTGGCAGGATTAATTTGTTTCTTAATTGAAGGGAATGGAAGATTGTCGGTTGAGTTTTATGCTAACCCAGGTATTAGTTCAGGTAAGAAACAGGCAAGCTGATTTGTTTGACATATTCCGCAGGATATGCAGTTTTTAGAGTTAATGAGGTTTTATAAGCCTCATTAGTTATTTTAATGGATTAACATCAGTATTTAAATTTAAGACTGACGAAGTTTTCCCATGCTCCTCCCTCCAAAACTTCGTAAGTCAATAGCGCAATTATTTTAGGGATAATGAGGTTTTATAAGCCTCATTAGTTATTTTAATGGATGACATCCGTATTTAAATTTAAGACTGACGAAGTTTTCCTAAACTCTGCCCTCCAAAACTTCGTAAGTCGATAGTGCAATTATTTTAGGGATAATGAGGCTTTGTAAGCCTCATTAGTTATTTTAATGGATTATATCCGTATTTAAATTTAAGACTGACGAAGTTCTCCAATGCTCCTCCCGCCAAAACTTCGTAAGTCTATAGCGCAAATATTTGACTTAGGATGCGCTAATACTAACATTTTGTAAAGCAAGTTAAGTTGAGATTAAAATTTAAGACTGACGAAGTTTTCCAATGCTCCTCCCTCCAAAACTTCGTAAGTCGATATAAATTCTAAGGTGAAGGTTTGTGTCTTCACGAAGCATGTTTTAATTATCAAGATTAAGACTGACGAAGTTTTCCCATACTCCTCCCGCCAAAACTTCGTAAGTCGATAGTGCAATTATTTTAGGGATAATGAGGCTTTGTAAGCCTCATTAGTGATTTTAATGGATTATATCCGTATTCAAATTTAAGACTGACGAAGTTTGCCTATACTCTTGCCCTCCAAAACTCCGTAAGTCGATAGCGCAAATATTTTAGGGATAAAGAGGTTTTGTAAACCTCATTAGTTATTTTAATGGATTATATCCGTATTTAAATTTAAGACTGACGAAGTTTTCCCATACTTCGCCCTTCAAAACTTCGTAAGTCGATAGGGCAGTTATTTAAGAAGATCCTTAATAATTACCCAAACATTTTCTGCCAAAATCTTATCGCCTTCCGCTGTTGGATGAATTCCATCGGCCTGATTTAACTTCGGAACACCACCTACTTTATCTAATAAAAATGGGATCAAAAGCATTTTATTTTTGCTGGCTAAAGCTGGGAACATATTTTTAAAATCTGAGGCATATTTTGCGCCCATATTTGGGGGAACCTGCATTCCTGCCAGTACCATTTTTGCCTCTGGATATTTAGATTTAACACGATCGATTATATCCTGTAGGTTTTTTGTTGTTTCTATAACCGGTAATCCCCTCAGTCCATCGTTCGCCCCGAGTTCCAACACAAAAATATCTATGGGTTGCTTCAACAACCAATCTATTCTGGCCTTGCCTGCGGCAGAAGTTTCTCCGCTTAAACCTCCATTGATTACTTTATAAGGTAATTTTAACGAATCAATTCTATTCTGTATTAAAGCAGGATAAGCTTCTGTTGGGTCAAGCCCGTAGCCGGCCGTTAAACTGGTTCCAAAAAAAAGGATATTTTTCATTTCAGCTTCCCTTTTCGGAGCTTTATCGTCAACCGAATCTAAAGTTTTATCATTGCCCGTTTTATTCTGTCCATTTCCGCATGAAGCGAACACAACAGCCAAAACAAATAAGCCCATTAAGCGTTTTCGTAACATATCTCTTAAATGTATCTCTAATTATAAAACCAGTATAACATAATTGATTATCTTATGTTTGGTTAAATCTAAACGCAAATCCTTTAAATAAATTCTAATTTGGAAAGCATATTAAACATTCGAAATGTAAGCAAAATTTATCAAAGTGCCGGGCGGGCGCTTACCGTTTTAGATCAGATTAATTTCTCTATATCAGCTGGTTCAACAGTAGCCATTACTGGCCCATCGGGTAGTGGAAAAACAACCCTTTTAGGTTTGTGTGCCGGATTAGATCGTGCCAGCAGCGGAACGGTTGAGCTTAATCAAATTGCTTTAGAAAAACTTAACGAAGATGAAAGAGCAGCCGTTCGAAATCAATATGTGGGGTTTATATTTCAAAACTTTCAGCTTCTGCCCACATTAACGGCACTAGAGAATGTTATGGTTCCATTAGAGTTAAGAGGAGTCAAAAATATTAAGGCACATGCGCTATCGCTTTTAGATAAAGTTGGTTTGGCCGATCGTTCTCATCACTACCCTGTTCAGTTATCTGGTGGAGAACAACAACGTGTTTCTTTGGCTAGGGCATTTTCTAATCAGCCGGCTCTACTTTTTGCAGATGAACCAACTGGAAATCTGGATGCCGAAACGAGCGAAAAAGTTATTAAACTTCTTTTCGATTTAAATAAAGATGCCGGAACAACTTTGGTTATCGTAACCCACGATCTTGATTTGGCTGCCAAAACTGGTCGAACAATAAAAATAAAAGGTGGGGTAATCCTGTCAGATGAAAGCCCAAGTTATGTCTAAAAACAAGTTGCCCAATCAGCATATCCCTTTTTCCTGGTTATTTAAAATGGCTTGGAGAGATAGTCGCAAAAACCGATCGCGATTGCTTTTATTTATTTCCTCTATCGTTCTAGGTATTGCTGCGTTAGTTGCTGTCTATTCTTTCAAAGATAATTTACAGCGAGATATTGATAGTCAGGCAAAAGAGCTTACCGGTGCCGATTTGATTCTGGAAAGTAGGAAAGGCGTTACCAAAGCCATGCAAAAAATGCTCGACACGCTGGGCGATGAACGATCTCAAGAAAAGACTTTTGCCTCGATGGTTTACTTCCAAAAAAACGGAGGAAGCCGATTGGTGCAGATGAAAGCTTTACATGGCCAATATCCTTATTATGGTTCAATAGAAACCATTCCAATAAGTGCGGCTAAAACTTTTCAGGCTGATAGAACAGCTTTGGTTGATCAAACTTTAATGCTTCAATTTGATGCCAAAGTTGGCGATTCGATTAAAGTTGGCGACTTAAACTTTAAAATTGCTGGAACCTTAACCAAAGCGCCCGGGCAAACCGGAATCTCTTCAAGCGTAGCACCAACGGTTTATATTCCATTGAAATATCTTGATCAAACTAATTTAATTAAAAATGGAAGCCGAATCAGCAGCAAGTTCTATTATAAATATAATAATCCTGCCGGTATTGAAGCTTTGGTTAAAAAGTTAGAACCAAAACTCGAAAAAGAAGGCTTTGATTCTGATACAGTTGAATCAAGAAAAGAACAAACCGGAAGATCTTTTAAAGACGTCAATCGGTTCTTAGCTTTATCTGGTTTTATTGCGCTCTTACTCGGTTGTGTAGGTGTAGGAAGTGCAATCCATGTTTACATTCAAGAAAAACTAAACGCCATTGCAACACTGAGATGCCTAGGTTTAAAATCTAGAGATGCGTTTCTAATTTACCTCATCCAGATTTTTTTCATTGGATTAATCGCTTCACTAATTGGGGCAGTTTTAGGCACGGGAATTCAGTTTTTGCTTCCATTGGTTTTAAAAGACTTTCTACCGGTTGAAATTACCATGCAGATTTCTTGGCTTGCGGTTGGACAGGGAATTTTGTTGGGCCTAATTATTTCGATACTTTTTGCCCTACCTTCTCTTTTATCGGTAAGAAAAATTTCTCCTTTAAATGCAATAAGAGCTTCTTTTGAAAAATCATCTGGAAAAAACGATCCCTTAACCTGGTTCGTATATCTTTTAATGGGCATTTTTGTTTTGGGTTTTACCTACCTGCAAATGAAAACCTGGATACAAACATTAGCCTTTACGTTAAGCATTGCTTTTGCTTTTATTCTGTTAATTGTTTTTTCTAAAATCTTAATGTTTTTGGTAAGAAAATTAATCCCAAGTTCTTCAAGCTATCTTTGGCGCCAGGGTTTTGCAAATTTATACCGACCGAATAATCAAACTTTAATGCTTACCGTTTCCATTGGTTTATCTACGGCCTTTATTTGTACGTTGTTTTTTGTACAAGGCATTTTGATGAATCGGGTTACGCTTTCATCAGGAAATAATCAATCGAATATGGTTTTATTTGATATCCAAAACACGCAAAAGCAAGGTTTAGATAGTTTAACCCAATCTTTCAAATTGCCTTTAATGAATCAAGTGCCTGTTATTACCATGAGAATTGAAGAAATTAATGGTAAAAAAGCAAGTGCCGACAGCAACAACCGTGGTGCGTTTAGAAATGAAATCAGGGCAACTTATCAGGATACCTTAACGGTTGCCGAAAAAATAACCGAGGGAAAATGGAGCGGAAAAACAGCAGCAAATGAAACGGTATTTATTTCGTTAGATCAAAGTTTTGCCAAGAGAATAAAAGTTGGCATAAATGATAAAATAGTTTTTAATGTACAGGGCATGCTTATTCCTACTGTTGTTGGAAGTTTAAGAGAAGTAAACTGGAGTAGAATGCAGACCAATTTCAGGGTAGTTTTTCCAACCGGTGTGCTCGAGGAAGCGCCACAGTTCCATGTATTAATGACGCGGGTTCCATCAAGCGAGGTATCTGCAAAATTCCAAGGCGCTGTCGTTCAAAAATTTCCAAATGTATCGGTTATCGATTTGGATTTGGTATTGAAACTGCTGGATGAACTTTTAGGAAAAATTGGATTCGTAATTCGGTTTATGGCCGGATTTAGCATGGCTACTGGATGGATTGTTTTAATTTCTGCAGTACTTACCAGTAAAAACCAGCGGATTAAAGAAAGTATTTTATTGAGAACAATGGGTGCAAGTAGAAAGCAGATTTTAAGGATTAATGCCATAGAATATTTTTTTCTTGGTGCTTTCGCCTCAGGTGCAGGATTAATTTTGGCCATTGCCGGCAGTTGGGCACTAGCCAAATTTAGTTTCGATTCGGTTTTCATTCCACCTGCCTTACCTACCATTTTACTTTTTGGATCAGTAGTTCTACTTGTTGTAATTACGGGTATTTTAAGCAGCAGAAACGTAATCAACCAGCCACCGCTAAAAATATTAAGAAATGAGGGAAATTAAATTCTCGAGTTAACTGATTTCTTTTTAGAAACAGAAGATTAAACTTTTCTACTCATCTTCTGTTTCTTTAATAAAAGATGAATTCTAAATACAATAAAATCCTCATTGCCCTCGCTATAGGTGCTGTTGCCCTAAAGTTCGTTTCTTGTACAGCCATCCCCAAAGGGGCAAAAGCTGTTAAGCCATTTAAAAAAGACAGGTATCTGGGAAAATGGTATGAAATTGCCAGAATGGATTTTAAGTTCGAAAAAAATCTTAATAACGTTACGGCCAACTATTCCTTAAATGAGGATGGATCAATAAAAGTGGATAATAGAGGTTATAATTACATTAAAAAAGAGTGGAAAGAAAGTATTGGCAAAGCGAAATTTGTAAAAGGTGAAGATGAGGCAAGATTAAAAGTTTCTTTTTTCGGTCCTTTTTACGCTGGCTACAACGTTATTCAAATAGATCCCGATTATAAATATGCTTTGGTAGCGGGCAACAATTTAAAATATCTATGGATTTTATCCCGCACGAAAGATATTCCAGATACCATTAAGTCGGTTTATCTGGATACTGCGAGAAAGTTAGGCTACGAAACTGGAAATCTGGTTTGGACAGCCCACAATTAAACCTTTAGATTACCGATTGATTCATCAATAGGTTTTAGCTACTTTTATATCATGATTAGATTAAATAACGATACGCCTAACGAGGTTTTGCAAGATGTGAAGATTGGTAGCATGGTTACCGATGCCTTTAGCAAAACCGGTTTGGTAGAAAGTATCGATATTAGTGATGATGGTTTATACCGCATTTATGAATTTAATCTCGTAACCGGAAGAACCATTACCGTAAAGAAATAAAGTTTAATCAGCCCTTATGTCGCTCCTTGTTCTACTTTTTGGGATTCTTTTACTTTTTGTATTGATTCTTAAAAAGATTAACCCAATGGTTGCGCTTTTATCCGTAGCAATTGTTACCGGTTTACTGCTCGGAATGCCTGCACAAAAGGTAATGGGATCCATTAGCAACGGGATAGGCAGTACACTTGGAAACATGGTAATGGTGCTTGCTCTTGGTGCCATGATGGGAAAGCTGATAGAAGATAGTGGATCAGCAAAGAAAATCGTATTCATTTTAATTAAAGCGTTCGGCACCAGGAATATTCAATGGGCTGTTTTACTTACCGGCTTTTTGGTCGGAATTCCTCTTTTTTATAATGCTGGGTTTGTTGTTTTAATTCCGCTTGTATTTGCAATCGCCTCAGCAACCGGCTTATCTAAATTATACATTGGCATTCCAATGGCTACCGCTTTATCGGTTACGCATGGCTTTTTACCCCCACACCCTGGTCCAGTTGCACTAGCTGGAATATTCCATGCAGATATTGGCAAAACATTAATCTATGGTTTAATCTTAAGTTTACCCATCGCTGTTATTGCTGGGATTTATTTTCCTCGGTTAACGGTTAATAGAAGTAAGTTTGCTTTAAATGCTGATTTCACACTTAACGAAGAACAGAATTTACCTTCTGGCTTTAAAAGTTTTACAACTGCACTATTGCCTGTTTTCTTAATTATTGTTGGGACTATTGGGAGCAGCGTTACAGCAGATTACCCCATAAAACCCATATTTGTCTTTCTGGCAGATCCTACGGCTTCACTATTGATTTCGGTTATTATAACCCTGTCTGTTCAAAACAGTTCGATTGTTAAAGCAATGGAATCTTGTGCTGAAGGTGTAAAAAGTATAGCCATGATTGTTTTAATTATTGCAGCTGGCGGCGCTTTTAAACAGATTTTAATTGATAGCGGGATGGGTGAAACGGTAAAACAACTAACGGGCAACTTAAATTTATCTCCGTTGTTGCTCGCATGGCTGATAACTGCATCATTAAGGGTAACGCTTGGTTCTGCAACTGTGGCAGCGCTTACCGCATCGGGAATGGTTCTACCTTTAATTGGACCGCACGCTTCTCCCGAATTAATGGTATTAGCTGTCGGCGCTGGAAGCTTAATGTTTTCTCATGTTAACGATACCGGATTTTGGATGTTTAAAGAATACTTCAATTTAACATTAAAGGAAACCTTCTTAACCTGGACCGCAATGGAAAGTATTGTTTCAGTTTTAGGATTAATTGGGGTTTTAGTTTTGAATCGATTTGTTTGATTAATAAAATGTATTGATGTATTTCGATAAGCTCAATGTGACAAAAATCTAAAAAGAGTGAATATTGGTGTAGCTTCATTTATCCTAATTCTTAACCCTGTTCTTTTCGCTGTCTGCTCCAGAAGATTCGTGTTTAGATGGTGTAGAAAAAGTTTTTCCAAATCGATAACTATAACTTAAAACGAATGTTCTAGAATCTTGTTTGTTTGTCCAGTTTGCATCTGTAGTGGCCAGATTATTGATTACGCCAACAAAAACACGATCTCTAAAAATATCACTGGCAGAAAGCTTTAAGGTACTTTTAGTAGATAATTTTTTCTGTACGGCAGCACCAAATTCGTGTACACTACCTAACAGAAACTGAACATTAGAAAACTTACTCTGATAACGAAAGTTAGCTTCTCCACTCCAAGTAGGGCTAAATTTTAGCTGGATTGTTGGGTTAAATCTAACATAAGCCCCATTGGTAACCAAAAACCCGGTATAAAAATCTGTTTTAGATTTCATTTGTGCCAGCTCTAGATAACTATGGAGCGTTAACCATTTTGTAAGATCTAAATCGGCATTAATCGATAAATTAAGAATACTCGTTTTACCAATGTTCGCTGGCCTGCTAAAGTAAGTTCCGTTTACAATCTCTATCGTTTCATTTACATCATCCTTAACCCAACTGTATCCAATTGTAGTGGTTACTTTGTTCTTATATGTGTGGGAAAGTTCTATGCTCTGTGTAAAAGCGGGGCGCAAGAATGGGTTCCCAACGTAATAGGTAAACTTATCCAAAGGAGAAAAAAACGGATTTAAATCCTGATAGTAAGGCCTGTCGATTCTTCTCCCATAGTTTAAGCCAAGTTCGTTATTGCCTGCAGTATCTAGTTTGTAAGAGAAATAAAGTGTTGGAAATAAACTTGTATAAGTTCGCTTAAAACTCGAATCGGGTTTTATTAAATTACCCAATTGATGCCCATTTGATACCGTATTTTCTAAGCGCAAACCAGCTTGCAGCGAAAATCGCTTTCCTTCCCTGCTTATATTTAGATAGGTTGCATTAATATTTTCGCGATAAATAAAATGATTGCTTTTTTGATAATCGATACTGCTATTATTATTTACGATATTCAAATAATCGGCCACGTTATCGGTTTTTGTGTAAGCTGTTTTTAAACCGGCATCCAATTTCCATCCTTTATTTAAGGGATGGGTATAATCTATCTTTGCGGTATAGATATCGATATTTGATGGTAAATTACCTGATAAAATATCCTGAGATTTAAGCGCCATATTGGCGAAATAGCTGTAATTATAATAGGTTTGCTCTGTTTTATTGTTGTAGTTTAAATAATCTGCATCAAAGGTTAAATCTCTTCCAGCCTTATTAAACTTATGTCTAAAATTAAGGTTGACACTTACATTTTTATAATGAATCTGATCTATATTTTCTGCCTTAATGATAGAGTCGGGCTGTTTTACCGAATTTAACAAATTGCTCGTATTATTATTTACCTGTGTAGAAATTCTATTCATCCCGGTAAAAACAAGTCCCCAGGTTGTTTTATCGGTGGCGTAATAATCCAATCCGGTTTTCAGGTTAAGCGTATTTCCGTGTCGCTTAAAGTAAGAGTTTTGATTAAAATAATATTTAGGGCTTTCATCATTGTTTTTATAGGTTCGGTTCAGATCAAGATCGGTAAAGCTGTTGTTTAAATTGTAACTCAGAATTCCAAAAATGTTGATCTTATTTTTCCGGTAATTGAAATTAAAACTATTATTGGATCTTGTTAACTCTCCTTGATTTAAGCTTAAATTTAACCCACCATTAAAGCCTGAAATTTTGGTCTTTTTTGTTTTGATGTTGATTACGCCAGCATTTCCTGCAGCATCATATTTGGCAGGCGGATTTGTCATTAATTCTATCTGATCTAATGAAGAAGATGGAAGCGAACGGAGGTAATTTTCCAAATCTGAGCCAGACAAATAAGTTGGCTTATCATCAATAAAAATACTTACGCCACTTTTCCCCTTCAGGCTTATGGCTCCATTCTGATCTACATTTACTCCTGGCGACTTACTTAAAACATCTAAAGCCGTGCTCCCTGCATTAGAGATTAGGGCATCAACATTTACAACCGTTCTATCAATTTTCCGTTCAGCAAAGGCTTTCTGACCAGAAATATTAACATCTTTTAAATTATTATCTGTGGTCTTAATTTTTATATCCAGCAAATTTATTTCTAATTGATCTGCTTGCAATTTTAATGTATCCGTTTTATAAATGGGAAAGCCGACTGCCGAAATCTTGATCAAATATTTACCATTGGCCAAATTACTGAAATTGAATATTCCATCGGTTTCTGTAAACACGGTCTTTACAAGAATTGAATCTTTAAAAAGTGCAACTGTTGCGTATTCCAGATTTTTATTGTTTATATCCTTTACCCGACCATAAATCTTTCCGCCAGGTTGTTGCGCATGAACAAAATTTGAGGCAAGAATTATCCATAAGGCTATTAAGGCCAATGTTTTAATCTTCATAAGTAGCGTTAGTGAATTTAAGGCTGGAAATTAGTTTTTGCCATCCACCTCGAAATTGTAGTAAAGAGCATGACTATCCTGTTTTAAATATTTAGACTTGTATTTTTGATGAAGATTGGCATTTTGTTTAACACCATTAACAATTAAGTCGTTCTTGTTCAATTGATAAGAGAGTTTGTTTGTATTCGTTATTATTCCATCTTTTAAAAGCTCATTATTAATTTCTGCGGTATAATCATGTCCATCGCCATTGGTTTCACTTATTATAGAAACTACACGTTCTGATCCTGTTTTTGTAACCGTTTTTGAAGTCGATTTTGCCCTATTGGCAGGTGGTAAAGGTGGCGTAGAATTATAGGTTGGTGGCGATGGTGGCGTAATTGGACTTACTGGCGTTCTAGGTGTTGGCGGTGTGGCCGGAGCAGCAGGTGTTGGTGGCACTGGGGGTACACTGCCATTATACAGCTGGCTATTTTTATTATACTGTTCAGCACGTTTTGCATACGCCTCAGCAGATTTTGCATATCGTTTTGCATCGGCTTCGTAACGCTTTTGAGCAGTTATATAATCTGCTTCCTCCCTATTTCGCTGTGCACCATTATTATTTTGGTTTTTATTGTTTTTTCGTTCCTCTTCAGCCCATTTCCTATCCGCCTCTGCCAATTTTTTATCTGCTTCAGCTCGTTTTTTATCAGCAATAACCATTTTGGCATCCTCCTTAATGAGCTTAGCATCTTCTTGTGCACGTTTTTTATCTTCAACAGAAATTGCCTTACTTTTTTCGGCAAGAATTTTTTCTGTTTTGATCATTTTTTCTTCGATCTCCTGCTCCATTTGGTCGGCAGATTTATTTTCAGAAACCTTAACTTTCTTTTTTGTTGTATCCTGAACAATTTGATGGCTATTTAAATTTTCAGATGAAGATTTTGCGTTGCCCACATTTTTAAATGCAGCTGTACATACCACTACAGAAACTAAAGCGATGGTTAATATTGTCTTTTCCATTTTATTTAATGTTGATTTAGTGTTGAATAACATTCTGCTTGCCCGGTGCAAGAGATTACTTTTTTTGCCCGTTACTGCCATTGCAAAAGCAGGCGAGATCGCTTTAAATTCTTGGCAGGAAATTAATGCCTGAACATAATTTTTTCTATCATTGACGCAGTTTATTGCTAAATCATCACAACAATGCTCCCGCTCCGTTTTTATCAAGTTTGATACCCAAAGCACCGCCGGATTAAAGAAGAATACGATTTCGATGAAGCTTTGTAAAACGTTTACCAAATAATCTCTACGCTTAATGTGTGCCAGTTCGTGAGCTAAGATGGCTTCTACCTCTTCATTAGATAAACTACTTAATAAGCCCAATGGAACCAAAATCAAGGGTTTAAAGTGGCCGACAACCATTGGTACTTTTGCTAAGCCCGATTGAACGATTCGGATTTTTTGATCAATCCTCAATCTTTGAGATAAAACCTCAAGCTTTGCTTCCCATCTTGCACCTGCAGGATAAGTTTTGTTGTTTCTTAAATGATGAATACCATTTAATCCAACCAAAAGCTGGATGCTTTTAATACAGATGATAAAGAACCAGATCAAAACAATTTGGTAAGCATAAGAATTCCACAAAGCGACCAAACTATTTAATCCTGATGACATGTTATATTGAACATCAGTTATTACCGGTTGGGCAATTTTGGTGTTTATGTCGGTATTAGGAATGGGATTTATTACTGAATGACCCGCACCCTGCAAAGGCTTTTGTACTTCGGAACCGAACACAACGAAAATTGATACCACAAAAAGAGATAAACAAATCGTGAGCAGATTATAGCGTAATATCGCTGTTGATTTCCTGGTAGAAAACATAACCAATCCGCTTGCCAATGCCAATAAAATGCCCAGCCAAAGCGAATGAAATAATGTTGCGCCTAAAGCATGCAACCAATTTTCTGGTAAGAGATCTATAAACTTAAATTCCATAACTGTGGTTCTTAAGGGATTTTAATTACAATTATTTCATGCTATCCAATAGTTTTTTTATCTCCTCAATCTCTGCCTTCGAGGTTTTTTCGTTTCCTAAAAGCTGCATCATTAATTGAGATGCAGATCCTTTATATAGCGTGTTTACAAAGCGATCTAACAATTGAACTTTGGTTTTTTCCTCTGCTTCAACCGGAATATAAATGTGCTTCATCTGACTTTCATCACGCTTTAAAATTCCCTTTTCAGTTAAAATTTGCATTTGCTTTAAGGTAGATGTGTAAATAACTTCCTTTTGCTCGTTTAACTTGTCGTTCACAAACCGTACTGTAGATGGACCAAATTCCCACAAAATCTGAAGAATTTCCAATTCTGCTTTTGTTGGTTCTGGCAAATTATTTTCAGGCTGCGTAATTTTCATATTTCAAAGGTACGATGTTTTTCGTACGAAACAATAGTTAGCTTTATTTTTTATATATTTTTTTCCCTTATTTATAAAAAACCTTGTTATTTCTACTGTAGTCGATATTCTAAATCAGATAATTATGTAAATATTTTTTAGAATGCTGTAAAGATTAAAGCGTAAAGGCCTCTAATTTTGCTGCACACAGAATATGGAAACCTATGAAATTGAAATTTAAACTGCTCAGCTTATTAATATTCGGACTCCTTTTTACTGCTAAGGCACAGCATGAAATGCATATGCCTGCCAAGAAAGATACCACTAAAAACAAAATTATGGATACCATGGAGATGGATCATAATATGCACAAAGTGGCTGGTGTAAAGATGGAATCGCCAATGAGTCATGCCTATTCATTAAATCTACCCATGTCTAGAAATGGTTCTGGTACAGCCTGGCTTCCAGATGCGGCTCCAATGTTTGGATTAATGTACCATTCTAAAAAATGGATGTATATGCTCCATGGAAATATTGCTTTACGCTATATCAAACAAGATCTTGCGGATAAAGGAAGCCGAGGAGCAGAAAAATTTGATGCTCCGAATTGGTTTATGTTTATGGGACAGCGCAAGCTTGGTGAAAAAGGACTTTTCCATTTTAGCTCGATGCTTTCATTAGATCGACTTACAGAAGGTGGCGCTGGTTATCCGCTTTTGTTCCAAACTGGAGAAAGCTGGAAAGGTGAACCTCTGGTTGATCGGCAACATCCACACGACTTATTTTCGGAACTATCTGTTGCTTATACTTATGCCTTCTCCAAAAGATCAGATTTTACCGTGTACTTCGGTTATCCGGCCGAACCTGCCTTAGGTTCTGTTGCTTTTATGCACCGCCCATCGGCGCTTTCAAATCCCGACGCTCCAATTTCTCATCACTGGAATGATGGAACGCACATCACTTTTGGAGTAGCCACATTGGGTTTTAGATACGATAAATTTAAAATCGAAGCTTCCACATTTACGGGCAGAGAACCCGATGAAAATCGTTTTGATTTTGACAAAGCCCGTTTCGATTCTTATAGTGCAAGATTGTCCTTCAACCCGAATAAAAACTGGGCCTTGCAGGTTTCTCGCGGATGGATCAAAAGTCCGGAAAGTTTGCATGGCGATGAAAATGTAAATAGAACCATTGTGTCGGCAATCTATGCATTACCTCTTGGAGAAAATCAAAATCTAAATGCAACTGCGTTATGGGGAATGAATAAAACTAAAGGACATGACGGCGAAAATGCAGTACTGATTGAAGGTGCCTATCGCTTAAAAAAGTTTTCGTTATACAGCCGGTATGAATGGGTTCAAAAATCTGTTGAGGAATTAAACCTAAATGAAAATATTTATGGGGAGCACTTGTTTGGTGTAAATGCGCTAAGCCTGGGCTTAAATTATGATGTTTTAGATCTGCGAAAATTTAAAACGGCAATTGGTGGTCAGGTTTCGTTTTACAAGACCAATGCTCTATTGAACAATCTTTATGGAAGAAACCCAATTGGAGCCCAGGTATTTATTAGAATATACCCATCCTTAATGAAAATGTAAAAGAGCTTGTATCTAAAATGAAACAAGCTCTTTATTTTAAATTAGTAAGTTTTATAAAGATTCTGCTCCGGCAGTTGCAACTGCATGGTCATCATCAACCGTACTTCCAGAAACACCAATTGCTCCAATAATTTCGCCAGATGAATTTTTTAAAATTACACCGCCTGGAAAAGTAATTAAGCCACCGTTTGAATGTTCGATATTAAATAAAGGCTGACCAGGCTGTACCAAGGGCGTTAATGCTTTGGTATCCATATTAAACCAATTGGCTGTTTTGGCTTTTTTCTGTGCAATATCTGCAGAGCCTAACCATGCACCATCCATTCTGGCAAAAGCCACCAGATTACTGCCAGTATCTACAATGGCAATATTCATTTTGGTGTTAATTTCTATTGCTTTGGCTTGGGCTACCTTGATTATGTTTTGAGCCTGTTCTAATGTAACATTCATATTTTATCCTTTTATTCAGTTAGTTATGTTTAATTGAACAAGGATATGGAATAAATGTTTCATTAGGGTTTAAACTTGATGAATTGAGAAAATATTTTTCTATTTAAGCGCTTTAATTATTGCGATGATATCTTCCTCTCCATAACCTGCTTCTGCATTTTTAAATGTCTCATATGCGGTTTTGGCCAATGGTGAAGAAATTCCTTCATCTTTTGCCAAACCAAGATCTTTTACAATATGCTTTAGCGCAAACGCAGCTTTGTAGTTATCTCCAATAATCGCATCACCTTTAATTTTGGTGAAAATATTTCCTATTGCAGCATTGTTAATTAAATTAAGCAAATCTGCCGTTTCAATCCCATTTTGATTTGCGAAAACAACCGTTTCTGCCAAGCCTTGTGCATACAGCGCAAGCAGTGAATTGATGGCCAGTTTTGCGGTATTACCTGCACCATAAGATCCAACAAGCACAGCGAGTTTACCAAGTTTTTCTAAAATTGGTTTTACCTTTTCAAAAATCTCCTCTTCACCACCAACCATAATTACAAGCTGTCCGGTTTCTGCCTGTTTAACACTGCCAGATACAGGCGCATCAAGGTAAAAACTCTCCTTATCTCTACATCTCCCAGCCATTTCTTTTGATATTTCTGGAGAAACTGTACTCATATTTATTATAATTTTGTCGGATGTTTTGGCTTGAAGCAAACCTTCTTCCCCACCAAAAATCTCGCTTATTGCCTGATCATCAGAAACCATAACAAAAACTACATCTGTTTCCTCAAGCAATTCAGCAGGTGTTAAGGCTATCTCGGCACCCATCTCTTTCAGAGCCGACTCTTTTGCTTTACTTCGGTTATAAGCCGTTACAGAATAACCTGCTGTTATGAGTTGCCCAGCCATTGGAATGCCCATATTACCAAGACCAATCCAACCTATTTTCGTCGTATTCATATTATTTTGTCAATCTAAATGTTAAATTACATGCATTCAAACATAACACAAATATGAGCACCTTACTAAAAAGATTTATATTCAAGAACCTTTTATAACAACATTTCTACAGTTTTCGAACAGGTAATTCCAGGCTTTGATAAAAAGGAATTTAACAAACAGATTTTTACTTCCGATTTTGAAAAGAAGGAATTGAAAGAAAGAACGAGACATACATCTTTAGTTTTAAATTATTTTCTTCCTTCAGATTATCAAAAGACGATTCAAATTTTAAAAAAATCCATCAATCAGTTTAAAAAACATGCAATTGGTGAAGATGGATTAGCCTTTATGTTTTTGCCAGATTATATTGAAATTTATGGTTTAAATGATTTGAAAAATTCTGCTGAAGCACTCGAATTTATAACCCAGTTTGTGAGTTGCGAATTTGCTGTCCGCCCATTTATACTAAAGTACAGTGAAGAGATGCTGGCAATTATGCTAGAATGGTCTAAACATGAAAATTATAAAGTTAGGCGCTTAGCAACCGAAGGTAGCAGGCCTCGCTTGCCATGGGCGATGGGAATTCCATTTTTAAAGAAAGATCCGTCTGCTATTATTCCAATTTTAGAAAATCTGAAGCATGATTCTTCTGAATGGGTGCGTAAAAGCGTATCGAATAACCTTAATGATATCGCTAAAGATCATCCGGAAACCGTATTAAATATTGCAAAAAGCTGGTCTGGGATTAGTCCTGAGACTGATGCAATAATTAAGCATGGCTGTAGAACATTATTGAAGCAGGGACATGCGGATATTTTGAAACATTATGGCCTTGATGATACGGGAATTTTGCTCTCCGATTTTGAGATTCTGACGAAGAAAATTAAAATTGGAGATAGTTTAGCCTTTTCTTTTTCAGTTACCAATACCAACCCAACAGATCAGCAAGTCAGGTTAGAATATTCGATCTACTACAAAAAGCAAAATGGGCAAAATACCAAGAAAGTATATAAAATCTCGGAACGGATTTATCCGGCGAAGATGACTGTTAAAATTGAAAGGAAACAGAAATTTGTATTAATTACAACAAGAAAATTTCATTTGGGTAATCATCAACTGGCTATCATTATCAACGGTAAAGAACAAGAAATTAAAAATTTTGACTTGATAGATTAATTTATTTTCGATTTTTTAAAGTCTTTAATTCATCAAGTATCGGAATCTGTTTTTCATTAATAAATTTTATGGCATGCTCATAAGTAAACCAATCTGCCCGATCTATTTCTGGAAAGCTTTTCAACGTGCCTGAACGTGGAGGCCATTCAATTTCGAATGTATTGCTTAAAACTTTAGATTGATCTAAGTCCATTTCCAGTGCCCAACATAGAACCTTTTTCCCGCCCTTTTGAACTATAGGGTTTAGCTGGATAAAATCACCCTGAGGTTTTATACCTATTTCTTCTTCAAATTCTCTTTGAGCAGCATCAAGAGGATTTTCTCCATCCATAATTTCCCCTTTTGGAATAGTCCAAAAACCTTCATTTTTTCGGGTAAAAAATGGTCCTCCGGGATGCGCCAAAAAAAATTCGAGATTGTTTTCTGTTTTACGAAATAACAATAATCCAGCACTTTGCTTCATTTATTATTAACCCTATATCGATAGAACAGTTTTAAAAAATTGATTATGCCATTGAGTTTGGCAAAAACAATCCATATTCAATCGCTTTTAAAATAAGATCAGGCATTCTGTTTACATCCATTTTGTACATTAATTGACGCATATAGCTTTGTATCGTATTAGCGCTTAAATCTAAAATTAATGCAATTTCTTTAACTGTTTTACCTGAACATACATGGTGAAGCAATTCTTTTTCTCTTGGCGAAAGCGTAAAACTTACCGTATCTTCAAAAAGTTGAGATTGTACTAAAATTTCCTTTAAGCTTTCGCCAATGTAAGACTTCCGATCAAATTCATTGATAAACTGAATGGCAGTTACCAATTCTTCTATTGATGCATCTTTGCATATATAGCCATTTGCACCCATTTTAAAAGCCTCTTTAATGGTGTTTGGATTTGTTATTGTAGACAGTACTAAAATTTTTAAATCTGTTTTTGATCTAGTTTTTCTGCATTTACGGATAATTTCAACTCCGTTCATATCAGGCATTAGCATATCTAAAATTAAAACATTTGGTTTTAAGGTATCTAGATGTGCAAAAAATTTATCAGCTTGGTTATAAATGTTAACTGACTCTACGAATTCAAAATCAGTTAATGAGATTTTTAACAGTTCAGAGAGAAGTTGGTGGTCATCAATCAGACAGATTTTCATTGTTATATTTAAAAGATAATATTGGTAAAGAAATTTAGAGAAATATAAGCATATTGTTTAATTATATTTTAAACATTTAAAAAGGCTCGGCATTACTTATGAACATTGATGAAAAAACACTTTTCAATTCTTCAACTGATGCATCCTTAAACAAAAATGTTTTCGCTCCGGCTCGTTTTAAAGATTCAATTCTTTGACTACACTTATCATACGCCGAAAATATAACCACCTTAGTTTCTTCCGGAATAAAACGAATTAAATCTTCCAAATTTTCACTTCCAGGCATATTAATATCAAAAATAATTAAATCTAGATCCTGATTTGAAATTACACTCACACTTTTATCAAGTTCATTCGCTTCATAAACCGTACATCGAGCCCATATGCTTCTCAGCACGAGCTTTAATCCATATCGGATAATTTGATGGTCGTCCGCAATTAAAATCTTCATACACTACTCCTGTGCTATTATACAATATCTTATGTTCTATCTGTCCTATTTAAAACTGTACCTGAGCGATATCTCTGCCTCCCCGTTGCTGTAGTTCTGCAGGTCGGAGGTGTTGGTGGTGTACTGGACCAGAATGGAGAGCTGGTTTTTGTAGGTGGTGCCCGCCCCGAGGGTAACGCTGTTTGTGCTGTGGTACATCCCGCTCAACATCAGCTTGTTCTCGAAGAACTGGAGGTTTGCCCCCGCATCGAGGATGTCCTTATAGTTCTCCACCCCGCGGTACACCACCTTCGGCTCGATGCTCGACAGCGCAGACCCGTTGCTGTTCTCGAAGCGGTAGCCTGCGCTGGCCATGTAGAG
>Ga0160460_100179_pt1 | contig 69480 bp, 57 predicted proteins | sample HID1973M_E6MG_FD_108238 | JGI IMG/M metagenome (GOLD analysis project Ga0160460, IMG submission 108238) | Enriched mosquito-associated microbial communities from UW Madison campus, WI, USA - HID1973M_E6 MG | ecosystem: Host-associated > Arthropoda: Insects > Digestive system > Unclassified ... | reverse complement strand
CTGCCCAGCGCGCTGGCACCGTTGCCGATCGCGTTGCTGGCCTCGCCGGCCGCCAGCGCGTTGTCGCCTTCGGTGTAGGCACCGGCGTCGCTGTCGGCGCTGCCGCTGGCCTGGAAGTACTTGTCGGTGTTGTCGGCCACCGCGGCGACGGCGTCGAGCTGGCCCTTGTTCACCGCGTCGTTGGCGTCGATGGCATCGGACACGTTGACGATCCGTCGCGTCGCCGGTCCGCCAACGCCATTGCCACTGCCGACCGATACCGTGTTGGCCTCGTAGGTGCGCGAACCGGCGCCCAGCGCCACGGAGCTGGCTCCCGTGGCGCCGGCATTGGCACCGATGGCCACGCCGTCACTCGCACTGCCGCGCACGAAGCTGTTGTAGCCCACCGCCACGCCGTTCTCGCCGATCACGTTGCTCTGCCGGCCGACGCCGGTGCTGTTCACGCCGCTGGCGCTGCCATCGACGCCTACCTGGAGCGCACCGGTCGCGGTCGCACCGGCACCAGCGCCCAGCGCGATCGAGTTGGCAGCGCTGGCCAGCGTCGCGGTACCAATGGCCACCGCGCGCGCACCACTGGCGGTGGCGCTGCCATCGACCACGCAGCTGTCCAGCACGCTGCCACCCAACACGATGCAGTTCTGGTTGCCTCCCACTTCGACCGACTGCGCGGCGGCCGGCATGCCCGTTGCCAGCAGCAGTGCGCTGCCCAATGCCAGGACGGTGCTTGACGTTCCGCGGCGCTGCCGTCGGTCGATCGTCCTGGTGGGGCGATCGCCGCGGGCGAACTCGGAAGCCACCATCCACAGGTTCCGCGACGCGTTCCAGACCTTGCGATAAATCCTATTCATCGACATCCGCTCCTCGAATTGGACTGGGTTTCTGCTCGGCAAAAACAGACAGCAAGACAGCCCCATCGCGCGGCCTTCCAGCTGCACGATCCCCCTGAGGTTGTTGAAGTTCCGGAGGCCCCGCGGTGCGGGCAGCGAGTCGGCTCACGCCGGTCGCCTGGTCGCGATGCATCGCGACGAACTGAGGAATGGATCAAGTGTTAACAGCGACGAAATGCAGCGTCAAGGTTTTGACTCTTGCTGATCACACTTCGCCAACCCGGTCACGAAACACGCTGTTTTTCGTTAATTCCAGATGAACTCGTAACGAAATCAGTGCGCTATGCGTGTCATTGCTGACACATCGGCAAGCATTTTCACGCGCTGGAAAAGCAGAAGCCGCCGGCTTGGCGCCGACGGCTTCATGGGTGCAACGATCACACGCTGACTGGTTCAGCTCAGCCGCACCATACCCTTGCGTTGCGGAACATCCGCAGCCACGGCGAATCACCCTGCCATTCGCGCGGATGCCAGCTGAGGTTGACCACGCGCGGGGTGCGCTCCGGATGCGGCATCAGGATCGTGGCACGACCGTCCTCGCTGGTGAGGCCGGTGATGCCATCGGGCGAGCCGTTCGGGTTGAGCGGATACTGCGTGGCTACCTGGCCATCGCCATCGACGTAGCGCAGCGCCACGCGCGCGGCGGCTTGGTCGACCGCACTGGCGAACTCGGCCCGGCCCTCGCCATGCGCGACCGCCACCGGGATGCGCGAACCGGCCATCCCGCGCAGCAGCACCGACGGCGACTCCACCACTTCCAGCAACGCGGTGCGGGCTTCGAACTGCTCGCTGCGGTTGCGCAGGAAACGCGGCCAGTGGGTGGCGCCGGGGATGATGTCCTTGAGCTGGCTCAGCATCTGGCAACCGTTGCATACGCCCAGCGAGAAGGTGTTGTCGCGGGCAAAGAACCCGGCGAACGCATCACGCAGCGCCGGACGCTCCAGGATCGAGGTGGCCCAGCCGCGGCCGGCACCGAGCACGTCGCCGTAGCTGAAACCGCCGCAGGCGGCCAGGCCGTTGAAATCGGCCAGCTGCACGCGACCGCTGATCAGGTCGCTCATGTGCACGTCGTAGGCATCGAATCCGGCGCGCTCGAAGATGTTGGCCATCTCGATCTGGCCGTTGACGCCCTGCTCGCGCAGGATCGCCACCTTCGGGCGGGCGCCGGTGGCGATGAATGGCGCGGCGACATCCTCGGACGGATCGAACGCCAGCTTCGGCTTCAGGCCCGGCGCGTTGAAATCGCGCGCGATCGCACGCTCCTCGTCGGCGTTGTCGGGGTTGTCGCGCAGCTTCTGCATCGCGTGGGTGACCGACCACCAGGCATCGAACAGTTCTTCCCAGCGCCACTGCGCCAGCGAGCTGCCGCCCAGCGATACGCGCACCTTCGGCGCGGTGGTCGGGCGCGCGATGCGCTGCGCGCATTCGGTCAGCGCGTGGCGCTCGACCAGGTCGGCGAACGCGGCGCGGTCCTCGTCGGCCACCTGCACGATCGCGCCGAGCTCTTCGTTGAACAGGCTGCGGAAAGGATCATCGCCCCACGCATCGAGGGTGATGTCCAGGCCCAGGCGCGAGGCGAACGCCATCTCGCACAGCGCGGCGAAGGCACCACCGTCGCTACGGTCGTGGTAGGCCAGCAGCAGGCCGGCCTCGCGCGCGTCGGCGACCAGGTCGAAGAAGGCGCGCAGGCGCTGCGGGTCGTCGAGGTCGGGCACTTCGCCGCCGAACGCGGGCAGCGCCTCGTGGCCGCCGTGCACCTGCGCCAGCACCGAACCGCCCAGCCGCTGCTTGCCGCCACCCAGGCCGATCAGCCACAGCTCGCTGTCCTCTTCGCGCGCCAGCAGCGGGGTGAGCTGCGGGCGCACGTCGGTGACCGGCGCGAAGGCGGTGATGATCAGCGACACCGGCGACACCGACTTCTGCGGCGCGCCTTCGGCATGCCACTGCGCCTGCATCGACAGCGAGTCCTTGCCGACCGGGATGCTGATGTCCAGCGACGGGCACAGCTCCATGCCCACCGCATGCACGGCGTCATACAGCAGCGCGTCTTCGCCGGGGTGGTTGGCCGCGGCCATCCAGTTGGCCGACAGCTTGATGGTATCCAGCGCGGTGACCGGTGCGGCGCACAGGTTGGTGATCGCCTCGCCGACCGCCATGCGCGCGGCGGCGGCGGCATCGAGCAGGGCCAACGGGGTGCGCTCGCCCACCGCCATCGCTTCGCCGGCATGGCCGTCGAAATCAGCCAGGGTGATCGCGCAATCGGCCAGCGGCAGCTGCCACGGGCCGACCATCTGTTCGCGCGCGGTCAGGCCGCCGACGCTGCGGTCGCCGATGGTGACCAGGAAGTTCTTCGCCGCCACGGTCGGATGCGCGAGCACGCGCAGGCCGGCCTGGTGCAGGTCGAGGTCGGCGGTTTCCAGTGCCGGCCACTGCGGCGCGGCCGGGTGCGCGGTGTCGCGATGCATCTTCGGCGGCTTGCCGAACAACACGTCCATCGGCAGGTCGATCGCCGCATCGGCCGGGACGTTGCCCGGGGTCGCGCCATAGGCGACCACCAGCCGTTCCTCGGCGGTGGCAACGCCGACGGCGGCGAACGGGCAGCGCTCGCGCGCGCAGATGTCGGCGAACTCGGCCAGGCGCGCCTGCGGCACGCCGAGCACGTAGCGTTCCTGGGATTCGTTGCACCACAGCTGCATCGGCGACAGCGACGGATCGTCGCTGGGCACCTTGTCCAGGTCGATCACGCCGCCCACGCCCGAGTCGTGCAGCAGTTCGGGGATGGCATTGGACAGGCCACCGGCGCCGACGTCATGGAACCAGCGGATCGGGTTGTCCAGGCCGAGCGCGACGCAGCGGTCGATCACTTCCTGGCAGCGACGTTCCATTTCCGGGTTGTCGCGCTGCACACTGGCGAAATCCAGCGCCTCGGCGCTGTCGCCGGAAGCGACCGAACTGGCCGCGCCGCCGCCCAGGCCGATCAGCATCGCCGGACCACCGAGCACGATCACCGCGTCGCCGGGCTGCAGGCGGAGCTTCTCGACCTGGACGCGGTCGATCGCGCCCAGGCCGCCGGCCAGCATGATCGGCTTGTCGTAGGCGCGCGCCATGTCCCCTTCGGCCAGCTCGAAGCTGCGGAAGTAGCCCAGCAGGTTCGGACGGCCGAACTCGTTGTTGAAGGCGGCGCCGCCAAGCGGGCCGTCGAGCATGATTTCCAGCGCCGGCGCCATGCGCGGGTTCAGCGCGCGCGGCGCTTCCCACGGCTGCGGCAGCGTCGGGATGCGCAGGTGCGAGACCGAGAAGCCGGTGAGGCCGGCCTTGGGCTTGCCGCCGCGGCCGGTCGCGCCCTCGTCGCGGATTTCGCCACCGGCGCCGGTGGAGGCGCCCGGGAACGGCGCGATCGCGGTCGGGTGGTTGTGGGTCTCGACCTTGATCTGGAAGGCGCTGGGCACCACCGCCTCGGCGCGGTAGCGGCCGGTGGCCGGATCCGGGCGGTAGCGCGCGGCCGGCTCGCCCTCGATCACCGCGGCGTTGTCGCTGTAGGCGCTGAGGGTGTGCTGCGGGGTCTGCTGGTGGGTGTTCTTGATCATCCGGAACAGGGAGCGATCCTGCTCCTTGCCGTCGATCGTCCAGCTGGCGTTGAAGATCTTGTGCCGGCAGTGCTCGGAATTGGCCTGCGCGAACATCATCAGCTCGACGTCGGCCGGGTCGCGCCCCAGCTCGGTGTAGCGCTCGCGCAGGTAATCGATCTCGTCGGCGGCCAGGGCCAGGCCCAGGCGCGCGTTGGCCGCTTCCAGCCCGGCCAGCGGGATGCGCTCCAGCGCACCGCGCGCCGGCGTGCTGAACAGCGCCTGCGCGGCATCGGCCGAGTCGAGCAGCGACTGGGTCATCGGGTCATGCAGCAGCTTGGCGACCGCGGCCTGGGTAGCCGGATCCTGCGGCCAACCGACCAGGTCCAGGCGGGTGCCCCGCTCGACCCGGTGGATCGCCTGGCCGGCGCCACGCACCAGCTCGGTGGCCTTGCTCGACCACGGCGACAGCGTGCCCAGGCGCGGTACCACGAAGCGCGACAGGCTGCCGGCCTCGGCCGCTGCCGGCGTGTCTTCTGCCTGCAGGATGCGCCGCAGGGTCGCCCCGTCGGGCGCCTGCCCGGCCTCGGCCTGGACGAAGTAGACATGCCATGCGCCAGTGATGCGCAGCGCGGGGGCGACAGATTGCAGGCGGGATTGCAGGCGAGCCTGGCGGAACGGCGAAAGGGCAGGCGCGCCCTCGAGGACGATCATCCGGGGGACCGTGGCATTAAACGGGGCGCATATTGTACCTGCGGACGCCCCCACCGGCTCAGGCCCCCGTTAAGCCACCAGGCCCGGCGGCGCCCCGAACAGTGGCCTTCATCGAAAGAGGCAGGCGCCGGGGCCGAAGCCGCCCCCTGAAGACCCCAGACCCGACTGGAGGCGCGCCCCCCTTGGCCAGGGGCCGCGGCGAAGCCGCGGGGGATCGGGGTCAAGGGAGCCGGGACCCGGGGTTTCGCGAAGCGCAACCTCGGGGGTTTGGCCGCAAGGCGGCCAAACCAGGTTCAGCGGCTGCCGCCCGCGGCCGCGGCACCCGCCCGCTTGTCGAGTGCCGCGCGCAGCTGGTCCGGCGGCAGGTAGCCACCCAGCTGCGAGCCGTCCGGGCCGAAGATCGCCGGAGTGCCGTTCACGCCCAGGCGCTGGCCCAGGTCGTACTCCATGTTCACCGGGCTGCTGGCGCAGGTCTTCGGCGTGACCGGCTTGCCGGACTTGGCCGCGGTCAGCGCCTGCTTGCGATCGGCCGCGCACCAGACCGACACCATGTCCTTGTAGTCCTGGCTGCCCAGGCCCATGCGCGGGAAGGCCAGGTACTCCACCGCGATGCCCTGCCGGTTGAGCTCGCCGATCTGGCTGTGCAGCTTGCGGCAGTAACCGCACTCGATATCGGTGAACACGGTGATGGTGTACTTCGGGTTCGGCGGCGCGAACACGATGCGCTCGCTGCTCGGCACCTTGGCCAGCAGTTGCCGGCGATAGGCCAGCATGCCCTCGCTGGCGGCGAACTGGCGGGTCTGGATGTCGAACGGCTGTGCCTGCATCAGGTAGCGCCCGTCGTCGCTGACGTACAGCACCTGGCCGCCGACGATCGCCTCGCGGAAGCCGGCAAACGGCGCCGGGCCGATATAGTCCGGCTTGAAGTCCGGATCCAGCTGGGCCAGCGCCGCGCGCACGCGCTGCTCGACGCCGGCCGGGGCCGGGGCCGGCGCTGCTTCGGCCTTGCCACTGGTCTTGGAGGGCGCGGCCGGTTGGGCGCAGGCGGTCAGGCTGGCCGCGCACAGCAGCGCGGAAAAGACGTAACGGAACATCGGGACTTCCGGAAGCGGATTTGCCCGGATTCTCGCACAGCCGATCTGAAGGCCGCCGCGACGCAGTGCAGCCCCGACGCTGCCCCGGATCGCGCTTCAGCCACGCGGATGGTGCTTGTGGTGCAGCTGCTGCAGGTGCTCGCGCGCGACCAGGGTATAGATCTGCGTGGTCGACAGCGAGCTGTGCCCGAGCAGCATCTGCAGCGCGCGCAGGTCGGCGCCGCGGTTGAGCAGGTGGGTGGCGAAGCTGTGCCGCAGTCCATGCGGGCTGACCAGCACCGGGTCCACCCCGGCGGCAGCGGCGTGGCGCTTGACCAGCGCCCAGAACTGCTGGCGGCTCAATGGCTTGCGTGCGGCGTCGATGAACATCGGCACCTGGCCGTCGGCACCGGCCGGCACCGGCTTGCCCGCCGCCAGCGCGGGCCGCGCGCCATCCAGGTAGCGCTGCAGCCAGTGCTGCGACTCCTCGCCGAGCGGCACCAGCCGCTCCTTGCTGCCCTTGCCGGTGACCCGCAGCACGCCCTGGCGCAGGTTGACCGCGTTGGCCGGCAGGCCGACCAGCTCGCTGACCCGCAGCCCGGCGGCATACATCAGCTCGAGCATGGCGCGGTCGCGCTGGCCGGCGACGTCGGCCAGGTCCGGCGCGGCCAGCAGGGCGTCGACCTGGCTTTCGGTCAGCGCCTTGGGCAGCAGGCGCGGCAGGCGTGGCGGATCGAGCAGCGTGGTCGGGTCGTCACCCCGCTCGCCCCGCGCCACTGCCTGGCCATAGAAGGCCCGCAGGCTCGACAACAACCGCGCGTTGCTGCGCGGCGAATAGCGCTGCGCGGTGCGCCAGGCCAGGTAGTCGAACAGGCCGGCGCGGTCGATCGCGACCAGCCCGCCGCCGCGGCCGTCCCGCCAGCGCGCCAGGCCCTCGAGGTCGCGCCGATAGCTGTCCAGGCTCTGCCGGGCCAGGCCCTGCTCGGCCCAGAGGCGATCGAGGAAGCGCTGGATCGCCTGCTGGTCGGGCCCGCGCAGGGGCGGAAGCTGGCCGACCAGCTGGCGGCGTTCGGCCGGGGTATTCGTCGACATCGCCACAGCTTACCCGGCCGTGGCAGCGCTCTGCCGGCCACGCTTCGCCGGCATCGACGCGCCCGCTATGCTGCGGCCATGGATCCCGCCACCGACACGCAGCTCACGCCCCCCGCCCTTCCGCTCACCTCCACCTCGCCGCGCGCCCTGGTGGCGTGGCGGCTGCTGGCGCTGGCCTACGACTTCTGGCCGGTGCTGGCGTTGTGGATGCTGGTCTCGAGCCTGTTCACCCTGGGCTATTACTTCGCCGGCCACGCCGCGCGACAGAACATCGCCCCCTTCAGCGCGCTGCAATGGCTGCTGTGGCTGTGCTGCTGGGCGGTGGCCGGGCTGTATGCCACGGTCAGCTGGCGCCGCGGCGGGCAGACGCTGGGCATGCGGCCATGGCGGCTGCACCTGCGCGGTACCGGTGACCAGGCGCCGGACGGGAGCGCGCTGTGGCGACGCTATGCGATGGGGACGCTGTCGCTGGCCGCCGGCGGCCTCGGCTTCTGGTGGGCCTGGATCGACCGCGACCGCCTCACCTGGCACGACCGCTTCAGCGGCACGCGGCTGGTGCGCGTGCCGAAGGCCTAGCTGGAACGTCGCCGGAACAACCAGCCCGACACCAGCATCATCACCACCGGAGGCAGCGCGTAGGCGATCCGGTAATCGAAGCGCAGCGCGCCGGCCATGCGGCCGAAGAACAACTGCAGCAGCCAGAAGCCGAGCGCGAACAGGATGCCCAGGAACAGCCGCTTGCCCATGCCGCCGCTGCGCAGCGAGCCGAAGGCGAACGGGATCGCCGCCAGGCACAGCGCCAGCACGTTGACCGGATAGAACCAGCGGCTCCAGTACTGGTCCTCGTAGTCCCGCGCGTCCAGGCCATTGCGACGGCGGTACTCGATGCTGGTGCGCAGGTCGCGCGCGGTGAGGTTGCGCGGCTTGGCCAGGCCGGCCGCCAGCGCTGCCGGGTCCAGCGCGGACTGCCAGGACATCGATTCGATCTTCTCGCGCTTCACCGAACGCTCGGCGAACTGGTCGCGCTGGACCTTGTGCAGCACCCAGCCGTTGTCGCGATGCTCGGCCACCGCCGCGTGGGTGAGCGTCTGCAGCCGGCCGTCTTCGCCGAGCTGGTACAGGCGCACGTCGTGCAGCTCAAGCGCGGTGCCGCCGGCGTCGAGCAGCTTCTCCTCGCCGCTCTGCGCGTTGAGGAAGATGTTGCCCTCGCGTGCCCACAGGCCGGAATAGCGTGCCATCGACATGTTGCTTTCGTAGCGCGCGCTTGCCTTGAGCACGTCAGCCTGGCCCTGCGCCCAGGGGCCCAGGGTCTCGCCGCTGAGGACCATCAGGCCGGTCAGGATGGCCAGCGCCGCCGCCACCGACAGGCTCAGCCGCCGGCGCGACAGTCCCAGCGCGCGCAGCGCGGTCAGCTCCGAGGTCGCCGCCAGCTGGCCCAGGCCCATCAGTGCACCGATCACCGCCGCGGTCGGGAACAACGTATAGGCGCGGCGCGGCACCGTATAGGCCACGTAGGCGATCGCATGGCCGATCGTATAGCCGCCCTGGCCGATGTCCTTGGCCTCGCTGGAGAAGGCATTGACGACGTCCAGGCCGAGCAGGACCGCCCAGGTCAGCAGCACCGTGCCGAGCACGGCACGGCCGATATACACGTCATGCAGGCGCGGGCTGAACCTCATGCGGACCTCCGCGGCGCCTTCAGGCGGCCGTCACGGGCGTAGGCCCACACCGCCACCGCCAGCAGCGGCAGGACCAGCCACCAAAGACCCAGGGCGGCTGGGGTGCGCCCGGCCGCGATCCACTGCGTGCCGACGATCATCATGTTGGTGCCCACCAGGTAACCGAGCAGGGCCAGCATGATCCGGCCGTAACGCTGCTGCCGCGGCGAACTGCGTGACAGCGGCAGCGCCAGCAGGGCGAATGCCAGCGCCAGCAGCGGCGGGGCGATACGGCGGTGCAGCTCGGCCTTGGCCGCCGGGCGGTCGTCGGCCAACAGGCGCGGGCTGGACATGACTTCCGGATCGTTCTCGTCGTGCACGCGGGCGCGGTCGGGCAGCGCGACCTCGTTGCGGCCGAACTTCAGCAGCCGGTAGTCCAGGCCATCGCCCTGCGCCGGGCCTTCGACCCGGTAGCCGTTCTCCATGCGCAGGTAGCGGTCGGTCCGGCCCTCGAAGAACACCGAGCCGGTCTCGGCCGTGGCCACGTCGACCCGGTCGTCGCTCTGCCGCTGCATGAAGATCTTGCCGAACTGGGTGCCGTCCGGCGACACGCTGGACAGGTACACCACCCCGCCGCCGGACAGGGGGGTGAAGCGCCCGGCCTCCAGCCCGGCCACGATGACGCTGCGGTTGGCGTCCTCGAGCATCTTTTCGGCGGTGCGGCTGGCCAGCGGACCCAGCCACAGCGAGCAGGTCCCGATCAGCACCACCACCGGGGCGGCCAGCATCATGATCGGTCGCAGCAGCCGCGCCGGGCCCACGCCCACCGCGGTGATCACCGCCATCTCCGAGTCCCGGTACAGCCGCGCCAGCGCCAGCAGCAGGCCCAGCAGCAGCGCCAGCGGCAGGATCAGCGGCAGGTAGGCCACGAACTGCAGGCCCAGCTGGGACAGCAGCAGCCGGGCCGGGATGCGGCCATCGGCGATATTGCCGAGGATGTCGACCAGGACGCCGCCCACGCCCACCACCAGCAGCACGATCAGGGTCGCCAGGAAGCTCTGGGTGAAATCCCGCAACAGATAACGGTCGAGCTTCGGCATAGGGTAGGGGCTTGCTAAACTCTCGGATTCGTTCGCGGCAACGCCAGCCTAACCGGGCCGGCGTAAACAGTCCGCGATTGTACGGACTTGCCAACGGAATCTGCTCAATGGCCCTGCAATTCACCCTGAACCCCGCCGCGCCGGCCTCCGCCGCCCTGGACTGCATCATCGTCGGCGCCTTCGCCGACCAGTCGCTGGCCCCCTCCGCGCAGGCGCTGGACGCCGCCAGCGGCGGTCGCATCAGCGCCCTGCTCGCCCGCGGCGATGTCAGCGGCAAGACCGGCGCCAGCACCGTCGTGCACGACCTGCCGGGCGTGGCCGCACCACGCGTGCTGGTGATCGGCCTGGGCGAGGCGGCGAAGTTCGGCGTGCCGCAGTACCTCAAGGCGGTCGGCGACAGCGTGCGCGCCCTGCGCAGCGGCCCGGTCGCGCAGGCGCTGTTCACCCTGTCCGAGCTGCCGGTCAAGGGTCGCGACGCGGCCTGGGCGATCCGCCAGGCGGTCATCGCCGGCGACCACGCCGCCTATCGCTACACCGCCACCCTCGGCAAGAAGAAGGCCGACGACAAGGGCCTGGCGACGCTGGCCATCCGCGGCGAGGACGACCGTGCCCTGGCCCTGGGCCAGGCGATCGCCGCCGGCGTCGAGCACGCCCGCGAGCTGGGCAACCTGCCGCCGAACCTGTGCAACCCGGCCTACCTGGCCGACAGCTCGCTGGCCTTCGCCGCCGCCCACGAGGGTGCCGAGGCCGAGGTGCTGGACGAACACCAGATGGAAGCCCTGGGCATGGGCTCGCTGCTGGCGGTGGCCCGCGGCTCGGCCAACCGGCCGAAGCTGGTCGTCCTGAAGTGGAACGGTGGCGGCGACGCCCGTCCGTTCGTGCTGGTCGGCAAGGGCATCACCTTCGATACCGGCGGCGTCAACCTGAAGACCCAGGGTGGCATCGAGGAGATGAAGTACGACATGTGCGGTGGCGCCAACGTCATCGGTACCTTCGTGGCCACGGTCAAGGCACAGCTGCCGCTGAACCTGGTGGTGGTGGTGCCGGCGGTGGAGAACGCCATCGACGGCAACGCCTACCGCCCGTCCGACGTGATCACCAGCATGTCGGGCAAGACCATCGAGGTCGGCAACACCGACGCCGAAGGGCGCCTGATCCTGTGCGACGCGCTCACCTATGCCGAGCGCTTCAACCCCGAGGCGCTGATCGACGTGGCCACCCTCACCGGCGCCTGCATGGTCGCCCTGGGCCACCAGACCGCCGGCCTGATGAGCAAGCACGACGACCTGGCCAGCGAGCTGCTGGCTGCCGGCGAGCAGGTGTTCGACCGCGCCTGGCGCCTGCCGCTGTGGGACGAATACCAGGGCATGCTCGATTCGAGCTTCGCCGACGTCTACAACATCGGCGGCCGCTGGGCCGGCGCGATCACCGCCGGCTGCTTCCTGTCGCGCTTCACCGAAAACCAGCGCTGGGCACACCTGGACATCGCCGGCGTGGCCAGCGACGAGGGCAAGCGCGGCGTGGCGACCGGCCGTCCGGTCGGCCTGCTGACGCAGTGGCTGCTGGACCGGGTCGACGCCGCGGCCTGACCCTGCGCCGGGACCGGGCGCCACGCGCGCCCGGCCCCTTGACCCGTCCTGCGATCGACCGCACCTCAACCGGATACGAACCCCGCCCATGCCCCGCGCCGACTTCTACCTGATCGCCAAGCCGCGCTTCCTCACCGAGCCGCTGAAGCTGGTCTGCGAACTGGCGCGCAAGGCCTACGACAGCAACCAGCCCACCCTCATCCTGGCCCGCGACCAGGCCCAGGCCGAGGAACTGGACGACCTGCTGTGGTCGTTCGACCCCGATGCCTACATCCCGCACCAGATCGCCGGCAACGACGAGGACGACGAGGAAACCCCGGTGCTGCTCGCCACCCCGGACAGCGACACCCCCTCGCGGCCGCTGGTGATCAACCTGCGCGACGCCGCCTGGGAGGGCGCCTGCCAGCGGGTGCTGGAAGTGGTGCCGGCCGACCCGTCCGCACGCGAGCCGCTGCGCGAGCGCTGGAAGCAGTACAAGGCCATGGGCCTGGAACTGAACAAGTACGACATGTGAGGCGGGCGGCCCGAGCCGCGCTTCCTGCATGCAAGACGGGCGGCCCGTGCCGCCCTTGCCCACCCCGGATCACGACGCCCCGCCCTATGTCCCTCGCCTCCAGCTACGACCCCAAATCCTTCGAATCGCGCCTGTACGCCGAGTGGGAGAAGGCCGGCCACTTCAAGCCGTCCGGCCAGGGCGAGCCATACACCATCCTGCTGCCGCCGCCGAACGTCACCGGCACGCTGCACATGGGCCACGCCTTCCAGCAGACCCTGATGGACGCGCTGGTGCGCTACCACCGCATGCGCGGCTACGACACCCTGTGGCAGGTCGGCACCGACCACGCCGGCATCGCCACCGAGATGGTGGTCAGCCGCAACCTGACCCTGGAAGGCAACGGCGAAACCCGCGACTCGCTGGGCCGCGAGGGCTTCATCGCCAAGGTCTGGGAGTGGAAGCAGCATTCCGGCGACACCATCGAGCGGCAGATGCGCCGCCTCGGCACCTCGGCCGACTGGTCGCGCAGCACCTTCACCATGGACCCGCAGCCCTCCGCCGCGGTGACCGAGGCGTTCGTGCGCTGGTACGAGCAGGGCCTGATCTACCGCGGCCAGCGCCTGGTCAACTGGGACCCCGTGCTGAAGACGGCGATCTCCGACCTGGAAGTGGAGAACGTCGAGGAAGACGGCTTCCTGTGGTCGATCCGCTACCCGCTGGCCGACGGCCTGCGCTACGAGCACGTCGAGCGCGACGCCGACGGCAACGAGCTGCTGCGCGAATCGCGCGATTACCTGGTCGTGGCCACCACCCGCCCGGAGACCCTGCTCGGCGACACCGCGGTGATGGTGCACCCCGAGGACGCCCGCTACCTCGCGCTGCACGGCGCGCGCATCGTGCTGCCGCTGACCGGCCGCCAGGTGCCGATCATCACCGACGACTACGTCGACCTGGCCTTCGGCACCGGCGTGGTCAAGGTCACCCCGGCGCATGACTTCAACGACTACCAGGTCGGCGTGCGCCACGACCTGCCGATGATCAACCTGTTCACCCCGGTCGCCGCGCTCAACGACAATGCGCCCGAGCGCTTCCGCGGCCTGGACCGTTACGACGCCCGCAAGCAGGTGCTGGAGGAACTGGAAGGGTTGGGCCTGCTGGTCGAGGCCAAGCCGCACAAGCTGCAGGTCCCGCGCGGCGACCGCACCGGCCAGGTGATCGAGCCCTACCTGACCGACCAGTGGTTCGTGAAGATGGACGGGCTGGCCAGGCGCGGCCTGGAGCTGGTCGAGTCGGGCGAGGTGAAGTTCGTCCCGCCGAACTGGATCAACACCTACCGCCACTGGATGGAGAACATCCAGGACTGGTGCATCAGCCGCCAGCTGTGGTGGGGCCATCGCATCCCGGCCTGGTTCGACGCGCAGGGCAGGTGCTACGTCGGACGCGACGAGGCCGAGGCGCGTGCGCGCGCCGGGCTGGGCGCGGACGTGGCGCTGACCCAGGACAGCGACGTGCTGGAGACCTGGTTCTCCTCGCAGTTGTGGCCGTTCTCCACCCTGGGCTGGCCGAACGAACAGGCGATGGCCGAACGCGGCTTCGAGCGCTACCTGCCGTCCTCGGTGCTGGTCACCGGCTTCGACATCATCTTCTTCTGGGTGGCGCGCATGATCATGGCCACCGACAGCTTCACCGGCAAGGTGCCGTTCCGCGACGTCTACATCACGGGCCTGATCCGCGATGCACAGGGCCAGAAGATGTCCAAGTCCAAGGGCAACGTGCTCGACCCGCTGGACATCATCGACGGCATCTCCATCGACGACCTGGTCGCCAAGCGCACCAGCGGCCTGATGCAGCCCCGCATGGCCGAGAAGATCGAGAAGGCCACGCGCAAGGAATTCCCGGACGGCATCATCGCCCACGGCGCCGACGCGCTGCGCTTCACCATCGCCGCGCTGGCCACCCACGGCCGTGACATCAAGTTCGACATGTCGCGCGCCGAGGGCTACAAGAACTTCTGCAACAAGCTGTGGAACGCCAGCCGCTTCGTGCTGATGAACACCGAAGGCGCGTCCTTCCAGGGCATCCCGCAGCCGGTGACCGACGCGGAGAAGTGGATCCTCGCCCGCCTGGCCAAGGTGACCACCGAGGCCCAGGCGCAGTTCGCCGACTACCGCTTCGACCTGCTCTCGCAGGCGCTGTACGAATTCGCATGGAACGAGTTCTGCGACTGGTTCGTCGAGCTCGCCAAGCCAGCGCTCAACGGGGAAGATGCCGCTGCCGCCGACAGCACCCGACACACCCTCCTGTACGTGCTCGAGCAGCTGTTGCGCCTGCTGCACCCGCTGGTGCCTTTCGTCAGCGAGGAGCTGTGGCAGCAGGTTGCCCCGCGGCTGGGCATCGCCAACGGCTCGTTGTCGCAGCAGGCCTATCCGCAGCCGGCGGATTTCGCCGGGCTGGATTTTGCCGGCGCCGAAACCGACGTGGAGTGGTTCAAGTCGATGGTCTCGGCGCTGCGCCGCGTGCGCAGCGAATTGAACGTGCCGCCGTCCAAGCAGGTCGCGCTGCTGCTGCAGGCTGGCCAGGCCGGCGATCGCGCTCGCGTCGAGCGCTTTGGATCGCAGCTGAAGTTCCTGCTGCGACTGTCCTCGGTGCAATGGCTGGAAGCCGGCGCCGACGCCCCGGCCGCCGCCACGGCGATCGTCGGTGAGCTGAAGCTGCTGGTGCCGCTGGAAGGCCTGGTCGACCTCGACGCCGAGCGTGCGCGCCTGGACAAGGAGATCGCCCGCGTGGCTGCCGAGAAGGACAAGAGCGAGGCCAAGCTGGCCAAGTTCACCGACAAGGTGCCTGCGGCGGTCATCGACCAGGAGCGCGTGCGCCTGGCCGACTGGGCCGCGCAGCTGGACGGCCTGCGCGCCCAGCGCGCCAAGCTCTGATGGGGCACCCGCCACGCCTGCCGCCACCGGCGCTGGTGGCGCTGTGCGTGGCGGCGACCTGGATGCTGCCCGCCTCCTGGCGCATCGAAGCGCCGTGGACCCTGCGCGCCACCGGCCTCGTGCTGGCGGTGCTGGGGCTGGCATTGAACCTGTACCCCAAGCGGTTCTTCCGCCGCTCGGGCACCACCGTCAATCCCCTGCACCCCGAACGCAGCAGCGAGCTGGTGACGGACGGCCCCTATCGCTGGTCGCGCAACCCGATGTACCTGGGCCACGCCATCGCCCTGCTGGGCTGGAGCCTGTGGCTGGCGCAGCTGGCAGGCCTGGCGGGCGTCGCGGCGTTTCTCGCATGGATCGATCGGCTGCAGATTCCTGCCGAGGAGGCCGCGCTGCGGTCACGTTTCGGCGAAGCCTACGACGACTGGTGCCGGCAGGTTCGCCGCTGGCTGTAGGCAGGCGAACTGCGCTCAGCCCATTCCCTCGAAGGACAGCTCCATCGCCATCACCAGCGCGTCCTCGCGACCGTTCTGGGCCGGGTAGTAGCGCGGCCTACGGCCGATTTCGTTGAAGCCTTCCGAGTGATACAGCGCCACGGCCGAAGCGTTGGACGGACGCACCTCCAGGAACACCCGCTTGGCACCGCGGTCGCAGGCCAGTCGCACCAGTGCGCGCAGCAGCACCCTGCCATGGCCGCGCGACTGCAGCGACGGATCCACGCAGACGTTGAGGATGTGCGCCTCGTCGGCGGCCAGGCTGAGCATGCCGTAGCCGACCAGCACGCCGCCCTGCTCCATCACACGACCCGGATAGCCGGCGTGCAGGCAGTCGCGGAAGATGCCCCGCGTCCAGGGAAACGGATAGGCCCGGCGCTCGACCTCCATCACCGCGTCGAGGTCTTCCTCGCGCATCGGTCGCAGGGTGACCGGTGCCGGTGCGCTGACCGCGCTCACGAACGTGCTCTCGCCTGCCTGCGCAGGGCGCGCAGCTGCGGCCACAGGGCCCGCTTGGCAGCCGGGCTGGCGCGCAGCTCGGCCAGCGGCCAGGTCGCCATCAGGGTCTGGGTCGCCGGGTCGTTGGGATTCAGGCCCGAAGCGCGCAGCAGGGCAATCTGCAGCCGGTCCGGGAGGCCGACCCGGCCACGGCGCGGCGCGGGTCCCGTCTCGGTGGCGGCGGTCGATGCCGGCGCCGCGGTATCCGGTGCGGCTGGCGCCTGGCGGCGCGCTGCGGCCACCGCTGCCGGCCGGGTGGCCTCGACTACAACCGACGCGACGGGTTCGGCCATGGCCGGAGCGCGCACCGGTGCCTCCGGCACCGCGTCGCGGTCCAGGTACACGGTATGGCCCAGGGCCTGCAGCCAGGCCAGCTGCTCCCCGGACCACGGCACGCTGGCCGCGGCGTCGCTCATGCCGCCGACTCGGGCGCCTTGCGCCAGCGCCGCCACAGCCACAGGGCCGGCCCGGACAGCGCATACACCACGCCGATCGACAGCAGCGCGCGCGCCGGTTCGATCGCCACCACGGCCAGCACGATGGCCACCATCGCCAGCTGCAGGAAACGCACGCGATCGGCGCGCGGGCCCTTGTCGCCGCCCTTGAAACTCCAGAACCGGATCCGGCTGACCATCAGCAGCGCCGACAGCAGGGTCACCGCCAGCGCCACGTAACGCAGCTCGTCGCCGTTCCAGCCGAGGTTGCCACCGGCGAAAGCCCAGACGAAGGACATCATCAGCCCCGCCGCGGCGGGGCTGGCCAGGCCGATGAACCAGCGCTTGTCGACCACCCCGACCTGGGTATTGAAACGGGCCAGCCGCAGCGCCGCGCAGGCCGCGTACAGGAAAGCCACGGCCCAGCCGACCCGGCCCATGACCTCGCCGTCGAACTTCAGCGCCGACAGCGACCAGTGGTACATGACCAGGGCCGGCGCCATGCCGAAGCTGACCAGGTCGGCCAGGGAGTCGTACTGCACGCCGAATTCGCTGCTGGTACCGGTCATCCGGGCCACCCGCCCGTCCAGGCCGTCCATCACCGCCGCCACGAAGACGGCGATGCTGGCCTGCACGAAATCACCGTTGGCCGCGGCGATGATGGCGTAGAAGCCGGAAAACAGGCCGGCGGTCGTGAACAGGTTCGGCAGCAGGTAGATCGTGCGCGAACGGGGAGCGGGTCGCATTTCATCCATCCGCGCAGTTTAGTGGGTGCGGGGGAGCTTCGGCCATCGGGGCGCGGATCGCCCCGCCCCCGCCTGCCCGGAACCGCGACGGCGGCCGTCGCATTGGCCCGGCAACTGTGCTGCAATCAGCCCCGGGAACCTCCTGGGGAAGCAAATGCGATACACGACCGGCCTGCTGGGCCTGTTGCTGCTGGCTGCGGGTGCCAGCGCCACCGACCTGTACAAGTGGAAGGACGCCCAGGGCGTCACCCACTATTCCGAAAGCCCGCCCACCGGCCAGAAGTACGAGTCGCGGCGGATCGACAACCGCGGCACCGTCAGCACCGCCGAGGAGGCCGCCCCGGCCCCCGAACCGGCCAACTGCACCGCCGCGCGCGGCAACCTGAAGACGCTGGCCGGCAAGGGCCCGGTCATGAAGGATACCGACGGCGACGGCAAGGCCGACGTCCAGCTCGACGACACCGAACGCGCCAACCAGCGCGAGCTCGCCGAGGCCGCCATCAAGGCCTACTGCCCGCCAGCCGCCGGCGGCTGAGCGCACCGGTCTCCCCCGCGGATGGGACGCGGGGGACGCCGGCCCAGCCGGCCGCAGTGCCTTTCGGTGTCGATGACGGGCAAAATAGGGACTTTCCGCCCCTGCGAACCCGCCGATGCGCCTCTCCCAGTTCCACCTGCACACCACCAAGGAAACGCCGGCCGACGCCGAGCTGGTCAGCCACCAGCTGATGATGCGCGCCGGCATGATCCGCAAGCTGGCCGCCGGCCTGTACACCTGGTCGCCGCTGGGCCTGCGCGTGCTGCGCAAGGTCGAGACCATCGTGCGCGAGGAAATGAACCGCGCCGGCGCGGTGGAACTGCTGCTGCCGACCATCCAGCCGCGCGAGCTGTGGGATGAGAGCGGCCGCTGGCAGAAGTTCGGCGACCAGCTGCTGAAGATCAAGGATCGCAAGCAGGCCGACTACTGCTACTCGCCCACCGCCGAGGAGGCGATCACCGACTTCGCGCGCCAGGAGCTGAGCAGCTACAAGCAGCTGCCGGTCAATTTCTACCAGGTGCAGACCAAGTTCCGCGACGAGATCCGCCCGCGTTTCGGCGTGATGCGCGCGCGCGAGTTCCTGATGAAGGACGCCTATTCGTTCCACCTCACCGATGCCGACCTGGTGCGTGAATACGAGAACATGAAGGCCGCCTACACCCGGATCTTCACCCGCCTGGGCCTGGAGTTCCGCGCGGTGCAGGCTGATTCCGGCGCGATCGGCGGCGACGCCTCGCAGGAATTCCACGTGATCGCCGACTCCGGCGAGGACGCGCTGGCGTTCTCCACCGGCTCGGACTATGCCGCGAACGTGGAAGCCGCCGAGGCCGCCGTACCGGCCGCCCGCGCCGCCGCCGGCGAGACGCTGCGCAAGGTCGATACGCCGAGCCAGAAGACCTGCGAGGACGTCGCCGCGCTGATGGGCATCGCCCTGCAGCGCACGGTGAAGTCGGTCGCCATCGTCGCCGAGGACGGCGGCTTCGTGCTGGTGCTGGTCCGCGGCGACCACGCCGTGAACGAGATCAAGCTGTCCAAGGTCGCCGGCCTGGCCGGCTACCGCCTGGCCAACGAGGCCGAGATCGCCGACCACCTGGGCAGCGAGCCGGGCTTCCTCGGCCCGCTCAACCCGCGCAAGCCGATCCGCGTGGTCGCTGATCGCGAGGTCGCCGCGATGGCCGACTTCGTCGTCGGCGCCAACGAGGCCGGCTTCCATCTGGCCGGGGTCAACTGGGGCCGCGACCTGCCCGAACCGGAGACTGTCGCCGACGTGCGCAACGTCGTCGCCGGCGACCGTGCCGCCGATGGCGGCGAGATCCGCATCGCCCGTGGCATCGAGGTCGGCCATGTGTTCCAGCTCGGCCGCAAGTACGCCGAGGCGCTGGGCGCGACCGTGCTCGACGAGAATGGCAAGGCCGCCACGCTCAGCATGGGCTGCTACGGCATTGGCGTCTCGCGCATCGTCGCCGCGGCAATCGAACAGAACAACGACGCCGCCGGCATCATCTGGCCCGAGCCGATGGCGCCGTGGCAGGCGGTGGTATGCGTGATCAACCCGAAGAACGACGCTGGTGTCGCCGCTGCCGCCGAATCGCTGCTGGCCGAGCTGCAGGCCGCCGGCATCGACGCGGCGCTGGACGATCGCGGCCTGCGCCCGGGTGCGATGTTCGCCGACATGGAGCTGATCGGCATCCCGCACCGGGTCGTGGTTTCCGAACGTGGCCTGGCCGCCGGTACGTTCGAATATCGCGCCCGCAATGCCTCCGAGGCTGAAAACCTCGACAAAACCGCGCTGCTGTCGCGCCTGGCGGGCTGAGTCGAAAACCGCGGGAAAACCCGTCGCGTGCGTGGACGGGTTTGTAAACGTCGATAATCCGACATTATGATCGGGGGGCGATGCCAGTAATGATCGCCCCCCTTTCATATTCTGGAGTCGCGATGTCGATCGATCTCACCGGCCTGTCGGCCAAGCAGCTGGACGTGCTGATCAAGAACGCCAAGAAGCGGCAGAGCGTGGTGGCCAAGCGCACGCCGATCGCCAAGGTCCGCGCCCAGCTGGTACGCGCGGCGAAGGCCGAGGGTTACACCATCGAGGAGCTGTTCGGCGCCGGTGCGCCGGCAGCGCGCGGCAAGGCGGCCGCGCCGCAGAGCCCGCGTGCCGGGCGCAAGCTGGGCAAGGTGGCGCCGAAGTACCGCAATCCAGCCAATACCAAGGAAACCTGGACCGGTCGCGGCAAGCAGCCGCGCTGGATGGCCGAACTTACCGCCAAGGGCAAGAAGCCTGAGGATTTCCTGATCAAGAAGAAGTAAGGCCGGATCACCGGTTGATGCTGCGGCGCCGGCCTTGTGCCGGCGTTTGCTTTTCTGGCTTCTGTGTGGATTTTCCGGCTTGGCCGAGGGAAGCGGGGCGTCTCGCTGCGCGGGCGCTGTTGGGGGTTATTGGGGGCGCGCCGTGTTTATGCGGAAAGTTTGGCCCTGACTTACGTCTTGGGCACCGACCCGCCGGGGGTGGGCGCGTCGGGGCGGCGCGCTCCAACGTAAGTCAGGGCCAAACCAAACCCCAATACAGCCCGCGCAGCGGGCGCCCCGCTTCCAGCGCACACGCAGCCGCCACGGAATCCTCCCACCAACCCAACTTAATCCCTTCGCAACCGGCTACAGGTTCTTCCGCGCCGGAATCAGCAGGTTGCCGAACAGCAGCCCGGCCACCAGCGCCATCACGATGTTGGTCACCGCCAGCAGCGCTGCCTGGCCGACATCCACGTTCTGCTGCTGCACCAGGTTGAGGAAACCGCGCAGGCTGGTGCTGCCCGGCACCAGCATGATGATGCCGGGCAGGCGGATCAGCGCCCCGGGCTTCTGGATCGTCCGGCCGAACAGGTTGCCGGCCGCCGTCAGCGTCATCGCCGAGGCGAACACCCCCGCCGGACTGCCCCACTCCTGGCCGGCGTAGCGCGCGATCACGTAGCCGGCGATCGCCGCGGCCATCACCCAGCCGTAATCGCGCCGGTGTGCCTTGAACAGCACCGCAAACGCGTAGGCCGCCACCAGCAGCGAGGCCCACTCCACCCAGTGCGCCTGCGGCCGTACCGCGCGCACCTGCGGTTCCAGGCCCAGGTACTGGGTCAGCGTCACCGCGATCACCGCGCCGACCGTGAGCTTGAGCACCGTGGTCACCGCGCCGGCCAGCCGCGCCGTGCCAGACACCCAGTGCTGGCTGGCCAGCTCGTTGACCGCGTTGGTCAACGCCATGCCGGGCAGCAGCACGATCAGCGAGGCGATGATGACCGTGTTGAGGTTGAGCGAGCCGATCAGCGCGGCCACCACCGTGGCGACGAAGCCGGCCAGCAGCGCGGCCAGCGCGTCGCCGGCCTCCTTGGTCGCCGGACGGCGGTCGGTGTACTGGGTCAGCAGGCCGATCAGCAGGCCGATCGTGCCGGCAGTGGCGATATCCAGCCAGGGCAGCTTCCACAGCCCGGCCACGCTCGCCGCGGCCAGGCCGAAGGCGAATACCTGCATGGCCTTGCGACCACGACCATCGACCTCGCGGTCCAGCCGGCGCAGCGCGGTATGCCCCTGGGCGATGCTCATGCGGCCGCTGGCCACGCTGTCGGCGATGTAGTCGGCGACGCTGAGCTTGTAGAGGTCGTTCTCGCCCGGCGCCAGGCGGATCACGCGGGTGATGTCGCTTGAGCCGATCGCCTTGCTCGGGTCGCTGAAGCTGAGGATCACGCCGGTCGGGTTCGACCACGGCTCGCAGTCCAGGTCCAGCTGTTGGGACAGCGCGATCAGCGCCGCCTCCAGCCGCTGCGCGGTGGTGCCATAGCTGTGCAGCCGGCTGGCGATCTCGGACACGAAAGCCACGCGCTGCGCGTAGGTGGCGCTGGTGGTGGGCGGTGCGGCGGTGGCGACGGACATTCGGGGCTGTCGGCAGGACGGGAAGCCCGTCCGGGTGTCGGCGGGCATGCAAGTGTATGTCCAGCTCCGCGGCGGCTGTAAACCGCTGGTCGGCGCGCAGGTCGGCCCGCCAGTACATTCGCCAATGACCCCGGCCCATGTATGCTCCCGCACGAATGCGCCAACACAGCCCCCAACAGCCGCCTACGCTAGACCGGGATACGCAGGATCCCGGCCGGATCCGGCTGTCCGGAAGTTGGGTGCTGGATACCGCCGTGGCGGCCGCCGAGCTGCTGCAGGGCCTGCCGCGCGAACCCTGCCGGATCGACGCCCGCGGCATCGCCCAGCTGGACTCGGCCGGCGTGCTGCAGCTGCTGCGCTTCGCCAACCGCGCCGGCCTGGCCGATGATGCGATCGACTTCCGCGAGGAACACCGCGCGCTGGTCTGCACGATCGAGGAGCTCGAGGACGACCGGCCCAAGCCCGCGCGCGACTACGGCTTCGCCGCGGCGCTGGAACGCCTCGGCCGCACCGTGCACGCCATGGGTGGCGACATCGTCCAGCTCGCCAGCTTCCTCGGCGAGAACCTGGTCAAGCTGGCGCGGCTGTTCAAGGAGCCGCGCCGCTTCCGCCTGACCGCCACCGTCAGCCACATGGAACAGGTCGGCCTGGACGCCGTGCCGCTGGTGGTGCTGCTGTCCTACCTGGTCGGCGCGGTGATCGCCTTCCTCGGCTCGACGATCCTGCGGGACTTCGGCGCGGAGATCTACGTCGTCGAGCTGGTCAGCATCGCCTTCCTGCGCGAGTTCGCCGTCCTGCTGACCGCGATCGTGCTGGCCGGCCGCACCGCCAGCGCGTTCACCGCGCAGATCGGCGCGATGAAATCCCGCGAGGAGATCGACGCGATCCAGACCCTGGGCCTGGACCCGGTCGACCTGCTGGTCATCCCGCGCCTGCTCGCGCTGCTGGTGATGCTGCCACTGTTGACCTTCATCGCGATGATCGCCGGCCTGGCCGGCGGCGTCACCGTCGGCGCGTTCGACCTCGGCATCCCGCCGCAGATGTACCTGGCGCGCATGCACGACACCATGCAGGTACGGCACTTCCTGGTCGGCATGTCGAAGGCGCCGGTGTTCGCGCTGGTGATCGCGCTGATCGGCTGCCTGGAAGGCCTGAAGGTCACCGGCACCGCGCAGTCGGTGGGTGAACGCACGACCTCCAGCGTGGTGCAGACGATCTCGCTGGTCATCATCCTCGACGCGTTGGCGGCGCTGTGGTTCATGAAGATGGACTGGTGATGGCCACCGATTCCCGCCCCGACGCCACGCCCCTCCCGCTCGCCGATCCGGACGACGCGGCGATCGCCATTTCCGTGCGCGGGCTGGTCAACCGCTTCGGCGCGCAGGTGGTGCACGATGGCCTGGACCTGGACGTGCGCCGTGGCGAGATCCTCGGGGTCGTCGGCGGGTCGGGCACCGGCAAGTCGGTGTTCATGCGCAGCATCCTCGGGCTGCGCCGCCCCGATGCCGGGCAGATCGAGGTACTCGGCGCCGATCCGACCTCCGAGGACCAGGCCGAGCGCGACCACATCACCCGCAACACCGGCGTGCTGTTCCAGGACGGCGCGCTGTTCTCCTCGCTGACGGTCGGCGAGAACGTGCAGGTGCCGCTGAAGGAGCGCCATCCGGAGTTCCCGGATCGCTGGTTCTACGAGCTGGCGCTGCTGAAGATCAAGCTCTCCGGCCTGCCCGCCGACGCGCTGGACAAGCTGCCCTCGCAGCTGTCCGGCGGCATGCGCAAGCGTGCCGGCCTGGCCCGGGCGCTGGCGCTGGATCCACCGCTGCTGTTCCTCGACGAGCCTACCGCCGGCCTGGATCCGATCGGCGCGGCCGCCTTCGACCGCCTGATCAAGACCCTGCAGCAGGCCCTGGGCCTGACCGTGTTCCTGATCACCCATGACCTGGACACCCTGTACGCCATTTGCGACCGCGTCGCGGTGATCGCCGACCACAAGGTGATCGCCGTCGGCCCGCTCGCGCAGATCGAACAGGTCGACCACCCCTGGGTTCAGGAATACTTCCATGGCCCGCGGGCGCGCGCCGCGCGTGATGCCCGCGACGCCCACCCGGAACCGAACGAGATCGCCTGATGGAAACCAAAGCCAACTACGTGCTGATCGGCGCCTTCACCATCGTGGCGGGCCTGGCCCTGCTGCTGTTCGGCTTGTGGGCCGCCAAGTACTCATCCGACCGCACCTGGCAGAACTACCGGGTGGTGTTCCGCGAAGCGGTCACCGGCCTGACGGTCGGCAGCCCGGTGCAGTACAACGGCATCGCGGTCGGGTCGATCACCGAACTGACGCTGGCACCGAACGACCCGCGCCAGGTAGTGGCGCGGGTGCGGCTGAACTCGACCACGCCGATCAAGGTCGATACCCGCGCCAAGCTGGCCATCACCAGCCTCACCGGGCCATCGATCATCCAGCTCACCGGCGGCACGCCCGAGTCGCCGGCACTGACCACCGTGGACAAGAGCGATGCGCCGGTCATCCAGACCACGCCTTCGGCGCTGCAGAACATCACCGACACCGCCAACCGCATCGTCGAGCGGCTCGACGAAGTGCTCAGCGACCGCAATGTCGCCAGCATCTCGACCACCCTGCGCAACCTGGAATCGATCAGCAACTCGATCAACAACCGCGACGAGGGCCTGCAGTCGCTGCTGGTCAGCGCGCGCGATGCCGCGCGCCAGCTCGACAAGACGCTGGCCACCACCAACGGCACCGTGCAGCGGCTGGACCAGAACCTGGTGCAGCAGCTGCCGCCGATCCTGGACAAGCTCGACTCCACCCTGTCCAAGCTCGACTCGGCCGCCAACAACGCCAACGGCATCCTTGGCGACAACCGCGCCGCCATCAACAGCTTCGCCAACGAAGGCCTGGCCCAGCTCGGCCCGACGCTGACGGAGCTGCGCGGCCTGATCCGCGACCTGCGCCGGGTCAGCGACCGGCTGGAGAACAATCCTGCGCGCTACCTGCTGGGACGCGACGCACCCAAGGAGTACCAACCCAAATGAAGCCGATGCGTTCGATCTTCCCGGGGCTTTGCCTGTCGCTGCTGTTGCTGGGTGGCTGCTCGATCCTGTCCACCGGCTCGCGCGATCCGGTGACGATCTTCTCGCCGGACGTGCACGTGCAGGCCGACCCGGCATGGCCGCAGGTGGCCTGGCAGCTGACCATCGCCAAGCCGACCGCTTCGCGCCTGGTCGACAGCCCGCGCATCAACGTGCGGCCGACGCCCGGCGAGCTGCAGGTCTACCAGGGCGCCAGCTGGGCGCAACCGGCTACCGACATCGTCGAAGGCACGGTGCTGCGCGCGTTCGAGGACAGCGGCCGGATCAACGGCGTAGGCCGCAGCAGCGACGGCATCCGTGCCGACTACCGGCTGGTGCTGGACCTGCGCCGCTTCGAGGCCGACTACGCCGGCCAGCCGGTGCCTTCGGCGACGATCGAACTCAACGCCAAGCTGCTGCACAACGTGGACCAGCGCGTGGTCGCCTCGCGCACCTTCCTGGTCGCGCGGCCGGCCGCCGCGACCGACGTGGCCACGGTCGCCGGCACGTTCGAACAGGCGCTCCAGCAGGCCACCCACGACCTCGTCGGCTGGACGCTGCAGGCCGGGCAGCAGGATGCGGCCAACGCCGGTACGCGACGCTGATTTTCCAGATTCCATCCTGTAGGAGCGGCTTCAGCCGCGACCGCATGATCCATGCAGTCGCGGCTGAAGCCGCTCCTACAGACCGCTGATCTGGCGGAACGTCAGGTTGATCCGCTCGCCCACCGGCCTGGCCGTGCGCGGCAGGGCGTGCTGGTAGAGGCGCTGGGTGTCGCCGGCCATGAGCAGCAGGTCGCCGTGGCCGAGCAGCAGCTCGCGCTTGAGCGCGTGGTCGGCGCGATGGCGGAGCAGGAAGCGCCTGGGTGCACCCAGGCTCAGGGAGGCGATCAGCGGCCGCGGGCCGAGCTCGGGCTCGTCGTCGCTGTGCCAGCCCATCGCGTCGCCGCCATCGCGGTATCGGTTGAGCAGCACGCTGTTGAAGCGGCCGTCCGCTGCCTCGGCCAGGCGCTCGCGCAGGGCCGCCAACGCCGGCGGCCACGGGTGCGGGACGAAATCGGTGCCGGAATAGCGGTAACGCGCGCCCGGATCGCCGATCCAGCAGCTCAGGCGCGGCGAATCCACCTCCCTGCCGAAGATCCGGATCCGGTGCACTTCCCAGGCCACCTCGCGCAGCAGCGCCTGGCGCAGGGCCTCGGCCTGCGGCCCCGGCAGCCAGCCGGGCCGCCATTCCACATCCGCGCCGGGCAGGTCGATCCGCATGCCGCCACGCTAGCACGGTCCAGGCCAGCGCCCCGCCCCCCATACGCCGGCGTGCGGAATTTGCCCGGCCCCGCCCAAACCCTGAAAATGGGCGGCAGCCATCGAGCCAACGGGAGTGGGTCAGCATGTCGGAAACCGGAGTCGGCGCAGTCGCGTCCGCAGCAATAGAACGTGACGTGATGGAGTACGACGTCGTCACCGTGGGCGCCGGCCCGGCGGGACTGGCCTTCGCCATCCGCCTCAAGCAGCTGGACCCGAACCTGTCGGTCTGCGTGATCGAGAAGGCCAGCACCATCGGTGCGCAGATCCTCTCCGGCGCGGTCATCGAGCCCGAGCCGCTGGATCGCCTGCTGCCGGGCTGGCGCGACAACCCGCCGCCGATCTGCGTGCCGGCCGCCGAAGACGAGTTCTGGTATCTCACCAGGGAAGGCGGCACGAAGTTCCCGGTCGTCCCGCCGCAGATGCGCAACCACGGCAACTTCATCGTCAGCCTTGGCGCGATGTGCGCGTGGCTGGCGCCGCAGGCCGAAGCGCTGGGCGTGGAGATCTACCCCGGCTTCGCCGCCGCCGAAACCCTGCATGACGACGCCGGCAAGGTGATCGGCGTGCGCATCGGCGACATGGGCGTGGCCCGCGACGGTTCGCACAAGCCCGGCTTCACCGCCGGCATCGACATCCACGCCAAGGTCACCGTGCTGGCCGAGGGCGCGCGCGGCCACCTGACCAAGCGCCTGGTCAAGCGCTTCGGCCTGGACGCCGGCAGCGATCCGCAGAGCTATTCGATCGGCATCAAGGAGCTGTGGCAGGTGCCCGAAGGCCGTACCCGGCCGGGCAAGATCGTCCACACGCTGGGCTGGCCGGCGGACCCCAGGACCTACGGCGGCAGCTTCCTGTACCACCTGGAGAACAACCAGATCGCGCTGGGCTACGTCAGCGGGCTGGATTACCACGATCCCGAATACAAGCCGTGGGAGGCCTTCCAGCAGTGGAAGAACCACCCCTCGGTGAAGGGCCTGCTGGAAGGCGGCAACATCCTGTCGGCCGGCGCGCGGGCGATCGTCACCGGCGGATGGCAGTCGCTGCCGAAGGTGGAGATGCCCGGCGCGCTGCTGATCGGCGATACCGCCGGCCTGCTCAACGTGCCCAAGATCAAGGGTACCCACCAGGCGATCCGCAGCGGCATGCTCGCCGCCGAGCACCTGGCAGCTTCGCAGCTGGCGCCGGAAGGCTTCGACGCCGCGCTGCGCGGCTCGGAGGTGATGGACGAGCTCAGGCAGGTGCGCAACATCAAGCCCGGCTTCAAGAAGGGCCTGTGGTTCGGACTGGCCAATGCCGCGTGGGAAACCGCGCTGGGCGGTCGTTCGCCGTGGACGCTGCAGAACAAGCCGGACTGGAGTTCGCTGGACAAGGTCGGCGAGCACGAGGAACCGGTGCGCGACTACGTGCAGCGCGAGCTGGCGCCGCGCGACCGCCTGCAGGGCGTGTACTTCGCCGCGACCGAGCATGACGAGGACCAGCCGGTGCACCTGAAGGTGGCCGACACGGACATCTGCGTGACCCGCTGCGCCCAGGAATACGACAACCCGTGCACGCGCTTCTGCCCGGCCGGCGTGTACGAGATCGTCGCCGATGCCACCACCGCCACCGGCAAGCGCCTGCAGATCAATGCCGCCAACTGCGTGCACTGCAAGACCTGCGACATCAAGGACCCGTACGAGATCATCACCTGGGTGACCCCGGAAGGCGGCTCGGGTCCGAACTACCAGAACATGTGATGAGCCAGCTCGAGGCAACGCGACCCGCCGCACCGGAAGCGCTGACGACCGCCGTCGTGATGTGCACCTACAACGGCGAGCGGTTCCTGCAGGCACAGCTGGACAGCCTGCTGGCGCAGACGCGGCTGCCGGGGCAGATCGTCATCCGCGACGATCTCTCCAGCGACGGCACGCTTGCGATCCTGGAAGCCTTCGCCGCGCAGGCCCGTGCGCGCGGCATCGCGGTCGACCTGGCCCGCAACGCGCACAACCTCGGCTATCGCAGGAATTTCGAATCCGCGCTGGCCTCCGCGGGCGCGCAGGTGCTGTTCCTGTGCGACCAGGATGATGTCTGGCATCCGCGCAGGATAGAACGCTTCATGGCCGAGTTCGAGCAGCGCCCGGAGCTGGCGCTGCTGCACTGTGACGCGCGGCTGGTCGATGCCGACGGCGCACCGCTTGGCACTTCGCTGTTCCAGGCGCTGGGGGTCAGCCGGGCGGAGCTGGACGGCATGCACGCTGGCGATGCGTTCGCGATCCTGCTGCGGCGCAATCTCGTCACCGGGGCGGCCTGCGCGATCCGCGCCCGGCTGCTGGCGCCGGCGATGCCTTTCCCGGCCGAAGGCTGGAGCCATGACGAATGGATCGCCATGGTCGCCGCGTTCACCGAGCGGCTGGACACGCTCGAAGAACCCCTGCTGGACTATCGCCAGCATGATGCCAACCAGATGGGTGCGCGCAAGACCACGCTGGTCCAGCGCTGGCTGGGCATCGGCCTCGAACGGCAGGCGTACATCGCTGCCATGGTGCGCAGGTTGCAGCAGCTGGCGGACCATGTGCAGGCCAGGGGCATCGGGAAGGTGGCGCAAAGGACCGAGCTCCAGGCCCGCCTCGCCCACGCCCGCTTCCGCAGCAACCTCCCCGCCAGCCTGGTTGCACGCTGGCGGGGTATCGGCCGCGAGCTCTCGCTCGGCCACTATCGGCGCTACGGCTCCGGCGCGCGTTCGTTGATCGCCGACCTGCTCGACCTGTCCTAGGCGTGTACGACTAGGCCTGGAAGGGCACGCCGGTCTTGCGCCGCAGTTCGTCCGCGTCGACGCCTTCGGCGGCCTCGACCAGCTTCAGGCCGGCCGGGGTCACGTCGAACACCGCCAGGTCGGTGATGATGCGATTGACCACGCCGACGCCGGTCAGCGGCAGGTCGCACTGCGGCAGGATCTTGTGCGACCCGTCCTTGGCCACGTGCTCCATCAGCACGACCACGCGCTTGACGCCGGCCACCAGGTCCATCGCACCGCCCATGCCCTTGACCATCTTCCCGGGCACCATCCAGTTGGCGATGTCGCCCTGGTCGGTGACCTGCATGGCGCCGAGGATGGCCAGGTCGATGTGGCCGCCGCGGATCATCGCGAACGAATCATGGCTGCCGAAGTAGCTGGCACCCGCGCGCGCGGTCACGGTCTGCTTGCCGGCGTTGATCAGGTCGGCGTCGATCTCGTCCTCGGTCGGGAACGGGCCGATGCCGAGCAGGCCGTTCTCCGACTGCAGCCACACGTCCACGCCCTCCGGGATGTGGTTGGCGACCAGGGTCGGCAGGCCGATGCCCAGGTTCACGTATGCGCCGTCGGTCAGTTCACGCGCGGCGCGCGCGGCCATTTCGTCTCGGGTCCAGGCCATCAGTTCGACTCCTTGCCGGCGCGCACGGTGCGCTGTTCGATGCGCTTCTCAGGATGTGGGTTGACCACGATGCGGTCGACATAGATGCCCGGCAGGTGCACCTGGTCCGGATCGATCTGCCCGACTTCCACCAGCTCCTCCACTTCGGCCACGCACAGCGCGCCGGCCATGGCGCAGGCCGGGTTGAAGTTGCGCGCGGTCTTGCGGAACACCAGGTTGCCGGCGGTATCGGCCTTCCACGCCTTGACCAGTGAAACGTCGGCGCGAAGTGCGGTTTCCATCACAAAATGCCTGCCGTCGAACTCGCGGGTTTCCTTGCCCTGCGCCACCACCGTGCCGTAGCCGGTGGCGGTATAGAACGCGGGAATGCCCGCGCCGCCAGCGCGCAGGCGCTCGGCCAGGGTGCCCTGGGGATTGAACTCCAGCTCGAGCTCGCCGGACAGGAACTGGCGTTCGAACTCCTTGTTCTCGCCGACATACGACGAAATCATCTTGCGGATCTGCCGCGTCTCCAGCAGCAGGCCCAGGCCGAAGCCATCGACGCCGGCATTGTTGGAGATGACCGTCAGGTCCTTCACGCCGCTGTCACGCAGCGCCGCGATCAGCGCCTCGGGAATGCCGCACAGGCCGAATCCACCGACCGCCAGGGTCTGTCCATCGGCCACCACGCCTTGCAGGGCCACGGCCGCATCGGCAAATCGCTTGCCCTGCGTCCCGGCCACGGGGGTCTTGCTCATCACCGCCCTCACCTCGTTGATGTAGTCCCCCATTCTAGCGGCTGACCGTCGCCTGTCCGAACCCGGCCGATCCCTCCCCGTCCGTGCGCGCTGGCGGGAGCAACCGTTAAACTCGATCTCCCCAAGCAAGGAAACTGCCCATGACGTTGCCCGCCTTCAAGGCCTACGACATCCGTGGCCGCGTGCCGGATGAACTGGACGAATCGCTTGCCGGCCGCATTGGCCTGGCGCTGTCCGACCTGCTGGGCCCCGGCGAAGTGGTCTTGGGACACGATGTGCGGCTGAGCAGCCCGGCCCTGCAGGAGGCACTGTCGCGCGGGCTGCGCGCGGCCGGTCGCGATGTCATCGACATCGGCCTGTGTGGCACCGAGGAGGTCTACTTCCAGACCGCCGACCTGAAGGCCGCCGGCGGGGTGATGGTCACCGCCAGCCATAACCCGATGGACTACAACGGCATGAAGCTGGTCCGCGAGGAAGCCAAGCCGATCAGCGGCGACTCGGGACTGTTCACCATCCGCGACGCCGCGGCCAGCCATGCCGCCGCGATCGGCGAACCGCGTGGCGGCACCCGTTCCTACACCGACAAGTCGGCCTACATCGAGCATCTGCTCGGTTACGTCGACCGGGCCAGCCTCAAGCCGCTGAAGATCGTCACCAACGCCGGCAATGGCGGCGCCGGCCTGGTCATCGACGCGCTCGCCCCGCACCTGCCGTTCGAGTTCATCCGCATCCAGCACGAGCCGGACGGCAACTTCCCCAACGGCATCCCCAACCCGCTGCTGCAGGAGAACCGCGCGGCCACCGCCGAAGCGGTGCGCGCGCACGGCGCCGACTTCGGCATCGCCTGGGATGGCGACTTCGACCGCTGCTTCTTCTTCGACGCCCAGGGCCGTTTCATCGAGGGCTACTACCTGGTCGGCCTGCTCGCCAAGGCGCTGCTGGCGCGCAATCCCGGCGGCAAGGTCATCCATGACCCGCGCCTGGTCTGGAACACCATCGAGATGGTCGAGCAGGCCGGTGGCATCCCGGTGATGAGCAAGACCGGGCATGCCTTCATCAAGGAACGCATGCGCGCGGAGAACGCCGTGTATGGCGGCGAAATGAGCGCGCACCACTACTTCCGCGACTTCGCCTACTGCGATTCGGGCATGATCCCGTGGCTGCTGATCGCCGACCTGGTCTCGCGTACCGGCACCTCGCTGGCCGCGCTGGTCGAGGACCGCATGGCCGCGTTCCCCTGCAGCGGCGAAATCAACTTCCGGGTGAGCGATGCGAAGGCCTCGATCGCTCGCATCCTGGCCCACTTCTCGCCGCAGTCGCCGGCGCTGGACTACACCGACGGCCTGAGTGCCGACTTCGGCGACTGGCGCTTCAACCTGCGCAGCTCCAATACCGAGCCGCTGCTGCGACTGAACGTGGAATCGCGTGGTGATGCCGACCTGATGCAGGCCCGCACCGACGAGATCACCCAGCTCATCAATTCCTGAATCCCAGCCGAGGACCCCCTGTCGATGAACGACATTCTCCCCGTCATCCTTTCCGGCGGTTCGGGCACGCGCCTGTGGCCGCTCTCGCGCGAGTCCTATCCCAAGCAGTTCCTGCCGCTGACCGGCGAGCTGACCATGCTGCAGGCGACCTGGCACCGCGTGGCACCGATCGCCGGCCGCGCGCCGCTGGTCATCGCCAACGAGGAACATCGCTTCGTCGCCGCCGAACAGCTGCAGCAGGTCGGTGCGCATCCGCAGGCGATCATGCTCGAGCCGATCGGCCGCAATACCGCTCCGGCCATTGCCGTGGCCGCGCTGGAAGCAACCCGCGATGGCGATGACGCGCTGCTGCTGGTGCTGCCCTCCGACCACGTGATCAGCGACGAGAAGGCCTTCCAGGCCGCCGTGCTGGAAGCGGCCAAGGCGGCCCGCGAAGGCAAGCTGGTGACCTTCGGCATCGTGCCGGCGAGCCCGGAAACCGGCTATGGCTACATCAAGGCCGCGGCCGGCACCGGTACCCGCGCGGTCGAGCGCTTCGTCGAGAAGCCCGACCTGGCCACCGCCAAGGGCTACGTCGCCTCGGGCGAGTATTTCTGGAACAGCGGCATGTTCCTGTTCAAGGCTTCGCGTTACCTGGAGGAACTCGGCAAGCACAACCCGGCGATCCTGGAAGCCACCCGCGCGGCCTGGGCGGGCGCCAAGCGCGACGCCGATTTCGTCCGCCTCGACAAGGAAGCCTTCAAGTCCGTGCCGTCGGACTCCATCGACTACGCGGTGATGGAGAAGACCACCGATGCGGCCGTGCTGCCGCTGGCCGCTGGCTGGAGCGATGTCGGTTCGTGGACCGCGCTGCGCGACGTATCCCCACAGGATCCGGACGGCAACGCCCACCACGGCGACGTGATCGCCATCGACTGCCGCAACACCTACGCCTACGGCGAGCGCCTGATCGCGCTGGTCGGCCTGGATGACGTCGTCGTCGTCGAGACCGCCGATGCCGTGCTGGTCGGCAAGGGCGAGCGCATGCAGGAGGTCAAGGAGGTCGTGGCGCGGATCAAGCAGGACAAGCGCTCCGAGGCGACCTGGCACCGCAAGGTCTACCGCCCGTGGGGCGCGTACGACTCGATCGACAACGGCCAGCGTTTCCAGGTCAAGCGGATCACCGTCAAGCCCGGTGCGACGCTCAGCCTGCAGATGCACCACCACCGCGCCGAACACTGGATCGTGGTGAGCGGCACCGCCGAGGTCACCCGCGGCGAGGACGTGCTGCTGCTGACCGAGAACCAGAGCACCTACATCCCGCTGGGCGTCACCCATCGCCTGCGCAACCCCGGCAAGCTGCCGCTGGAACTGATCGAAGTGCAGTCCGGCAGCTACCTCGGCGAAGACGACATCGTGCGCTTCGAGGACACCTACGGGCGCGCCTGAGTCGTGCGGTGGTGATTCACCAGGACGGCGACCGCATGCGGTCGCCGTCCTGCTTTCAGGCGGCGTGCACCTGCACTTCAGGATCGCACGCCGGGCCACCGTGCTCGAGCCAGCCCACCCCTTCCTGCACCAGCCGCACCTGCAGGCGGAACCGTCCGGGGCGCGCCGGTGCCCGCACCCGCGCCGGCAGCGCCACGCGCCCACCCGCCGCCACGGCGGCCGGCAGCGTGGTGCGCTCGCCATCGAAGACTTCCATCGCGCCGCTGTCCGCGTCGACCCAGTGATAGGCCACGTGCACCGGATGCGGCGGCCGGCTGCCAAGCACCTCGCCTGAGTCGTTGCGCACGACGACGCGGGCGGTGGCCATGCCGTCGGCAGGCAGGCTGTCGCCGCACTCCACCGATTCCACCCCGATCCGCGCCATCGAGCCGGGCCGCAGCGCCGATCGCCATGCGCGCCCCATGCGTCCCTCGCGAACGGCCTCGGCGATCACCAGTTCACGCGCCATTTCACTGAAGCGCTCGTTGAAGCGTTCGACGGCCCAGGCATACAGCGCGCGATCCAGCACGGTGGCCCGCTCGATCGCCGCGCGGGCCTCGGCGCTGACCTCCACCGCGTCGGCGCGGGCGGCCGATACATTCAGGCACGGTGCCGGCATGCCCGGGTCGAAGCCGAAGGCATGCGCGAACAGGGTCAACGAATCGGCCAGGCGCTCGGTGATGCCGAAATGCATCGATTCCAGTCGCCGCCTGGCCAGTGCCAGCAGCGCGGGATCATCGCCGCGGCCGACGCAGTCGCGGACCGCCTGCTGGCCGTACCCGACCGGGTCGGCGGCCAGCCGCGCGTGGTCCAGGTCCAGCGCCAGGAACACCGTCTGCGCATTGACCAGGTCCCAGCGCGTGCGCTCGTCATTGACGAAATCCAGCAGCGACCAGTTTTCGCGCACCACCTGCTCGTGCCGGTAGGCCCCCGGATCCCGGCGCACGTGGGAGAACCACGACACGGTCCGGCGCAGCGGGTCGCGCAGCATGGTCAGGTAACGCAGGGGTCGCCCGACGTGGCGCTCCAACCCGTGCCACAGGTGCCCGCGATAGAACCGGTAGTCGCCGACCTGGTCGCGACCCAACGCGAACAGTTCGGGCAGCAACTGCGCCGGGCAGATCTCCGCAGGAGCGAACTGCGCGTCCAGGAAGGAGATCAGGCTGGTGCCCGCGGTCTTGGGGATGTGCAGGTAATAAAGCGACCGGGCTTCGGCCGGCGAACCTTGCTGCGCGTGCTGCATCTGGACGCCCTCCCGTCTGCGATGCGTTGACCTCAGCGCGCCTGGCGATCCTCGGTCGCCTGCCGCGCCAGTTGCCCGAGCACGTCTTCCATCCCTTGCCGCCAGTCAGGCAGGTCGACCCGGAAATCCGCGACCAGGCTGCTGCAATCCAGGCACGAATACGCCGGTCGCCGGGCGGGCGTGGGGAACTCCGCAGTCGTGATCGGCACGACCCGCGGCATGCGCTCCAGCAATCCCATTTCATGGGCCCGGACCAGCAATGCCTCGGCGAAGCCGTGCCAGCTGGTCTGCCCACCGGCGGTAAGATGCCATAGCCCTGTCACGGCCATGTCACGGCGTGTGTCGCACGCCAGCATCCGCGCGGTGGTACGTGCGATCAGGCTCGCCGAGGTCGGCGTGCCGACCTGGTCGGCCACCACGCGCAACTCCTCGCGCTCGGCTGCCAACCGCAGCATGGTCCGCAGGAAGTTGTGCCCGCCCGCCGAGTACACCCAGGCGGTACGCAGCACCACGTGCCGGCCGCCCGCCGCGAGGATGGCCTGTTCGCCGGCCAGCTTGCTGGCGCCATAGACCCCCAATGGCGCGGTGGGGTCATCGGGAAGATACGGGCGCTTGCCCTGCCCGTCGAACACGTAATCGGTCGAGTAATGCACCAGCGGCACGTCGCGCGCGGCGCACCAGCGGGCGATCACCCCGGGCGCTTCGGCATTGGCACGGAAGGCGGCTTCGCGCGCCTGCTCGGCCCGATCGACCGCGGTATAGGCCGCGGCATTGACCACCCGCGAGGGTTGCAGCCGGTCCAGCAGCGCGACCAACGACATGGGCTGGTCGAAATCGGCGACCTCGCACGCGCTGCCATCGGCCAGCACGCCGCTGCGGGTGGTGGCGAGCACCGGCCCCAGCGTCGCCAGTGCCGGCAGGAGTGCCTGGCCTACCTGCCCATTGCCGCCGAAGACCAGCGTGGTCACGGCACGTAGACCGGCAGGCGGTCGTCGGCCACTTCCTCCAGGAACGGCGCGGCCATGTCCTTGGCCGAGAGGACCGGATCGCTGATCGGCCAGTCCACCGCGATGGCGGCATCGTCCCAGCGGATCGCCGCATCGGCTTCGCGGACATACACATCGGTGCACAGGTAACTGAACACCGCGCGTTCCGACAGCACGGCAAATCCGTGCGCGAAGCCTTCCGGGATCCAGAACTGGCGATGGTTGGCACCGCTCAGGATCACCGCGGTCCAGCGCCCGAACGTCGGCGACCCGCGGCGGATGTCGACCGCCACGTCGTAGACCTCGCCCTCCAGCACGCTGACCAGCTTGCCCTGCGGGCGCGGCCACTGGTAATGCAGTCCGCGCAGCACGCCACGGCTGGAAGAAGACACGTTGCTCTGCACGAAGCGCATGTCCAGGCCATGGGCCGCGTAGCGTTCGGCGTTCCAGCCCTCGAAGAAGAAGCCCCGCTCATCCCCATGAACCGCCGGCTCGATGACGACACAGCCCGGCAATGCGGTTTCAACGATCTTCAAAGCACCCTTCCTCGCTGCAGGATCTGTCGCAGGTATTGCCCGTATCCGTTCTTGAGCAGTGGCGCGGCCAGTGCCTCCAGCTGCGCGGCATCAATCCAGCCATGGCCGAAGGCGATCTCTTCCGGGCAGCACACCTGCAGGCCCTGCCGCGCCTGGATGGTCTCGATGAAGTTGGATGCCTCGTGCAACGACTGGTGGGTACCGGTATCGAGCCACGCGTAGCCGCGCCCCAGCGCTTCCAGGTGCAGGCTTCCGTCCTCCAGATAGCGGCGGTTGAGGTCGGTGATCTCCAGCTCTCCGCGCGGAGAAGGCTTGAGTTCGGCCGCGTGGTCGCTGGCGCGACCGTCGTAGAAATACAGGCCCGTCACCGCGTAGTGCGAGCGTGGACGTTGCGGCTTCTCTTCGATGCCGATGACCTTGCCGGCATCATCGAACTCGGCCACGCCATAGCGTTCCGGATCATTCACCCAGTAGCCGAACACCGTCGCGCCATGCTCGCGCGCGTCGGCGCGGCGCAGGACTTCGGTCAGGCCGTGGCCATGGAAGATGTTGTCACCCAGCACCAGGCAGCTCGGCTGGCCGGCGACGAAATCGCGCCCGATCAGGTAGGCCTGGGCAAGGCCGTCCGGGCTCGGCTGCACGGCATATTGGATGTTCATGCCCCACTGCGAGCCGTCGCCGAGCAGGCCCTGGAACAGCGCCTGTTCGTGCGGCGTGTTGATGATCAGCACGTCACGGATGCCCGCCAGCATCAGCACGCTGAGCGGGTAGTAGATCATCGGCTTGTCGTACACCGGCAACAGCTGCTTGCTGACGCCCTTGGTGATCGGATACAGCCGCGTGCCGGAACCGCCGGCCAGGATGATGCCCCTGCGCTTGCTCATGTTGGATCGCTCCGTGATCAGGCGGCGGTGCCGATGCGCTCGAGGCGGTAGCTGCCATCGAGCACGCCCCGCACCCACTCCTGGTTTTCCAGGTACCAGTCCACCGTTTGGGCGATGCCCTGCTCGAAGCTGTGCTGCGGCGCCCAGCCCAGTTCCGCCTTCAGCTTGGAGGCATCGATCGCATAGCGGCGGTCGTGGCCCGGGCGGTCGGCGACATGGGTGATCTGCGTCGCACGCGGCCGGCCATCGGCCCGCGGGCGGCGTTCATCGAGCAGCGCGCAGATCGCCCGCACCACTTCGATGTTCTCGCGTTCGGCATCGCCGCCGACGTTGTACGTCTCGCCCACCCGCCCCTTCGCCAGCACGGTGCGGATCGCCTCGCAGTGGTCACCGACGAACAGCCAGTCGCGCACCTGCCTGCCGTCGCCGTACACCGGCAGCGGCTCTCCGGCCAGCGCCTTGGCGATCACCAGCGGGATGAGCTTCTCCGGGAAGTGGTACGGCCCGTAGTTGTTCGAGCAGTTGGTGGTCAGCACCGGCAGGCCGTAGGTGTGGTGGAAGGCGCGGACCAGATGGTCCGAAGCGGCCTTCGAGGCCGAGTACGGCGAGTTCGGCGCGTACGGCGTGGTCTCGGTGAACCGGCCGGTCTCGCCCAGGGTGCCGTAGACCTCATCGGTGGACACGTGCAGGAAGCGGAACGCCTCGCGCCGTTCCGCCGGCAATGCCTTCCAGTAATCGCGCACCGACTCCAGCAACGCAAGGGTGCCGACGACATTGGTCTGCACGAACGCGGCCGGGCCATCGATGGAGCGGTCGACGTGGCTTTCGGCGGCGAAATTCAGCACCGCGTCGGGCTGGTGGGTCGCCAGCAGGCTGTCCACCAGATCACGGTCGCCGATGTCGCCATGGACGAAGGCATGGCGCGGATCATCGGCGATCGACGCGAGCGTATTCAGGTTGCCGGCATAGGTCAGGGCATCGAGGTTGACCACCCGAACGCCACGGGCGACCGCTTCGCGCACGAAGTTGCCACCGATGAATCCGGCACCGCCGGTTACAAGCCATGTCGCCACTCTTCCTCGCCTCCGGTACGGCCTCGCTTCGACTGGACAGGATAGCCGCTCGGCCGTCGGGCCGGGACCACCCGGCCCTTGCATGCCGCATCGCAGCAAAACCATACGCCATCGCACGGAACCCTTTTGCCGGCTAAAATCGGCGGACTGCCCCGTGCCAGCCGCCGCGGCCGGGCCTTCCCGTAAAGCTGAAGGATCTCGTACAAGATGAAAATCCTCGTCGCCTACAAGCGCGTGGTGGACTACAACGTCCGCATCCAGGTCAAGCCGGACGGCTCCGGCGTGGTCACGGACGGCGTCAAGCTCTCGCCCAATCCGTTCGACGAAATCGCACTCGAAGAGGCCCTGCGCCTGCGCGATGCCGGCATCGCCACCGAAGTGATCGTCGCCACCCTGGCCCCGGCCGATGCCGCGGCGCACCTGCGCAACGGCCTGGCCATGGGCGCCAACCGCGCCATCCACGTGGTCACCGATGCCGCCGTGCAGCCGCTCACCGCTGCCCGCGCCCTGCTCAAGCTGGTCGAGAAGGAACAGCCTGCCCTGGTGATCCTGGGCAAGCAGGCGATCGATGACGACGCCAACCAGACCGGCCAGATGCTGGCCACGCTGTGGGGCCGCCCGCAGGCCACCTTCGCCTCCAGGCTGGTCGTCGCCGACGGCAAGGCCACGGTAACCCGCGAAGTCGACGCCGGCCTGGAAACGCTGGAAGTGGACCTGCCCGCCGTGGTGACCACCGACCTGCGCCTCAACGAGCCGCGCTTCATCAAGCTGCCGGACATCATGAAGGCCAAGAGCAAGCCGCTGGAGACGATCGCCTTCGCCGACCTCGGCGTGGAAGCGAACGACAGCCTCAAGACCACCCGTTACGCCCCGCCGGCCAAGCGCAGCCGCGGCGTGATGGTGAAGGATGCCGCCGAACTGGTGGCCGCACTCAAGCAGAAGGGGTTGCTGTAATGGCCAAGGTCCTCATCGTCGCCGAACACCTGGGCGGCCAGCTCAACGCCGCCACTGCCAAGACGGTCAGCGCCGCGCTGGCGCTGCAGCCGGAAGCCATCGACATCGTCGTGCTCGCCGCCGATCCGGCTGGCGTCGCCGCCCAGGCCGCGCAGATCGCCGGCGTGTCGCGCGTGCTCACCGTGGCCCACCCGGCCAACGAACACGCCATCGCCCAGGTCCAGGGCCCGCAGGTCGCCCAGCTGGCCGCCGGCTACAGCCATGTCTTCGGTCCCTCGACGACCTTCGGCAAGGACCTGATGCCGGTCGTGGCCGCCCTGCTCGGCGTCAACCAGGTTTCCGACCTGATGAGCGTGGAGGGCAGCCACGCCTTCCAGCGCCCGATCTACGCCGGCAACGCGCTCATTACCGTGCAGGCCCCGGCCGACCAGGTCGTCGTCGCCACCGTGCGCACCGCCTCGTGGCCGGAAGCGGCCAAGGGCGGCAGCGCGGCGGTCGAAGCGGCCACGGTCGCCGCCACGCTGCCGTCGCACACCCGCTTCGTCGGCCTGGCCGCCGGCAAGTCCGACCGCCCCGACCTGCAGAGCGCCAGGCGCGTGGTGTCCGGTGGCCGCGGCGTCGGCTCGGCGGAGAACTTCCAGGTCATCTACCAGCTCGCCGACAAGCTCGGCGCGGCCGTGGGCGCCTCGCGCGCGGCGGTCGACGCCGGCTACGTGCCCAACGAGCTGCAGGTCGGCCAGACCGGCAAGATCATCGCCCCGGAGCTGTACGTGGCCGTCGGCATCAGCGGCGCGATCCAGCACCTCACCGGCATCAAGGACGCCGGCACCATCGTGGCGATCAACAAGGACGGCGAGGCGCCGATCTTCGAGATCGCCGACATCGGGCTGGTGGGTGACCTGTTCACCCTGTTGCCCGAGCTGGAGAAGGCGCTGGGCTGAGGCCGGCGCCCGGGTACGTCGCCACCGCCGTGGCGGCGTACCCCTCGCCACATGCCCTCCGGACGCTGGCACGGCTGACCACGGATCCGGCTATAGTCGGCCTTCCGACACCGCGAGGCGTGGCTCATGCAGGGCATTACGGCGGATGCAGTGAAGTGGGCGTACCGGATCCTTCTTGAACGGGATCCAGAAAGCGAGGAAGTACTCCAGGACACGCTCGACCGCCTGGCATCGATGCGCGAGCTGCGGCTCAACTTCATCAACTCCGTCGAATACCGCGAGCGCTTCGACGAGGCGCAGTCGAAAGGACAGAGCCCGTATTTCCACTACGCATCGACCTTCGATGCACTGGGCACGATCCGTCGCCATGCCGCGCCCGGACTGCAACAGCGACCGGGTTACCTGGTCAATTTCCTCGGGGTTGCGATCGACCCGAAATTCTTTCCCTCGCTGCTGCAGGATCGCGCTGGCGAAGTGGAAGGCGTCCCCATCCCGTGCAACTGGCACGCCGATATCGCCGAATGGGCCGCTGCCCTGCGCGCGGTGGAGCTGTCTGGCAGCCGGTTCGTGGTTGCCGAGCTCGGCTGCGGCTGGGGCTGCTGGATGAACAACACCGGCGTCGCCGCGCGCGCCTCCGGGCGACAGGCCAAGGTCATCGGCATCGAGGGCGACGGCGACCACCTGGACTTCGCGCGCGAAGCCTTGTCCACCAATGGCTTCGCCGACGACGCGATCGAACTGCACCGCGGCATCGCGACGTTCCAGCGCGGCTTCGCGCTGTTTCCGCGACAGGAAATCCCCGGATCCAGCTGGGGCAGCGAACCGATCTTCAACGCCACCGAGGAACAGCGCCGGCAGGCGACGGCCTCGGGCCACTACGACGAAATCGCGATGGTGCCGCTGGCCGAGGTCATCGCCAGCGAGCCGCGGGTCGACCTGCTGCATATCGACATCCAGGGCGGCGAGGCCGACCTGGTGGAACAGAGCCTGCCGCTGCTCAACGAAAAGGTCGCCTACCTGCTGATCGGTACGCACACCAAGCAGATCGAAGGCCGCCTCTACGCCGCGCTGCTTGGCGCCGGTTGGCACCTGGAGATGGAACGCCCGGCCCTGTTCGAGATCGTCGACGGCCAGCCACGCGTCACCGTCGACGGCGTGCAGGGTTGGCGGAACATGGCGCTGCTGCCGGCCTGAACCAGGCACGCGGTGGCTCGAAGCCGCGCGCGGGGTCGCGCGGCGGGCGCGGCAATGCGTAGCCGCCGCGCCGGGATGCAGGCAGGGGACGCGCGCGCCACGTGGTTGCCGGCGCCGGCGCGGTCCAGTCGCCAGGGGGCGGGATCGATGAGGGTTGGGACAAGAAACATCTGGCTCATGCTGCTGTTCGGGCTCTACGTCGTGATCGGCGTGGCCCTGCATTCCAGCTATGGCGTGTCCTGGGACGAGCCGATCTCCCGCAGCAACGGCATGGTGAACCTCAAGCACCTGGAATCGCGCTACTTCCCCCAGTTGCTGACCCCGGAGGTCGCCGCGCGGCCGGATCTGGACGACTGGGCCGACCGCGACTACGGCGTCGCCTTCGAGCTGCCGCTGGCGGCACTGGAGCAGGCCTTCGGCATCAGCGGCGAGGCCGTGTATCCGTTCCGCCACCTGCTCACCTTCCTGTTCTGCACGCTGGGCGTGCTCGCCGTCTACAGGACCGCGACCTTCGTCCATGGCGACTACCGTGCCGGCCTGCTGGCCGCGGCCATGCTGGTGCTGTCGCCACGGATGTTCGCCGAGTCGTTCTACAACTCCAAGGACGTGGTCTTCCTCACTGCGATTGCCATTTCCACCTACACGATGACCAGGCTGCTTTCCGCTCCGGGATGGCGCTGGGCGGCGCTGCATGGACTGGCGACCGGCTTTGCCATCGACATCCGCGTGATGGGCATCGTGATGTTGCCGCTCACGCTCGCCTTCCTGCTGGCGCGCCTGTTGAAGCGCGAAGTCCCACTGCGCTCCTGGCTCATCGCCACCGCCGCCTACCTGGTGACCACCCTCGTGGTCGTGGTCGCCCTCTTCCCGTTCCTGTGGCAGGACCCGCTGGGCAACTTCGCGCTCACCTTCAGCAACATGTCGCGGTTCCGCTGGAGCCAGCAGGTGCTCTACATGGGTGAGCTGCTGCAGGCCACGCACCTGCCCTGGCACTACATCCCGACATGGATCCTGCTGACGACGCCGCCCCTGTTCTCGGTGTTGATGCTGGCGGGCGTGCTGCGCACAGGCGTGGACCTGTGCCGGAACCGCCTGGCCCTCTGGGCAAACCCGGTGCAGATGCACCAGCTGGCCTACCTGGCACTGCTGTCCGGCCCGGTCGTGGCGATCATCGCCATGCGCTCGGTGGTCTACGATGGCTGGCGCCATCTCTATTTCGTCTATCCGGCCTTCGTGCTCGTGGCCACCGGCGGTGCCATCGCGATCTGGCAGCGCATGCAACGGTTCCAGACCGCGCAGCTGGCCTTCGTCGCCTGCCTGGCGCTGGCACTGCTGTGCAACATCGTCTGGATGGTGCGCGCGCACCCGCTGCAGAACCTGTACTTCAACTTCCTGGCCGGCTCAAACTGGAAGCAGCGGTTCGACCTGGACTACTGGGGGCTGGCGAACCGCGAAGCCCTGCAGGCGATACTCGACGCCGACAAGTCACCGGCGATCACCATCCGCGTCGTCGGCATGTCCACGCTGGAACCCTCGCTGCATGCGTTCCCGGCGGACGAAGCGGCCCGTGTGCTGCTCGTCGACGAGGCCCAGAGGCCGCGCTACCTGCTGACCAACTACCGCCGCCTTCCGGAGGGCATCCTCGCATCACGGTTCAAGGGATACGCGCCGTTCTACGAACGACGCATCGGCGAGGAAACCATCGTCTCGGTCTTCCGGATCAAGGACAGCGCGACCGAGGACGCCATCTCCCGTGCGTCACGCCCCTATACCGAGGAAGAGTTCCGCCAGCTGTCCTACACGCTGCATCCGCCGCGCGTGGCCAACGGCAGGACCTACGTGGACCTGCGGATCACCAACGCCGGCGAGCGGCCGATCTCGGCCCTGACAACGACCGATGCGCCGATCCACGTGTCCTGGCGTTTCCTCGACCGCCACGGCCACGCTGCCGGTGGGTTCGAACCGCGCATCCGGTTGCCGAAGGACATCCCGGCGCATGGATCGCTGAGCATGCCGTTGCAGATCGACCGGCGAAAAGTCATTCCCGGCGGCACGCTGCAGGCCGACATCGTGCAGGAGGGCAGGTTCTGGGGACAGTCGATCGGCGTGCCGCCTGCCACGTTGCCCTGGCCGATGCCCGGGGTGTCGTTCACCACGCGCGCCTATACCCGCCAGGAACTGGGCCGGCTCAGCTATTCGTTGGGCGCTCGCCGCGAAGTGGCCGGCGCAACGTATGTGGACTTCACCATCACCAATATCGGTGCGCAGCGGCTGTCGGCGCTGACGACGAACAATACGCCGCTACGCGTCTCCTGGCGCTTCCTCGACCGCGATGGCACGCCGACGAGCGGATTCGATCCGCGGGTCAGCCTGCCACGCGACATCCCGGCGCACGGGTCGCTGGTCGTTCCCCTGCGGATCGATACCGAGAAGATGATCGCCGGCGGAACGCTGCAGGCCGACCTGGTGCAGGAGGGGCTGTTCTGGGGCCATGACATCGGCCTGACGCCGGCCACGCATCCCTGGCCGGCGCCGCCGGGGCAACCCTGACCGCCCGCGCCGGGCGGCCGGCGACTCAGTTGTCGCCGAACAGGTCGCGCGTATAGACCTTGGCCGCGACGTCATCCAGCGCCGGCGACATGCGGTTGCTGATGATCACGTCAGCCTCGTGCTTGAACGCTTCCAGGTCGTTGACCACGCGTGAGCGGAAGAACTCAGCTTCCTCCAGGCAGGGTTCGTGGACGATGACTTCCACGCCCTTGGCCTTGAGCCGCTTCATTACGCCCTGGATGCTGGACGAGCGGAAGTTGTCCGACCCGCTCTTCATGATCAGGCGGTAGATGCCGACCACGCGCGGCTTGCGCTTGAGGATGTCCTCGGCGATGAAATCCTTGCGCGTGGTATTCGAATCGACGATCGCGCGGATCAGGTTCTGCGGCACGCTCTGGTAGTTGGCCAGCAGCTGCTTGGTGTCCTTGGGCAGGCAATATCCGCCGTAACCGAAGGACGGATTGTTGTAGTGCGAACCGATGCGTGGATCCAGGCTGATGCCCTCGATGATCTGGCGGCTGTCCAGGCCGTGCGTCAGTGCGTAGGTGTCCAGTTCGTTGAAGTACGACACGCGCATGGCCAGGTAGGTGTTGGCGAACAGCTTGATCGCCTCGGCCTCGGTCGGCTCGGTGAACAGCACCGGCACGTCCTGCTTGAGCGCGGCCGACTTCAGCAGGCCGGCGAACACCCCGGCGCGCGCGGAACGTTCGCCGACGATGATCCGCGATGGGTGCAGGTTGTCGTACAGCGCGCGGCCTTCACGCAGGAACTCGGGCGAGAAGATGATGTTGTCGACCCCGAAGCGCTCGCGCACCTTGGCCACGTAGCCCACCGGGATTGTCGACTTGATCACCATCGTCGTCGCCGGGTTGATCGCCAGCACGTCGGTGATGACCGCTTCGATCGAGCGGGTGTTGAAGTAGTTGGTTTCCGGATCGTAGTCGGTGGGCGTGGCGATGACGACGTAGTCCGCGCCCTCGTAGGCCTCGCGCGGCGCCAGGGTGGCGCGGAAATTCAGCCCACCCAGCGCCAGGGCCTGCTCCAGCTCGGCGTCGACGATGGGCGAGCGCCCTTCGTTGAGCATCCGCACCTTCTCCTCGACGATGTCCAGCGCGACCACCTCATGCTGGCGCGCAAGCAGCACCCCGTTGGAAAGCCCCACATACCCCGTTCCCGCAATTGCTATCTTCATCGTTCATTGCCTTTCGTATTGATGAGTTGCCCGGGGACCGGCGCCGGCCAGCCCACCGTCAGGGGCGGCACGCCAACGACGTGCGCCCAGAAGACGCCTTCCTGCACCACCGAGAACTGCAGCCAGCGATTGTCGCCGGGCGCCATGTCCGCCCCCAGCACGACGCGCAGCTGGCCCTCGTTCCCTGGCGCGAGCGCAGGCAGCGCCGCGCGGGGATTCCAACCCACCGATCCATCCGCCGGGTCGGGCACCACGCGCCAGGAAAGGGCCAATGGAGCATACAGCCTGCCGTGAGTATTGAGCCCTGTCGCACCATTACGGTTGCTGACCCGCAGGCTCACCTCCCAGCTGCCATCGCCCTGTCGCGTTGCGCCTTCGTAGGCCAGCACGATATTGCGGACCTCGTCCGGCGTGTACTGCCGGTGCCTTGCCAGCAGCGAGCTGGGCGACACGCTCCACCAGTAATCGCCCCGGGTGGCGCCGGATATCGGCAGGTCACCGCGCCAGTAGGCGCACATGGCGATCACGGTCAACGCACAGCACAGGGTGGCGAGCGCGAGCCAGAGCCGCCGCATCCCCGTGCCTGCGGCGGCCAGGCCATCGGCCAGCACGACCATGGCCAAAGGCGCCAGCTCGACAAATCCGCGGTGTCCGAAGCCCGCACCCAGGTACCAGGAATGCCAGGAGCCATAGAGCAGCGCGAAGATCGCGCCCACGCCGAGCAGGGCCTGCGATGCGGGCGCACGCCAGGTGCGCAGGGCGAACCAGGTGACCAGCAGCAACAGCGGATAGTAGGTGTACACGCCGCGCTCATAGGAGAACAGCACATCCAGCGCGTGCGCGGCGAAGCGCGGGAAACTCTCGCTGCCATAGCTGTTGACCCCGAGCGCACCGCTGGCATAGCAGTTGTAGGCCACCTGCAGCGCCAGCGCCATCGCCGTTCCCAGCCCCCAGCCGGCCCAGATCCGCCACTGCCGGCCCGCAGGATCGCCGCGGAACAGCATGTAGGCGACCGCCAGGGTCAACGCACCGTTGGTCTGGCGCACCAGGTAAAGCCAGCCGAATACCAGCGTGAGGGCGCACAGTCGTCCCGGCGACAACGCGTGCCCCAGGCCCAGCCACAGCAACAAGGCAACGCCGAAGGCGCTGTATATGTGGCTGAAGGACGCATCGAAGGTGCCGTAGTGGAACAGCCCAGCGCCGAACGTCACCAGCGTGACAGCGGCCAGCGCCAGGCGCACGGGTACGCCGCGGCGACGCAGCACCGAATACATCATGGCGGCGATCGCCAGCAACATCGCTGCCCCACCCCATAGCACGACGCGGTTCTCGCCAACCGAGAAGCCGGTGGCCACCGGATCCACGGCCAGCCAGGGCAGTGAGAACGGCAACTGCAACAGGGCCACGCCCGGTGGGTACTTGACCCGGCACCGCTGCAGGTCCACGTCCTCGCTGGAGATCGCATTCACTGGATCAAGCAGCTTCCGGTAGTCACAGAAGCGCAGGTCACCGTGTGCCAGGCCATGCACCCAGATGTGGTATCCGACGCCATCGGAGCGGATATCGGGCGTGTTCGCGTAGGGCCGCGACACGCTGACCCAGCACAGCAGCAAGGCAAACAGCGTACCGGCTACCAGGGCGCCCAACGTCGCCGTGCGCCACCGCCCTTGGACCACTGGAAGCCACCGTTTCATGTATCCCCCATGAGCATTCCATCGCCATCAGTCCTTGGCCGGCCGCGCGGACCGACAGGGAAGACTGCACCCTTGAGGTGACACCGGCATGGTGGGCCGCAACGCACGGATCGGCCCGCCCTGCCGGCCGCTACATCGCCGGCAGTGGCACGACCAGCGGCGACACCCCATGGTCGTGGAACCACGCGCGCCCCTCGATCACCATCGTCACCGCCAGGCGTTCGCCACCGGAAGCGGGCACCAGGAATTCAAGCTCACGACGCTCTCCCGGCCCCAGGTCCAGCCCGTCGCCGATTTCCACCCGCGGCCCCCAGGCCGCGGCATCGATCCCCGCGCCCTCCCCCAGCGTCTGCCAGGACAGTCGCAGGGGCTGTGTCGCCGGCATCGCATCAAGCACGAACCCGGAGCCGTTCTCCAGCGCGACGCGCACGCGGTACTGCGCCCCGTCGCGCTGCAGCGACAGGATCCGCAGCGATACCTGCGGAAAGTCCTGCAGCGGCAACGGTGCCCAGCTGGCCTGGGGACACGCGCCCTCGCCGGGCACGATCACCGGCCCGCCCGCGGCCGGCGGCAATCCGGCGTGCAGGCGATCGGAATAGAACGCCGCCGCCGCACGCAGCCGGCGACCGGCCTGCCTGCACGCCGGGACGTCGTTGGATGGCAGCGCCCAATAGCCTGGCGCCAGGTTGCCCGAATAGCCATTGAGCGTCGGCCTGTCGACGGCCTGCCCCAGCACCATGCCGTCGAGCTGGGCATCGATGAACGACTTCTCCCCCAGCGTCGGCACGAACACGATCGCATCGGCAGGCAGCGGGGTGGGCAGCTGCGCCTGCAGGGCCCGGGTATCGGTGCGTGCCTGCGCGGCATCGAAATGCACGGTTTGCATCGAAGTGGACTCGACCACCATCACCATCGCCAGCACGGCGATCGCCAGGTTCCAGAACACGCCGCGGCCACGGACCGCGTCCACGCCGATGGCGACCAGTATCGCCGCCGGCATCGCCAGGACCAGGCCGATCCGTGCCATCGCCCGGATCGAGTTCGCGCCGGGCAGCCCCGCCAGCAGCAGGTACAGCGAATGGCCACCGATGCTGATGGTAAGCACGACCAGCAGCGCGATCGCGCCCAGTGCCATCCAGCGCAGGCGCAGCGGCGATTTCAACAGCCCCAGCAGGGACAGGCCGATGATGCCGGCACCGAAGAAGATCTGCTGCTCGTGGCGCATCGGCATCGCCGCGGCCACGCGGGCACTGAAGCTGCCCCAGATCGGCGAACCATCGGCCAGCAGGTAGCTGCGCAGGCGCGGCAGCAGCTCGGCGATTTCCCGCGCATCGCGCTGGAAGCCGTAGAGCTTGGAGTAGTGCAGGTAGGGATACATCAGGCCGACCAGCGCCAGCAGCGCCACCGCTCCCATCAGCACCGCCAGCAACAGGTCACGACGGGCCACCGGATCGCCCATCCGCAGCCCCGGCATGAACCAGTTCCATGGCCAGCTGCGTTCCACTGCCGCCTGCGCCAGCGCCCAGGCGCCCAGCAGCAGCACGAGGAAGTAACCCAGGTAGATCGACAGGTAGAACTGCCCGCAGATCGCCAACGCCAGCCAGCCCAGCCACAACCACCTGCCGCTTTCGCGGAAGCGCTGCCACAGCAGCAACGCGATCGGCACCAGGAAGCGGTAAACCAGCTGCGCGTGCCCGTGACGCGCGATCACCGGCATCGCGAAGCTGAAGGCGAAGGCCCCCAGTGCGGAAGCCACCGGCGAGAAGCCGAACCGGCGCAGTACGAAGTGGCAGGCCAGGAAGTTGGCGACGTAGCCGCCCATGTACCACAGGTCGAAAGCCTGGTAGCGATCCGCACCCAGCAGCCGGTACAGGGAATAGAGCCAGCCCGTGCCCCAGTGATTGTCCGAGAACGTCACCGCGCCCGGCATCGGGAAGAAGAACGAGGGACTGAGCAGGCTGGGCTCGCTGCCACCCAGCCAGCGATAGAAGTGCTCGAGGATGACGCTGTTGAAGCGCGCGTCACCCAGGTCCCCCGGAACGCACGCCATGCGGCACGTATGCGCCAGGGGCACGAAGATGAAACCGAGCACGAGCAGCGCGAACGGCGCCAGCCAGCGCCATTCCTGGTCGTTCCCCCGCAAGCGTCCCACGCCCTGTTGCATCACGATGGCTCTCCCCTCGGTTACTGGCAACGGTAGTCGGAGCTCATCCGGCTATCGCGGAAGGGATCGGTGAGCGCATCGGTGTACTGGCCCATCAGCAGGCGATGGGTCGGCAGCAGGTTCTGGCGGTAGAAACGGCTGAACCGGGCCAGGCGCTCGCCGCGTGGGGTCAGGCGCACGCAGCCATCGTGGATCTCGATGGTGCCCGACTGCAGCTGCTCGGTCAGGCGCACTTCGACGAGATGGTGCTCACGCACGTACTCCTCGGTGAATACCTGGCGGAACGCATCCTCGCGGATGCCGCCGCCACGCTGCTGCAGCTTCTCCAGGATGTAGAAGGAGAGCGAGCGGTCGATCACCGTCGGCACCGAGATCGCGAAGACATAGCCGCCGAGCATCCAGATGAGCACGAGCTGGAGAAGCTCCAGGCGCGAGAAGTCCCGGAACCAGCGCAGCAGCGCGAATCCACCGCCGACGACGATGGTCGCGATGACGGCATCGAGGATGCTCGCGTACAGCACCACGTCGACGCGGAAATGCCGCATGTGGAGGTAGTAGACGACCAGCAGGACAGCCACGAAGACGACGGTGGCCAGCAAAGCGCGAACATATTTATTCATCGAAACACCATGGTCCAATTGCATTCGTGTAGCGGCTCCACGCTGGCGCGGGAGCTGCGGTGGCGGCAAGCGCCCCGCGCCTCAGTGGCGCGGGATGCAGAGCCATGAATCGTCTCCGTTGACATGCGCCCGGCAGTCGAACCCGGCCTCGAACCCCTTCCCATAGGCCTGGTAGAGGGTGTCGGACAACAGATAGATGGCCGTCGCATCCGGCTTGGCCAGCCTTGCCGGATAGTCGCAGTGGTAATCCAGCTGCGCCTGCAGGTTGCGCGCGGCATAGAAGTTGTTGGTTGGGATGTCCTGGCGCAAAGCGAACTGGCCGACCGACTCAAAGTTGCGGATCCCCAATGGCGTGGCGTTGTAATCACACTGCCAGGGCGGATATACCAGGATCGCCGAGTAACTACCCGGCGCGACGCCCTCCAGCACCTGCGCCTTGCCATCGGCGATGGCGAATTTCACGTGGCGCGCGATGGGCTGGATGTCGACCAGCTGCACGGCGAGCAGCACCAGCAGCAGCGGCAGCATTCGCAGCGCACCAAGCCGCAGGACGCAGTTGGCGAAGGCCAGCAGCACCAGCCAGAACCCCGAGATCCAGAAGAAGCGGCCGCTGGAGCGGAACTTGCCAAGCAACGCCTCCAGGCCGGCCGGCACGGCGAAATGGTGCCCGGCCGAACCGACGTATGCAGTGGTTGACAGTGCCAGCGCGAAGCATGCGAACACGACCACCAGCGCCGGCAGGAACGGGAAGTCCACGGGCTTGCGCCGCCGCAGCGGGAGCACGGCCAGCGCGAGCGCGCACAGAATCAGTACACCCAGGCCGAGATAATTGAATCCTTCGGGTGTCTGCCCACCGGTCGGATCGGCCACGTCGAACGGGAGCAGCCGCGCCAATCCGTTCGAGTCCAGTGGGCCGAGGACATTCGAGGAATAGACGCCGTAACCGCCGGCGCTCGAACCAGACGCCCCCAGGAAACCGAACAGGCCCAGACCCAGTGCGCCGACCGCGCAGACCAGCGCGATCCGGCCCACGGCAACGCGCCATCCCAGCACCCGGCCGCGCAGCGCCGTGATGCCGCAGATGTTGGCGATCACCATCAGCGCCAGATAGGGATTGATCCCGGTGGCCAGCAGCACCACCGCGCTGTTGCCAAGCCACCACGCAAGACGCGGGCTGTCCAGCGTGCGCAGCAGCATCCAGATCGACAGGACCAGCACCCATTGCGATGACAGCGCGATGTGCCACTGGAAGCGATGGAAGGTGAAAGGCAGGGTTGCCACCATCAGCGCGATGATCGCCGCCAGCCCCAGGCCGACGCGCGAGTCCGCCGCTTCGCCCAGCCGGTACAGCACCTGCCGCGCGGCGAGGAAGCCGAACATGCCCTGCAGCACCACACAGGCCAGGAAGTACCAGCCGATGAACTGCAGGCCGTCGGGGATGGCCCAGGAAACGGCGCGCGCCAGCAACAGGAACAGCGGCATCGGATCGAACAGGGACACGCTCATCGCCAGCGGATGGCTCTGGCGCGCCGACTCGAGCCAGGCCTTGTCCGGGTCGGCGAGATACTGCCCCCAGGTCACGTAGACCTGGGACAGGTCGCTCCAGATCCAGGACGTCGCATGCACGTTCAATGGCATGGGGCCAAGCACGTAGCGTGCCCACACCGCGCACAGCAGGCCGAGCCCGGCCAGGCAGGCCAGGACCGCACGCCATTCGGCGCTGGTCTTCATCGCCATCATCGTCGCGACGCGCCGACCTGCCGGTTCATCTGAACACCATGAACTTGTTGGCGAAGAAGCTGAAAGCCATCTGCATGAACGTCGCCAGGACGAAGCCGATGCGATAGTCCAGCCCCAGCCGGTCGGCCCAGACATGCATGACCAGCGCGTGGAGCAGCGCAATGCAGGCGTACACCAGCAGGAACAGCATGCCCTGGCTGAACAGTCGCCCGGAAGTCCCGCGGAAGACGAAGTAGCGACTGCCGATGAACGAGGCGGTGATGCCGAAAATCGCCGCCACGCCATTGGCCACGCCGGCCGATGCCATTCCGATCACTTCCAGGTTGAACTTCAGCACCAGGAAGTGGATGGCGGTCGCCGCCAGGCCGTTGACGACGTAGCGGGCGAACTGGCCGCCGAGCACGCCCTTACTCAGGACGCGCATCCAGGACCTCTGCGACGAAGTCGCGGTAGCTGCCGCTGAGCAGGATGCCGCCGCCACGCATCATGCCCGACAGCATGAGGATGATCAGCGTCAGCGCTGCCGTCTGCAGGAACACCAGCAGCAGGATGCCCGCGGCCAGCGAGAACCAGCCAGGGGTGGCGAACCCGATCGCCTTCAGCACCAGCGCGATCACCCCGCCGAGGATGGACAGCCCGGCCACCAGCGTGCAGGCGATACCCACCCGCACCAGCACGTCCTCGGCGAAAACCATCAGCGCGCGGAATCCATGCAGCGCCAGGCCGACGAAGTTCATCTTGCTGCGCCCGGCATAACGCGGGCCGCGATCCAGCGAGCAGGTGGTCACACGCAGCTTGGAGCTGAGCACGCAGGCGGCCACGTGGGTCCACAGTTCCTGCATCGCCGCCAACCGCCGCACGCCCGCCATCTTGATGGCCATGAAGTTGCCGAAGCTGATCTTGCGACCGCTCAGCATGGCGAACAGCCACTTGTAGACCACGTAGAAGGTCCGGAAGCGCAGGGTTTCTACCCGACTCTTGCGAGTGGCGACGACTACGTCCACATCCGCCGAATCCAGCCCGCGCACCAGCTCGCTGATGCTCTCGGGCGTGTCTTCGCCGTCGGAATCCATCACCACCACGCGGCGGTCGTCGCCGAAATGCTCGGCGACGTAGCCCAGGCCGATCGCGATGGCACGCTGGTGGCCGACGTTGCGGCGCAACCGGATCACCACGCCCTGCAGGCCGGCGGCAGCGATCGCCGCGGGATCAACCGGCTGGCGCACCGAGCCATCGTCCACGGCGACGATGTAGGTTCCGCTGCCCTGGGTCCGGGCCAGCTCCCTGAACAACCGGCTCGAGGCTTCCACGTCCTCGAAGACCGGCATGACCACGATCAGCGAATCGCCTGCCACGGTCATTCCTCCAGCCGCTTCCGGAAGTAGGCGATGGTCTCCTTCAGGCCGTCCTCCAGGGCGACCTTGGGCTCCCAGTCCAGCTGCTGCTTGGCCAGGCTGATGTCCGGCTGGCGCTGCTTCGGATCGTCCGAGGGCAGCGGCTGGAACACGATCTTCGACTTGCCGCCCACCAGGCGCAGCACGGTCTCGGCCAGCTGCAGCATGGTGAACTCGCGCGGATTGCCGATGTTGACCGGGCCGGTGAAATCGCCCGGGCTGTCCATCAGGCGCAACATGCCCTCGATGAGGTCATCCACGTAGCAGAAGCTGCGGGTCTGCGTGCCCTCGCCATAGATGGTGATCGATTCGCCGCGCAGTGCCTGCACGATGAAGTTGCTGACCACCCGGCCGTCGTTGGGATGCATGCGCGGGCCATAGGTGTTGAAGATGCGCATGACCTTGATCTCGAGCTGGTGTTGCCGCCAGTAGTCGAAGAACAGGGTTTCGGCGCAGCGCTTGCCCTCGTCGTAGCAGCTGCGGATGCCGACCGGGTTCACGCGCCCCCAATAGGCCTCCACCTGCGGATGGATCTCCGGGTCGCCGTAGACCTCGCTGGTGCTCGCCTGCAGGATGCGCGCGCGCACCCGCTTGGCCAGGCCCAGCATGTTGATGGCGCCGTGGACGCTCGTCTTCGTCGTCTGCACCGGGTCGGCCTGGTAGTGCACCGGCGAGGCCGGGCAGGCCAGGTTGAAGATGCGATCGACTTCCACGTAGAGCGGGAAGGTCACGTCATGGCGCATGAGCTCGAAGCGCGGATTGGCGAGCAGCCCTTCCACGTTGGCCTTGCGGCCGGTGTAGAAATTATCCACGCACAGGACATCATGGCCCGCCCCGATCAGCCGATCGCACAGGTGCGAACCGAGGAATCCCGCGCCACCGGTGACAAGAACCCGGCTGTCATTTGTGTACATGCTAATCCTTGGCTAGTGGTCCGAAATCGGCCGGGCTCCCGGCCGAAGGTTCCTTGCAGCATTGAATGATACGTTACCGGCGGCTCCCGACCGCCTGGCGCGGCGCGGGTCGCTGCGATCGAAACGCCGTGACCCACGCAACGGATTCCGCGCCCGTCAGTAGTCCCAGCCTCCGCGGTCCACCAGCTCCAGCAAGGCGCGGGCAGACTCGGTCCAGGTACAACCGAGGTCGTGCGGCGGCGCCGGCGGCAACGGGTCCACCAGGAGGCGGGCCAGGGCCGGAGCGTCGCCGCTGGGGAAGTACGCCGCATGCGCGGCGGCGATCTCGCGGAAAACCGCGATATCGCTGAGCAGCAACGGCAAGCCGTAACGCGCCGCCTCGACGATCGGCAGGCCGAAGCCCTCGGTATGCGATGCCTGCAGCAACCCGGCCGCTGCCCCATAGGCGTAGCGCAGCTCCTCGTCGCTGATGCTTTCGAGCCAGAACAAGCGGTGCCCTGCTTCCGGGTGATTGCGCAGCCGGCCGGCAATCGCCGCCACGTTCCAGCCTTCCTTGCCCACGATGACCAGCCGCCGGTCGCTGCCCGCGCGCCAGGCTTCCTCGAAGGCAGCCAGGGCCAGGTCATGCCCCTTGCGGGGCTCAACGGTCCCCACCATGAGCAGCGCCTGGCCATCGAAGATGCCGGCGAGCCGGTCTGAGACCGCGGCATCGGCACCCTCGACCAGATCACTGCCCAGGTGGACGTGGCCGATGCGCTGCAGCGGACGACGCACCGCGCCGGCTTCACTGATCCAGGCCGCCAGGTCGTCCGCGGTAGCCCGCGAATTGCAGACCAGCATGTCGCAATGCTGGACGACGTAGCGGAGCCAGCGTTCGAACACGCCGGGCATGTAATCCACGCAGAACTGCGGATGCCGCAGGGGGATCAGGTCGTGCACGAAGGCCCCCACCCTTCCACCGGCGGCGCGGATGCCCGCAATCGAATCGTCATAGCGCTCGACGGCTTCCCACGCCGAGTCCAGCAGCATGAGCACATCACCACCGCCGATGCGGACCTGCGGCGAGCCACCGCCGGCGGGCACGCCGAGCACGCGCGTCGCGTAATCCTCGGCCGAACGCAGTTGGCCCTGCCGGTCATGCGCAACGACGTCCACCTTCAACTGGGTGGGTCGCTCGGCCAGCAGGCATTCGCGGGCGATGTTGCGCACCACGCGATGTACCCCGGTGCCATAGTCGGCGTCGACCAGCTCGCTCAGGTCGAGCAGCAGCCGCGGCGAACCCAGCTGCCGGCCACCGATTTCCAGCGCGTACTCCAGCGCCTCGGCTTCCCGCGGCGAGCTGCCCGTGCCATCCAGCGCGTCGGCCAGCCGCTCGACGACGAAGTCGCCGCACGCCCATTCCGCACGCCCCTGGGCATCACGCACCGCCCTGGCATATACGCGCGCGGTGATGTCCGGATCGTGGTGGCGACGGATGTATTCGCGCCCGAAGCTGCCAAGCATGCGCCGGCCGTCTCCATCCTCGATCAGCCGCTCGAGCGCGGCCGAAAGCATCCCGGCCGTCGGCTGCGCGTCCACCTTGCGCACCGCCTGCGAAGGCAACTCGGCGAAGCTGCCGTAATCGTTGACGATCGTGGCCAGCCCGTGCGCCATGCAGTCATAGACCGCCTTGGAGGTCTCGCCGCGACTGATCGCCCGCAGCTGCACGGCAAGGTCCGCGGCCGCGAGGTAATCCCGGTAACCCGCGTCGTCGGCGAAACCGGTGATCTCCACCTTGACCCGACCCGCCAGCGCACGCACCTGGCGGGCGATGCCCTCGCCATAGGCGCCACCGTCATTCTCGCCGACGAATACCAGCCGGATCTTCGCCTGCACGTCGGCGGGAAGCTCCGCCACCGCGTCGAGGAGAAGATGGTTGAGCTTGGTGTCGGCAAGGAAGCCGAAGCTCACCAGCAGCACTTCGTCGGCCGCGATGGCCAGGCGAGACCGCGCGGCCTGGCGTTCGGCCGGTGCATTGGCCGCCGTCAACCGCTGGCGCAGCGGCATCGGTGCCACCGACACGACCGGACGTCGGCTGTCTGGAAAATAGCGCTCGATCACTTCCAGCGAGTGCGCCGAATGGACGACCAGCGCCTGCGCCTGCTCGATGATCCGCAGGGAAGCCGGGTAGCGGTTCCTCGCCTCCAGTTCGCCTTCGGCGGCCAGCACCGCGAGCGCGCCACGTCCGTGCGAATGGGCCAGCGCGTCATGGAAAGCGCCCTCGACCCCGCCATGCCGCTCCATGTGCCAGAACATCGAGCTCAGGAAAACGTCATGCAGCACGACCACCCCAGGCACCCGCTCGAGCAGTCCGACCATGTGCGAGTGGAACGGCGAGTTGCCGAACTGGTACACCACGCCGTCGTAATGCGGCGCAAGCCGGGCCAGCGCCTGCCAGGGATGGACCTTGAAGCGCAGGCGATAGGCCTCCAGCTGGTCCTCGTCCAGGTCGGTGAACAGCTCGACATCCAGGTAACGCGACAGCGGGGCCAGCAGTTCGTCGACATAATCGGCGATGCCGGTGCGCTGCGGCGGCAGCGGCGTCACCATCGCGACCCGCGGCCGCTTGCGCATGCCCAGCCGCGGCTGCCGGTCCAGGTGGGTCTTGCGTTCACGCGCCTCGCGCCAGGCCGCGATGGCCAGGGTCGCGGTGCGTTCCCAGGTGTATTCGCCTGCCCGCTGCAGGCCGAACTCGCGCAGGCTGGTGCGGTAGTCGGCATCGCGCAGGGCGCGCGCCAGCAGATCGGCACCCGACTGCGCCTTGTCCGCGTCGAACATGGCATCGCGCCGCGCAACCACCTCGCCAAGGCTGGAATTGTCCGCTGCCAGGGTCGGTGCACCACAGGCCATCGCCTCCAGCACCGGCAGGCCGAAACCTTCGTACAACGACGGGAAGAAGAAGACCTCGCATTCCTGGAACAGCGAGACCAGGTCTGCGTCGCTCACCTTGCCGGTGATCACCAGGTCCTTCGGGCCCAGGCCATGACGCTGGGCGCATTCGCGCAGCGACTGTTCGTCCTCGACCTGGTTGAGCACGAGCTGGACATTACGCCGGTCCGCCGCCGGCACGCGCGCGAACGATTCGATGGCGCCCGGCAGGTTCTTGCGGAAATCGCCGTTGCCGGTATACAGCACGAAGCGGTCTTCAATGCCGAACCGCCGCAGCATCGCGGCCTGCCTCGGCGCACCGGCCGCTGCGGGCCTGAACTCCGCGCCGACGCCGGCATGGATGACCGCCAGCCGCTCGGCCGGAATGCCGAGCAGGCGCATCGCGTCCTGGCGGGTAGCCTCGGAGATGCACAGCATCACGTCGAAGCGCTGCAGCGCCTGCAGTCGCGACATGTACCAGGCGCGGTATTGCGGCTGCGCCAGGTAGCGTTCGGCGAAGACCTTGGGAATGAAGTCGTACAGGGTGACCGAGCTGATCGCGCCCGGCACCGAGGCCAGGCCGCTTGCACCGCCGGCGTGCTCGACGAACCCCTCGAACAGGCTGTTGGCATGCACCAGGTCCACCGACAACCCTGCGTAATGGTTGGCCACCAGCGCATCGGCGGCCGGGCGCAGGCTGTCGGAGGGGTGGCCATGCGGCTGCACCGGCCCCGGGTAGAAGTAGCGGCTGAACGCGGCGCGGGAGAGCTTCTGCTCGAAGGCCGACGCAACCTCCTCGGCCTCCCCCGGATAGGTGCCATCCAGCCCGACGAGGAACTCGATCCCCTCCGGATTGGCCAGCAGGGCCCGGGTGAAATCGAGCGTATACCGGCCGATCCCGCGATGGCGGGATGCGGTCTGGCACGCCTGCAGATCCAGTGCGATGCGCATCAGCGTTCTTCCCTGGTCGCCTCGATCAACCCAGGCGGCGCATGTCTGCGTCGACCATCATGGTGATGAGCTGCTCAAGCGAGGTCTTGGGCTTCCAGCCGAGCTTGGCGATCGCCTTGGCCGGGTTGCCGAGCAGCACGTCGACCTCGGCCGGGCGGTAGAACTTCGGATCGATCACCAGGTGGTCGTCGGTCTTCAGGCCAACGTGGCCGAAGGCGATGTCGCACATGTCACGCACGGTGGTCGTGGTACCGGTGGCGACGACGTAATCATCGCCGGCAGCCTGCTGGGTCATCAGCCACATCGCCTCGACGTAATCGCCGGCAAAACCCCAGTCACGCTTGGCATCGATGTTGCCCAGGCGCAGCTCCTTCTGCTTGCCCAGCTTGATGCGCGCGACCGCGTCGGTCACCTTGCGGGTCACGAACTCGATGCCGCGCAGCGGCGACTCGTGATTGAACAGGATGCCGCTGGAAGCATGCAGGCCGAAGCTTTCGCGGTAGTTGACCGTCGCCCAGTGCGCCATCAGCTTGGCCACGCCATACGGGCTGCGCGGGTAGAACGGCGTGGTCTCGTCCTGCTTCTCGGCCTGGATCAGCCCGAACATCTCGCTGGTGGACGCCTGGTAGAAGTGCGCCTTGTCATTGACGATGCGCACCGCCTCCAGCACGTTCAGCGCGCCGACGCCGTCGATCTGCGCGGTCACGATCGGCTGCTGCCAGGAGGTACCCACGAAGCTCTGTGCGCCCAGGTTGTAGACCTCGTCCGCCCTGGAGACCTGCATGGCGCGGACCAGCGAGGACAGGTCGGTCAGGTCGCCGTCGATCAGCTGGACCTCGCCCTCGATCCCCAGCTCACGCAGGCGCCACAGGGTGTCGGTGCTCCGGCGGGCCAGCAGGCCGTAGACGGAGTAGCCCTTCTCGAGCAGCAGCCTGGAGAGGTAGGCGCCATCCTGGCCAGTGACGCCCGTGATCAGTGCATTCTTGGAGGTCATTACTTACGGTTCCTTGTGAATTCTAGGATGTCGGAAAGGGTCGTGTTGATGTCGATGGTCGGCCGCCAGCCGGTATCCCTCTGCAGCAGTGTCGCATTGGCCACCATGCGCCGCTGCTCGGAAGGACGCATTCTCGCCGGGTCCTGGCGCACCTGGGCATCGACGCCGGCCAACGCCAGCATGGCACCCAGCAGGTCGCGCACCTTGCGCTCCACGCCGCTGGCCACGACGTAGACACTGCCGGGCCGGCCGGCGCGGAACATCGCCGCGTAGGCCGCCACCACGTCGCGCACGTCGGTGAAATCGCGGGTACTGTCGATGTCGCCGACGTCGATCATCGGTTCGCGTTCGCCGCGCTCGATCTCGACGATCTGTCGGGCGATGGAGGGCAGCACGAACTGATCCCCCTGCCCCGGACCGATATGGTTGAACGGCCGTGCGATCACGCAGTCGAGCCTGCCGATGCGCTGGGCCTGCAGGCACAGCTGCTCGGCCGACCACTTGCTCACTGCATAAGGACTGCGGGGATGCGGCGGCGTCGTCTCGTCCACGGGCAGGTCGGCGTCGGCCACCGCGCCGTAGATGTCACCGGAACTGATGTAAAGCAGGCGGCCCTGGAACCCGGAAGCGCCCAGCGCCTGGATCAGGTTGGAGGTGCCGATCATGTTGATGGCCAGCGTGCCGGCGGGATCCTCGAATGAGCGCGGCACGAAGCTCTGCGCCGCCAGGTGCAGCACCTGCGCCGGCTGCACGCGGTGCACCAGCGCCGCGACCGCGGCCGGGTCGCGGATATCCCAGCCGGCCGGTGGAACGACCGCCTCGACGGCGCCGAAGACGCCCTGCTCGATGGCCGCCAGCACGTGGTGGCCAACGAAGCCCGTCGCACCAGTCACCAGCAAGGGCGCCGCGGTGCCACTCATGCCAGCTTCCTCGCGATCACCGCATAGTCCAGCGGTGCGCGGAACTGCTCGATGATCGGGTTGAGCGAGTCGGCGCCCGGCAGCGCCGGATCCAGCAGTTCCGGGAAGACCACGTCGCGGGCATGGGTCAGGCGGTCGATGCGGACCTCGGCGAAGCCGCGCGAGCGGGTCAGCCAGAACATCAGGCCCGGCGGCAGCGGATTGCGATGGGTGGGATCCATGTAGAACGAGAACGCGCCGACCGACAGGTTCTCCGGGTTCGGCGTCTCAAGGATCAACAGGCCGCCCGGGCGCAGCACACGGCGGCACTCGTCGATCAGCGCGATCATCGTTTCGAACGGCAGGTGTTCGATGAGATGCATCGAGGTGATGGCCGTCGCCGAGCCGCTGGGCATCTCGCGCAGGACGTCGAACGCATCGCCCTGTACGACCTCGAGGCCGAGCGCCCGGCAGTTCTGCACGAACATCGAGTTCATGTCGATGCCGCGCGCCTGGTAACCGGCTTCATGGACCAGCTCCAGCCATTCGCCGCGGCCGCTGCCGATGTCGATGACCAGGTTGTCCTGCGGCGCGCCGCGCCGCGCGGTCTCCAGTTCGGCCAGGTAGGGACGCACGCGCTCGCGCACGAGTTCGCGCGAGCCGCGGAAGGAATCTTCCAGCGCCGAATACAACGCGCTCATGCCCGAGGCCGTCGGCGACTCGACCACCGCGGCAGCCGCCTCGGGCGTGGGCGCAGGAGGGGCAATCGGGGTGACCGCCAGCGAATTGACCAGGTCACCCAGGTGGACGGTGGCGCTCTCCAGGAACTTAAGGCGCTCGTCGGACTGTACCCGCAAGGTGTTGATCTGCTGGTCACGGGCGACCCCTTCCGCAATCCGGGCATCGGCCTGGGCCTGGGCCCCCGCCTGCACCTCGGCCAGCGCGGCATGACCGGCCTCCAGGCGCGCCACGGCCTCCTCGACGCGCTGGATCGTGGCCTGCAGGCCGGCGAAGCCGGTCGACAGCCCGTCCAGCCTGTCCTCGGCCTGGCTCAGGCGCACCAGCAGGCTGCGGCGCTGCGGCACGCTTTCGTCGGCGCTGCCGCCGCCGGCGGCAGCCGCCTGGAACACGTCCGGACCGAACTCTGCCGCCAGGATGCCTTCCAGCACGAGGGCACGCTCGGACAGTTCGCGGTTGGCGTGCGTGGCGTCCACCGCGAACTCGTCCAGGCGCTGCTCCAGCATGCCCGTGCGGGCGATGCTGTTGCCGGCCAGTGCGTTCAGCAGCTCGCCCACCCGCCGCGTCTCGCGCGCGCTGCGCGCGCCATGGATGCTCTGCTGCTGCGCCAGCCGCGGCAGCCGCGCCAAGGTATGCAGCCAGTCCAGCACCGGGCCGACCAGGCGCTTGCGCTTCCATCGCTGCAACGTGGTGGGCACCAGCAGGCCATCGATGTGCACCGCGCGGGCATTGCCCTCCGGCGACCAGCGCAGCGAGGCGAGGACCTCCACCTTCGTGGCGACACCGCTGCGCAGCAGCTCGACGTGGTGTGCCATGCCCTGCTCGTCCGGGGCCCGCCGCAATACCGCGCGATAGGCGTTCTCGACGAACTCCTCATCCTCGTAAGGGAGGAAATCCGAGAGGCGGTACTGGTCCCTTTCCTGGAACCGGTCCATGCCCGAGCGCCAGAACAGCGGCGCGTCCAGGGAACCGGCGATCGTGCCGCCCTCTTGGCGGGCTTCCTGCACGCGCCGGGCCGAGAGCTCCTCGCGCACGCGCTGCATGATCTCGCGGGGGCTCGTTTCCGCATTGCGGTTCATTTCGTGACTCCCGGCTCGATGGCGACCACGCCGGTGCGCTCGACCGAGATGGCCGGCGGCAACCAGGCGGTGCCGATGAAGGCGTCCAACCCGATGTTGGCCACCTGGAACACAAGGGCCAGGTCGCGCCAGTGATAGTTCTTGACCAGGTGGGTCTCCGTGCTGGAGAGCGCCACCGATACCGAATAGCTGCCCGGACCGAGGGTCATGCCGAATGCCGCGCGGAAGCGCAGCAGCGTGCCGCCCTCGAGCGCGTCGCACGCCTGGCCGGTGTGGTGGGTATTGGTGCCGAACACCGGCTGCCCGAGGCGGTCGCGGATCATGTAGCCGAACACCAGCCTGTCCACGGGCTCGTTGACCCGCACCCTCACCTCGAGCTCGACCGGCTCGCCCACGCCGATGTACTCGACCGGCGCGCCCGTGCGATCCAGCAGCAACACGCTTTCCACCACCGCCTCGCCGGTGCCCGACTCGGTCTTCACCGAACCGTCGTCGGTGCGCTCGGTCAGCAGCTTGCTGTTTTCCTTCTCGGCGATAAGCGCGTTGTAGTAATCGAACACTTCGCGCGGATCACCATCGAGCAGCTTGCGCCCGGCGACGAGCAGGATCGCCCGGTCGCACAGCGCCTGCACGGCGGTGGGATCGTGGGACACGAACAGCAGCGTCGTGCCAGCCGCGCGGAACTCGCGGATGCGCTGGAAGCACTTGTGCACGAAATAGGCATCGCCCACCGACAGCGCTTCGTCCACGATCAGCACGTCCGGTCGCGTCGCCGTGGCGATGCTGAACGCAACGCGCACCTGCATGCCGCTGGAATAGGAGCGCACCGGTTCGTCGAAGTAGTCGCCGATCTCGGCGAAACGCTCCACTTCGGGCAGGATCCGCTCGGTTTCCTCCTGGGTATAGCCCAGCAGGCCGGCGGCGTGCCTGACGTTCTCGCGCCCGCTCAACTCTGGATTGAAGCCCATGCCCAGTTCGAGGATGGCCGCGACCCGCCCGCTGATGGCGATCGTGCCCTCGGTGGGCCGCGCGGTGCCGGTGATCAGCTTCAGCAGCGTGCTCTTGCCCGCGCCGTTCTGGCCGATGATGCCCACGGCCTCGCCCCGGGCGACTTCGAAACTGACGTCACGCAGGACCCAGTGCTCCACCTGCGGCTGCGGCCGCGCGCCGAACCAGCGCGCGAAGCGCTGCCATTCGCTGCGCCACTGGGCATAGCACTTCCCGACGCCGCGGACGATGATCTCGCCACTCATAGCACGTCCACCATTTCCGCGCTGGCGCGGCGGAAAACAACAAGGGAAAGCGCGCCCAGGACCAGCGTGGCCACGGCCAGGCCGAACAGGTCGCCCCACACCGGCGGCTTGTCGTAGACGAGCACGTTCTGGTAGCTGGTGATCAGCGGGTACAACGGATTGAGCCGGAACCAGGCCTGGATCGTCGGCGGCAGCACCTGCAGGTTGTAGACGATCGGCGTCAGCCAGAACAGCGCCTGCAGGATCACCGGGATCACCTGGCCGATGTCGCGCACGAACACGTTGAGCACGCCCAGCAGCGTCCCCAGCGAAAGCGACAGCAGCAGCGTCAGCAGCATCAGCAGGGGCAGCCACAGGACCTGCACGCCGGGGAAATGGCCGAGCATGGCGAACACGGCGAAGATCGCCAGCAACAGCAGCATGTTCTGCACCAGCATCGTGCCCATGGTGATCAGCGGCAGGCAGATCCTGGGGAACGCCATCTTCTTCATCAGGTTGGCGTTGTCGATGAACAACCCCACGCACTTGGAGATGGTCTCGGCGAACAGCGTCCAACCCAGGGTACCGGCCATCAGGTACAGCGCGTAGGCGTACTTGTTGTCGATGCCGGGCAGCTTGGCCGACAGCACCTCGGAGAGGATCAGCGCGAAGATCAGCACCTGGGCCAGCGGATGGATGACCATCCACAGCGTGCCCAGCTTGCTGCGCAGGAAGCGGATCTTCAGGTCATTCCTGACCGAGGAAAGGATGAAGAAGCGATAGGCCCATATCGCCCTGAGCATGTCATGCATGGGAAGCACGCCCTTGCGATTGCAGGTTGTCCAATTGTTCGATCCGCGCTTTGAGCAAGGCGGCATTCCTTTGAGGCGAAAGCGTGAATCCGACCCGCTCGCGTCCGCGTAGCGCCATCCCGGCGGCAGCGGCGGGATCATCGGCCAGGCGCCGCATTGCCCTGGCCGCGTCCTCGACGTCGGCCTCGGCCCATTGCGCACCTTCCGGATGGGGATATTCGCCCTCCCTGACCGGAACCAGCCGGTAGCCCACCAGGCAGGCGACATCCTGATCCATGAATTCTAGGTTCCCCGACCAGTTAGTGGCAATGACGGGCTTGCCCATCGCCATGCACTCGGCCAGGCCCAGGCCCAGGCCCTCGGCGCGGTGGAGCGAGACATAGGCATCGCAGACACGCTGCAGGGCATTGACGTGCGCGCGATCGATCACTTCGTCGCGCACCAGGATCCGAGGGTCGGCAGCGGCGGCATTCAACAGCTCACGGAACTTGTCGGGATGACGGAAGCCGTTGCTCGACTTGACCAGCAGCCGCACGTCGTCGCGCTCCGGCGGGAACGCCAGGCGGAATGCCCGCAGCGCCGCATGGGGATTCTTGCGGGCGATCCAGGAATTGAAGTCGAAAGTAACCAGGAAGGTGAACTTGCCTTCTTCCAGGCCGAAGTCGGCACGCTCCAGGCCGCTGTCGAGCACCTCGCCCAGCGGTTGCGGGACGCGCAGGATCGGCTTGTCGGTGACCTGGCGGAATGCGTTCTCCACGAACTCGGTCGCGACCATGATCTCGTCGACCTGCTCGATGGCCGGCAACCAGTCATCGGGCACCCGCTCCAGTTCCCAGAACCAGCAGGCGATCAGGTAATGGCCCCGCAGGCGTGCCTGTCCGATCTTCTCCAGGGCCTGCTGCAGGTAATCCGGATTGACGAAGATGATGCTGACGTGGTGCGGGAGGTCCTCGCCGATCCAGGCATCGAGGCTGTGGTCGTCCCAGCCGTGGGGCAGCCCAAGGTCGACGTCGTACAGGCGCACTCCCATACCCGCATCGATCAGCGCGCGCGCATAGTGTCGCGCGCTTTCGGCCAGGCCGAACTGGCCGCGGATATAGCCGAGGATGTTGACCCCGGTGGCCTGGGCGGGCGAGGCGGCGACCGGCGCCGACTCATGCGCCGGCAGCACCGCGTCCCAGGCCGGCGTGCGCGGAAACCGCGCGCGCGAACTGGCGCGCGCGGTCAGGAGGCCCGACAAGCCGTCGCGCCAGCCCTGCGGAACATGGCGATACAGCGCGCGCAACCACCCCTGTCGGCGGATCCATGCGGAGAAATTCAGCAGACCGACACCGGTCCAGGCGCTCTGACTACGGCTGCTCACAGCGCCCGGCTCCAGGCAAGACGGGTCATGACAGCGCCTGTGCAAGATCCGCCCGCAGGTCTTCCACGTCTTCGACGCCGACGCTCAGGCGCACCAGCGCATCGCTGATGCCCAGCTGGGCACGGCGCTCCACCGGGATCGAGGCGTGGGTCATCACCGCCGGGTGGTTGACCAGGCTTTCCACGCCGCCGAGCGATTCGGCCAGGGTGAACAGCTCGGTACGCTCGCAGAAGCGCCGGGCGGCTTCGAAACCGCCCTTGAGGACGATCGAGACGATGCCGCCGAACCCCTGCATCTGCGCCTTGGCCAGCGCGTGCTGCGGATGCGAGTCCAGGCCCGGGTAGATGACCTGCTCGACCGCCGGGTGGGCCTGCAGCCACTGCGCCAGCACCGTGGCGTTCTCGCAGTGGGCGCGCATGCGCAGCGGCAGGGTCTTCAGGCCGCGCAGGGCCAGGAAGCTGTCGAACGGGCCCTGCACGCCACCGACGGAGTTCTGCAGGAACGCCATGCGCTCGGCAAGGTCGGCGTTGTCGCCGACCACTGCGATGCCACCGACCATGTCCGAATGGCCGTTGAGGTACTTGGTGGCCGAATGGACGACGATGTCCGCGCCCAGCGCCAGCGGGCGCTGCAGCATCGGCGAGGCGAAGGTGTTGTCGACCACCACCAGCAACCCATGCCGGCGCGCCACCGCGGCGATCGCCGCGATATCCACGATCTTCAGCATCGGGTTGGTCGGGGTCTCGATCCACACCATCTTCGTCTTCGGCGTGATCGCGGCCTCGAAGGCCGCCACGTCGGTCAGGTCGACGAAGCTGAAATCCAGCGCGGCGCTACGTCGGCGCACCCGCTCGAACAGGCGGAAGCTGCCGCCATACAGGTCGTCCATCGCCACGACATGATCGCCGCTGTCGAGCAGCTCGATGACCGTCGAGGTGGCCGCCATGCCAGAGGCGAAAGCAAAGCCCCGGGTGCCGCCTTCCAGCGACGCCACGCAGCGCTCGTAGGCGAAGCGGGTCGGGTTGTGGGTCCGGGAATACTCGAAACCCTGGTGCTCGCCCGGGCTGGACTGGGCGTAGGTCGAGGTCGCGTAGATCGGCGGCATCACCGCGCCGGTACTCGGGTCCGGCGACTGGCCGCCGTGGATGGCCAGGGTGGAAAGCGCCAGCGGGCGATGGCCGTCCGCGGCACTGGGTTTACGATCCGACATGGGCACTTCCATCAAGGGAGCTGGATTCTAACAAGCCGTTTCACAACGAAAACTTCACGCCAACGATGTGACCGGAATCACACTACTGGACGCGTCGTCGCAGGTAGTTCAGCAGGTCGATCCGGGTGATCAGGCCCAGGAACTGGTTGCCGTCCATGACGATGGCGACCTGGCCGCGGTCGAATACCGGCAGCAGGGCCTCGATGGGTGATTTGACGTCCAGCCGGTCGAGCTTGCTGACCATGGCCGTGGCGACCGGGTCGCGGAAGCGCGCTTCATCGCCATAGACGTGCAGCAGCACGTCGCTTTCGTCGACGATGCCGACCAGTTCGCCCTCGTCGATCACCGGCAGCTGGGACACGTCGTACAGCTTCATCCGCTGGTAGGCGGTGGTCAGCAGGTCGCGCGGGCCCACCACGACGGTATCGCGCTGGCTGTAGGGCCGCAGGATCAGGTCGCGCAGGTCGCCATACTGCGGGCGCTCCAGGAAGCCGTTGTCCAGCATCCAGTAGTCGTTGTACATCTTCGACAGGTACTTGTTGCCGGTGTCCGGCACCAGCACCAGCACCTTCTTCGGCTCTGCCTGCTCGCGGCAGTACTTCAGCGCCGCGGCCAGCAGGGTGCCGGTCGAGGAACCGCCGAGCACGCCCTCCTTGGCCAGCAGCTCGCGCGCGGTATGGAAGCTCTCGGCGTCGCTGATCGCATAGGCCTTCTTCACCCGGCTGAAATCCGAGATCGACGGCAGGAAGTCCTCGCCGATGCCCTCGACCAGCCAGCTGCCGGACTTGTCATTGAGGCGGCCATCGTTGATGTACTCGGCCAGGATCGAGCCCACCGGGTCGGCCAGCACCAGCTCGGTGCCCGGCGACAGCCTGGCGAAGGCGCGCGACAGGCCGGTCATGGTGCCGGAGCTGCCGCAACCGAACACCACCGCGTCGAGCTGGCCGTCCATCTGCCGGAGGATTTCCGGACCGGTGCCGAACTCGTGCGCGGCCGGGTTGTCGGGGTTGCCGAACTGATTGATGAAGTAGGCCCCGGGGGTATCGGCGGCGATCTTCGCGGCCAGGTCCTGGTAGTACTCCGGATGGCCCTTGGCCACGTCCGAGCGGGTCAGCACGACCTCGGCGCCCATCGCCTTGAGGTTGAAGATCTTTTCCCGGCTCATCTTGTCCGGCACGACCAGGATCAGCCGGTAACCCTTCTGCTGGGCAACCAGGGCCAGGCCCAGGCCGGTGTTGCCGGCGGTGCCCTCGACCAGGGTCGCACCGGCCTGGAGGTCGCCGCGCTTCTCGGCCGCTTCGATCATCGACAGGCCGATGCGGTCCTTGATGGAACCGCCCGGGTTGGCATTCTCGAGCTTGAGATAAAGCTCGCACACGCCGGTATCGAGGCGCTGCGCCTTGACGATCGGGGTCTCGCCGATCAGTTCCAGCACGGAGGAGTGGATGGCCATCGCTTCTTCTGGGAACGCCCGTCGGGCTGGTCCCGCATTATCGACGCAAGCGGGCCGAAAATGCTCGGTGGCCGATCGTATCGACCGCATGCGATGGCCTGAAAAGGCGACGCGGACGGTGGCAGGCCGACGAGGAGGCCGCCACCGTCCGCGACGGTGAACTTTTCCGGGTTGTGGGCGAGGGTCAGTGGGTCATCCGGTCATACAACCGCGTGAGCTTTTCCTTGGCGTGGAGCTTCTCGCGCTTCATCTGCCCGAGCGTCATATCGTCGATCGGTAACACACCCAGTTCGGCATCCATGCATTTCTTGTCCAGCAGCTTGTGCCGCTGGTACAGCTGCTTGAATTCGGGGTCGGCCTTCATCAGCGCATCGATTTCGCTCTGCGGTTGCCCTTCGAACATGACGTTGCCTCCTACGCGGCTCCTGAAACAAGAACGCCCCGGCCGGGGACGGCGCGGGGCGCTGCATCGGAGGAGGTGCCGGCTGCCGGTGCGGGGACGAGCGGACCCTGGTGCCCAACCTGATGACCTCGGACGCCAATGTTCGGCTCGTGTCGCTGTTCCACCGGACCATCCTCCACTGATCCAGGCGACGCGGTGCCACCTGGGTATCCGACCCTACGCCTCTCCCCATCCGGCGGCAATAGGCGCAGGCCGCAGTTTTGGAAACGTTTGCGCATTCATCCGGAAAACGTTCAGGGCCGCCTCACGGCGGCCCTGGTTATCCTTCATAAACAGGCACTTGGCGTTCAGGGAGCGACGACCACCTCGGCCGCCTTCGCCTTGCTCGGCGCGCCCTTGCCGGCACTGACCTGCAGCCGGTTGGCGCCCACCCCGGCACCGACCAGGGCATCCCGCAATGCCTCGCCGCGCTGCTTGGCGGTGGTCGCGTCCGGACCATAGGCGACGATGCTGACCCGCCCCTTCCTGCCGATGTTGAGGTACTCGGCCAGGGCCTTGGCCTGGCTGCCGGCGTCGGCCGACAGCGACTTGCCGCTGTAGGCGTCGCCGCCCAGGGTGAAGACCTCGCCGCGCGCCTCGAAGCGCGAGGCCGGCAGCTTGGCGCCGGCGACCAGTTCGGCCTCCTCGCGTGCCAGCTGTGCGGCCTTCTGCTGCGCCGCATTCAGCTTGGCGGTCTGCTTGCCGGCCACGCTGGTCAGCGCGGCCTCGGCGTCCTGGCGGGCCAGCGTCTCCTGTTCGGCCGCCTGGCGCAGGCGGTCGCTTTCCTCGGCCTGGATCTGCGCCTGCACCCGCAGCTGCTCGGCTTCCTGGCGGGCACGGGCGGCGTCGCGGCGACTGGCCTCGATCAGCAGTTCGTTGCGGGTCGCTTCCAGCCGGTCCAGGTCACGCCGGGCCAGCGCGGTGCGCGCGGTGATCTCGGCGATCTCGACCCGGCGATCGGCCACGTAAAGGGCCTGTTCCTGCTCCTTGCGCTTGGCCTCGGCCACGGCGGCAATCGCCTGCTGGGCCTGCAGCTGCTCATAGCGGGCCTGGTCGGAGGTCTGCGGATCGGCTTGCAGGACGGCCAGCCGCTGCTTCAGGGCGACCACCTGCGGCAGGTCGTCCTTGGCCTGGGCGGCCCAGGGCAGCACGGCGACCAGCGCCGCGCCCAATACTCGATGGCGAAGGGTCATCAGTTGCCCTCCCCGGTGCCAAGGCTGGACTGCAGCCGGGCCACCTCGGCCTTGCGCTGCTCGAGCTGGGCGGTGGCGACCGCCTCCTCGCTGCGCGCCCGGGCCAGGTCGGCATCGACCGCCGCGCGCTGGGCCAGGGCCGGCAACTGCTTGCGCTGGCCGCGGTCCAGGCTGGCCTGCTGGGCCTGCATCAGCTCCTGCCGGGCCTGGCTGATCAGGTCCGGGGCGTATTGGTCGGCATCGGCCTGCGTCGCCCGCTGGACCGCCTGCTCGGCGACCGACAGCTCGGGGGCGACCTGCGCCAGCGCCGGGGAAAAGGGCGCGAATGCCAAGGCGATCACATACAGCGATCGACGTATTTGTGCGAAGCTAGCCGTCATTGGGGTGCCGTTGCGATGGGTATCGAGCGCGGCCATTGTCGGAAGCCTGCGGCGCGCTTGCAACGGGACGCCGCCGATCGTTGGGGAAGCATTGCGCATGGATATCGGCTATTTCCTGAAGCTGATGACCGAAAAGAACGCCTCGGACATGTTCCTGACCACCGGGGCGCCGGTCTACATCAAGATCGAGGGGAAGCTCTATCCGCTCGGCAACACCGGCCTGCCGCCCGGCATGGTCAAGAAGATCGCCTATTCGCTGATGGACGAGGGGCAGGTTCCACAGTTCGAACGGGACCTGGAACTCAACATGGCCATCGCCCTGCCGGACGCCGGCCGCTTCCGCGTCAACGTCTTCAAGCAGCGCGGTGAGGTCGGCATGGTGATCCGCGCCATCCGCAGCAAGATCCCGAGCATCGAGGAACTCAGCCTGCCGCAGGTGCTCAAGGACGTCATCATGACGCCGCGCGGCCTGGTGCTGGTGGCCGGCTCGACCGGTTCGGGCAAGTCGACCTCGCTGGCCTCGATGATCGACCACCGCAACAGCACCACG
>Ga0160460_100175_pt1 | contig 71407 bp, 59 predicted proteins | sample HID1973M_E6MG_FD_108238 | JGI IMG/M metagenome (GOLD analysis project Ga0160460, IMG submission 108238) | Enriched mosquito-associated microbial communities from UW Madison campus, WI, USA - HID1973M_E6 MG | ecosystem: Host-associated > Arthropoda: Insects > Digestive system > Unclassified ... | reverse complement strand
GGGGCGTCGGTTTCGGCAGACGTCCGTGTCGTGACGAAACCGAGCGTGGCACATCCATGTGCCACTCGCCCCCACCCCCGCCGGGACGGCGCATGGCGCTTTGGTTCTCAAGTCTTCGTTTGGAGCGCGCCGGAGAGGGGGAAGAGAAGAGCAGAGCAGAGCTAGAGCGGGCTCCCCGACCCTCGGCCAACTCAGACCAATCGACTTCGATGGCTTGATCGATAGCGGCGAACGAAGGCCGGGCGCCACAGATCGCTGGACGTCAGGGACGTCGCTCTTCTCTTCCCCCCCTTCCGGCGCGCTTTTGAAGAATGGGGGAATCAAGGCGCCGGGCGACGCCTCGGCGGGTATGGGCGCGAGTGGCACATGGATGTGCCACGTTCGGTTTCGTCACGACACGGACGTCTGCCGAAACCGACGCGCCCATGCCCGTCGGGGCGGCGCACCCCAACGTAAGTCAGGGGCCATGCTCCGCCCAGCCAGGCGCGCCCTCAATAACCCCCAATAAAGCCCGCGCAAGCGGGCGCCCCGCTTCCCGCGGCAAGGCCGAAACACCCACCCGCAAGCCCGGCACAAAAAAGGCCGCCCGAAGGCGGCCTTTCACCAGCACCTGCACCAGCGCCCGTGCTTACTTCAGCGCCTTGAAGCGCAGGCGGTGCGGACCGGCATCGTCGCCGAGGCGGCGCTTCTTGTCTTCCTCGTACTCGCGGTAGTTGCCCTGGAAGAACTCCACGTGCGAGTCGCCTTCGAACGCCAGGATATGGGTCGCGATGCGATCCAGGAACCAGCGGTCGTGCGAGATCACGAAGGTGTTGCCCGGGAACTCCAGCAGGGCATCTTCCAGCGCGCGCAGGGTTTCGATGTCCAGGTCGTTGGACGGTTCGTCGAGCAGCAGCACGTTGCCACCCTGCAGCAGGGTCTTGGCCATGTGCAGGCGGCCACGTTCACCGCCGGACAGCGAGCCGACCATCTTCTGCTGGTCCTGGCCCTTGAAGTTGAAGCGGCCGATGTAGGCGCGCGACTGGATCTCCACGCCGTTGATGTTGAGGATGTCCAGGCCGCCGGAAATTTCCTGGAAGACGTTGTGGTTGCCCTCCAGCTTGTCGCGGCTCTGGTCGACGTAGGACAGCTGCACGGTCGGGCCGACCACGATCTCGCCGGAATCCGGCTTCTCCTGCCCGGTGATCATCTTGAACAGCGTCGACTTGCCGGCGCCGTTCGGGCCGATGATGCCGACGATGGCGCCCGGCGGGATGATCATCGACAGGTTGTCGATCAGCAGGCGGTCGCCGAACTTCTTGGAGACGTTCTTGAACTCCATCACCGAGTTGCCCAGGCGCTCGCCCGGCGGGATGAAGATTTCATTGGTCTCGTTGCGCTTCTGGTAGTCCTGCGCCTGCAGTTCTTCCAGGCGCGCCAGGCGCGCCTTGCCCTTGGAACGGCCGCCCTTGGCATTCTGGCGCGACCACTCCAGTTCCTTCTGGATTGCCTTCTGGCGGGCCTTTTCCTGGTTGTCTTCCTGCTTCAGGCGGGCGTCCTTCTGGACCAGCCACTCGGTGTAGTTGCCCTTCCACGGAATGCCGCGGCCGCGGTCCAGTTCGAGGATCCACTCGGCCGCGTTGTCGAGGAAGTAGCGATCGTGGGTGACGGCCACGACGGTGCCGGTGTAGCGGGCCAGGAACTGTTCCAGCCATTCCACCGACTCGGCGTCGAGGTGGTTGGTCGGTTCGTCCAGCAGCAGCATGTCCGGCTTCTGCAGCAGCAGGCGGCACAGCGCCACGCGGCGCTTCTCGCCGCCGGACAGGGTGGAGATCCTGGCCTCCCACGGCGGCAGGCGCAGCGCGTCGGCCGCCACGTCCAGCTGGTTTTCCAGGGTGTGGGCGTCGCCGGCGGCGAGGATCGCCTCCAGGCGCTCCTGTTCCTTGGCCAGCGCGTCGAAGTCGGCGCCTTCCTCGGCATAGGCGGCATACACCGCCTCGAGTGCGGCCTGGGCCTGCAGCACGTCGCCCACGCCCTCCTCGACCGCTTCACGCACGGTCTTGTTCGGGTCCAGCTCCGGCTCCTGGGCCAGGTAGCCGACCTTGATGCCCGCCTGCGGACGCGCCTCGCCTTCGAAATCGGTGTCCACGCCGGCCATGATCTTGAGCACGGTGGACTTGCCGGCGCCGTTGAGGCCGAGCAGGCCGATCTTCGCGCCCGGGAAGAAGGACAGCGAGATGTCCTTGATGATCTGGCGCTTCGGCGGCACGACCTTGCTGACGCCGTTCATGGTGTAGATGTATTGACCCGACATGGTCTCTCCGGATGGCTCGTAGCACGCGCCCGGCCCGGTCCGGCTGTGCGGACAGGCGGGGCAGGAAGGGGAATGGCACAAGTATAGCGGGAACGCCCGCCGACCTCCTGACGGGCCGCTTGCCAACCGGAACCTAAATGGGGGCGGACGGAAGCGATTCCAGCCAATGACCGTTCATCTTGTTTCGCCAATATGTCAGCAACACCCCACACAGCCATGGAGCTGCCATGAAAGCGATTCGTCTCACTGCACTGGCGTTGACGTCCCTGCTGGCGCTGGGCGCCGTCGCGGCGCCGGCCATGGCCGATGATCATGGCCGCGGCCATGACCGCGGCTACGACGACCGCGGGCACGGCAAGGGCCATGACAAGCACGGCGACTACCGCCACGACGACCGCCGCGACAACCACGACCGCCGCGAGGCTTACCGTGACGGCTATCACGATGGCCGCCGCGATTACCGCCCGGACTACCGCCCGGCCGTGGTCTACCGCCCCGCGCCCCGCCCGGTCTATCGTGCCCCGCCGCCGCGCTACTACGGCTGGGCCCCTGGCCACCGCTACCGTGACTACTACGGCGGGCCGGTCTACGTGGTCAACGACTACGGCTACTACCACGTGCGTCGTCCGCCGCACGGCTACCACTGGGTCCGCGACGACGCCGGCAACCTGCTGATGGTGGCGATCGCCAGCGGCATCATCGCCGACTTGGTGCTGCACCACTGAGCCAGCCCTGGCCCCGCCAGGTCCACTTCCGACCGGCCGCGCAAGCGGCCGGTCTGCCATCCGGGGGCCGGGATGGCGACGCCGGGACGGGCCCTGGAAGCCGGCGGCAGGGGCCCGGCGGGCCGCCTGGCCGCCGCCGAATGGCGGTAAACCCCCGTCGGCCTTAAACTTCGGCTTCCCCTTTGCCACGCTGCCGCCCCCGGAGACCCGATGTTCCCGCGCGATGCCCGTATCGAAAACTACGACCCTGAACTGGCCAAGGCCATGGCCGACGAGGCCGCCCGCCAGGAAGACCACGTCGAGCTGATCGCCAGCGAGAACTACGCCAGCCCCCGTGTGATGGAGGCCCAGGGCAGCGTGTTGACCAACAAGTACGCCGAAGGCTATCCGGGCAAGCGTTACTACGGCGGCTGCGAGTACGTCGATATCGCCGAGCAGCTGGCGATCGACCGCCTCAAGCAGCTGTTCGGCGCCGACTACGCCAACGTGCAGCCGCACAGCGGCTCGCAGGCCAACCAGGCGGTGTACTTCGCCCTGCTCAACCCGGGCGACACCATCCTGGGCATGTCGCTGGCCCATGGCGGCCACCTGACCCACGGCGCCAAGGTCAATGCCTCCGGCAAGCTGTTCAACGCCGTCCAGTACGGCGTCAACGACCAGGGCCTGATCGATTACGACGAGGTCGAGCGCCTGGCCGTCGAGCACAAGCCGAAGATGGTCGTCGCCGGTTTCTCGGCCTACTCGCAGAAGATCGACTGGGCGCGCTTCCGCGCCATCGCCGACAAGGTTGGCGCGCTGTTCTTCGTCGACATGGCGCACGTCGCCGGCCTGGTCGCCGCCGGCGTCTATCCGAACCCGCTGCCGCACGCCCACGTGGTCACCTCGACCACGCACAAGACCCTGCGTGGTCCGCGTGGCGGGATCATCCTGGCCCAGGGCGCCAGCGAGGAACTGGTCAAGAAGTTGCAGTCGATCGTCTTCCCGGGCATCCAGGGCGGTCCGCTGATGCACGTCATCGCCGCCAAGGCGGTGGCCTTCAAGGAAGCGCTGGAGCCGGAGTTCAAGGCCTACCAGGAGCAGGTCGTGAAGAACGCCCAGGCGATGGCCAAGACGCTGATCGCGCGTGGCTACAAGATCGTCTCCGGCGGCACCGAGAACCACCTGATGCTGGTCGACATGATCGGCAAGGACGTCTCGGGCAAGGACGCCGAGGCGGCGCTGGGCAAGGCGCACATCACCGTCAACAAGAACTCGGTGCCGAACGACCCGCGTTCGCCGTTCGTGACCTCGGGCCTGCGCCTGGGCACCCCGGCGATCACCACGCGCGGCTACCAGGAAGCCGATGCGGTCGAACTGGCCGGCTGGATCGCCGACGTGCTCGACGCGCCGGCCGACGAAGCCGTCATCGCCCGCGTGCGCGACGCCGTCACCGCGCAGTGCAAGAAGTTCCCGGTCTACGGCTGATGGTGACGGGGCGCCGGGGCATCGACACCCTCGCGACGGCCGCGCCGTCGCCGGTGGCGTTCCCCCGGCATCCCGTTCCCGCTTCCATGGCCCCGGCGCGCTGATGCACTGTCCCTTCTGCCAGCACCATGACACCCGCGTGATCGATTCGCGCGTGTCCGAGGACGGCGCCACGATCCGCCGGCGCCGCGAGTGCGAGGCCTGCGGCGAGCGCTTCAGCACGCTGGAGACCATCGAGCTGAAGATGCCGATGGTCATCAAGAGCGACGGCAAGCGCGAGGCCTTCGACGCGCGCAAGCTGCGCACCAGCTTCGACCGCGCGCTGCAGAAGCGCCCGGTCTCCGAGGAGCAGATCGAAACCGCAGTGCGCGCGGTCGTGCACCAGCTGCGCATGTGCGGCGAGCGCGAAGTGCCGTCGATCCGCATCGGCGAGTTCGTGATGACCGAACTGCGCAAGCTCGACCATGTCGGCTACGTTCGCTTCGCCTCGGTCTACCGCAGCTTCGAGGACGTGGCGGATTTCCGCGAGGAGATCGAGAAGCTCGAGCGCGACCTGCCGGTCGGCAGCGAGCAGCTGCCGCTGCTGGACCTGGAGCGCGCCGGGCGAGTGGCCGAGAAGACCGGCAAGCGCTGACACCGGCTGGTGGGCGGCCGCCAGGCCTTCCCCCGGATCGGCGAGGCCGTGCCAGGAAGGGGCCTACAATCCGCGCATGAGCGAATTCTCCGCGACCGACCACCTGCACATGGCCCGGGCATTGCGCCTGGCCGAGCGCGGCGCCTGGACCACACGTCCCAACCCGATGGTCGGCTGCGTGATCGCCCATGGCGAAACCATCGTCGGCCAGGGCTGGCACCAGCGCGCTGGTGGCCCGCATGCCGAAGTCTTCGCCCTGCGCGAAGCCGGCGAACGTGCGCGCGGCGCGACCGCCTACGTCACCCTGGAACCGTGCGCCCACCATGGCCGCACGCCGCCGTGCGCACTGGCGCTGATCGAGGCCGGCGTGGCCCGGGTGGTGGCGGCGATGCGCGATCCGTTCCCGCAGGTCAACGGCGGCGGCTTCACCCTGCTGCGCGAGGCCGGCATCGCTGTCGATGCCGGGCCGATGGAGGCGCAGGCGCGGGCCCTGAACCTGGGTTTCCTGTCGCGCATCGAGCGCGGCCGCCCGTGGCTGCGGCTGAAGTACGGCATGAGCCTGGATGGCCGCACCGCGATGGCCGACGGTGAGTCGAAGTGGATCACCGGGGCCGCCGCGCGCGCCGACGTGCAGCGCTGGCGCGCGCGCGCCGGGGCGATCCTCACCGGCGCCGGCACCGTGCTGGCCGACGACCCGTCGTTGACGGTGCGGCTGGAAGAGGGGAATGACGAGGGAGGCGGGTTCCTGCCGCCGCTGCGCGTGGTGCTCGATGCGCGGCTGCGCAGCCTGGATCGCGCCAAGGTGCGCGAGGGCGGGGCGCCGACGCTGTACCTGCATGCGCCGGACATCAGGCCGCCGGCGCTGGCGGGCGCCGAATTCGCCAGCGTGCCGCTGCGCGGGGCGCGGTTGGACCTGGACGCGGCACTGGCGCTGCTGGCCGCGCGCGGCATCAACGAGGTCCAGGTCGAGGCCGGCGCGGTGCTCGGCGGGGCCCTGCTGCAGGCGGGCCTGGTCGACGAGCTGCTGGTCTACCAGGCGCCCCTGCTGCTCGGCGACGCCGCCCGCCCGCTGCTGGCGGGCCTGGGGATCGAGCGCATGGCCACGGCGATCCGGCTGGAGTTGCAGGACGTCCGCCAGCTCGGTACGGACCTGCGGTTGCTGCTGCGCCCGGCAAGCTGAACCGCACCGGCATTCGCCGCACTGGCGCAATGCAACTTCCCGGGGCGTGGCCCGGGGCACCGGCGGTCGGCTGGTAGAATGCCCGGGCCGGTTCGCCGGCGAACCAACGAACGTCTTCAGGGCGGGGTGCGATTCCCCACCGGCGGTAGATGCCAGGCCATGGCCCGGCATGAGCCCGCGAGCGCTCCCGGCCCCGCCGGGAGGTCAGCAGATCCGGTCCGATGCCGGAGCCGACGGTGATAGTCCGGATGAAAGAAGACGGCGACAGCGCGCGACCCCGGCGGTCGTGCGTGCGCCTGTTTGCCTTGCGGCGTTTTTCGCTCACTTCACGCGGGAAACGACATGCACAACGACAATTCCAGTTCCGCCCATCGCCTCCACGGGGAGGTCCGCTGATGTTCACCGGCATCATCGAGGGCGTCGGCCGCCTGGCCGCCAGCGAGCCGCGTGGCGGCGACGTGCGCTTCACCTTCGAGGTTGGCAACCTGCCGTTCGAGCAGGTCCAGCTGGGCGAGAGCATCGCCGTCAACGGCGTATGCCTGACGGTCATCGACTTCGACGCGCACGGCTTCCAGGCCGACGCCTCCACCGAAACCCTGTCGCTGACCACGCTGGGCCGGCTCGAGCGCGGCGCGGCGCTGAACCTGGAGCGGGCGATGCGCCCGACCGACCGCCTCGGCGGACACCTGGTCAGCGGCCACGTCGATGGCCTGGGCGAGGTCCTGTCCATCCACGATGACGCGCGCGCCCAGCGCTGGCGCTTCGCCGCCCCGGCCGCGCTGCTGAAGTACATCGCCAGGAAGGGGTCGATCTGCGTGGATGGCGTCAGCCTGACCGTCAACGAGGTCGACGACGAAGGCTTCGAGGTGGCGCTGATACCGCATACCGTCGCCAATACCCGCTTCGCGCGCACCGGCGTGGGCGATGCGGTGAACCTGGAGATCGACCTGGTCGCCCGCTACGTCGAGCGCCTGCTCGGCAGCGTTCCCGGCAACAGCGGGGGGGCGGCATGAACTTCGCCACCGTCCCCGAACTGCTGGAAGAAATCCGCGCTGGCCGCATGGTGGTGATCGTCGACGACGAGGACCGCGAGAACGAAGGCGACCTGATCATGGCCGCCGAGCTGGTCAAGCCGTCGGATATCAACTTCATGGTCACGCATGGCCGCGGCCTGGTCTGCCTGCCGTTGACGCGCGAGCGCGCCGGCCAGCTCGGCCTGGCGCCGATGGTGCGGGCCAACACCGCGCAGTTCCAGACCAATTTCACCGTTTCGATCGAAGCGGCCGAAGGCGTCACCACCGGCATCTCGGCTTACGACCGCGCGCATACGATCCGCACCGCGGTGAAGCCCGATGCGCGGGCCGAGGACCTGCACCAGCCCGGCCACATCTTCCCGCTGATCGCCCAGCCCGGCGGCGTGCTGACCCGCGCCGGGCATACCGAGGCCGGCGTGGACCTGGCGATGCTCGCCGGCCTGGAGCCGGCCGGCGTGCTGGTGGAGATCCTCAACCCCGACGGCAGCATGGCGCGCCGGCCGGAGCTGGAGGTCTTCGCCCGCGAGCATGGCCTGAAGATTGGCTCGATCGCCGACCTCATCGCCTATCGCCTGGCCACCGAACACACCGTCGAGCGGGTCGACGAGCGCGACATCGAGACCGAGTTCGGCCCGTTCAGGCTGGTGACCTATCGCGACCGGATCGCCCATGACCTGCATTTCGCCCTGGTCCGCGGCCAGCCCGATGCAGCCACGCCGACCCTGGTGCGGGTGCAGGTCGAGAATCCGCTGGCCGACCTGCTGCACTGGCGACGGGATGATTTCGGCGTGGCCGCGACCGACGCCCTGCGTGCCATCGCCGCCGAAGGGCAGGGCGTGATGGTGGTGCTGTCGACGCCACGCGACGAGGCCGCCCTGCTGGCCCGCCTGCGCCAGCAGCCGGTGGTCCGGCCGGCCGGCAAGGACAAGGATGTCGGCCAGTGGCGGCGCAACGGCGCCGGCGCGCAGATCCTGGCCGACCTCGGCCTGGGCAAGCTGCGCGTACTGGGCACGCCGCGCCGGCAGATCGGCCTGGCCGGCTATGGCCTGGAGATCGTCGAGACCGTCGAGCCCTGAGGGCCGGCATCGCCCCGCGGACGGGCCCTGCGCATGGCCCGGCCCCCCAAGGGCCGGCCGCGACGCCGCCTGCGGTAAACTGACCCACCTTTCGAGCCCCCGCAGCACATGAGCCACTACGAAGGCGACCTCCGCGCCCCCGACAACGCGCGCTTCGCGATCATCGCCAGCCGCTGGAACGCCCGCATCACCGATGCGCTGGTGGCCGGTGCGCGGCAGAGCCTGGCCGGCAACGGCATCGCCGAGGACGCCATCGACGTGGTCCGCGTGCCCGGCGCCTGGGAACTGCCGCTGGTCGCCGCCCGCCTGGCCGAATCCGGCAAGCACGCGGCGATCATCGCCCTGGGCTGCGTGATCCGTGGCGATACCCGCCATTACGAACATGTCGCCGACCTGTGCGCGGAAGGCTTGATGCGCGTGCAGCTGGATCACCGCCTGCCGGTGCTCAACGGCGTGCTCGCGGTCGAGCGCGTCGAGGATGCCGAGGCGCGTGCCGGCGGCAGCCATGGCAACAAGGGCGAGGAGGCCGCGCTGGCGGCCCTGGAAATGATCAACCTGGTGGAGCAGCTGCCATGAACAAGTCCACCGGACACAAGAACGGCGGTCATCGCCCGCCGCGCCGCGACGGCGTGGACCCGGTCCTGCGCTCGCGCGCGCGCCGCCGTGCCCTGCAGGCGATCTACGCCTGGCAGATCTCGGGCGGCTACGCCAAGCAGGTGATCGCCCAGTTCGCCCACGAGCAGGCCCATGAAATCGCCGACCTGGCGTATTTCGAGGCGCTGGTCGAAGGCGTGCTGGCGCACCGCGCCGAGCTGGACGAAGCGCTGGTCGGCTACCTGGACCGCAGCGTCGAGGAAGTCGATGCGATCGAGCGCGCGGTGCTGCGCCTGGCCGCCTACGAACTGCTGTACCGGCAGGACGTGCCGTATCGCGTCGTCATCAACGAAGCGATCGAGACCGCCAAGCGTTTCGGCTCCGAACACGGCCACACCTACGTCAACGGCGTGCTCGACCGTGCTGCCGTGGAATGGCGCAAGGTGGAGTCCGGCGGCGTCTGAGGCGCATGCCCGAGTTCGCGCTGATCGAACGCCTCCGCCGCCGCGTCCTTGGCCGCGGGGACGTGCCGCTGGGCATCGGTGACGATGCCGCGCTGTTGCAGCCGGTGCCCGGCGAGCAGCTGGCGATCACCGCCGACACGCTCAATGCCGGGGTGCATTTCCCGGTGGAAACCGCCCCGGCCGACATCGGCTGGAAGACCCTGGCGGTGAACCTGTCCGACCTCGCCGCGATGGGCGCGACGCCGCGCTGGTGCACCTTGTCGCTGTCCCTGCCGCAGGACGACGACGCCTGGCTGGATGCGTTCGCCGACGGTTTCTTCGCGCTGGCCGACCTGCACGAGATCGCGCTGGTCGGTGGCGACACCACGCGCGGGCCGCTGTCGCTGTCGGTCACCGCGATCGGCAGCGTGCCCGCGGGCGCGGCGCTGCGCCGCGACGGCGCGCGGGTGGGCGACGAGGTATGGATCACCGGCGCACCGGGCGAAGCAGCCGCGGCGCTGTCGCTGTGGCGCAGCGGCGCGCTCGACGTCACCCGGCCGGCGGCCGGCGAGGCGCATGAGATCCTGCGCCAGCGCCTGCTGCGGCCCACGCCGCGCCTGGCCGCCGGGCAGCGCCTGCGCGGGCTGGCAGCGGCATGCGTGGATGTTTCCGATGGCCTGTTGGCCGACCTGGGGCATGTGTGTGCCCGCAGTGGCGTGGGCGCACGCCTCGAGCTCGAGCGCTTGCCGCCGTCGGCGGCGCTGCGCGCCACCGGTGATGCGCGGGTGCGCGAGTGGCAGCTCGGCGGCGGCGACGACTACGAGCTGTGCTTCACCGCGGCGCGGGTGGACCATGACGCGGTGCGCGCGGCACTGGAGTTCGCGGGCGTGGAGGGCGCGATGATCGGCCGCATCGTGGCGGGTGATGGAATCCAGGTCATCGACGAGGAAGGCTGCACCTGGTTGCCCAACCGTACGGGTTATCAGCACTTCGGGTGAGTTGTCGGGGTTGTCCGCGATGGAAGCGGGCGCCCCGCTTCCCCACCAGAGCAGGCCAGCAACCACACCCCAACCAACGTTTTATGCGGAATTTACGCCCGCAACCGCGCCCCGGCATGGCGACTTTACGGCCCCCACGACCAGACTTTCGTGATCGGCGGAATGGTTCCGCCCTGGATCACCCTCCATGTACCGCATGTTCCAAACCGCCTGCCGCCGGCCGTTGTCGCGCGCCGTGCTGCTGTCGTGCCTGTCCTGCGCCGCACCGCTTGCCGCCGCCGACACGCTGTCGGGCAACCTCGCCCTGACCAGTGACTACGTCTGGCGCGGCACCACCCAGACCCAGGGCGATTTCGCCGCCCAGGCCGGCCTGAAGTGGGCCGCCGCCAAGGGCCTGTACGCTTCGGCGTGGGGATCCAACGTCGAGTTCGCCCCCGAAACCCATGCCAGCAGCGAGCTGGACCTGGTGCTGGGCTGGAGCGGCAACCTGTCCGAAGACTGGGCGCTGGATGCCAACCTGACGAACTACCGCTATCCCTCCGCCACCGTCGATCTCGACTGGACCGAGTTGAACGGCACGCTGACCTGGAAGCAGAACTACTGGCTGCAGCTGGGCTGGTCGAACGGCGTGATGGCCAGCGATGCCAATGGCACTTACGCACAGTTGGGCGCGCGCCTGCCGCTCGGCGAGCGCTTCCGCCTGGAGGCCGCGCTCGGCCATTACTGGCTCGATGACGCCTATGGCGACAGCTACACGCATGGCCAGTTGGGTGCGGTGTGGGCGATCCGCCCGCCGCTTGAGCTGCGCGTCACCGCCCATGACACCGACCATGCCGCCGAACGCCTGTTCCCCGGCCTGGCCGGATCGCGGGTCGAAGCCGCGCTGCAGGCGTCCTTCTGAGGAGATGAACCATGCCCGCCTGGCTTTCCTTCCTGTGTGGGCTCGCGGTGATCGCCACCGCAGCCTACCTGCTGTACGTCGTGCTGCGTCCGGAAGACTTCTGAGGACGATGCCATGACCGAGACCTTCCTGTTGTTCTTCATCGCGATCGCGCTGGCCTGGCCGCTTGGCCTGTACCTGGCGCGCGTGATGCGCGCCGCGCCGATGCGAGGCGATGCGCTGTTCGGCGTGATCGAAAAGCCGCTCTATGCGCTGCTGGGCACCCGTCCGGAACGCGGCATGCGCTGGCGCGGTTACGCGCTGGCCTTCCTCGCCAGCAACCTGGTGGTGGGACTATCGGCCTGGATCGTGTTCATGACCCAGGCCTGGCTGCCATTCAATCCCGACCAGGTCGCGAACCTGCGCTGGGACACCGCCCTGCACACGATGGTGTCCTTCCTCACCAACACCAACCAGCAGCATTATTCCGGCCAGGCGCAACTGTCCTACCTGTCGCAGATGACCGGCATCGTCGGCCTGCAGATCATCACCCCGATGATGGGCCTGGCGCTGGTGGTGGCCACGCTGCGCGCCCTGCTTGGTGGGCGCCGCCCACCGCAGGCGACCGACGAGCGGGACGCGTCGCGGCCGGCAGACGCCGACGGCATCGACGTCGGCAACTACTGGGCCGACGTGATCCGCCCGACGGTGCGCTTCCTGTTGCCGCTGTGCCTGGTGTGGACGCTGCTGCTGTCCTGGCAGGGCGTGCCCTCGACGCTGGCGGCCGGCGCCACCGCCACGCCGATCGACGCCAGTGCCGGCATGGCATCGCAGAAGATCCCGGTCGGTCCAGTCGCCGCGATGGTCGCGATCAAGCAGCTTGGCTCAAACGGTGGTGGCTGGTACGGGCCCAACAGCAGCTTCCCGCTGGAAAATCCAACGCCGCTGTCCAACTTCATCGAGCTGCTGGGCATCATCCTGATCCCGATGAGCATTGTGTTCATGGTCGGCGCGTTCACCGGGCGTCGTCGCCTCACCGCGCTGGTGTTCGGCTGCATGATGCTGATGTCGGTGTTGTCCACCAGCGCATCGCTGTGGGCCGAAGGACATTCGGCCAGCGCCGCCGGCGCAGCGCTCATGGAGGGCAAGGAGGTCCGCCTGGGCGTGGACAATTCCGCGCTGTGGTCCTCGATCACCACCCAGGTCAACAACGGTTCGGTCAATGCCATGCACGACTCGCTGGCGCCGCTCACCGGCGGCGTGTCCATGGTCAACATGCTGGTCAACGCGATCTGGGGTGGCGTCGGCTGCGGCCTGCAGCAGTTCATCGTCTACCTGCTGCTGGGCGTGTTCCTGGCCGGCCTGATGACCGGGCGCACGCCGGAGCTGTTCGGCCGCAAGATCGAAGCCGGCGAGGTTCGCCTGCTGGCGCTGCTGATCCTGCTGCAGCCGCTGGTGCTGCTCGGCTTCACCGCGGTGACGCTGGCGATGCCCTCGATCACCGGCAACTCGAATCCCGGCTTCCACGGCATCAGCCAGGTCTTCTACGAGTACACCTCGGCGTTCGCCAACAACGGCTCGGGTTTCGAAGGGCTGGGGGATGCCACGTACTGGTGGAACCTGAGCTGCTCGCTGGTGCTGGCCCTTGGCCGCTATCCGGCATTGCTGGTACCGCTGTGGGTGGCCGCGCGCATGGCCGCGAAGCGGCAGGCGCCCGAGTCGACCGGCAGCCTGCGCATCGAAACCCCCACCTTCGCCCTGACCCTGGTCGCGGTCGTGCTGGTCCTCACCGTGCTGCAGTTCCTGCCGGCGCTGGTGCTGGGGCCGGTCGCCGACCACCTGTCGCTGGCCGGCAACCTTGCCGCCGCGTCCTGAGAGAGCTTCCATGAGCACCCTTTCCAATTTCGAGAAGCGCCAGCGCGAACCCGTCGCGCTGTTCGATGCCGCCACCCTGTTCGCGGCCCTGCGCGATGCGTTCGTCAAACTCTCCCCACGCCACCTGTGGCACAGCCCGGTGATGGCGGTGGTGATGGTCGGCACGCTGATGTCGGCGCTGATCACCGCCACCGGCCAGGCGCCTGGCGGCTTTGGCTGGACGGTGACCGCGATCCTGTTCGTCACCGTGCTGTTCGGCAACTTCGCCGAAGCCGTCGCAGAGGCGCGCGGCCGGGGCCAGGCGGCCTCGCTGCGGCGTGCGCGCCGCGACCTGGTCGCGCGCCGCGTGCCGGATGAGTCCGGTGGCCGGGAAACCAGCGTGCCGGCCGCCGACCTACGCCCGGGTGACCTGGTGATCGTGTCCGAGGGCGAGTTCATTCCCGCCGACGGCGAGATCGTGCTCGGGCTGGCCACCATCAACGAGGCCGCGGTGACCGGTGAATCGGCGCCGGTGCTGCGCGAGGCCGGCACCGACCGCAGCGGCGTGATCGGCGGCACCCGCGTGCTGTCCGACGAGATCGTGTTCAAGGTCACCGCCGAACCGGGCAACAGCTTCCTGGACCGGATGATCGCGCTGGTCGAGGGCGCCAACCGCCAGAAGACCCCGAATGAGATCGCGTTGACCCTGCTGCTGGCGGCAATGACGCTGACCTTCCTGATCGTGGTCGCAACGCTGCCGGCGATCGCCGGTTTCGTCGGCGTGACCCTGGATCCGATGCTGCTGATCGCGCTGCTGGTCTGCCTGATCCCGACCACCATCGGCGGCCTGCTGCCGGCGATCGGCATCGCCGGCATGAACCGCGCGTTGGCCGCCAACGTGCTGGCCAAGTCGGGCAAGGCGGTGGAAGTGGCCGGCGACGTCGACGTGCTGCTGCTCGACAAGACCGGCACCATCACCCATGGCGACCGCCAGGCCACCGCCTTCCATCCGCTGGCCGGGGTCGATCGCATCCAGCTGCGCGATGCGGCGATGCTGGCATCGCTGGCCGACCCCACGCCGGAAGGCAAGTCGATCGTGCGCCTGGCGCGCGAGCAGGGTGCGCCGCCCACCGAGCTGGAGGATGCACGCTTCATCGCCTTCACCGCGCAGACCCGGATGTCCGGCGTGGACGTCGCCGAGCGGCGGATCCGCAAGGGCGCCGGTGATGCGATCAGCGCCTGGGTGCAGCAGGGTGGCGGGCAGGTCAGTCCGGAACTGGCCGGGCGCATCGAGGAGGTCGCGCGTGGCGGCGCCACCCCGCTGGTGGTGGCCGAAGGGCGCCACGTACTCGGCGTGGTCGAGCTGTCCGACGTGGTCAAGCACGGCATCAAGGAGAAGTTCGCGCGGCTGCGCGCCATGGGCATCCGCACCGTGATGATCACCGGCGACAACCCGCTCACGGCCGCGGCGATCGCCGCCGAGGCCGGCGTGGACGACTACATCGCCCAGGCACGACCGGAGGACAAGCTGGCGCGCATCCGCAGCGAGCAGGCCGGTGGCCGGCTGGTGGCGATGGTCGGCGACGGTACCAACGACGCGCCCGCGCTGGCCCAGGCCGACGTCGGCCTGGCAATGAACTCCGGCACCCAGGCCGCCAAGGAAGCGGGAAACATGGTCGACCTGGACAGCGACCCGGCCAAGCTGCTGGCGGTGGTGGAGGTCGGCAAGCAGCAGCTGATCACCCGCGGTGCGTTGACCACCTTCTCGCTCGCCAACGACGTGTCGAAGTACTTCGCGATCCTGCCGGCGCTGTTCGCCGCGGCGATTCCCTCGATGGCCGCGCTCAATGTCATGCAGCTGTCGAGCCCGCGCAACGCGGTGCTGGCCGCGCTGGTGTTCAACGCGCTCATCATCCCGGCACTGATCCCGCTGGCGCTGCGGGGCGTGCGCTTCCGCCCGGCCGGCGCGACCACGCTGCTGCGCCGGAACATGCTGGTCTACGGCCTCGGCGGCGTGCTGCTGCCGTTTGCCGGCATCAAACTCATCGACATGGCCATCGCGGCCGTGTCCGGTTCCTGAGGACTCCATGGACACTGCAGACTTCTCCTGCTCTTCCGCGCCGGCCCTCGGTGCCTCCCAGGGCCTCCACGATGGCGGCGCGTGGCGCGGTGCGCTGGCACTGGCCGCCATCACGTTGCTCGGTTTCGGCCTGGCATATTCGCTGGCCGCCACGACGCTCGCCGGCGCGGCGTTCCCGTTCCAGGCCGAGGGCTCGTTGCTGGATCGCGATGGGCAGGTGGTCGGTTCGGCGCTGCTTGCCCAGCCGTTCGACGATCCGCGCTACTTCCAGCCGCGGCCATCGGCGGCGAAGTACGACCCGATGTCGGCCGCCGGCAGCAACCAGGCGCGCTCCAATCCGGACCTGGTCCAGCGCATCGGGCAGGCCCGCGCGGCGGTCGCCGCTCGCGATGGGGTGGATCCGGCACGGGTGCCTTCGGAGTTGCTGACCCAGTCCGGCAGCGGCCTGGATCCGGACATCGGCATGGCGGCCGCCGTGCAGCAGGTCCGCCGCGTTGCCGCCGCGCGCGGCCTGCCCGAGGCACGCGTCGCCGCACTGGTGCGACAGCAGGTGCAACCCCGCCAGTACGGCGTGTTCGGCCAGCCGCGGGTGAACGTGCTGGCGCTCAACCTCGCCCTCGACCAGCTGCGATGAGCGCGCCCCGATGAGCCCGCTGCTCGCGTCCGCCACCGGCGCTGGTCCACAATCGCGCCCATGAGCGATGCCCGCACCCAGCAGGCCGACGCGCTGATCGGCGAACTGCAACGCGAGGACGGCGGCCGGCTGACCGTCTTCCTCGGTGCGGCGCCCGGCGTCGGCAAGACCTACGCGATGCTGTCGCGGGCGCGCGAGCGCCTGCGGCAGGGCGTGGACGTGGTCGCCGGCATCGTTGAAACGCACGGTCGTGGCGAGACCGCAGCCCTGCTCGACGGCTTGCCCGAGCTGCCGCGCCGGCGCATCGAGTATCGCGGCCGCCAGATCGAGGAACTCGACCTCGACGCCCTGCTGGCGCGGCACCCGCAGCTGGCGCTGGTCGACGAGCTGGCCCATCGCAACGCGCCGGGCAGCCGCCACGAACGGCGCTGGCAGGACGTGATCGAGCTGCTGGACGCCGGCATCGACGTCTACACCACGGTCAACATCCAGCACCTGGAAAGCCTCAACGACGTCGTCCACCGCATCACCGGCGTGCGCGTGTCCGAGACGGTGCCCGATGCGGTGTTCGACCGCCTGCGCGACATCGTGCTGGTCGACCTGCCGCCGCGCGAGCTGATCGAGCGCCTGCAGCAGGGCAAGGTCTACCTGCCCGAGCAGGCCGCGCAGGCGCTGCAGGCGTTCTTCTCGCCTTCCAACCTGGCCGCGCTGCGCGAGCTGGCGATGCAGACCGCGGCCGACCGCGTCGACAGCGACCTGCGCGACGCCCAGGCCGCACGTGGGCTGCCGGGCACCGCCGCGTTGCGCCGGCGGGTGGTGGTGGCGATCGACGGGCGCGGCAGTTCCGAGTACCTGGTGCGGGTCGCGCGGCGGCTGTCCGAACGGCGCGATGCGCCGTGGACCGTGGTGACCGTGCAGCCGCGCACCGCCATGGACGCGGCCTGGCAGCTGGAGATCGACCGCGCCTTCGCGCTGGCGCGCCGGCTCGGCGGCGACACCGCGCTGCTGCACGGCGGCAACGTCGCTGACGCATTGCTGGACTTCGCCGCGCAGAGCGGCACCTCGACCCTGGTCCTGGGCCGCACCCGCGAGCGCCCGCTGGCCCGGATGTTCAACCGAACGCTGACCCAGCGCCTGCTTCAGCGCGGTGCGCACTACGAGCTGGTGATCGTCAGTTCGGCCGACGCGCGCGCCCGTGCGCGCCGACAATCGCGCCAGCCGATGCGCTGGCTGCGCCGCTATGACTTCGTCTATGCGGTGGTCACCGCCGCCGCCGCGGTGGCGGTGGCCTGGCTGCTGCAACGCTGGACCGATATCGACGACCTGTCGATGGTGTTCATCGTCGCGGTGGTGCTGGTGGCTTCGCGCGCGCGCATGGTCGCCGCGGTACTGGCCGCGCTGCTCAGCTTCTTCGCCTACAACTATTTCTTCATCGAGCCGCGCTTCACCTTCAACATCAGCGCCCGCCAGGGCGTGGTGACGGTATGCCTGTTCCTGATCGCCGCGCTGGTCGCCGGCCGGTTGGCGTCGCGCCTGCGCATGCAGGTGCTGGCGCTGCGCGCGGCCAATGCGCACGCCAACGCGCTGCAGGCGCTGGGCAGGCAGCTGAGTACCGCCGCCGACCTGGGCGCGGTGGTGGAGGCCGGGCGTCGCGCACTGGCCCAGGCGCTCGGCGTGGAAGCATGGATGCGGCTCGAGCGCCGCGAGAGCGAGGGCGGCAGCGCACTGTCGGCGCTGGACCGTAGTGCCGCCGACTGGGCGCAGCGCCACGGGCAGCCGGCCGGTCGCTTCACCGACACGCTGGCCGGCGCCGACTGGTGGTGCCTGCCGGTGCGACACGAGAGCGGCACGCTCGGGGTGGTCGCGCTGCGCTTCGAGGCGGTGGTGCAACGCCCCGGACTGGAGCAGCGTCGCCTGGCCGAGGCCATGGTCGAGGACATCGGCCAGGCGGCGCTGCGCACGCGGCTGGTCGCCGACCTCGAAAGCGCGCGCGTCAGCGGCGAAACCGAGCGCCTGCGTTCGGCGCTACTGTCCTCGGTGTCGCACGACCTGCGCTCGCCGCTGGCCTCGATGATCGGCTCGGCCTCGAGCCTGGCCAGCTATGGCGAGATGATGGATGGGCAGGATCGCCGCGCGCTGCTGGAGACCATCCAGCTGGAAGGCGAACGGCTGGATCGTTACATCCAGAACCTGCTCGACATGACCCGGCTCGGCCATGCCGGGCTCACCCTCAATCGTGACTGGATCGGCGTGGACGAGCTGATCGGCTCGGCCGCGCGGCGCCTGCAACGCTACCAGCCGCAGGTGCGCCTGCGGCTGGACATCGCGCCGGGGCTGGCGCCGATCTGGGTACATCCGGCGCTGGTCGAGCAGGCGATCTTCAACGTGCTCGAGAACGCGGCGAAGTTTTCCCCGCCGGGCGAGGCGGTGCGGGTGGTGGCGGCACTGCACGACAATGCGCTGCGGATCGACATCAGCGATCGCGGACCCGGTATTCCCGAAGACGAGCGCGCGCGCATCTTCGACATGTTCTACAGCGTCGAACGCGGCGACCGTGGCCGGCATGGGACCGGCCTGGGCCTGACCATCTGCCAGGGCATGATCGGCGCCCATGGCGGCAGCGTGGAAGCCCTGCCCGGGCCGGATGGTCGCGGCACCACGATCCGCATTACCCTGCCATTGCTCGAGCCGCCACCCGCGCGCACCGTCCGCCTGCCCCCCGACGCCACCAACGATTGATCGTGCCTACCGACGCCGCCATCGCCCCGCCGCCGCGCGTGCTCGTCATCGACGACGAGCCGCAGATCCGGCGATTCCTGGACATCAGCCTGCGTGCCCAGGGCTATCGCGTGCTGCAGGCGGCGACCGCGGCCGAGGGGCTGGCCGAGCTGGCCGCGCACGGTGCCGACCTGGTCGTGCTGGATGTCGGGCTGCCGGATCGTGACGGCCACGAAGTGCTGCGCGACCTGCGCCAGTGGTCGGCGGTGCCGGTCATCATGCTCACCGTGCGCGCCGGCGAGGCGGAGAAGGTCGCCGCGCTCGACGGTGGCGCCAACGACTACGTCACCAAGCCGTTCGGCGTGCAGGAACTGATGGCGCGCATCCGCGTGCTGCTGCGCCAGTCTGGCGGGGCGACGCCGGAGGAGATCGTGTTCGATGACGGCCACCTGCATGTCAACCTGGCGCTGCGCGAGGTCAGTTTCGACGGTGAGCCTGCTGGCCTCAGCCGGAAGGAGTACGCGCTGCTGGCGCTGCTGCTGCGGCATGCCGGCCGCGTCGTGACCCAGCCGCAACTGCTGCGCGAGCTATGGGGGCCGACGCACGCGCAGGACACGCATTACCTGCGCATCCTGGTCGGCAAGCTGCGGCAGAAGCTGCATGACGATGCGACCGCGCCGCGTTACATCGTGACCGAGCCGGGCGTGGGCCTGCGGTTCATCGGGCAGGGGCGCTGAGGGCCCGCGGCTGCGCGGGCGCGCTCCGGTTACGCCGGCGGCAACACCTTGCCGGGATTGAGGATGCCGTCCGGATCCAGCGCCGCCTTCACCGCGCGCATGGTCGACAGCGTCGCCGCGTCGAAGGCCTGTGCCATGAAGTCCCGCTTGGCCACGCCGATGCCGTGCTCGCCCGAAAGCGTGCCTTGCAGCGCCAGCACCGCCCCGAAGATCCTCGGCATCGCCGCCTGGGCGCGCGCGGTCTCGGCCGGGTCGGTGTCGTCGTACATGATGTTCACGTGCAGGTTGCCGTTGCCGGCGTGGCCGAAGCAGACGATCGGCAGGTCGGCCTCGATCGCCAGCGCTTCCATCGCCGCGACCAGCTCGGGGATGCGTGATACCGGTACCACCACGTCCTCGTTGATCTTGCCTGGCCTGATCGTGCGCAGCGCCGGCGACAGCGCCTTGCGCGCGGCCCACAGGCGATCACGCGCGATGCCGTCGGCGGCCACGTCCAGCGACAGCAGGCCGTCTCCTTCCGCGGCGCCGGCCAGGGCCTGCAGTGCGTACGGCAAGGTGTCCTCGTCGCCGTCGGCCTCGACCAGCAGCATCGCGCCCGCCTCGGGCACGTCGCTGCCGTTGTGACGCAGCAGGGCGATGGCGTGCGCGTCCATGAATTCAAGCATCGCCGGCACCTGTGGCTGCGACATCAACCGCGACACCGCCGCGGCGGCACTGGCGGCGTCGCGGTAGAACGCGCGCAGCCCGGCCTGCATGCGCGGGCGCGGCGCCAGCTTCAAGGTGGCCTCGACGATCAACGCCAGGGTGCCCTCGCTGCCGACGATGAGGTGGGTGAGGTCGTAGCCGGTGGCGTCCTTGGTGTAGGCGCCGCCACAGCGGATGATCTCGCCTTTGCCGGTCACCGCGACCAGGCCGAGCACGTTGTCGCGGCTGGCGCCGTATTTCACCGCGCGCGGACCGCCGGCATTCGTGGCGAGGTTGCCGCCGACGCTGCAGTGCGCGGCGCTGGAGGGATCGGGCGGCCAGAACAACCCGTGTGGCGCGAGCGCTTCCTGCAGCTCGCCGTTGAGCACGCCGGGCTGCACGATGGCGCAGCGGTCGGCCACGCGCAGTTCGACGATGTGGTTCATGCGCGCGAACGACAGCACGACGCCACCGTTGAACGGCACGGCCGCACCGGTGGTGGCGGTGCCGGCGCCGCGCGCGACCAGGGCGACGCGGTGGGCGCGGCAGGCACGCACGATCGCGGCGACCTGCGCGGCATCGGTCGGAAAGGCGACGGCATCGGGTAGCGCGAAGCGACGCGAGTCATCCTGGCCGTGGGCCTCGCGGGTGGCCTCGTCGGTGTGCCAGTGGTCGCCGAGCAGCGCGGACAGCTCGGCGGAGAAGGCGTCGGGCAGGTGGGTGGACATGCGGGCATTGTAGGCCCCTGGGATGCATGTGGACTTCTCCCGCGGGAAGCGGGGCACCCGCTGTCAGAGCCAAGCCGCCGCAAACCCCGGCGCGCCCTCAACTGCCCCAATACGACCCATGCCAGCGCCCTAGATCACCAGACGGGCCGCGCTTCCGCTCAATCGTCGACACGAAACGCATCACGGATCCAGTTCAGCCGCGGCGGCTCGCCCTCGGCTTCGACCACGTCGAAGCGGCACGGCGCATTGGCAAGGGAAGGGTGCACGGCGAGGAACAGCTGCGCGGCATGCACCAGTCGGGCGCGCTTGCGCGCATCGATCGAGGCCGCGCCGCCGCCGAACGAGGCGTTGCGGCGATAGCGCACCTCGACGAAGATCACCGCCTCGCCATCGCGCATCACCAGGTCGAGTTCGCCGCCGCGGAAGTTCGCGTTCGCGGCCAGGTCGGCCAGCCCGGCGGCACGCAGCATCGCGCGCGCCGCCGCTTCGACCGCCGCACCGCGTTGGCGACGATCGAGAGGCAATGGATCAGCGTTCGCCGATGACCGCGGACGGACGCCCGCCGCTGAAGGTCGCCCATGCGGGCGAGCGCAGGATGTTGCCGAAGCCGTCCAGGTGCAGCGTGCCGGTGGCGCCGCGCAGGCCGCCCTCGCTACCGGCGGCCAGCGGCTCCAGGTAGGCGGTGATCAACCAGGCGTCGTAGCCGAACGCGAACAGGCGCGCGGCCGGGCCGCGGGCGGTGGGCAGGGTCGCGGCGAGCGTGCCGGCGCTGGGCAGGCCGGGTACGCCGCTGCTGGTCCAGCGCTCGCCCGGGAAGGCGATGCCGTCCAGCACCTGGTCTTCTTCCGCCTTGCCGGTGCCGAGCACCAGCTGCGAAGTGCCCACGCGCGGCTTGCCGGCCAGGCCCGCCAGTGCCAGCTGCGGCGCAAGCGCGCGTGCGGTCGGTCCGCGCACGGCGAGGAATACCGAGTCGGCGGCGGCGTAGTTGCGGATCTGCGCGGAGACATCGCCCGGTGCCTCGGCGACGCTGATGCTGCCGGCAACCTGGCCGCCACGGACGGCCATGCGCTCGCGGAAGGCGGTGGCGGCGCGCTTGCCGTTGTCGTCGCTGGTCGCGATCACCAGTGCGTTGCGCTGGCCGTGGGCGAGCAGGAACTCGGCCGCCATGATGCCGTCGTCTTCCGGCGCCAGCGAAAAGCCCACGCTGCCGGTGGGGGGCTCGCGGGTATCGGCCGGGCGATTGAGCGCCAGCACCGGCACGCCGAGCTGTGGGCGCGCGAACAGGGCGCTGACTTCATCGCGACCCAACGGTCCGACCACGTAGTCGGCGCCGGAAGCCGTGGCGCGGTCGTAGGCGGCGTTGGCGCCGCCCGGAGTGCCGGCGGTGTCGAAGAATTCGATCTCCGGACGACGGCGCGATTCGGCGTAATAGCCGGCGAGCAGGCCATCGCGCACCGGCGCGGCGGCGGTGGCCAGGTTGCCGGTCAGCGGCAACAGGACCGCCAGCTTCACCGGCGGGCGATAGCCGTCATGCTCGGCCACCGGGCGGCTGCTGGTATCGAAGCTGGCCGGCGCGCGGTCGAACGGGCGCGGCAGCGGCAGGCCGCGGTTGAGCAGGGCGCGGCCGGCGAAGTTGTACAGCGGGTCGCCGGCCGGCAGCGCGGTGGCGCGGGCGCGCAGGGTGTTGTCGTCGAGCGCGGCGAGCAGGCGCATGATCTGGCGCTGGTTATCGCTGCGCGCCTCGCCGGCCAGGCCGGCATCGGCGCGGCTGCGCGCTTCGGCGGCCTCGACCGGATGGCCGGTGGCTTCCAGCGCCTGGCCGCGGGCCAGCTGCCAGCGGGCGTGCAGGGCCGGCGACAGTCCAGGCGCGGATTCTCCCAGCGCCTGCAGTGCCTGGGCCGGCTGCTTGTCGGCCAGCGCGAACTCGCCGGTCAGCAGCTGGTAGCGGGCCTTTTCGTCGCCGCCGAGCTGGCGCGGGGTGACCTGCGCCAGCAGGGAGCGCGCGCGGGCGGCGTCGCCGGCCTCGTTCCAGGCGAATGCGGCATCGGCCAGCAGGCGGCTGCGCTGCGTGCCGGTGGCGGCGAAGGCCTGGGCCTCAAGCTGTTGCGCGGCTTCGCGCGGCTTGCCCTGTTCGAGCAGGGCGATGGCCGCCGCCTGCGCCGGCGATGCCTGCGGCGCAAGGCCGCCGGTGGCGCAGCTGGCGCACAGCGCGAGCAGCAGGGACAGGGCGGACATCCGGGCGAAGCGGTTGTTCATTTCGGATCCAGTCGATGGGGCGGACGGGGCGGGCCAGCGAAAAACGCTACGATTCTAACCTTGAGCCTGGAAAAGCACCGATGACTTCCGCAGGAATCCTTCATGTCGTGGCCACGCCGATCGGCAATCTCGGCGATCTGACGCCGCGGGCGCAGGAAACCCTGCGCTCGGTCGCGGCGATCTGCGCCGAGGACACCCGCCGCACCGGCCAGCTGCTGGCGCATTTCGGCATCGAGCGCCCGATGGTCGCCCTGCACGACCACAACGAGGATGCGCTGGCGCAGCGGATCGTGGCACGGTTGCAGGCCGGTGATTCGCTGGCCTTGGTCAGCGATGCCGGCACGCCGCTGGTCAGCGACCCGGGCTTCCGCGTGGTGCGTGCCGCCCGCGCCGCGGGGTTGAAGGTCAGCCCGGTCCCGGGCGCCTGCGCGGCGATCGCCGCGCTCAGCGTGGCTGGCCTGCCCAGTGACCGCTTCGTCTTCGAGGGCTTCCTGCCTGCCAAGGCCAGTGGGCGCCGGGAGCGGCTGGCCCGGCTGGCCGGCGAGGCGCGTACGCTGGTGTTCTATGAATCGTCGCACCGCATCACGGAATCCCTGACAGACCTGGCGACCGCTTTCGGAACCGAGCGACCTGCGGTGATCGCGCGGGAACTGACCAAGCTGTTCGAAACCGTGATCGATGGCACCCTGGCCAGCGTGCTGGCGCAGGTCGAAGCGGACGATAACCAGCGCAAGGGCGAGTTCGTGGTGATGGTGCAGGGCGCTGGCGAGGATGCCGAGGCGGAGGCGAAGCTGGCCGAGGGCCGGCGCCTGTACGCCAGGCTGGGCGAACACCTGCCGCCTTCCACCGCGGCCAAGCTGGCGGCCGAGTTGAGCGGCGCACCGCGCAAGGCCCTGTACGGCAGTTGAGTCCGGCACTGCATTCATGATCGGAAGCGCGGCGGAAACGCAGCTTGCGGCTTACAATGCGCACGGCGGAGTCGGCCAGACAGTCGCGTCATCCGAAAGGATGCCGAGGAAAGTCCGGGCTCCATAGGGCAAGGTGCCAGGTAACGCCTGGGCGGCGCGAGCCGACGGAAAGTGCAACAGAAAGATACCGCCTACGTCGTGGCTGCCTTCGGGCAGCCAGGGCCGGTAAGGGTGAAATGGTGCGGTAAGAGCGCACCGCGAGTCCGGTAACGGACCGGCACGGCAAACCCCACCTGGAGCAAGACCAAATAGGGACCTCATGGCGCGGCCCGCGTCGGGTCCGGGTAGGTTGCTTGAGCGCCGTGGTGACACGGCGCCTAGAAGAATGACTGTCCACGACAGAACCCGGCTTACCGGCCGGCTCCGCCGCTTTCCCCTTTCGGGGCTTCGCCCCTTCGGGGAACACGCATTTCCGCCGTTGGCGGAAAGCGCGTGCCGCGTCGAACGCCCCTTCCGATCCCCGCGCCGTTGGCGCGCCCCCTTACCAAGGGGGCTTTGCTCCAGTGAGACGTAGTGGTTTTTCCTTGTAGGAGCGGCTTCAGCCGCGATCGAGATCCACACGCCCCCAGGGGGGCCGGGTTTCCCTGCGACGCCGGCGTGCCGCGCCCGCCGCTACATCTCCAGCCTCGTCTGCCCCAGGAACAGGCCGTCCGGGCCGTAGCGTCTCTCGTGGATCCAGCCGTGGCCGTCGTGGTCGACGGCCAGGATCGTGCTGGCGCGGGTGCCGTAGTCGCGGCCGCGGATGAAGGCCGCCGACAGGCGGCGCTCCAGCTCCAGGCCGACGCCGGTGTCGGGCAGCTCGGCGTCGGCGGCGATCGTCTCGTCCGACAGGGCGGCCCACAGCGGCGCCAGGTCCTCGCCATCCCCGTTGATCCATTCCTCCAGTACGGCCGCCAGGCGCCGGGTCTTCGGCCAGGGCGCGTCGAGCGCGCCGTTGGACATGCCGTGCACGCCCGGCGCCAGTGCACGGCCGAGGGCGGGGTGGTTGCCCAGGTAGCGGCATTCGCTGGCGTCGGCCAGCAGCAGGTTGAAGGGCGGGTAGTCGGCCGCGCTGGTGGCCAGGCCGGCGGCGAAGCCGCCGGCGTCCTGGGCACCGGCCAGGTAGTTGGCGATCAGGTGCCCGCGCGAGGGGCCCGAGGTGCTGGCCATCGGGTCGCGCACGTTGGTCACCACCGCCGCCCGGCCGCCGGGCCCCAGGCCGACCCAGCTGCCGCCGGAGCGCAGGTCACGCCCGGCCATGACCCCGGCCTGGGGTGGCGGCCAGTGCGCCAGCGTGGCGGTCGGCCGCCCGTGGAATTCATCACGGTTGCCCGCCAGCACCAGGCGCCAGCGGGGATGGGACTTCCAGGCGATCGCGACCAGGCACATGGCCCGATTGTGGCGGTTTTGCGCACGCCACTGCCATGCATGGATCTGGGACCGCGGTCTCTTAACGACCTCTACACAGCGCTGAATTTCGCCCCAATCTCAAAATCTGAGACGAAACAGCAACTTGTGGATAAGCCTTGAACAAGTCTCTAAAGATTGCTGCAAGCCATTGATCCCGCAAGTGATTTGTTGGCCCGAAAGTTGTTGACAAGCCTTCGGGCGCTGCTAATGTGGGCAACGGAGGGAAAACCGGGTTTTTAGTGGTTTTTCGTGGTTCAATGTTTGCCCGAGTGGGTGCCGAGGGTTTTCAGCGTGTTTCAAGGCGAGACGGCCATCACGGTTGACGATAAAGGACGCTTGGCGGTGCCTACCGCCTATCGCGACCTGGTCGCGCGCGTGAGCGGCAATCGCCTGGTGCTGACCTACAACCCCTTCGAGGCGGGCTGCCTGTGGCTGTACGCCGAGAAGGAGTGGGCGCGGGTGCGTGACGACGTCATGGCCAAGCCCAACACCCAGCGCGTGGTGCGGGTGCTGCAGCAGAAGCTGGTGGGTTCGTCGGCCGTGCTGGAGCTGGACGGCAACGGGCGCGTGAGCATTCCCTCGAGCCACCGCAGCGCGGTGGGCATCGAGAAAAAGGCCGTCCTGCTGGGCATGGGCGACAAATTCGAACTGTGGAGCGAGCAGGCACATCGCGCGCTGATCCAGCAGACATTGTCTGACGGGGATCTGGGCGATGGATTGCTCGACCTCAGGTTGTGAGCCGGGGTGCCCGGATGCGCCCTGAAGCGCAGCCCGGTCACCTCCCGGTGTCGCAGCCGTCGGCGGCGCATCTGCCGGTGCTGTACACGCAGGTGCTGGAAGGCCTGCAGGTGATCGAGGACGGAACGTATCTGGATGGCACGTTCGGGCGTGGCGGACACGCGCGCGGCGTGCTGCAACGACTCGGCCCGGGAGGCCGGCTGCTGGTGATGGACAAGGATCCCGAAGCGATCGCCGTGGCCGAACAGTCGTTCGGTAGCGATGCGCGCGTGTCGATCCGCCGCGGCAGCTTCGCCACGCTCGCGCAGTGGGACAAGGCGCAGGCGCTGGATGGCGTGCTGCTCGACCTGGGCGTGTCCTCGCCGCAGCTGGACGTGGCCGAACGCGGTTTCAGTTTCGGCAAGGACGGCCCGCTGGACATGCGCATGGATCCGGATTCCGGCCAGAGCGCGGCGCAGTGGCTGGCCAGCGCCGACGAGCGCGAGATCGCCGACGTGCTGTGGACCTACGGCGAGGAGCGCCAGAGCCGGCGCATCGCCCGTGCGATCGTCGCCCGCCGCGCCGAGCAGCCACTGCTGCGCACCGCGCAGCTGGCGGACCTGATCGCCTCGGTAATGCCGCGCGGCAAGGACAAGATCCATCCGGCCACGCGCAGCTTCCAGGCCATCCGCATCCACATCAACCGCGAGCTGGCCGACCTCGAGGCCGGCCTGGATGCGGCGATGGCGCAGCTCAAGCCCGGCGGCCGGCTGGCGGTGATCAGCTTCCATTCGCTGGAAGACCGCATCGTCAAGCAGTTCATCAACCGACACGCCAAGGCGCCGCCTGCCAACCGCCGGCTGCCGGAGGCCCAGGCGTTCACGCCGGGGCTGCTGGCGATCGGCGGGGCCATCCGCGCCGAGGATGACGAGCTGGCCGCCAACCCGCGTGCCCGCAGCGCGGTGCTGCGCGTGGCCGAGAAGCTGCCGCTCGCCGGGAGGGGCGCATGAGCCGCCTGCTGTTGATCGTGCTGCTGGCCTGCACCATCGCCTCGGGCATCGGCGTGGTCTACATGCGCCACATGCACCGCCAGTTGTTCGTGGAGCTGAGTCGGCTGGAAAAGACCCGCGACGACCTCAACATCGAATTCGGCCGCCTGCAGCTCGAGCAGGCGACCTGGGCGGAAAGCAACCGCGTCGACCAGATCGCGCGCGCGCGGCTGGGCATGAAGTTCCCCGAGACCACCGACATCGTGGTGGTGCGCCCATGAAGCCCGGCCGCAACCGCACCCGCAGCAGCTTCAACCTGCGTGGCCGCCTCATGCTGGTCGGTACCACGCTGGCGTTGTGCTCGGTCACGCTGATCGGGCGCGCGGCGTACGTGCAGCTGATCAACAGCGACTTCTACCAGCGCCAGGGCGAGGCACGCTACCTGCGTGAACTGCCGATCGCCACCTCGCGCGGCATGATCACCGATCGCAACGGCGAGCCGCTGGCGGTGTCCACGCCGGTGGAGTCGATCTGGGTCAATCCGCAGGAGCTGCTGCGCAATCCCGACCGCATCCCGGAGCTGGCGCGCGCGCTGGAGATGTCGCAGGACGACCTCGCCTCGCGGCTGTCGCAGAAGTCAGACAAGGAATTCATGTACCTGCGGCGGCGGATCAACCCGGACCGCGCGCACCAGATCCTCGCGCTGAAGATCCCCGGCGTGTTCTCGCAGCGCGAGTTCCGCCGCTTCTATCCCCAGGGCGAGGCGATGGCCCATGTGCTGGGCTTCACCAACATCGACGACCGCGGCCAGGAAGGCCTGGAACTGGCGTTCGACGAATGGCTGCGCGGCAAGCCGGGCAGCAAGCGCGTGGTGCGCGATGCCCGTGGCGCGATCGTGGAGAGCGTGGACCTGGTCAAGCCGGCCGAGCCGGGCCAGGACCTGACCCTGAGCATCGACCGCCGCATCCAGTTCCTGGCCTACAAGGAGCTGCGCAACGCGTTGATCGAGAACAAGGCTGCCGGCGGCTCGATGGTGGTGATGGACGTGGCCACCGGCGAGGTGCTCGCGATGGTCAACCTGCCGACCTACAACCCCAACGCGGTGACCGGGATCAACCCGTCGGCGCGGCGCAACCGCGCGGTGACCGACGTCTACGAGCCCGGCTCGACGATGAAGCCGCTGACCATCGCCACCGCGCTGCAGGCCGGCGTGGTCACCCCGAACACCACGGTCGACACCAACCCGGGCTACATGGCGCTGAAGGGCGGCTATGTCATCCACGACGTGCCGCGCAACAACGGCGTGCTCAACGTCACCGGGGTGATCACCCGCAGCTCCAACATCGGCGCCGCCAAGATCGCCGAGAAGCTCACCGACCAGCAGTTCTACAAGTCGGTGCACAACTTCGGCTACGGCAGCGCGCCGCACAGTGGCTTCCCCGGCGAATCGGCGGGCGTGGTCAACGTGCCCGGCGGCCCGAACTGGTACGGCACTACCAAGACCACGATGTCGTATGGCTACGGCCTGTCGGTGACGCCGCTGCAGATCGCCCAGGCCTACGCGGCGCTGGGCAATGGCGGCCGGCTGATCCCGCCGACCTTCGTGAAGGGACAGCGCAGCGAGGCGCGCCAGGTGGTCAGTCCGGAAGTGGCGCACACCGTCATCGGCATGATGGAGACGGTGGTGACCCAGGGTGGTGCGAAGGGCGCCGCGGTGCTGGGCTACCACGTCGCCGGCAAGACCGGCACCGCACGCCTCAACGGTCCGCGCGGCTACGTCAAGGGTCACTACAACTCCTTGTTCGCCGGCCTGGTGCCGGCGACCCATCCGCGCTTCGCCACGGTGATCGTGATCAACGATCCGCAGGGCAAGGTGTACTACGGCGGCCTGGTTTCCGCCCCGGTGTTCCACCGGGTGATGGAAGGCGCGCTGCGGTTGATGGACGTGCCGCCGGACGACATCCAGTCCTGGCTGGCCGCCCAGGCCGCCGGCAAGACCGGCCAGCCGGTGGCAAAGAAGGTGCCCGAGCCCGACCCGGTGCCGATGCCCGATGCCGCCGACGAGGTCGAAGCTGGCATCCCCACCGCTCCCACCGCCAGCGCCGCGCCGGCACCGCTGCAGGAGGCGCGCCAGTGAGCCGCGCCATGTCCTTGTCGCAGCTGCTGCCGGACGTGCCCCTGGCGCGCGACGTCGACATCACGGGCCTGGTGCTCGACAGCCGTGCGGTCCGCCCGGGCAATGCCTTCGTGGCGATTGCCGGCTTCGGCGCGCACGGCCTGGGCTTCGTGTCGCAGGCGCGCGCCGCCGGCGCCGCCGCGATCCTGTTCGATCCGCCGGCCCCGGCCGAACTGCCGGCGCCGGACGATGCCATCGCCGTGCCCGGCCTGCGTGGCCGCATGGGCGCGATGGCCGACCGTTTCCACGGGCATCCCTCGCAGGCGATGACCATGGTTGGCGTGACCGGAACCAACGGCAAGACTTCCACCGTGCAGCTGCTGGCCCAGGCCTGGAAGCTGCTCGGCATCGAAAGTGGCAGCATCGGCACCCTCGGCGTGGGCCTGTACGGCCAGGTCGTGCCGACCGGCTTCACCACCCCGCTGGTGCTGCAGATGCATGAGGTGCTGGCGCAGCTGCGTGACGCCGGCGCGCGCGCGGTGGCGATGGAAGTCAGCTCGCACGCCCTCGACCAGGGCCGCGTCGATGCGGTCCACTACGACGTGGCGGTGTTCACCAACCTCACCCGCGACCACCTCGATTACCACGGCGACATGGCCAGTTATGGCGCGGCCAAGGCGCGGCTGTTCTCGCGCGCCGGGCTGAAGGCGGCGGTGGTCAACCTCGACGATGCGTTCGGCCGCGAACTGCATGCCGGCCTCGGCGAGGGCATTGCCCGCATCGGCGTCAGCTCGCGTGGCCAGGCCGATGCACGCCTGCGCGCCGAGGCGCTGCGACTGGACGATCACGGCCTCAATTTCGACCTGGTGCTGGATGGCCTTGCGCATCCGGTGCGCTCGCCGCTGCTGGGTCGCTTCAATGTCGACAACCTGCTGGCGGTCGCCGGCGCGCTGCTCGCGCTCGGGCAGGCCCCGGGCGTGATCGCCGACGTGCTGTCGCGGCTGCAGCCGATCCGCGGCCGGATGAACCGGCTTGGCGGCAACGGTGCCCAGCCGCTGGTGGTGATCGACTATGCGCATACCCCCGACGCGCTGGAGCAGGCACTGGACAGCCTGCGCGGTCATGTCCACGGCCGCCTGCTGTGCGTGTTCGGCTGTGGTGGCGAGCGCGACACCGGCAAGCGTCCGCAGATGGCGGCGATCGCCGAGCGCATGGCCGACGTGGTCATCGTCACCGATGACAATCCGCGCAACGAGGACGGCGACCGCATCGTCGCCGACATCGTCGCCGGCTTCGAACACCCCGCCAGTGCCACCGTGCAGCGCGATCGCGCCAAGGCGATCGCCGCGGCGATCGGGCAGGCGCGACCGGGCGACATCGTGCTGGTTGCCGGCAAGGGCCATGAGCCCTACCAGGAAGTGGCTGGCGTGAAGCATCCCTTTGACGACGCCGAAGTCGCCGCGGGCCTGCTGGCACGGGGGGAGGGCGCATGAAGCACACCCCGCTCTCGCTGATCGCACACTGGGCCGGTGGCGAACTGCACGGCGACGACGTGATGATCGACGCCGTCAGCAACGACACCCGCACGCTGGCCACCGGCAGCCTGTACGTCGCCCTGCGCGGCGAGCGCTTCGATGGCCACGATTTCGCCGGCGACGCCCTGGTGCGCGGCGCCAGCGGCCTGCTGGTCGAGCGCCTGCTGCCGGACATCGAACTGCCGCAGGTACTGGTCGCCGACGCCGAGCTGGCGCTGGCGCGCGTGGCTGCCGGCATGCAGCGCGGTCGCGGCACCCGCGTGTTCGCGATCACCGGCAGCAATGGCAAGACCAGCGTGAAGTCACTGCTGCTGGCGATCCTGCAGCACGTCCAGGACATGGACGGGCTGAGCGTCTACGCCACGCCGGGTAACCGCAACAACGAGATCGGCCTGCCGCTGGCGGTGATCGCCGCGCCGGACGATGCCGACTTCGCCGTCTACGAGATGGGCGCCGGCAAACCGGGCGACATCGCCTACCTGACCGACATCGCGCGGCCGCACTTCTCCCTGGTCAACAACATCGCCCCGGCGCACCTGGAGCGCATGGGCAGCCTGATGGGAGTGGCCGCCACCAAGGGCGCGATCTATGCCGCGCTGCCGGATGAAGGCGTGGCGGTGGTCAATGCCGACGACGCTTTCGCCCTGTGGTTCGAGCAGGCGATCGTGCAGCCGGCGAGTACCGGCCGGCGGGTGATCCGCTTCGGCCTGGACGCCGGTGCCGACGTGCGCGCCAAGGCGATCACGCTGGCCGCGCAGGGTTCCACCTTCACCCTGGCCACGCCGCAGGGCGAGGCCGCGGTGACCCTGCACCTGCCGGGCCGGCACAACATCCGCAACGCCCTGGCCGCCGCCTCGCTGGCGCTGGGCGCTGGCATCGCGCTGCCGCGCATCGTCGAAGGCCTAGCGCAGGCGCGGCCGGTGGCCGGTCGCCAGATCGCGCACGTGCTGCCCGGCGGCGCGGTGCTGATCGACGACAGCTACAACGCCAATCCCGGTTCACTGGATGCGGCGATCGACGCATTGGCCGGCCCGGGCGAGGGCTGGCTGGTACTGGGCGACATGCGCGAGCTCGGCGCCGAAGGTGCCGCACTGCATGCCGCCGCCGGCCGTCGCGCGCGCGACGCGCGGCTGGCGCGCCTGTACGCGCTGGGCGAGCTCAGCGCGCACGCCGCGCGGGCGTTCGGCGAACACGGCCGTGTATTCGCCAGCCATGCCGAGCTGGCTGCCGCGCTGCAGGCCGACGTCGAGCAGTTCGGCAAAGGCAATGCAACGACGCCGTTGCGCGTGCTCGTCAAGGGTTCGCGCGGCAGCGCCATGGACAAGATCGTGACCGCGCTGCTGGCGCATGGGGAGGAAGCACCGAATGCTGCTTGAACTGGCTCGTTGGCTGCAGCAACTGGAAAGCCTGTTCGGGCTGTTCGGCTATTTGACGTTCCGCGGCATCCTCGCCGCGCTGACGTCGCTGTTCCTGTCGCTGTGGCTCGGCCCGGCGGTAATCCGCAGACTCGCCCAGTTCAAGGGCGGCCAGCCGATCCGCAAGGACGGTCCGCAGACCCACTTCTCCAAGGCCGGTACGCCGACCATGGGCGGCTCGCTGATCCTGCTGACGGTGACCCTGTCGGTGTTCCTGTGGGGTGACCTGCGCAACCGTTACGTCTGGCTGGTGCTGGCGGTGATGCTGTGCTTCGGCGCGATCGGCTGGTACGACGACTGGATCAAGATCGTGCGCCGCGACCCGAACGGCCTGAAGTCGCGCTGGAAGTACCTGCTGCAGTCGATCTTCGGCCTGGCCGCCGGCCTGTTCCTGCTGCATACCGCCAAGGTCCCGGCCGAGCTCACCTTCTATATCCCGATGTTCAAGTCGGTGGCGCTGCCGCTGGCCGGCGTGAGCTTCGTGGTGATCGCCTATTTCTGGATCGTCGGGTTCTCCAACGCGGTGAACCTGACCGACGGCCTGGACGGCCTGGCGATCATGCCGACCGTGCTGGTCGCCTGCGCGCTGGGCGTGTTCGCCTATGCCTCGGGCAACGTGGTGTTCTCCGAATACCTGAAGATCCCTTCCATCCCGGGCGCCGGCGAGCTGGTGATCATCTGCTCGGCGATCGCCGGGGCGGGACTGGGGTTCCTCTGGTTCAACACCTATCCGGCGATGGTCTTCATGGGTGACATCGGCGCGCTGGCGCTGGGTGCCGTGCTCGGCACCATCGCGGTGATCGTGCGCCAGGAACTGGTGCTGGTGGTGATGGGCGGCGTGTTCGTCATCGAGACGCTGTCGGTGATGATCCAGGTCGCCTCGTTCAAGCTCACCGGCAAGCGCGTGTTCCGCATGGCGCCGATCCACCACCACTTCGAACTCAAGGGCTGGCCGGAGCCGCGCGTGATCGTGCGCTTCTGGATCATCTCCGTCGTGCTCGTGCTGATCGGCCTGGCCACATTGAAGGTGCGCTGAGATGAACGACCTGTCCCGCCAAGCGACCCGCCTGGATGCGATCGGAGGCCGCTACGACCCGTGGCTGCTCGGCGCGGCCGTGGCGCTGGCCTCGCTCGGCGTGGTCATGGTCGCCTCCAGCTCGATCGAACTGGCCGACAGCCCGTTCTACTACCTGACCCGCCACCTGCTGTTCCTGGGCATCGGCGTCGGCCTGGCGTTCTGGGCCATGCGCACCGAGCTGAAGAACGTCGAACTGCACAACCAGATGCTGCTGCTGGCCTGCTTCGCCCTGCTGGCGGTGGTATTCGTGCCCGGCCTGGGCAGCAGCGTCAACGGCGCGCGGCGCTGGATCAACCTGGGCGTGTCGAAGTTCCAGACCGTCGAGGCGGTCAAGGTGCTCTACATCATCTGGCTGGCCAGCTACCTGGTGCGCTTCCGCGACGAGGTCAACGCCACCTGGCAGGCGATGCTCAAGCCGGTATTCGTGGTCGGCCTGCTGGTCGGCCTGCTGCTGCTGCAGCCGGACTTTGGCTCCTCGATGCTGCTGCTGAGCGTGACCGCCTGCATGCTGGTGCTCGGCGGCGCGCAGATCAAGCGCATCATCCTGCCGATCCTGCTGCTGCTGCCCGCCCTGGTCGCCCTGGTCATCCTCGAGCCATACCGCATGCGGCGCGTGACCTCCTTCATGGATCCGTGGGCGGACCAGCTCGGTTCCGGCTACCAGCTGTCCAACGCCCTGATGGCGATCGGTCGTGGCGAGTGGGTCGGCGTCGGCCTGGGCGGCTCGGTGCAGAAGCTCAACTACCTGCCCGAATCGCATACCGACTTCATCTTCTCGGTGATTGCCGAGGAACTGGGCTTCGTCGGCGTGTGCCTGGTGGTGGCGCTGTACGCGCTGCTGGTTGGCCGCGCTTTCTGGCTGGGCATGCGCTGCATCGAGATGAAGCGCCACTTCTCCGGCTACATCGCTTTCGGCATCGGCCTGTGGATCGCCATGCAGAGCTTCGTGTCGATCGGCGTGAACCTGGGCATCCTGCCGACCAAGGGCCTGACCCTGCCGCTGATTTCCTCGGGCGGCTCCTCGGTGCTGATGACCTGCGTGGCGATGGGCGTGCTGCTGCGCGTGTCCTACGAGGCAGACCGCGCCGAACGCCTGCGCAGCAAGCTGGCCCCGGCCGCGCAGGCGGCTGCGACGCCTGCGGCTGAACCGGCCGCAGCGCCCGAGCCGGCCCCGGTGCGCGAGCGCGAGCCCGCGCGCGGAACCGGCTTCACTGCCGCCGCGCTGACCGAGGCGATGCCGCAGCGTGGTACCAGCCGCATGCAGCCGCGGATCGAACCGACCTTCGGGAGGATCGCGTGAGCGCGGCGCCGAACCGTCCGGGCGCGCGTCCGGTAATGATCCTGGCCGGCGGCACCGGCGGCCACATCTTCCCCGGCCTGGCCGTGGCGAAGGTGCTGCGCGAGCGCGGCGTAGCGGTCACCTGGCTGGGCGCCGACGGCGCGATGGAAACCCGCCTGGTGCCGCAGCACGACATTCCGATCGACACGCTGGCCATCAGCGGCCTGCGCGGCAAGGGCAAGCTCGCCCTGCTCGGCGCGCCGGTGCGGGTGATGCGCGCGGTGCGCGCGGCCGGCTTCGTCCTGCGCGATCGCCAGCCGCGTGCGGTGGTGAGCTTCGGCGGCTTCGCTGCCGGCCCCGGCGGCCTGGCGGCGCGGCTGATGCGCCTGCCGCTGCTGGTGCACGAACAGAACCGTGCCCCGGGCATGACCAACAAGGTGCTGTCGCGCTTCGCGCGCCGCGTGTTGACCGGCTTCCCCGGCAGCTTCGCCGGCGAGGAAGCGGTGGGCAACCCGGTGCGCGCCGAGATTGCCGCCCTGCCGCCGCCGGCGCAGCGCTTCGCAGGCCGCAGCGGCGTGGTGCGGATCCTCGTGCTGGGCGGCAGCCAGGGCGCGCGCGTGCTCAACAACGCGCTGCCGCAGGCGCTGCTGGCGCTCGGCAAGCCCGACGTGGAAGTGCGCCACCAGTGCGGCGAGAAGCTGCGCGCCGAAGCCGAGGCCGCCTATGCGCAGGCCGGCGTACGGGCCAGCGTCGAGCCGTTCATCGCCGACATGGCCGCCGCTTACGCGTGGGCCGACCTGGTCGTGTGCCGCGCCGGCGCTTCGACCCTGGCCGAGCTGTGCGCGGCCGGCGTGGGCAGCGTGCTGGTGCCGTTCGCCGCCGCTGTCGACGACCACCAGACCCGCAACGCCGAATACCTGGTCGACGCCGGTGCCGCCGTGCTGCTCAAGCAGGACGATGCCCTGGCCGAAAACCTGCAGCCGGTCCTGCGCGACCTGCTCGCCGACCCGCAGCGACGCCTGGCCATGGCCGAGGCTGCGCGCGGGCTGGCCAAACCCGATGCGGCCGACCGCATCGCCGACATCATCCTCGAGGAAGCCGTATGAAGTGGTTCGACGCGGAGCCCCGCCGGGCATTCGCACAGCAGCGCGACGCCGTGCAGGCGGGGCGCGCATGATCCGCCGCCTGCAGGACAGCCAGGACCTGGTGCGCGCGTTTCCGCGCGTGCACTTCGTCGGCATCGGCGGCACCGGCATGAGCGGCATCGCCGAGGTCATGCTGACGCTGGGTTATGAAGTCTCCGGCTCGGACAACGCCGACAATGCCGCGACCCGCCGCCTGGCCAAGCTCGGCGCCAGGGTGATGCGCGGCCATTCGGCCGCCAACGTGCTGGGCACCGATTGCGTGGTCGTCTCCAGCGCGATCCGCGAAGACAATCCCGAGCTGATGGAGGCGCGCAGCCAGCGCATTCCGATCATGCCGCGCGCGGCGATGCTCGCCGAACTGATGCGCTTCCGTCGCGGCATCGCCGTGGCCGGCACCCATGGCAAGACCACCACCACCAGCCTGACCGCGGCCGTGCTCAGCGAAGGCGGCCTGGATCCGACCTTCGTGATCGGCGGCCAGCTGCTCGCCGCCGGCGCCAATGCCAAGCTCGGCGGCGGCCAGTGGCTGGTGGCCGAGGCCGACGAGAGTGATGGCAGCTTCCTGCGCCTGAACCCGCTGGTCGCGGTGATCACCAACATCGACGCCGACCATCTTGAGAACTACGGCAACGATTTCGCCCGCGTGCAGGCGGCGTTCGCCGAGTTCCTGCAACGCCTGCCGTTCTACGGCCTGGCCCTGCTGTGCATCGACGACCCGGAGGTCGCCGCGCTGGCCGCCAAGACCCCGCGCCACGTCATGACCTACGGCATGAGCGCGCACGCCGACGTGCGGGCCGAGGACGTGGTCCAGGACGGCCCGCGCATGCGCTTCACCCTGCGCCTGCCCGAGGGCAGCACCACGCCGGTGACGCTGGCGCTGCCGGGCAAGCACAACGTGCTCAACGCGCTGGCCGCCGCGGCGGTGGGCTGGCAGCTGGGCGTGGCGCCGGAAACCATCGCCAGGGCGCTGGAATCCTTCGCCGGCATCGGTCGCCGCTTCAACGACCTGGGCGAAGTCACCACCCCGGCCGGCGCCAAGGTGCGCGTGGTCGATGACTACGGCCACCATCCGCGCGAACTCGAAGCGGTGTTCGCCGCAGCGCGTGGCGGTTGGCCGGACAAGCGCCTGGTGGTGGCTTTCCAGCCACACCGCTACAGCCGTACGCGTGACCAGTTCGATGCCTTCGCCGCCGTGCTGAGCACGGTCGATGCGCTGGTGCTCAGCGAGGTCTACCCGGCCGGCGAGGCGCCGATCCCGGGGGCCGACGCGCGTTCCCTGGCGCGCGCCATCCGCGCGCGCGGGCGCAGCGAGCCGGTGGTCGTCGGCCAGGTCGCCCAGCTCGGCGAGGTGCTGCCGGACGTGCTGCAGGACGGTGACCTGCTGTTGATGATGGGCGCCGGCGACATCGGCTACGTCGCCCAGCACATCGCCAGCGAAGGCTTCCGCGGCGGGGACAAGGCATGAGCGCGCCGCTTGCCCATCGCCACCAGGATCCGGCGGTGTTCGGCCGCGTCGCGGTGCTGCTGGGCGGCACCTCGAGCGAGCGCGAGGTGTCGCTGGACTCCGGCCGCAACGTGCTCGAGGCCCTGCGCGGCCGCGGTGTCGACGCACAGCCAGTCGATGGTATTCCCGCGCTGGCCAAGGCTCTGGCCGCCGGCCGCTTCGACCGCGTGTTCAACGTGCTGCACGGCCATAACGGCGGTGGCGAGGATGGCATCGTGCAGGGCCTGATGGATGCCTTCGGCGTGCCATACACCGGCTCGGACGTGCTCGGCTCGGCGCTGTCGATGGACAAGATCCGTACCAAGCAGGTCTGGCTCTCGCTGGGCCTGCCGACCCCGCGCTACGTGCGCCTGGCCCATGGCAGCACCCGCGAGGCAGTGCATGCCGCCGCGCGCGAGCTGGGCCTGCCGGTGATCGTCAAGCCGGCCAACGAAGGCTCCAGCGTCGGCGTCAGCCGGGTGTTCGACGACGCACAGCTCGACGACGCGGTGGCCCTGGCCGCGCGTTACGAGGGCGAACTGTTGATGGAGCAGCTGATCGAGGGCGACGAACTTACCGTGGCCGTCCTCGGCGAACAGGCGCTGCCGTCGATCCGCATCGTGCCCAAGGGCCAGTGGTACGACTACAACGCCAAGTACATCGCCGAGGATACCCAGTACCTGTGCCCGGGCCTGGACGGCGCGGCCGAGGGAGAGATCCGGCGCATCGCGCTGGCCGCCTTCCAGTCCGCGGGCTGCCGGGGCTGGGGTCGGGTGGATGTGATGCGCGACCGTGCCAGCGGTGCCTTCTACCTGCTGGAGGTCAATACCGCGCCGGGCATGACCAGCCACTCGCTGGTGCCCAAGGCCGCGCGCCAGACCGGCGTGGAATTCGACGAGCTGTGCTGGCGGATCCTCGAGCAGACCGTCGTGGAGCAGACCCCATGATGTTGACGGGATACGGCACGCAGGCCTGGGGGCGGAGCGCGTTGGCGCCGGCCGCCACGCGCGCCTGTGCCTGCCGTATCCCGGCCCGGGCGGATGAGGTGCGGGCATGAACGCCGCGCTGCGCATCCTGGCCTGGTTGCTGGCCGTCGCGCTGGTCGCGCTGCCGGTGGTGGCCGTGCTCAACGGCTGGGTCGGCGCCGAACGCTGGCCGCTCAGCCGCCTGCGCGTCACCGGCGACTTCAAGCGCGTGCCGGCCGAACAGCTGCGCGCGGTGGTGCTGCCGTATGCGCGTTCGGGCTTCTTCGCGGTCAAGCTCAAGGATGCCCAGGACGCGGTCGAACGCCTGCCGTGGGTGGAGAGCGCACAGGTGCGCAAGCAGTGGCCGGACGTGCTGGAAGTGCGGGTGGTCGAACACCAGCCCTTCGCGCGCTGGGGTGCGGAACGGATGCTGTCGGAGCAGGGCCGCCTGTTCGCGATCCCCCCCCGCCTGCGCAACCTGCAGCTGCCGCAGCTCGGCGGCCCGGACAGCAAGACCCGCGAGGTGGTCGCGCTCTACAACGAAACGCGCGCGTTGTTCGCCCCGGCGGGCATCGATGTGCAGCGCCTGGAAATGGACGCGCGCGGCAGCTGGTCGCTGGGCCTGAGCAACGGCGTGGAGGTGATCGTCGGCCGGGACGACGCGCGTGCTCGGCTGCAGCGGTTCGCCCGCGTGCTGCCGCAGCTGCTCGACCCGCAGCAGCCGCTCGCCCGCGCCGACCTTCGCTATACCAACGGATTCACCATCGAGAGACAGCCGGCGGCCACGCCGGCGGCGGCACCGGCCGCCGCGCCGCGTCGCTTCGCCGCCCTGCCCGGGGCACCCACCCTCCCGAATCCCAACTTCAGCATCACGGCAGTCAGAACATGAATCGCAAGGGTGATAAATCTCTCATCGTCGGCCTCGACATCGGCACCTCCAAGGTGGTGGCGCTGGTTGGCGAGTACTCGCCGGGCAACCCGATCGAGGTGATCGGCATCGGCTCGCACGAATCGCGTGGCCTCAAGCGCGGCGTGGTCGTGGATATCGAGTCCACCGTGCAGTCGATCCAGCGCGCGGTCGAAGAGGCCGAGCTGATGGCCGGCTGCGAAATCCGCTCGGTGTACGCCTCGATCTCCGGCAACCACGTGCAGTGCAAGAACTCGCCGGGCATCGTGCCGATCCGCGACGGCGAGGTCACCTGGAGCGACCTGGAGCGGGTGCTCGACGCCGCCAAGGCGGTGGCGATCCCGGCCGACCAGCGCATCCTGCACGCGATCCCGCGCGAATACGTGCTCGACGACTCGCAGGAAGGCATCCGCAACCCGGTCGGCATGACCGGCGTGCGCCTGGAGGTGCATGCGCACCTGGTGGTGTGCGCGCAGTCGGCCGCGGCGAACATCAGCAAGTGCGTGCAGAAGTGCGGCCTGCAGGTGGACGACCTGGTGCTCTCCTCGCTGGCCTCCAGCGTGGCGGTGCTGACCGCCGATGAGCGCGAGCTGGGCGTGGTGCTGGTCGACATCGGCGCCGGCACCACCGACCTGGCGGTGTACGTGCAGGGTTCGATCAGCCATACCGCCTCGCTGCCGATCGCCGGTGACCACGTCACCAACGACATCGCGCACATGCTGCGCACGCCGACCCCGGAAGCCGAGCAGATCAAGGTGCGCTATGCCTGCGCCCTGGCCCAGCTGGCCACCGCCGAGGAAAGCATCCAGGTGCCGTCGGTCGGCGACCGGCCGCCGCGGCGCATGCCGCGCCATTCGCTGGCGCAGGCGGTGCAGGGCCGTTACGAGGAGATCTTCGAGATGGTGCAGGCGGAACTGCGCCGGTCCGGCTTCGAGGAACTGGTGCGGGCCGGCATGGTCCTGACCGGCGGTGCCTCGAAGATGGAAGGCGTGGTCGAGCTGGCCGAGGAGATGCTGCAGATGCCGGTGCGCGTGGGCATCCCCCAGCACGTGACCGGGCTGGGCGAAGTGGTCGGCAACCCGGTGCACGCCACCGGCGTGGGCCTGCTGCTGATGGGCAGCCAGATCGAGCATCCGCGGCGGCCGTCGATCCCGACCGGGCGCGCGGGCACCTTCTTCAACAAGCTCAAGAACTGGTATCGCGGCGAGTTCTGACGCCGGCGGATCCAGCGTGGTAGTCGAAGTACGGGCAGTACAGGCAGAGAGCGGCAGGCAGGGCGAAATACTTTGCAGTGACAGGCAGTGCTTGGCCGGGATGACCGGTCTTCCAACTACAACACTCGCCGGAGGCGGACAGGGCAGGGAATCGAGCCCGCTCCCCGACCGGCATCAAGAGGACAAGGACATGGCACATTTTGAATTGATCGAGAAGATGGCACCGAACGCGGTGATCAAGGTCGTGGGCGTGGGCGGCGGCGGCGGCAACGCCGTGGCGCACATGGTCAGCAGCAGCGTGGACGGCGTGGAATTCATCACCGCCAACACCGACTCGCAGGCGATCAAGAACTGCGGCGCCAAGCTGCAGCTGCAGCTCGGCACCAATGTCACCAAGGGCCTGGGCGCCGGCGCCAACCCGGAAGTCGGCCGCCAGGCCGCGCTGGAAGACCGCGAGCGCATCATGGATGCACTGCAGGGCGCCGACATGGTGTTCATCACCGCCGGCATGGGCGGCGGCACCGGTACCGGCGCCGCGCCCGTGGTGGCGCAGCTGGCCAAGGAAATGGGCATCCTGACCGTGGCCGTGGTCACCAAGCCGTTCCCGTTCGAAGGCCGCCGCCGCATGCAGGTCGCGCTGAAGGGCATCGAGGAACTGTCGGCGCACTGCGACTCGCTGATCACCATCCCGAACGAAAAGCTGATCACCGTGCTCGGCCGCAACGCCACCATGATCCAGGCCTTCCGCGCCGCCAACGACGTGCTGCAGGGCGCGGTGCAGGGCATCGCCGACCTGATCGTGCGCCCGGGCCTGATCAACGTCGACTTCGCCGACGTGCGCACCGTCATGTCCGAAATGGGCCTGGCGATGATGGGCACCGGTTCGGCCCGTGGCGATGACCGTGCCCAGGCCGCGGCCGAAGCGGCGATCCAGAACCCGCTGCTGGACGACGTCAACCTCGCCGGCGCCAACGGCATCCTGGTCAACATCACCGCCGGCCCGGACTTCACCATGTCCGAGTTCGACGAGATCGGCCGCACCATCGAAGGCTTCGCCTCGGAAGACGCGACCGTCGTGGTCGGCACCGTGCTGGACCCGGACATGCAGGACGAAGTCCGCGTGACCGTGGTCGCCACCGGCCTGAACCGTGCGGTCTCCCGCTCGGCCCAGCGTCCGGAGCAGCGCGCGCCGATCAAGCTGGTGCGCAACGCCACCACCGGCCAGCCGGAGTTCGGCGATTTCGACAATGGCGGCAGCGATGCGGTGTCCAAGGCCGTCGGTGGCTCGATGGGCCTGGGTCTGCGTCGTGCCAGTGGCGAGACGGCCGCCCCGGCCTCGACCCCGGCCGCCGACCTGCCGAGCGATTACCTGGACATCCCGGCGTTCCTGCGCCGCCAGGCGGACTAAGGCCCGCCGGCGGCGGCTGCCAGGGGGCTGGGATGCCCCCGCGACGTCCGCCGCGGACCCGTGCAAGGTGTCAGGTTTGACCGGCGCCGCCTTGCGTCTTCGTTGCCGAAGGCGGAACGCTGCGTCGGCGATGCCGGGACTTGTCCTGCCCGGTATCGGCGCCAACTCCTTTCTGCCGGGTCGGTGTGCCCCGACCCGGCAGGTTTTGCCGCCACACGCGTGAAACCTGCCCGCAACAGTTTTGTTAAGATTGGGCTAATCCGGAGGGTGTTCCGTTCAGCGCCCGTCTGCATTCGTCATTCAGACTTCACCGCCATGACCCAGCAACGCACTCTCAAGAACACGATCCGCGCCACCGGCGTCGGCCTGCATAGCGGCGACAAGGTCTACATGACCCTGCGGCCCGCGCCGGTCAATCACGGCATCGTGTTTCGTCGCGTCGACCTGGAACCGGTGGTGGAAGTGCCGGCCGACGCCGGCCTGGTCACCGAGACCACCCTGTGCACCGGCCTGACCTGCAACGGTGCCAAGATCCAGACCGTCGAGCACCTGATGTCGGCGATGGCCGGCCTGGGCATCGACAATGCAATCGTCGAACTGTCCTCGGCCGAGCTGCCGATCATGGACGGCTCGGCCGGCCCGTTCGTGTTCCTGCTGCAGTCCGCCGGCATCCTCGAGCAGGATGCGGCCAAGCGCTTCATCCGGATCAAGTCGCCGGTGGAAGTGCGCGACGGTGACAAGATCGCCCGTTTCACCCCTTACGACGGCTACAAGCTGGGCTTCACCATCGAGTTCGACCACCCGATGATCCCGGCCCGCCAGTCGCGCGCCGAGCTGGAGTTCTCGACCGCGGCCTACATCAAGGAAATCTCCCGCGCGCGCACCTTCGGCTTCATGCGCGACCTGGAGTACATGCGCGAGCGCAACCTCGGCCTCGGCGGCTCGATGGACAACGCGATCGTGCTCGATGAATTCCGCGTCCTCAACGACGACGGACTGCGCTACACCGACGAGTTCGTGCGCCACAAGATCCTCGACGCGGTCGGCGACCTGTACCTGGCGGGTGGCCCGATCCTGGGCGCCTACGAGGGCTTCAAGTCCGGCCATGCGCTCAATAACAAGCTGGTGCGGGCCCTGCTGGCCCAGCAGGAAGCCTGGGAATGGGTCAGTTTTCCCGCCGGCAGCCCCCAGCCGCCGGTTGCCTACGGCAGTCCGGCCTACGCCTGAATCCCTGACGGGCACTCCCCTACGGCGGGGTAGCCTTGGGTCGGGGTAGACCCAAGGCCATGTCATGGAACTGTGAACTCACACCGAGCCAGTTCCTGAATTTAACGTTTCTTTAATCTTTCCCTAACTAACGCCCATCCTGCGCCCGCTAGGATGCGTTCGGTCGTGTGTAGTCTTCTCGTCTTCTTCACGCGCGACAGCCGGGCGGAGTCCCGGATCAGGACATCAGCTTTTTTTGGATCCGATGTCCTGCAGGGATGCCAGCGCCTCCTGCAGACCCTTGTGGGTGGCGGCTGATACCGGTTTCGACTGCCCCGGGTTCTTCGGCATTGGGGAATGCAACGAAGTGGTGGTGGTCTTGGGGGTCACCCGTGTGACCTTCAGCCCGAGGGAACGGGCCGCATCGATGAGCTGTTGCTCGGCAAGCCGCACCTTGGCATGCCACACCGGCGAGTCGACGAGGAAAACGAGCTGCTCGTCCTTCACGTTCGCAAGCCGGCAATGGCTGGCCAGTGAAGGCGGCAGGTGGGGGCGCAACTGCCTGTCCAGCGCATCGAGCCATAGGGCTCGGCGCAAGGGGTTGCCGGCCTTGTCCGCCAGCGCGGCCTCTAGGGCCTGCTGCGGGATGGAAGGGCCGCGTGCGCTGGATTTGGACTTGGACATGACAATCACATATGGCTTTCAAGAAGATCGTAATCAAATCGCGTGAAACCCGGGGCCAGCGGTGGGTCCGCCAGCTCCGTGGCTTCGCGGAGAACCGGCCCGCGACCGTGCTTGGCGCCGTGCTCGGGACCGGCCTGGTGCTCGGCCTGGGCGCCGGCACCGCGGCGGGCATGGTGAACAATTCCCGCCTCCAGGCCAAGGTCGAATCCCAGCAGGCCGAAATGGCGCAGGCGCAGAGCGCCTCGCAGGCGCAGATCAACGCGCTGGCCGCGCGCCTGGGCGAACTGCAGGCCCAGGCGACCCGCCTCAATGCCCTGGGTGAGCGACTGACCCAGATGGGCAAGCTCCAGGACGGCGAGTTCGATTTCAACGAGCCGGTGGGCGTGGGTGGCGGCGACGAGCCGGCCCAGGACATGCCCGCCAGCCAGTTCAAGGATGATCTAGGGCAACTCGAGCAGCAGTTCTCCGCCTCCGGCAAGCAGCTCGACGTCCTCGCGGCGCTGATGTTCGACCACCAGCTGGAGCAGAACTCGGTGCCGGGCCGCGCCCCGATCCGCAATACCTATATCACCTCCGGCTTTGGCGGGCGTGCCGACCCGTTCAACGGCGGCGCTGCCAACCACAAGGGCATCGACTTCCACGCCAGCGTCGGCGACCCGGTCATGGCCGTGGCCGATGGCGTGGTCAGCTACGCCGGCGTGCGCGGCGGCTATGGCAACGTGGTCGAGGTCGACCACGGCAACGGCTACGTGACCCGCTACGCCCACAATTCCCGCCTGACGGTCCGCCCGGGCGACCTGGTCCGGGTCGGCCAGGAAGTCGCCAAGGCCGGCTCCACGGGCCGTTCGACCGGCGCACATGTCCATTTCGAGGTCTGGAAGGACGGCCGGGTGATGAATCCGCGCAAGTTCCTCGGCGACAGCAATACCCCGGTGGGGCGGGTTGGCCGCGGTTGAGCGACGGTGAGGGCAGGGGCTTGCGTTCGCCAGCCCCCGCCCCAAGCTACAATGGGCATTGCCATCGACAGGGCGCTTTGCGCCCTGTCGCGTTTGCGGCGGTCGTCGGGGAGCCGACGTCGGTCAAACCGTTCCTCTTCAATCGGCTTCTTCAATGATCAACAGTCTGCTTACCCGCGTCTTCGGCAGTAGTAACGAACGCCAGCTTCGCCAGCTCAACCGCATCGTCGTCAAGATCAATGCGCTCGAGCCGGAGATGGAAAAGCTCTCCGACGCGCAGCTGCAGGCCAAGACAGAGGAGTTCAAGCAGCGCATTGCCGGCGGCGAGTCCCTGGACAAGGTGCTGCCGGAAGCGTTCGCGGTCTGCCGCGAGGCATCCAAGCGCGTGCTCGGCATGCGCCACTACGACGTCCAGCTGATCGGCGGCATGGTGCTGCACCTGGGCAAGATCGCCGAAATGCGCACCGGCGAGGGCAAGACCCTGGTCGCGACGCTGCCGGTCTACCTCAATGCCCTGGAAGGCCAGGGCGTGCACGTGGTCACCGTCAACGACTACCTGGCACGCCGCGACGCCGCGCAGATGGGCCGGCTGTACAACTGGCTCGGCCTGAGCGTGGGCGTGGTCTACCCGGGCATGCCGCACAGCGACAAGCACGCCGCCTACGCCGCCGACATCACCTACGGCACCAACAACGAATTCGGCTTCGACTACCTGCGCGACAACATGGCGCTGTCGCGTGCCGACCGCTACCAGCGTGGCCTGCATTACGCGATCGTCGACGAAGTCGACTCGATCCTGATCGACGAGGCCCGCACCCCGCTGATCATCTCCGGCCCTGCCGACGAATCGCCCGAGCTGTACATCCGCGTCAACCGCATCGTCCCGCAGCTGGACAAGCAGGCCGACGAGGAAGCCGAGGGCGACTACTGGGTCGACGAGAAGGGCAAGCAGGTCCACCTGTCCGAAGCGGGCATGGAGCATGCCGAGGACCTGCTGCGCAAGGCCGGCATCCTCAGCGACGAGGAAGGCCTTTACGCCGCGCAGAACCTCAGCGTCGTCCACCATCTCAATGCCGCGCTGCGCGCGCATGCGCTGTTCCAGCGCGACGTGGACTACATCGTGCGCGATGGCGAAGTCGTGATCGTCGATGAATTCACCGGCCGTACCCTGGCCGGGCGCCGCTGGTCCGACGGCCTGCACCAGGCGGTCGAAGCGAAGGAGGGCGTGCCGGTCCAGCGCGAGAACCAGACGCTGGCGAGCATCACCTTCCAGAACCTGTTCCGCATGTACAAGAAGCTGTCCGGCATGACCGGTACGGCCGACACGGAAGCCTACGAGTTCCAGAGCATCTACGGCCTGGAAGTGGTGGTGATCCCGACCAACAAGCCGACCGTCCGCAAGGACCATCCGGACCAGGTCTTCCTCAACCGCCAGGGCAAGTTCAACGCGGTGCTGGCCGACATCCAGGACTGCAACAAGCGTGGCCAGCCGGTGCTGGTGGGCACGACCTCGATCGAAACCTCGGAGATGCTGTCCGACCACCTGCGCAAGGCGGGCGTGGCGCACGAAGTGCTCAACGCCAAGCAGCACGAGCGCGAAGCGACCATCGTTGCCAATGCGGGTCGCCCGGGCGCGGTCACCATCGCCACCAACATGGCCGGTCGCGGTACCGACATCGTGCTCGGTGGCTCGCTCGAGACCGAGCTGCATGCGCTGGGCGAAGAGGCCAGCGAGGACGAACGCTTCCGCGCCAAGAACGAATGGCAGCGTCGCCATGATGCGGTGAAGGCCGCCGGCGGCCTGCACATCGTCGGCACCGAACGCCACGAATCGCGCCGCATCGACAACCAGCTGCGTGGCCGTTCCGGTCGCCAGGGCGACCCGGGTTCCTCGCGCTTCTACCTGTCGCTCGAAGACAACCTGATGCGCATCTTCGCTTCCGACTGGGTCCAGAAGGCCATGCGCCTGATGGGCATGAAGGAAGACGATGTCATCGAGGATCGCCTGGTCAGCCGCCAGATCGAGAAGGCCCAGCGCAAGGTCGAGGCCCACAACTTCGACATCCGCAAGAACCTGCTCGATTTCGACGACGTCAACAACGACCAGCGCAAGGTGATCTATGCCCAGCGCGACGAGCTGCTGGACGCCGAGTCGGTGAAGGACAACGTCGATGGCATCCGCGGCGACGTGGTCTATGACCTGGTCGCGCGCTTCGTGCCGCCGAACTCGATCGACGACCAGTGGGACCTGCCGGGCCTGGAGGCCACGCTGCAGGGCGAGCTGGGCGTCAAGGTCGACCTGGTCGATTTCGCCAAGGGCCAGGAAGAGCTGGACGCCGAACAGATCGCCGGCAAGGTGCAGGATGCGGTGGACGCGCACTTCAGCGGCAAGGAAGAGGCGGTCGGCGCCGACACCATGCGCGCGCTGGAGAAGCACGTCATGCTGACCGTGCTCGACCAGGGCTGGAAGGAACACCTGGCCAAGATGGACTACCTGCGCCAGGGCATCTACCTGCGCGGCTATGCGCAGAAGCAGCCGAAGCAGGAATACAAGAAGGAAGCCTTCGAGCTGTTCTCGGAGATGCTCGAAAGCGTCAAGCGCGACGTCGTCAACCTGCTCGCCCGCGTGCACATCCGCAGCGAGGAAGAAGTCGCCGCGCTGGAAGCGCAGGAGCGCCAGCAGGCCGAAGCGCGCCTGCGCCAGTCGCAGTTCCAGCACCAGGATGCCGGCGGCTACGGCACCGAGGACGAGGTCGCGCAGATGCAGGCGGGTGGCGGCCAGACCGCGCTGGCCCAGGCCGTGCGCGAGGCGCCGAAGGTCGGCCGCAACGATCCGTGCCCGTGCGGCAGCGGCAAGAAATTCAAGCATTGCCACGGTCAGCTCAGCTGAGCTGAGCTGACCGCGCCGCCCGCGTAGCGGGCGGCGCCCCGCCGATTCGCTGCGCGAATCACCGGGTACGCGTCCTGCTTGCCTATCCCCGCGCCGTTGGCGCCGCTCCCTTGACAGAGGGGCTCTCCTCCATGGCGCTTCATGCGCGTGGCTTCACGGGCAATGTCAGGTCGGGGCTCCCCCGGCCGCGTGCTCTCCGGTCCGATCGGTAGCCTTCGGCCGGCTTTTCACATCATCTCCCGTCATCGGCTCTTGCCGGCTGGGCCCGGCTCGCGGCAAAGTCGGTGCATGCCTGAAACCCTGCGCTCGATCCATGTCGTGGCCGGTGTCATCCGTGACGCTCGGGGCCGCATTCTGCTGACGCGCCGGACCGAGTCGCGCGACATGCCCGGCCTGTGGGAATTCCCTGGCGGCAAGCGTGAGCCGGGCGAGACCTCGGCCGAGGCGCTCGCGCGCGAGCTGCACGAGGAGCTCGGCATCGAGGCCGAGATCGGCGACTGGCTGATGGAAGTGCCGCAGCGTTACCCCGACAAGCGGCTGCGGCTGGAAGTGCGGCAGGTCGCTTCGTGGAAGGGGCAGCCGCGCGGCCGCGAGGGTCAGGCGCTGACCTGGGTCGCGCCCGATCGCCTGCACCGCTACTCGATGCCGCCGGCCGACGTGCCGGTGGTAGCCGCGCTGCGCCAGCCTGACTGCTACCTGGTCACGCCCGAACCCGACGATGCCGAGACCTGGCTGCGCCAGCTGGGCGGGGCGATCGACCAGGGCGTTCGGCGCGTCCACCTGCGCGCACGCCAGTGCGACCCGGAGCGTTGGCGCGCGCTGCTGGCCCAGGTCGACCAGCGTTACGGGCGGCGCGACGTGGAATGGCTGCTCAATCGCGACATCGCGCTGGCGAATACGTTGGGCCTGGGCGTGCACCTGGGCTCGGAACAGCTGGCCGCGCTGGGCGAGCGCCCGCTGCCGGACGGCGTGCCGCTGGCGGCGTCGTGCCACACGCTGGACGATCTGCGCCACGCACAGCGTCTGGGCTGCGATTTCGCGGTCCTCGGTCCGGTGCTGCCGACCCAGAGCCATCCCGGCGAGCCGGTGCTGGGCTGGGAGGGATTCGAGCGGATGCGCGAGACGGTCTCGCTGCCGCTGTATGCGATCGGCGGCCTGGCGCCGGCGCAGATCGAGCTCGCGCGCCGGCATGGCGCCCAGGGCATCGCGGCGATCCGCGCGTTGTGGCCGGTCGCCACGGCGCTGGCCGGCTAGCCTACAGGCTGATCCAGAAGCAGTTGTACTGGCGGCGCAGGCGCAGCACCGTGCGCGAGGGCGTGCTGCCGTTGGCCAGCACCTGTTCCACCCGCAGGCCCCAGGGCCGCGGGCGCGCGAGCAGGCTCGTGCCGGCCGCGGCGACGGCGTCGCTGGCATTGCTGTCCTGCGACTGCGATGCCGACGCGGGGATCGGCTCGGTACCGGCGACGACCGGCACGGGGTCGTCCTGCTCCGGGTAGACCGGGGCGATGTCCACCAGGGTCCGGTCGCTGATCGCTTCCAGCTGGGTCAGCACGCGGTTGGCGCCCGGATCCGACAGCTCGCCCCACAGGTACAGGCTGGACAGGCGATTGACGTCGTGGGCCTCGATCGCCGAGCGCAGCAGCCCGACCAGCTCGCTGAGCCGGCGTGGGCAGCCGTAGCGGTACAGGCCGGTTTCGCCGTCGCGCAGTGCGGCGGGTGGCATCCGCGAGACGCCACCAAGATCCTCGCAGCGACGGTCGCTGAAAACGGTCTGCCCGTCGGCGCCCGTGCAGCGGTTCACCTGGGTCTGCGCGCGCGCCGGCGCCATCGGCTGGGCGAGCAGCAGCAGGGCGGGCAGGGCGATGGCCGGGCGAAGACGCATCCGGCGAGCGTAGCGACGAACGCCGGCGATGGCCAATCCCGGTGTCAGTAGCCCAGGCGCTGCAGCACCTGCTGGGTCGGGCGGGCCAGGTTGAGGGTGTAGAAGTGCAGCGAAGGGGCGCCGCCATCGAGCAGGCGCCGGCAAAGCCCGGCCACCAGGTCGGCACCGAACTCGCGCACCGCCTCGACGTCATCGCCATGGGCCTGCATCCGCTTGCTGATCCAGCGCGGGATCTCCGCCCCGCACTGCTCGGAGAACCGGCGCAGCTGGGAGAAGTTGGAGATCGGCATGATGCCCGGCACGACCGGGATCTCCACGCCCAGCGCACGCACCGCGTCGACGAAGTGGAAATAGGCGTCGGCGTTGTAGAAGTACTGGGTAATCGCGCCGTCGGCACCGGCATCGACCTTGGTCTTGAAATGGCGCAGGTCGGTCAGCGCATCGGTGGCTTGCGGGTGGGTCTCCGGATAGGCGCCGACTTCGATGTGGAAGGCATCGCCGTGCTCGGCACGGATGAAGCCGATCAGGTCCGAGGCGTAGCGCAGGTCGCCAGGATGGCCCATGCCCGAGGGCAGGTCGCCACGCAGCGCGACGATGCGATTGCAGCCCAGCGCGCGGTAGAGCTTGAGCAGCTCGCGGATCTCCTCGCGGCTGCCGCCGACGCAGGACAGGTGCGGCGCGGCATCGAAGCCGTGGTGCTGGTTGAGGTGGCGCACCGTCTCGGAGGTGTAGCTCAGCGTCGAGCCGCCGGCGCCGAAGGTGCACGACACGTACTCGGGCCGGTAGGTCGCCAGCCGGTTGGCGGTGCGGTCGAGCTGGGTGCGCTGCTCGTCGGTCTTGGGCGGGTAGAACTCGAAGCTGATCGGGGTCATGGAGGCAGGCTTTGGGCCGGGGTGCCGGGCCAGTATATCTCTCCATCGCGATGGATGCATGAAGGTTTCGCCCATCTCCCTTTCCCGCGTGCCCCGGAGAAACCCTGCCGCGAGCATGGGTGGAAAAAAAAGCGGGACCCGAAGGTCCCGCTTCCTTGCGACAGGGTATCGCCGCCGATCAGTAGCGGTAATGGTCCGGCTTGTACGGGCCTTCCACCGGCACGCCGAGATAGGCGGCCTGGTCGTCGGACAGCCTGGTCAGCACGACGCCGATCTTCTCCAGGTGCAGGCGCGCCACTTCCTCGTCCAGGTGCTTGGGCAGCCGGTACACGGCCTTCTCGTAGACGTCCTTGTTCTGCCACAGGTCGATCTGCGCCAGGGTCTGGTTGGCGAACGAGTTGGACATCACGAAGCTCGGGTGGCCGGTGGCGCAGCCCAGGTTCACCAGGCGGCCTTCGGCCAGCAGGAAGATCGCGTTGCCGGTCGGGAACACGTACTTGTCCACCTGCGGCTTGATGTTGACCTTCTGCACGCCCGGGAAGTTGACCAGCGCATCGACCTGGATCTCGTTGTCGAAGTGGCCGATGTTGCACACGATGGCCTGGTCCTTCATCGCCTTCATGTGGTCGATGGTGATGATGTCCTTGTTGCCGGTCGTGGTGACGTAGATGTCGGCCTGGCCCAGGGTCGATTCGACCGTGTTGACCTCGAAGCCTTCCATCGCCGCCTGCAGCGCGCAGATCGGGTCGATCTCGGTGACGACCACGCGGGCGCCATAGGCGCGCAGCGAGTGCGCCGAACCCTTGCCGACGTCGCCGTAGCCGCAGACCACGGCGACCTTGCCGGCCAGCATCACGTCCATCGCGCGCTTCAGGCCGTCGGCCAGCGACTCGCGGCAGCCGTACAGGTTGTCGAACTTGCTCTTGGTGACCGAGTCGTTGACGTTGATCGACGGCACCAGCAGGGTGCCGGCCTCGGCCAGCTGGTACAGGCGGTGCACGCCGGTGGTGGTCTCCTCGGAGACGCCCTTCCAGCTCTCGACCACGCGGGTCCAGTAGCCCGGGCGCTCGACGGCCACGCGCTTGAGCAGGTTCTTGATGATCTGTTCCTCGTGCGAGGAAGCCGGCTCATCGACCCAGCGGGAGCCGTTCTCAAGCTCGAAGCCCTTGTGGATCAGCAGGGTGACGTCGCCGCCGTCATCGACCACCAGCTCCGGACCCAGCAGGGTGCCGTCGGCGGCGGTGAAGGTCAGCGCCGCCAGGGTGCAGTCCCAGTATTCCTCCAGGGTCTCGCCCTTCCAGGCGAACACCGGGGTGCCGGTGGCGGCGATCGCCGCGGCGGCCTGGTCCTGGGTCGAGAAGATGTTGCACGAGGCCCAGCGCACGTCGCCACCGATGTCCTTGAGGGTCTCGATCAGCACGGCGGTCTGGATGGTCATGTGCAGCGAGCCGGTCACGCGCACGCCCTTGAGCGGCTTGGCGGCGGCGTGCTTGCGGCGGATGGACATCAGGCCCGGCATCTCGTGCTCGGCGATGTCGATCTCCTTGCGGCCCCAGTCGGCCAGGGAGATGTCGGCGACCTTGTAGTCGCCCTCGGTGGAGAAGGTCTTCAGTGCGGCATTCATGGGCATGCTCCGGTATCTGCGAACGGATTCGCGTTGCCGGGCGCCGTTTGTCGGGAAACATCCGCCGAGCCTGGCCGGTGGCGTCCGTGCGGACGATCCTGGTCGCAGCGCCCCTCGGTGGACGAACCGCGATTATATCGTTGCCGACCGTGCCGGAATGAACGCGACAGCCCAACCATCGGCAGGTCAGCATCGCGGCGGGGGCTGCTACCGTGGCCCGGTTCAGACAGGTGGTTCACGCACGGGAGGCAGTCATGCGGCAGGTGGTACGGATCGGTGGTTGGCGATGGATGGTGGCCGGATGCCTGTGGGCGACGGCCGGGGCCTCGATGGCGGCGGCGCCCGCGCCAGCCGCGGCCAGGCCGGCCGCGGCCGAGGCGGGCTACCGTCTGCCGCCGGCGCCCCTGCAGGCGGTGGCCGATGCGCCGCGGCCTCCGCAGCTGGTGCTGTCGCCGCGCCGCGCCATGGCGGTGATGCTGCAGACCCCGCCGCTGCCATCGATCGGCGAAGTCGCCCAGCCCGAGCTCAAGCTGGCCGGTCTGCGCGTGCATCCGCGCACGCATTCGGAAAGCGACTTCTCCTTCGCCAGCCGGCTGTGGCTGCTGCGGTTGTCCGATGGCCAGGAAGTGCAGGTCGATGGCCTGCCATCGCCGCTGTCGCTGGCCAACGTGGCCTGGTCGCCGGATGAGCGCTATGTCGCCTTCAACCGTGTCGATGCCGCCAGTGGTGCCAACGAGCTGTGGTTGGTGGACGTGCAGTCGCACCGCGCCTGGCGCGTGGCCGAGCGCCTGAATACCACGGTCGACAAGGGCTATCGCTGGATGCCCGACAGCCGCTCGCTGCTGGTGTTCCTGCAGCCGGCCGGGCAGGGCGCGCCACCGGCTGACGATGGCATCCCGGCGGGTCCTGCGATCCAGCAGACCGCACCGGCCGCGGGCGCGCGTTCGATCCGCACCTACCAGGACCTGCTGCGCAACGAGGCCGATGCCAGGCGGCTGGAGTACTACCTGGCGACGCAGCCCGCCCTTGTCGGCCTGGATGGCCGTGCGCAGCCGCTCGGCGTGCCCGGCCTGTACATCGACCTGAAGCCTTCGCCGGACGGGCGCCACCTGCTGTCGCAGCGGATCGAGCGGCCGTTCTCCTACCTGGTGCCCCTGCAACGCTTCCCGCGCCGCATCGAGGTCCTGGACGCTGGCAGCGGCATGCTCGAGCACCAGGTGGCGAGGCTGCCGCTGGTCGAAGGCCTGCCGACTGGCAACGATGCCGTGCCGACCGGCGTGCGTGAAATCGACTGGCGTGGCGATGCGCCGGCGACGCTGGTCTGGGCCGAGGCCCAGGACGGCGGTGACCCGTCGCGGCCGAGCCGCATCCGCGATGCGGTGCTGATGCAGGCAGCGCCGTTCGAGCAGCCGCCGGCCACCCTGATCGAACTCGGCAGTCGCTATGCCGGTGCGTACTGGGGGCGCGGCGACCTGGCGCTGGTCGACGAGTCGTGGTGGAAGGACCGCCAGGTCAAGCAGTGGCGGGTGGCGCCGGATGCGCCGGGGCAGGCGCCGGTGCTGCTGTCGCAGCGCTCGGAGGAGGACCGCTACGCCGATCCGGGCGTGCCGGCCACCGTCGTCGACGACAGTGGCAATGCGCGGTTGCTGGTCGGCGAGGGCGCCACGCTGTACTTCATTGGCGAGGGCGCTTCGCCGGAAGGTGACCGCCCCTTCGTTGACCGCCTCGACCTGGCCGATGGGCGGCGCGAGCGGCTGTTCCAGTCGCAGGCGCCTTATTACGAGCGTCCGCGTGCACCGCTGTCGGCCGATGGCACGCAATGGCTGACCACGCGCGAATCGCCCGACGAGCCGGCGAACTGGTATGTGCGCCAGGTCGGCGGCGATGCCGCGCCGCGCGCGCTGACCCGATTCGCGCATCCGCTACCGCAGCTGCGCGGCGTGCAGAAGGAGCAGATCCGTTACAAGCGCGCCGACGGCGTGGACCTGACCGCCACGCTGCTGTTGCCGCCGGGCTATGACGCCCGGCGCGATGGCCCGCTGCCGATGCTGGTGTGGGCCTATCCGGGCGAGTACAAGTCGGCCGCCGCGGCCAGCCAGGTCACCGACTCGCCGTACCGCTTCAACGCGGTGGGTTACTGGGGGCCGCAGGCCTACCTGGCGATGGGTTACGCGATCCTCAACAACCCATCGATGCCGATCATCGGCGAGGGCGATGCCGAGCCGAATGACACCTACGTGCAGCAGCTGGTGGACGATGCGCGCGCGGCGGTGGACGAGGTGGTGCGGCGTGGCGTGGCCGATCGTGGGCGGATCGCGATCGGCGGGCATTCCTACGGGGCGTTCATGACCGCGAACCTGCTGGCGCATTCGGACCTGTTCAAGGCCGGCATCGCGCGCAGTGGCGCCTACAACCGCACGCTGACGCCGTTCGGGTTCCAGTCCGAGGAGCGCAATTACTGGCAGGCGGAGAAGGTCTACCAGGACATGTCGCCGTTCAACTATGCCAACCAGATCAAGTCGCCGCTGCTGCTGATCCATGGGCAGGATGATGACAACAGCGGTACGTTCCCGATCCAGAGCGAACGGCTGTACGCGGCGATCAAGGGCCTGGGCGGCAATGCACGGCTGGTGATGCTGCCCAACGAGGCGCACCACTACCGGGCGCGCGAGTCGATCATGCAGATGCTGGCCGAGAGCAATGACTGGCTGGAACAGTGGCTGGGGGCGCCCGGCAGGCCGGCGCCGGTTTCCGCGAAGAAGGGGCGGGCTGCGGCTGCGCCGTAAGCTCGGGGTTGGGTGGGGCGGCCATAGGCCGCCCTTCTTGGACGGGTAGGGGAGTGGGGGTTGCGGCCTGGCGGCCGCTGGGGCTTTGGTTTGTTGCTGGCTGGGGTTTGGCTGGTCTTCGTTTGGGTCTGGGGTGGGTGGGTGCGTCGCGGGCGTTGGGGCGCGATGCCTGCTGCCGCTCATGTCCCCCGGCTCGGGCCTGCGGCCCAAGCCTCCTCCTTTACTTCCCGTCAGCAGACATCGCGCCCCAACGCCTCATTCACAACGACCGCCGAACCGAAAGCGGAAGCGAGAAGCGAGAAGCGAGAAGCGAGAAGCGAGAAGCGAGAAGCGAGAAGCGGGAGATGGTGAGGGGTCGCCACAAGCCGCGCAGCGGGCGCCCCGCTTTTCCATCCCCTCCCCACTTCACTCGCTCTGCTTTTCGTTCCGTGGCCATTGGCCTTGAGGTGGCGGGGTGTGCTGCCTGCTGACGGGAAGTAAAGGAGGAGGTTCCGGCCCGCAGGGTCGGGACCGGGGGACATGAGCGGCAGCAGGCAGCGCACCCCGCCGCCCGCGACCGATTAACCCCGCTGCAGCTTTCCGCGACACAACATCACCTGGATCGCGCAATACCAGAACAACCGATCCGCGTCGAAGGCCAGCCAAGCCCCAGCCAGCGCAAAACCAAAGCCGCAGCGGCCGCCAGGCCGCAACCCCCACCCCGACAACCGAAGACGAATCAGAAGGCGGGAGAAGAAGGGAGGCATCATTTCGTTGCAGCAGAAACCACGCCCGGGCATTAGGCTGGTCAGCCCAGGGCGCCCCCACAGACGCCGATCCCGCAACGTCTCCACGCACTCGGTCATCGATGAACGAATACCGCAGCAGTCTGGTCTTTGCCACGCCCGATCTCCCGCTTCGCGACGATGTGCGCCGGCTCGGCGCGGTGGTCGGCGACATGCTCGCCGAGCAGGTATCGCAGGAGTTCCTCCAGGAGATCGAACGGGTGCGTACCACCGCGATCGCCCGCCGCGAGACCGATGCCCCCCCGGCGTCGCTGAGCGCGCAGCTGGAAGGACGCGCACCGCGCGATGCCGAGGCGCTGGTCCGGGCGTTCAGTACCTACTTCCAGGTGGTCAACATCGCCGAGCGGGTGCACCGCATCCGCCGCCGCCGCGACTACCAGCGCAGCACCGGCACGCCGCAGCCCGAAGGCCTGCACGACACCCTGCGCCACCTCAAGGCGCAGGGCGTGACCCTGGAGGAGCTGGCCGACTGGTTGCCGCGCATCGACATCGAGCCGGTGTTCACCGCGCACCCGACCGAGGCGGTGCGGCGCGCGCTGCTTGAGAAGGAGCAGCTGATGGTCGCCAGCCTGGTCGACGACCTCGACGGCCTGCGCACCCCGGGCGAGCGCGCCGCCGACGCCGCCCGCTTCCGCATGGCACTGACCGCCTCCTGGCAGACCGCCGATTCCTCGCCGGTACGCCCGACCGTGGATGACGAGCGCGAGCACGTCGGCTTCTATCTCACCCGCGTGCTGTACCGGATCATGCCGGCGCTGTACGAGACGCTCGAACATGCGATCGAGGAAACCTACGGCAGCGGCCTGCCGCTGCAGCGCCTGCTGCGCTTCGGCACCTGGGTCGGCGGCGACATGGATGGCAATCCGAACGTCGATGCGCATACCGTGGCGGCCACCCTGGATGCGCAGCGCGGCGCGGTCCTGGAGCGTTACCTCGACGAGCTGTGGCAGCTCGCCAGCCTGCTCAGCCAGTCGACCAGCCTGGTGCCGGTCAGCGATGCGCTGGCGCAACGGCTGGAACAGTATCGCGGCCTGCTGCCGGAAGCGGCCGCGAAATCGCGCCCGCGCCATGCCGACATGCCGTATCGGCTGTTCAACGACCTGATGCGCGCGCGCCTGCGCGCGACGCTGGCCGATGCGCCGGGCGGCTACGCCACGCCGGAGGAGTTCGCCGGCGACGTACAGCTGATCCTCGACAGCCTGCAGGCCAACCGCGGCCTGCACGCCGGCTGGTTCGCGGTGCGCCGGTTGCTGTGGCGCATCCGCAGTTTCGGGTTCCACCTGGCCCGGCTGGACGTGCGCCAGGAATCGAGCGTGCACGCCCGCGCGGTCGCTGCCGCCCTTGGTCGCGATGACTGGGAGCAGCTCGATGCGGTGGCGCGCGCCGGCGTGCTCGGCCCGGCCGCCAGCGGCGAACGCCCGCTGCCGGCGGCTGCCGACGAGGGCGGCCAGCGCCTGGACGCGGTGTTCGGCGCACTCGCCGATGCCCGGCGCCGCCATGGCAGCGATGCGATCGGCAGTTACATCATCTCCATGGCGCACGACCGCGCCGACGTGCTGACCGTGCTGGCCCTGGCGCGCCGCGGCGGCCTGGTGGACGGCGCCGCGGTACCGCTGGACATCGTGCCACTGTTCGAGACGGTCGATGACCTGCGTGGTGGCACCGACACCCTGCGCGACCTGCTCTTCGACCCGGTCTACCGGGCCCACCTGGCCGCGCGTGGCGACGTGCAGATGGTCATGCTCGGCTATTCGGACAGCGGCAAGGACGGTGGCATCGCCGCTTCACGCTGGGGCCTGCAGCGCGCCCAGGTCGAACTGCTGGAAGTGGCCGCCGAATCCGGCATCCGCCTGACCTTCTTCCATGGCCGCGGGGGATCGATCATCCGCGGGGGCGGCAAGACCACCCGCGCGCTGGAGGCGGCCCCGCGCGGGAGCGTCGATGGGCGCCTGCGGGTGACCGAGCAGGGCGAGGTGATCCATCGCAAGTACGGCATCCGCGCGCTGGCGCTGCGCTCGCTGGAACAGATGACCGGCGCGGTGCTGCAGTCCAGCCTGCGCCCGCGCGCGCCGGAGCCGCGCGAGGACGCCTGGCGCACGGTCATGGACCGCGTCGCCGAAAGCAGCAGCCAGGCTTACCGCGGCTTCGTCGGCGATCCCGATTTCATGCGTTATTTCCGCCAGGCCACGCCGATCGACGTGATCGAGCGGATGACCCTGGGTTCGCGGCCGTCGCGCCGCCTGGGCCAGGACGCGGCGCTGTCCAACCTGCGGGCGATCCCGTGGGTGTTCGCCTGGAGCCAGGCGCGTGCGGTGGTGCCGGGCTGGTTCGGCGTCGGCAGCGGCCTGCAGGCCGCGGTGGATGCCGGCCACGAGGCGGCGCTGCGCGAGATGGCCGCCGACTGGCCGTTCTTCCGCACCTTCCTCGATGACATCGCCATGGTGCTGTCCAAGGGCGACATCAACATCGCCGAGATGTTCTCGCGCCTGGCCGGGCCGCTGCACGAGCGCTTCTTCCCGCGCATCCGCGACGAGCTGGCGCTGACCAAGCGCTGGGTCAAGGCGCTGACCGGCCAGCAGTCGCTGCTGCAGCACGATCCGCGCCTGGCGTTGTCGATCCGGCTGCGCAATCCCTACGTGGATCCGATCAGCGTGCTGCAGGTGGACCTGCTCAGGCGTTGGCGCGAGACCGGTGGCGAGGACGAGGAACTGCTGCGGGCACTGGTCGCCTGCGTCAACGGCGTATCGCAGGGCGTGCAGAATACCGGCTGAGCACGATGGCGTGAGGAGGCCGGGATGACGAGCGAAGGCCGGCGGCCGCGCAGGCACCGCCTGCTGCGCGCGGGGGTGTTGCTGGCCGCGGCGTGGGGCGCGCTGGCGTTGTATTACCTGCTGCGGGCCGGGATGCCGGTGCGCATCGGCGTCGGTGCGATCTGGCTGCTGATGGCCATCGCCGGTTGGCATGGCCTGCGCCAGGGCCGCGAGAACTGGGCGCTGCCCGGCCTGTTCGCACTGGCGTTCGCGCTGTTGTTCGGCATGTGGCTGCGCATGCAGCCGCGCCAGGACCGCGACTGGGCCGACGATGTCGCACGGACCCTGCAGGCCGAGGTCCACGGATCGCGGGTAACCCTGCATGACGTGCGGGATTTCCACTGGCGCGCCGACGGCAGCGCGGTGCCGCGCTGGGAAACCCGCCAGTACGACCTGGACCACCTGGTCGGCGCGGACCTGGCGCTGTCGTACTGGATGGGCCCGGCGATCGCCCACACCCTGGTGTCGTTCGAGTTCGACGATGGCCAGCGCGTGGTGTTCTCGCTGGAGATCCGCAAGGAGCGCGACGAGGAGTTTTCCGCCCTGGGCGGCTTCTTCCGCAAGTTCGAGGCGACCCTGGTCGCCGCCGACGAGCGCGACATCCTGCGCGTGCGCACCAACGTGCGCGGCGAGGACATGTACCTGTACCGGCTGGCGATCCCGCCGGCGCAGCTGCGCACGCTGTTCCTGGGCTACGTCGAGGAGGCCCAGGCGCTGTCGCGGCAGCCGCGCTGGTACAACACGCTGACCAGCAACTGCACCACGATCGTCCATGACATCGCCCGCCAGATCGCCCCGGGGCTGCCGCTGGACTACCGGTTGCTGCTGTCGGGCTGGTTCGCCGAGTACGTCCATGACGAGGGCGGACTGCTGCCCGGTTACGACATGGCCACGCTGCGCCGGTTGGGCCACGTCACCGCGCGTGCGCGCGCGGCGGGGGATGCCTCCGATTTCTCCGCGCGCATCCGCGCCGGCATGCCCGGCGGATGACGGAAACGACGAGGCCGCCCGGAGGCGGCCTCGTCATCGCATGCCTTCCGGCGGCGATTACTTCAGCTTGGCGTCGGCGCGCAGCGCTTCGGCGCGGTCGGTCTTCTCCCACGAGAAGGCGGTGGCGGTGACCTGCTTGCCATTGCCGTCGGTGTAGGTGAATTCCTTCGGCTTGCGGCCGAAATGACCGTAGGAGGCGGTCGCCTGGTACATCGGGTGGATCAGGTCGAGCATCTTGATGATGCCGTACGGACGCAGGTCGAAGTGCTTGCGGATCAGCTTCTCGATCTTGTCGTCACTGATCTTGCCGGTGCCGAAGGTGGTGACCGAGATCGAGGTCGGCTCGGCCACGCCGATGGCGTAGGAGACCTGCACTTCGCAACGGTCGGCCAGGCCGGCGGCGACGACGTTCTTGGCGACGTAGCGCGCGGCGTAGGCGGCCGAACGGTCGACCTTGGACGGATCCTTGCCCGAGAAGGCACCACCGCCGTGGCGGGCCCAGCCACCGTAGGTGTCGACGATGATCTTGCGGCCGGTCAGGCCGCAGTCGCCCACCGGGCCGCCGATGATGAACTTGCCGGTCGGGTTGATGTGGAACTTGGTGCCCTTGTGCAGCCACTTGGCCGGCAGCACCGGCAGGATGATCTCCTCGCGGACGGCTTCGATCAGGTCCTTCTGCTTGATGCCCGGGTCATGCTGGGTCGACAGCACCACCGCGTCGATCGCGGTCGCCTTGCCGTTCTCGTAGCGCAGGGTGACCTGCGACTTGGCGTCCGGGCGCAGCCACGGCAGCGGCGAGTTCTTCTTCTTGCGCACCTGGGCCTGGCGCTCGACCAGGCGGTGCGACAGGTGGATCGCCGCCGGCATGTAGCTGTCGGTCTCGTTGGTGGCATAGCCGAACATCAGGCCCTGGTCGCCAGCGCCCTGTTCCTCGGGCTTCTTGCGGTCCACGCCCTGGTTGATGTCGGGCGACTGCTTGCCGATCAGGTTCAGCACGCCGCAGGTGGCGCCGTCGAAGCCGACGTCGGAGCTGTCGTAGCCGATGTCCACGATCACCTTGCGGGTCAACGCTTCCAGGTCGATCCAGGCGCTGGTGGTGATTTCACCGGCCACGATCGCCACGCCGGTCTTGACCATGGTCTCGCAGGCCACGCGGGCGCGTGCGTCCTGGGCCAGGATCGCGTCGAGGACGGCGTCGGAGATCTGGTCGGCAACCTTGTCCGGGTGGCCTTCGGAGACCGACTCGGACGTGAAGAGATAGCTGGACATCAGGCTTATATCCCTTGATTCGGATGAAAAGATGGGCGCGCATGATACACCCCCGGGGGGGCGTGTGCATTGTGCCCGGTTAAGGGTTGCCGGGAGTTAAGGCGGTCGTGGCCCATCCCGCGGCCCCGCGCTTGTGCCTCGCCCATCCCCCCGCGCCGTCGGCGCGCGCGCCCCTTGTGGAGGCGGGCTACGCCCCAGGCGCTTCCGGGGTTCCGCGACAGCGGAAGCCGGCGTCATGCCGCTGCCGCATCGCTGCCATGAAACGGTCGCCGCCGGCGCCCAGCATCCGCGGGCAGTCGGGGGAGCCGGACGCGGGACATGGCAACGATGCTGGAAACGGCCCTGCAGCAGCGCTATCCGCAGTGGTTCGCGGGGCGGCGGGGACATTGGCTGCGGCCGCTGGTGCGCGGCTTCGGGCGCTGGTCCGGGCTGGCCCGGGCCGAGCGCTTCGTGGACGAACACGCCGGGCTGCAGGGCCTGGCGTTCGTGCGCGCGGCGCTGGCATGGCTGCGGGTGGACTGGAGCTGCGATCCGGCCGCGTTCGGGGCGATCCCGGCCCAGGGCCGCCTGCTGATCCTCGCCAACCACCCTTCCGGGGCCCGCGACGCGCTCGCGCTGCTCGACCTGGTCGGCCGCCGCCGCCGCGACGTGCGGATCGTGGCCAACGACTGGCTGCAGGCGGTGGCGCCTTTGCGCGAGCTGCTGCTGCCGGTGCGGATCCTGGGCGGCGTGCCGGGCCGGGCGAGCCTGGAAGCGGTCGAGCAGGCGCTGGCGCAGGAGCAGTGCGTGATCGTGTTCCCGGCCGGGGAGGTGTCGCGGCTGGGCTGGCGTGGCGTGCGCGACAGCCACTGGCGGCGCGGCATCCTGCGTTTCGCCCGGCGCAGCGCCGCGCCGGTGCTGCCGGTGCACGTGCAGGCGCGCAATTCGGCGTTCTTCTATGGCGCCTCGGCGTTGTACCGCCCGGCCGGCACCGTGCTGCTGGCGCGCGAGACCCTGCGCGGCCGCGGCCATCGCCTGCAGCTGCGGGTGGGCACGTTGCGCCGGCTGGATCCGGCCGGCGGCGACGAACGCGCCGTGTTGGCCGCGCTGCGACGCGAGCTGTATGCCTTGTCGCGCCAACCGCTGCCGGCCCAGGCGCCGCTGCCGGCACCCACGCCGCCGGCGCAGGTGGCCGCCGGCGTGGCCATGCTGCGCCTGCTCGGCCATACCGCCGATGGCAAGCAGGTGCGGGTCGGCACGCTGGACGCCGAGGCGCCGCTCCTGCGCGAGATCGGCCGCCTGCGCGAGCTGACCTTCCGCGAGGTGGGCGAGGGCAGTGGCCTGGCGCTGGACCTGGATCGCTATGACGCCTGGTACGAGCACATCGTGCTGTGGGATGCCGCTGCCGGACGGATTGCCGGGGCGTACCGGGTGGCCCGCTGCGCCCGCCTGCTGGCCGAGCGCGGCCTGGGCGGGCTGTACAGCGCCGGGCTGTTCGACTACGCCGACGACATGGTGCCGCGACTGGCCGAAGCCCTGGAGCTGGGCCGCAGCTTCGTGGCCCCCGAATACTGGGGCAGCCGCAGCATCGACTACCTGTGGCAGGGCATCGGCGCCTACCTGCGCGCGCATCCTGCGATCCGCTACCTGGTCGGCGCGGTGTCGATCAGCGCATCGCTGCCGCTGGCCGCGCGCGAACAGATCGTGACCTACTACGCGCGCTACCACGCCGACGCCCGTGCGCATGCTGCGGCCAAGCGCCCGTTCGTGGTCGAGCAACCGGCGTTGTTCGGGGACCTGGATGCGGCCACCGCCATGCGCGTGCTGCGCGAGAACCTCGATGCGCTTGGTGCCAGCGTACCGATGCTCTACAAGCAATACGTCGAACTATGCGAGCCAGGCGGCGCCCGCTTCCTGGCTTTCGGCGTGGACCCGGACTTCAGCGAGGCGGTCGATGGCCTGATCGAGGTCGACCTGCGGCGGCTGAAGCCGAAGAAGCGCGAGCGCTACCTCGGTTCCACGACCCCGGAGATCCCCGCATGAACCTGACCGTGCTCGATCCGCCGCGCCGCGCCGTGTTCCTGTCCGACCTGCACCTGGGCTCGCACCACTGCCATGCGGCCGAAGTGGCCGATTTCCTCGCCGCGGTACGCTGCCACACGCTGTACCTGGTCGGCGACATCGTCGACCTGTGGTGGATGTCGCAGCGCCGCGCGCACTGGGACGCGGCCCACCAGCGCGTGGTCGAGGCGCTGCACGCGCAGGCCGCCGCCGGCACCGCCATCGTCTATGTCCCCGGCAACCACGACCGCGCGCTGCGCCGCTTCTGCGGGCTGGCGATGCCGGCGATGCAGGTCCGTCGCCGCGCCATCCACGTCACCCGCGACGGCCGCCGCCTGCTGGTGACCCACGGAGACGACTACGACGCGGTGACCCACTTCGGCGGACTGCAGGAGAAGCTGGGCGACTGGCTGTACTACCGCATCCTCACCGGCAACCGCCTGACCAACCGCCTGCGCCGCCGCTTCGGCCTGCGCTACTGGTCGCTGGCCGAGTACCTCAAGCGGCAGAGCGGTGCCGCCGAACGCTACATCGAGCGCTTCGTCGGCGCCGGGCTGGACGACGCGCGCCGGCGCGGGCTGGATGGCATCGTCTGCGGGCACATCCACCGCGCGGCGCTGTTCGAGCGCGACGGCCTGGTCTATGCCAACGACGGCGACTGGGTCGAGAGCCTCACCGCATTGCAGGAAACCGCCACCGGCGAGCTGCAGCTGATCGACCATACCGGTCGCGTGCTTGCCTCGGTCGCACCGCCGGCGGCGATCGAGCTGCCGCACGCGGCCTGAGCGTCTTCATCCCGCGCAGGCAGGGCCTGTGGCTATCCTCCGGCGACCAGGACGGTTGCGGGGGAGGCAGGTGCGATCCACACGAGCTTGGACCACGGTGACGCGGTACGGGGCGCCGCTGGCGGGGCTGCTGGTGGTGCTGGCGATCGCGCCGTGCGCGGTGGCCCAGCCGGCCGATCCCGCCGCGGCGGTGCTCAGCTACGCCCAGGCCCGCGAACGCCTGGAGCAGGTCTCCGACGCGCTCGCTGCCGCCGACGCCGCGGTGCGCAACAGGCAGCAGTTGCAGGACGCCACCGGTAGCCTGCGCCTGCCGGAGGTCAGCGGCGAGATCCGCCGCATGGACTACCAGAAGTCGCTGTACCTGCCACTGGGTTCGCTGGCGCCGGTGGCCGAGCAGTACGGCATCGAGGACCCGCTGGTGTTCACCCTGGAAGGCTGGCGCACGCGTCCGATCGCCACCGCGGTGCTGCCGCTCTACACCGGCGGACTGATCCCGGCCGCCCAGCGCGCCGCGGCCGCCGCCACCGCCGAGGCCGGCGCCAGTCGCGAGGCCGAACGTGAGGCACAGGCGCTGCAGCTGGTGCAGGTGTACTTCGGCCAGGCGCTGGCCGAGCGCGCGCTGCTGGTGCGGCGCGACGTGCGCGATGGCCTGGAGCAGCACCTGTCCGATGCACGGAAGCTCGAGCGCGAGGGCTTCGCCACCCGCGCGCAGAAGCTGCAGGCCACCGTGGCACGCGACAAGGCCGAGCGCGATTACCAGAAATCGGTCAACGAACTGGCGACGATCCAGTCCGCGCTTGCGACCCTGCTGCGCAGCGGCGGCCGCGTGCAGCCGAGCACGCCGCTGTTCGTCTCCAGCACGCCGGTCGGGGCGGTGGAAACCTTCGAGCAGGTCGCATTGGCGCGCCACCCCCAGGTGCTGGGGCTGCGCGCGAAGGTCGCCCAGGCCGAGCAGGGCGTGCGCGCCGAGCAGGCCAAGCTCAAGCCGCAGATCTACCTGTTCGGGACCTACGATTTCCGCCGCAAGGACGAGTTCATCCAGGAGCCCGACTGGGCCTATGGCATCGGCCTGCGCTACACGTTCCTGTCGCCGAACAACCGGCCGGCGCAGATCAGCGCCGCCCATGCGCTGCAGGAGCAGGCCGAGGCCGGCGTGCGCGAGGCCGAGAACCAGGTCGCGCTCGGCGTGCGCAAGGCCTGGAACGAGCTGGAAACCGCGCGCCACCAGTACCTGCTGCTGGACAGCAGCATCGAACAGGCGCGCGAGAACCTGCGCCTGCAGGAACTGTCGTTCCGCGAGGGGCAGTCGACCTCGCTGGACGTGATCGACGCGCGCCTGTCGCTGGGCGGCGCCCGCATCGAGCGTGCGCAGGCCGCCTACCAGTACGACGTCGCCCTGGCGCAGCTGCTGGAGGTGAGCGGACAGATGGACCGATACGATGAATTCCGCCGTCGTGCGGACAAGGTGGTCGATCATGAGTGACACCCTGATGGCCGATCCGCGGCCGCCGGCGCCGCGGCAGCGCCGCCTGTGGATCGGGGCCGGCGTCGTGCTGCTGGTCCTGGTGCTGCTGGGCCTGTGGCTGGCGTTCCGGCGCCCGCCATTGCAGCTGCAGGGCATGGCCGACGCCGATGTGATCAATGTCGCGGCGAAGGTCACCGCCCGGGTGAAGGCGCTCAAGGCCCGCGAGGGCGACAAGGTCGCCGCCGGGCAGGTGCTGTTCGAACTCGACAGTCCCGAGGTCGCGGCCAAGGAGCGCCAGGCGCATGCGGTGCTGGAGGCCGCCCAGGCGGTGGCCAGCAAGGCCGACGAGGGGGCGCGCAGCGAGGAGATCCGCGCCGCCGAAGCCAACTGGCAACGGGCGGTCGCCGGGGCGACGCTGGCGACCGAAACCTCGCGCCGGCTGGACAACCTCTATGGCGAAGGCGTGGTCACCCGGCAGAAGCGCGATGAAGCGCTGGCACAGGCGCGCAGTGCCGAGGCCCTGGCCAAGGCCGCGCGCGCGCAGTACGACATGGCGCTGGCTGGCGCCCGCGTACAGGACAAGGAGGCCGCGCGGGCCCAGGTGCGCCAGGCCGAGGGCGCCGTCGCCGAAGTGGACGCCGCGCGCGAGGAGACCCTCGGGCGCGCGCCGCAGGCCGGCGAGATCAACAAGCGCATGGCCGATGTCGGCGAGCTGGTGCCGGCCGGCTACCCGGTGTTCACCCTGATCGATACCGGGCGGATGTGGGTGGCCCTGAACCTGCGCGAATCGCAGCTGCACGGGTTGCATGTCGGGCAGAAGCTCAAGGGCACGATTCCGGCACTGGACGGTCGCCAGGTCGAGTTCCAGGTGTACTTCCTCAATCCTGCCGGTGAATACGCGACCTGGCGCGCCACGCGCGAATCCAGCGGATACGACGTGCGCAGCTTCGAGGTGCGCATGCGCCCGGTCGCCGCGGTGCCTGGATTGCGCCCCGGCATGAGCGTGCTGTTCGAATGGGCGCGCGACTGAATCGCGCCCGGTCGTTCGCGGGCGGCTTCGCCGCTGCATGGCGGGCGGAACTGGCGCACCTGCGGCGCAGCCCGGTCGACCTGGCCTTCATCACCGTACTCCCGCTGGCCATGGTGCTGGTGATGGCCTGGCTGTTCTCGGCCAGTGCGATCCGCGCGCTGCCGGTGGCGGTGGTGGACCTGGACCAATCGCCGGACAGCCGGCAGCTGCTGCGCACGCTCGATGCCAGTCCCGGCGTGCGCGTGGCGATGCAGCCGGCGTCGCTGCCGGAGGCGTTCTCCCAGGTGCGCGCGCTGCGTGCCTTCGCCGTGGTTTACGTGCCGCGCGATTTCAGCCGCCGCAGCCTGCGCGGGTGCCAGGTGCCGGTGATCGTCTACTACAACGCCAGTTACCTCGCCGCCGGCCAATCGGCGATGCGCGACGTGATCGAGGCACTCGGCACCTACAACGCGCGCATCGTCGCCGGGCGGCTCGGCAAGCAGCTGGGCCCGGCGAAGCTGCGGCCGGCGCCGGTCGCGGTGCAGTCGCAGGTGCTGTTCAACCCGGCGCGCAGCTACGCGCTTTTCCTGTTGCCGCTGATCTTCGCCGCGGTGCTGTCGCTGGGTGCGGCGCTGGCGATGACCGCCGCGTTGGGGCGCGAGGTGCGCGACGGGCGCCTGGAGGCCTGGCTCGGCGCGCATCCCCTGCGGGCGATTGCCGGCAAACTCGCGCCCTACCTGTTGCTGTTCAGCGCGTATGGCCTGGCCGCGGCGCTGTGGTGCGGCCACGCCTTCGGCGCCGGCGTGGCCGGCAGCGTGTGGATGCTCGCGGCCGGCCAGCTGCTGTTCAACCTGGCCGGTGCCGGGATCGCGCTGCTGATGGTCGGCGTGCTGCGCGACATGGGCAGTGCCTTGTCGCTGGTCGGCCTGAGCATCGGCGCGTCGCTGGCGTTCTCCAGCGCGACCTTCCCGACCCTGGAAGCCCCGTTGTTCACCCGGGTCTGGAGCGCCATGCTGCCGCTGACCGCCTACGTGAAGCTGCAGATGCAGCAGCTGTTGATGGGCTCGCCCTGGCAGGCGTCGCTGCGGCCGCTGGCCACGCTGGCGCTGATCGCGCTGGTGGCCGGTGCGATCGGCCATCGGGGCCTGCTCGGCCTGCGTCGGCGTGGAACGATGCGATGAGCGCGATGGGCGCCTTTGGCGATGCGTTCCGGCAGACCCTGCGCGCGGTCGCCAGCGACCGCTATGCGCTGGTCACGATGATCGGTGCGGTGCTGCTGTACTCGTTCTTCTACCCGGCTGCCTATCGCCACCAGGTTGCCAGCGCGTTGCCGATCGTGGTGGTCGACGAGGACCACAGCGCTGCCAGCCGCGAGCTGCTCCGGCGCATCGCGGCGCTGCGCGAGACCCGCATCGCGTTGCAGGTCGAGGGCATGGGGCAGGCGCGCGCGGCGATGGAGGCCGGGCGCGTGGAAGCCATCGTGCTCGTGCCGTCGGGCTGGGAGCGGACCCTGCTGCGCGGCGGCCAGGGTCAGCTGGTGCTGCTTGGCGATGGTGCCTACCTGAGCCGTATGAGCGTGGCGCTGGCCGGCCTGGCCGAGGCGATCACCGCCTACGCACGCGAGGCGGCGGTCGAGCGGGCGGCGTTCACCGGGGTGCCGGCGTCACCGCCGGTGCAGCCGGTCGCCCGGCCGTTGTTCAACACGCGCGAAGGTTACGGCAGCGCGATCGTGCCGGGGGTGGCCGAGCTGATCGTGCACCAGACGCTGTTGATCGGCATCGGCTCTCTGCTGGGCGGGCGTCGCCGCGAACTCGGGCGTCGGCTGCGGATGTCGCTGCCGACGCTGGGCGGGGTGTTCGCCGGTTTCTGCCTGGTGGGACTGGGCGGGGTGCTGTACTACAGCGGCTTCACCGCCTGGGTGCAGGACTATCCGCGCGGTGGCAACCTGCCCGGTCTGCTGCTGGCCGGGCCGCTGTTCGTCGCCGCGACGGTGGCCTGCGGCCTGTGCCTGGGCAGCCTGTTCGACACCCGCGAGCGGGCATTCCAGTACGTCACCGCCACCTCGATCCCGTTGTTCTTCCTCAGTGGCCTGAGCTGGCCCGTCGTGATGGCGCCGCCGCTGCTGGCCTGGCTGGCGAAGTTGCTGCCGGTGGTGCCCGGCATCAACGCGCTGGTGCGCCTGAACCAGATGGGCGCCAGCGTTCGCGAGGTCGCCCCGGAGCTGCTGAACCTGCTGCTGCTCCTGATCGGCTATGGCGCCATCGCATGGTGGCGCTTCCGCGCCACGGCAGGTGCGCGGGCAGCCTAGAAGCGGCTATCTTCGCCGCATGGCCCGAGCCGGATGACCGTCGCCGCATGGATTCACTGACCCAGATCGTCCTCGGTGGCGCCGTCGCCGCGGCCATCGTGCCGGCCCGCCATCGCCGCGCCGGCCTGTTGGCCGGTGCCGCGCTCGGCACGCTGCCCGACCTCGATGCGCTGGTGCTGTGGGCAGCCAGTGACAACCCGGTCACCCTGATGACGGTGCACCGCAGTTTCAGCCACTCGCTGTTCGTGCTGCCGCTGGTCGGCGCGCTGCTGTGGTCGTTGTTCCGGCACTTCGGCCATGGTCGCGTCGCGCATTCGCCGCGGCGCTGGTTCTGGGCGATGCAACTGGCGCTGGTCACCCATCCCTTGCTCGATGCATTCACCGTCTACGGCACGCAGCTGTGGTGGCCGCTGCATCCGCACCCGGCGATGTGGTCGAGCGTGTTCATCATCGATCCGCTCTACACCGTGTGGCTCGGGCTTGCCTGCATCATCGCCTGGTGCGTGCCGTCGCGACCGTTGGCGCAGCGTGCCCTGGTCGCCGGGTTGGCGTTGAGCTGCGGTTACCTGGGGTGGTCGCTGGTGGCCAAGCATCTGGTCGACCGCGAGGCTGATCGCGCGCTGGCGGCGATGGGGCTGGCCGATGCGCCGCGCTTCTCGGTGCCGATGCCGTTCAACACGCTGCTGTGGCGGGTAGTGGCGATGACGCCGAACGGATATGTCATCGGCGAGCGTTCACTGGTGGCCGACCGCGGGCCGATGCGTTTCACCGGCCATCCCAGCCAGGTGCAGGCGCTGGCCGAAGTCGCGCCACTGGAGGCCGTGCAGCGCCTGCAGTGGTTCAATCGCGGCTTCATGCGCGCGCAGGTGGTCAATGGCGAGCTGGTGCTCAGCGACCTGCGCATGGGCCTGGAGCCGGAATACAACTTCAACTTCGCGGTGGCGCGGCAGCGGCCGGACGGGAGCTGGGAAGAAATCCCGCCACGTCAGCTGCAGGGCGCCTACCGTGCCCCGGTGGCGCGCGGCCACCTGCGCGAAGCGCTGGGGAGGATGTGGTGGCGGATCTGGAACGAGCCGCCAGCGGCGAATCAATAGACCGTGGCGTGGGCCTGTACGAACGAATAGAAGAACACCGCGTCCGGATCGTTCTGCACGTCGTTCATCTCCCGGCGCATGCCGGCGACGATCTCCCCGCTCACCGAGCCGGCCTGTAGCAGCTGCTCGGCGGCCGACAGCAACAGCTCCTCCCAGAACGCGATCATGGTCTTGCGCCGCGCCGGCTCGCGGTTGTCCAGGTGCAGTGTCTTGATCTGCGTGTGCACGTCGCGGAAACCGCCGGCGAGGAGGAGGTTGCCAAGCTTGGCGCCGATGAACGGGTCGCCGCCGTGGTCGTACTGGAAGTCGTTGAAGGCCATCCAGTAGCGCCATACGTTCGGCGAATACGGATGCAGCAGGAACGAAGCGTTCATCACTTCGGTGACATAGACCGGCGAACCGGGCGCAAGCACGCGGCGTACCTCGCTGAGTACCCGTGCCGGCGAGGGCACGTGCTCGAGCACCCAGCACAGGAAGGCGGCATCGAACTGGCGCGGCTCGAACGGGAGGTTGCCGGCGTCGGCCTGGCGCAGGTCGTAGCGGTCGCGACACCAGGGCAGCGTCTGCAGGTTGGCGCGCGCGGCGTCCAGCTGGGCTTCGCTCAGGTCCACGCCGGTGACGTGCAGGTCGGGAAAGCGCCGCAGCAGGATCTCGGTCTGGGCGCCCACGCCGCTACCTACTTCCAGCAGCCGGCGTGCGCCGGTGTAGTCGACCTGGTTGAACAGCGTGGCCTCGAGCAGGCGGGCCTGCTTCACCAGGCGGGCCTGCTCGGTATCGGAGAAGCCGTGCAGGTAGGTGGGCGAGGAAATCGGCGGGGCTGTTGGCGAGGTCATGGCACGCTCCCGACGGAGGGATGGCTCAAGCGGCGGCGGGCAGTGCCGGCGCCACGCCGGCGATCAGCGCGTCGAAATAGTCGCGGGTCAGGGCCAACTGCGCGTCGGGTGTTTCGGCACGGTTGACCACGGCGCGGAACGCGGCGTTGTCGGGGTGGTCCTTGGCGTACCAGCCCAGGTGCTTGCGCGCGATGCGCACGCCCTGGGGCTCGCCGTAGAAGGCGTGCAGGTCGGTGAGGTGCCCGAGCAGGGTGTCACGGACGAAGGCCAGCGTCGGCGCCGCCAGCATCTCGCCGTGCGCCAGGTAATGGGCGACCTCGCGGAAGATCCACGGCCGCCCCTGCGCCGCGCGGCCGATCATCACCGCGTCGGCGCCGGTGACATCGAGCACCTCGCGTGCCTTGCGCGGCGAGTCGATGTCGCCATTGGCAATGACCGGGATGCGCAGCGCGGCCTTGATCGCGGCGATGGTCTGGTACTCGGCCTGGCCGGTGTAATGCTGGTCGCGGGTGCGCCCGTGCACGGTCAGCGCGGCAATGCCGCTGTCCTCGGCGATGCGGGCGATGACCGGGCTGTTGCGGTGGTCGCAATCCCAGCCGGTGCGGATCTTCAGCGTCACCGGCACGTCCACCGCGGCGACGACGGCTTCTAGGATGCGTGCGACCAGTGCTTCGTCGCGCATCAGCGCCGAGCCGGCCCAGGCGTTGCAGACCTTCTTCGCCGGGCAACCCATGTTGATATCGATGATCTGCGCGCCGTGGTCGACGTTGTAACGCGCCGCCTCGGCCAGCTGCAGCGGTTCGGTGCCGGCGATCTGCACGCTGATCGGATCCGGTTCGCCGGCATGGTCCATGCGATGGATGGACTTGCGGGTGTTCCAGAAGCGCGGGTCGCTGATGGTCATTTCCGACGGCGCCAGGCCGGCCCCGAGCCGCTTGCACAGCAACCGGAACGGCTTGTCCGTGACCCCGGCCATGGGGGCCAGGACCACGTTCGGTTCGATCTGGTGGGGGCCGATGCGCATGGGCGCATTCTACCGCCGGTGGCTTTCATGGCGTGGGGTGGGCGGTTGCTTCGTTCACCGATGTGGCGGGAAGCGGGGCGCCTCGCTTGCGCGGGCTGTATTGGGGTTATTGAGGGCGCGCCTCGGTGTGCGGTTGGTTTGGCCCTGACTTACGTTTTGGTGCGCCGCCCCGACGGGCACCAGAATCACGCTATCGGCTGTTCATTCCGTCCTGCCGTGGCGACGGCATCATTTCCCAGGCACGGGGAGAAGATGGGCGCGCGGGCGCGTCGGTTTCGGCAGACGTCCGTGTCGTGACGAAACCGAACGTGGGCCGTCCATGGCCCACTCGCGCCCATGCCCGCCGAGGCGCCGCCCGGCGCCTTGATTTCCCCATTCTTCAAAAGCGCGCCGGGAGGGGGGAAGAGAAGAGCGACGCACCTGACGTCCAGCGATCTGTGGCGCCCGGCCTTCGTTCGCTGCTATCGATGCACCG